>Ga0209692_10003440_pt1 | contig 15382 bp, 18 predicted proteins | sample tdDd472_FD_187129 | JGI IMG/M metagenome (GOLD analysis project Ga0209692, IMG submission 187129) | Marine sediment microbial communities from the Atlantic coast under amendment with organic carbon and nitrate - tdDd47.2 (SPAdes)... | ecosystem: Environmental > Aquatic > Marine > Coastal >...
AAATCGCCAACGCTGGTCTATCTGGTCGGCGCCGCATCGGGTCAGACTACGCTATTCGCCGTCGACGCCCGTGAACGTATCCTGGCCAACATGGATGTTCATGTGTCCCACAATATCGAAGCTCTGCGCAGGGATGTGAGCAATCTGATACCGGATAATAACATCAGGTTCTCCAGTATAAGCGATGCTCTGGTCATTGATGGCGATGTAGATTCGCCGCTCGATTCCCAAGAAATCAACCGCTTGGCGCTTCGCTACGGGAATGTAGCCAACCGGTTGAAAATTACCCAGCCGACCCAGGTTAACCTGCGAGTCCGAGTCGCCGAGGTGACTCGCGATATCGACAAGCAACTGGGTTTCCGTTGGAACTTGGTTGATAAAATCAGTATTTTCCCGCTGACCCTGGTGACGAACAATCCATTCAACGCAAGCGTCACGCAACACACCTTAACGTTTTCTGGTAGTCGAGGATCGACCGATATCAATACGGTGATCGATGCCATGGAGCAGGAAGGGCTGGTGTCGATTTTGGCTGAGCCGAACCTAACGGCGTTAAGTGGCGAAACGGCAAGTTTCCTGGCGGGCGGTGAGTTTCCTATCCTCGTTCCGGAAGGAGACAACAGGGTAGTGATCGAGTTTAAGGAATACGGTGTCTCCCTTGCCTTCACCCCGACTATTTTGAACGGCGGACGCATTAATATGCATGTGCGCCCCGAGGTCAGTCAGCTTTCATCGACCAACTCGGTTACCCTCAATGATTTTGACATTCCCTCACTAACCACGCGACGGGCCGAAACCACGGTTGAACTGGCAAGTGGTCAAAGCTTCGCCATTGCGGGGCTTTTGCAGAACAATATCACCCAGGATCTCTCCAAATTTCCCGGTTTGGGAGACGTGCCGGTGCTCGGCTCCCTGTTCCGCTCTGATCGTTTCCAGCGGGATGAAACCGAGCTTGTGATTATCGTGACGCCATATCTGGTTAAGCCTGTAAGTAATCGCAAGCTTGCTTCGCCTACCGATGGATTTATGCCGCCGCATGACGTGGAGAGATTCTTCGGCAAGGGAATGTTCCGCCGCAAATCCGAAAAAGGCGAGCCGGTAACCATTGGCCGCAACGGTAAAGGGCTGATTGGCCCTGCCGGTTTTGAGCTGAACTAACGGAGGATCAAGTCGTGAGCGCTTACATAAAGCCCAGAATCCGTAAGTTTGGTTTTGCCCTGGGGCTCGGTTTCGCCATTGCCTTAAGTGGTTGTGCTGATAATTTCGAGCGTTGGCATGATAACCAACCGCCTAAACAGCTCAAGGTCGAACAGGTTCACTACAGCCATGATGTCAATTTTCCCGTCGGGGATGATCGTTTGGCCGTGAGCGAGCGGGAGAGACTGGATTCCTTCCTCGCCCATGCTCAAGTCGGCAGTACCGATAAGGTTTATGTCAACCTGGAGCCCGATGGCGAAAGGGTGACGGAGCGTCGTGTCTCGACCGTTGCGGCTTTTTTGAAATTACGTGGATTGAAGCCCGCTTCGCCGATCACCGGTTTTACCGAGGGGAAAGCAAAAAACGATACCATCCAAGTCGTTGTTCGGCGCTATCTGGTCACGTTGCCAGGGTGCCCCGACTGGACTAGCGATACTTCCGATACCTTCAACAACGACGTACACAGCAATTATGGCTGCGCAACGGTGAGCAATTTAGGCATGATGGTTGCCGATCCCGAAGACTTGGTCAGAGGGCGTACGCTTGGCCCCGCCGATGGTGATTATCTAAGAACGTCAATTGTTAATTATCGGACCGGAAAAACCAAGCCATTGCTCGATCCAAAATCGAGTTCCGGGTCGGGCGAACCGACGACCGAATCGAGCGACGGAGGGGGCGATGGCGGATAATACTCAAAACCGGCGTGAGCCGTTTGTCGCTTTCGTTTCTGATCGGGAGACACGCGATTCCATGCTTGGCGCGGTGCGCCGTAAGGGTTGGGCCGAAAATCGGGTGGTTCTCGGGTCCGTCGAAGAGGCGTCCCAGGCGCTGGCCAAGGTGGTGACGCCTAGCCTGATTATTCTCGATATCTCGACCTCTGGCGATCCCATGGAGGATCTAAACAGACTGGCGGAGTCCTGCGACCCTGGGACGCGAGTTGTAACCATTGGTGCCGTTAACGACGTTGCGCTGTTTCGCCGACTTATGGCGGCCGGTGTAGAGGACTATTTGGTTAAGCCGCTGGATGAGGAGGCGCTGTTTGAAGCGCTAGATCGCGATCCGGTGGCTGCCGCTCCTGCCGCTGCCCCAGACGTCGTCGCCGAAGAAGATAAGAAGCGACTTTTTGTGGTCGGTGTGCGTGGGGGCGTGGGGGCAAGCACCGTTGCGCTCAACCTAGCCTGGATGGCGGCGCATGAGGAAGACCGCAAGGTAGTTTTGGTCGATACGGACGTCTATTTCGGCACGGCGGCTTTAAGTTTTGATATGGAGCCCGGTGCGGGAATGCGCGAAGCGCTCAATAATCCAAACCGCATTGATAGTCTGTTTATCGAGCGGGTGATGGTCAAAGAAAGCGATAATCTGGCGGTTTTGTCCTCTGAAGAAGGGCTGGGAAAAACCTGTCAGATGACGCCCGAGGCCATGGACACCCTGTTGGCTGAGGTTGGCCAAACCTATTCGACGGTTATCCTGGATGTTCCCCGGTTTCTCGTTCCCAACATTATTCCTTTAATGGATAACGGTGGCACCGTGCTGTTAATCAGCGACTTTTCGCTTCCCGGGATGCGGGATTCTATGCGGTTGATCCGGGCGATTAAAGAATTTGCTCCCAAAGCCAAGGTTAAGTTGGTGGTCAATAAGGCGGGCATGGTCAAGCAAGGCGAAATGGCGGCGAAGGATTTTGAGCGTGGTGTCGAGGCGGCGGTTGATTTCACCATTCCTTTCGATGTGAAGCCTGCCGCCGAAGCCGATGCAGCGGGTAAGGCGATGGCCGAAATCGCCAAGAAAGGTAAGGCGGTGGGCGTCATTCGTGATATTCTTGCTGCTGAATTTCATGCTGGCGAAGCGCAGGAACAAAAAGGGCTTTTGGGACGGCTCTTCGGTAAGGGGTAAGGATGGCGACTTTCGGTCGGAGGCAAGGTGGTAAAGCGGCGAAGAAACCCCCTGCGCCACCAGATAATGCGGCTCAACCTGTCGCTGCGCCTAAGGCTGCACCCAAGCCGCCCCCCGCTACTCAACTGACGCCACAGACCGTTCAGGAACAGCCTGCCCAATCGGTCGATCCAGAGCCTCGTAAAGAGGAAGTCTTCAGCCCTGTTCAGGATGCCGAAAAAGCGGCCGGGTCTTCCAGTCATGCAACGGTGACGGAGGCGAAGAACAAGGTTCAGCCGTTGCTCATGCAGCGTATCGATGTCGGTAAGGCGGCTGAAATGCCGCGCGATGTTTTATTCCAGCAGCTGGGTGAGGTGATTGGTGAGATCCTCGCCGAAGAACGCATCCACCTGAACCGCTCCGAGCAGCGCGAATTGGTCGACATGATGCTCAACGATATGTTGGGCTTGGGGCCGCTTGAGCCCCTGCTGGCCGATGACGCGGTTACGGATATCATGGTCAACGGCCCCAAGCAGGTCTATGTGGAGCGGGGCGGAAAACTGCAACTGACCGACATAACTTTTCGCGACAATGCCCACGTACTGAATATTTGCCAGCGCATCGTTTCTAGAATTGGCCGTCGGGTCGATGAATCGACGCCTTTGGTCGATGCGCGCCTTCAGGACGGTTCGCGCGTCAATATCATCATTCCTCCGCTTGCCATTGATGGCCCCTCCATCTCAATCCGTAAATTCGCCAAGATGAAGATCACCTTGGATAAGATGGTCACGACGAACAACCTTTCCGACGCCATGTGCAAGGTGCTCAAAATCGCCTCGCGGTGCCGGCTGAATATCCTCATTTCCGGCGGAACGGGCTCAGGGAAAACCACCTTGCTCAACGCACTTTCGCAAATGATCGATATGGGCGAGCGGGTAGTGACCATCGAGGATGCGGCGGAACTGCAACTGCAACAACCCCATGTGGTGCGCCTGGAAACTCGCCCGCCGAACCTTGAAGGGGAGGGAACGATCACCCAGACCGAACTGGTCAAAAACGCCCTCCGTATGCGTCCCGACCGGATTATCCTCGGCGAGATTCGTGCCGGTGAGGCGCTCGATATGCTTCAGGCGATGAATACCGGCCATGATGGTTCGCTTGGCACCATTCACGCCAACCGCCCTCGTGAGGCTCTGACGCGGCTTGAAAACATGGTCGCCATGTCGGGTGTCAAACTGCCCAATGAAGCCGTGCGTTCCCAGATTGCGGGGGCGCTCGATATGATCGTTCAGATCGCCCGGATGCGTGATGGTGTGAGGCGAGTGACCGCCATCACTGAAGTTATTGGCATGGAGGGCGATATTATTACTACGCAGGACTTGTTCAATTTCGAATACACCGGCGAGGATTCAGAAGGAAAGCTAACCGGTAATTTCAATTCGACGGGCCTGCGGCCCAAGTTGATCGAGAAAGCCGAATATTTCGGTCTCGACCGGGCTTTGATGGAGGCGATGGGCAGTTAGCTCCAAAATACCTCCAGAATGCCCAAAGGGTTATCGGAGGTGGTGTTTTGGATATTCAACTGATCATTATGATCGCCGGAATTGCGGGGGCCGTATTGATGGCGGCGTTGGCGTTGGTTTCTCTTTCGGGAGGACATGAACGTCAAATGAAACGCCGGATCAAGACCTTAAAAGTGCGTCTGGGAAGCGATATTTCCATTGAAGAGAAAGCGCTCAATGTGCGTCGCAATGATGGATCCCGCACACCAGGGCTCGACAAGGTGGTTTTGAAGTTCCTGCCACGTCCTTCCATTCTTACTCAGCGTTTAAGTCAAGCCGGTTTAACCATTGGTCTGGGCGTCTATGTGGCGGTCTCCCTTGCTGTGGCTTTTGTCGTCACTTTGGGTCTGGGCCTTGGCCTCACATTGCCGTTTGTCGTCGCTTTGCTGTTTGGCCTCGCTCTGGGGATCGGCGCACCCCATATGGTTGTCTCGTTGATGATTTCACGCCGCAACCGGCAATTTGTCGCCATTTTCCCCGATGCCATTGACCTGATCGTCCGTGGGGTTAAGTCCGGTCTGCCAATTAGTGAAGGAATCGCAGCCTGCTCGCGTGAAATGCCCAGCCCGGTAGGTGGCGTGTTCAAGCAAATCACCGATAATATGAAAGTGGGTCAAACCATGGAGGAAGCTCTGTGGGAGGCCGCCGAAAAACTCTCAGTTCCCGAGTTCAAATTCTTTGTCATTAGTTTAGTTGTACAGGCCGAGACCGGCGGTAATTTGGCCGAAACCCTGGGTAATTTGTCTGATATCCTGCGCCAACGCCAGCAGATGAAGCTGAAAATCCGCGCCATGGCTTCCGAGGCTCGGGCCAGTGCGGCCATTCTTGGCAGCCTCCCCTTTGCCATGACCGTGATTCTTTATATCGCGAGCCCTGATTACATGTCGGTTCTATTCACTGACACACGAGGACAAATGGTTGGGGTGCTGGGTATCAGCTCTGTTCTAGTTGGTTGTTTCACCATGTTTAAAATGGCGAGTTTTAAGATATGACCTGGACCGATCTTCTCCCTCAGGGCGTCAATCCCATCGACGCCATTGCATTCTTCGCCGGGTTGGCGGCCTTCACTACGGTCCTGGCCGTCTGGAACGGTCTGGTTGTTCGGGACCCCATGGCCGGTCGGGCTCGCGCCATTATCATGCGGCAAAAAGCCTTGCGAGCCGGTTTGATTGCCCCTAACCAGCGCAGTGAGCGCAAAAGGTCGGTCGAAGCCATGAGCCTCATGCAGCGGTTGGTTGAGAAGCTTAACCTGCTGCGGTCTCAACAGGCTGAACAGATTAAGGATCGTTTGGCGCAAGCCGGATGGCGCTCCAAAGATGGGATTGTCCTGTTCCTGTTTTTCAAAATCTGCATGCCCTTTGTTGCCGGTGGTGTGTCGATTCTTGTCCTGACCACGCTTTACGCAAGCCAAGTTCAGCCGATGATGCAGGTGCTGATTGCCATGCTTGCCGTGGTTGCCGGCGCCTATGCGCCTGAAACCTTTGTGAAAAATGCTATTCAGAAGCGCCAGCAGTTGCTCCAGGAAGGTCTTCCCGATGCGCTCGATCTATTGGTGATCTGCGCCGAAGCGGGACTTAGCCTGGATGCGGCCTTAAAACGTGTCGCCAAAGAGACGGCTCATGCCTGCCCCGCCATTGCCGATGAGTTCAGCCTGACTTCAGTCGAACTGGGGTTCCTGCCCGACCGCAAGACGGCCCTCGACAACCTCAATAAGCGGACTCAGTTGCCTTCTATCCGCGGTGTTGTCAATACGCTGGCGCAGACCGAAAAATACGGCACGCCCTTGGCCCATAGCCTTAGAGTTCTGTCGGCTGAGTTCCGTAAGGAGCGGATGATGAAGGCTGAAGAGAAAGCCGCCAAACTTCCCGCGACCCTGACCGTTCCGATGATCCTGTTTATTTTGCCGCCACTGTTTATCGTCCTCTTAGGCCCGGCGATCATCAAGTCACTGGACAACATTTCTCTGATGTAAACAGGCAGAGTGCGCCGATTGGAAAAGAAGTGCTGAAAGCCGCCTCTTCTGTTTGGAACACTTCAATGCATTTAATTGAACGATCAGGATGGGTCATTTTACGTAGCCGTAAACAGCCTCTACCATGAACCCGCTGTTAACTCAAAACTCATGGCCTTAAAAAAATGAGGGAGGGCAATATGGTGGGACAGACAAACCTGGATGCGCGAAGGAAGCGGCAGATGGTTGATGGGCTGTTGATGGAGATCAGGCGCATCTGTACCGAATGCTGCGACCCTGATAAGCACAATACGAATCTATCCTTGAAAGACCCTAGAAACTGTCAGTGTAACTGCGCAAGGATTGCTGGATACCGGAGGAATGCCGAGCAGCTTCTGCCTAGTCGGTGCTAGAGCGCTATGGCTGGAAACCGGCTGTGGTTTCTTTCGCGCTTTCTTCTTCCAAGGGCGCTTCTTCGACATGTCTGGCCGGTGCGGCGAGGGGCGTGGCTTCATCCCCGTCTTGATCCATCGCTTCTTTCGGCTGTGCGGCCTTGCGGCGAAGCAGGGCTTCGGCCCGCGCTTCGGCGTTCATGCGTGAAAGTTCCTGGTAGCGCATCAGGTTTTTGCGCACATCGTCCCGCGGCAAATCCTTTGCAGCAGTTTGGGCCGCCCGGTTGAGATCGCCCATCAAACCGTAAACGAGAGCAAGGTTAAGGCGGTTGCGGGCCGATGAGAGAGGGCTATCCGTTACGTCCTGAAGCAGTAAAACGGCCTCTTCGTAGTCGCCGCTTATGGCCAGCGAGAGGGCGAGATTGTTTTTTGCCGATAAGCCGTCGGGATCTTGTCGGATCGCTTCTTTATATGATGCTTGAGCTTTGTCATGTTGCCCGGTCATATCAAGAGCAACGCCAAGGCCGTTATAAATCCGTGGGGCGGTTTCCCTCAGCTCTTTTGCAGCTTCAAACTGTGTAATGGCATCGTTGGGGCGATCAAGTGCGATCAGGACATTGCCATAGACGCGCCGCGCCTCCGGGTTGTCGCCGTCTATTCGAATTGCGCGTTTCAGAGGTTCTGCTGCTGACCGGTATTCCTTTAGGGTGGCCAGCGTTACGCCTAGTTCGTATAGGGGTTCAGCCGCCTCTGGATTTAGAACCGCAGCCCTGTTGAAAAATGTCGCCGCCGAGCGAAGGTCGCCGCCTTTCCGGGTGGTTTTGCCGATACGCATCAATTGTTCGGCTTTGGAGGCGACCCGTTCGTTGGCCAACTCCTTGTTCGACATGGTCTCGGTCGCCGCGCAGCTCGATAGGGTAAGAGCAATGAGGGTGGCTCCTGTAATCCTCACCCATTTTTTTCTCATGCCCGGTGTCTTTTTTGAAGGGCCTAAGGCCATGACCATGCTTCCTAACAACTTCGTTACGGCGATTTTTGCAGTCTGCCCTGCGTCTGACTGGGCGTATGTGACTAGCATCACTTGCGGTAACCCTAAATCTCTCTATAAACTCTATACAAATTTGTTACTATTTTGACCGAAATGTTGGGGAATAGGTCGTGAAAAAACAATACTTGGAATTGACTCGTCTGATCGAGCGCCTTCACCGGCGTTTTCTAGACGTGCTGCGTGCCGAGCTAACCCGCCAGGGAATAAAGGAAGTCAATGCGGTCCAGGCCTTGCTACTAACCAATATCGGGGAAGAAGAAATCGTCATCCGCGATTTGGTTGAGCGAGGTTACTATTTGGGATCCAATGTTTCCTACAACATCAAAAAACTCGTCGAATCCGGATTTCTTGAGCAACAGCGGTCTGAACACGACCGTCGTTCGGTCCGCATCAAACTGACGCCGAAAGCCCTGGATTTGGTGATTAAAATCAAGGAACTGGAAGATAACCACGTTTCGAGTCTTGCCGACAACGATGTCGCTGAGGGCGATATCGAGCAGGTGCTGAGAACCATGCGTCGGGTCGAGCGGACTTGGGCCGACAACATGCACTTCGGCGGTCTTTAGCGTTTAGTCTTTCAGTAAGGGGATAATCTCGAGGGCGGCGGCGATCGTGTCGGCCTGCTCGACGATGAAATTATCTTTGGCGAGAGCCAGGGCTTTTTCAGCTTCTCCTTCATCGCGTCCGTGACCGGTCAGGACATGCAGCCCACCCGCCAGGCCGGCGTTGAGCCCGGCTCCGATATCTCCCGCCTTGTCCCCAACGACCCAGGAATTCGATAGGTCGATCCCCAGGTCTCGCTTCGCATTTTCCAGCATCCCCGGGTTTGGTTTCCGGGAGGGGTGCGATGGATGTTGATAGGGCGGTTCGCCGTTCTTGTGATAGGGGCTGGCATAGACCGCGTCGATCTTTGCCCCTTTAGCGGCTAAAAGATCGAACATCCGCTGTTGCACGGCGGCGAAGACTTTCCAGTCAAAATATCCCCTTGCAATGCCCGATTGGTTGGTGATTACGACGACCGGGATGTTTCGGGCATTGGCGGCGCAAATGGTTTCTGCCGCACCATCGATCAAAACCACTTTCTCAGGGTTGCTCAAATAGTTCTCTTCGATGATGATTGCGCCGTCTCGGTCGAGGAAAAGTGCAGGTCGACCAGGAGTTCTATCTGTCAGAACTTGGTTCCAAACGTGTCGATCATCGATGATGGCAGTGGAAGGAAGCTTGACGGAAGACATGGTTTCTCCTGAGAATGATCCTTTAAAACACGAGCACGGGACCGGATCAATCATTCCGCCCTTTAAGTGATCGTGTGAAGCCCCCAAATAAGGGAAAAGATATATTCCTTGGTAAGGGTTTAAATAATACCGATGAGCGCCAGAGTGGAATATGAGCCGAAAGAAAGCATGAGTCCTATCGTTAGGGGGCTGCTTTTGGCGTTTGGTTGGATCAACGTAGTGCTCGGTTTTGCCGGGGCCTTTTTGCCGGTTCTGCCGACTACTCCGTTCTTGCTGATTGCGCTCTGGGCTTTTGCGCAAAGTTCGAGCCGCTTCCACGATTGGCTTTATAACCATCCGCGCTTTGGCCCGATGCTTCGGGATTGGCGCGACTATCGGGTTGTGCCGGTACGGGCGAAAGTTTTATCGCTCGGTATGATGACGACAAGCTTGGTCTATGTGATCTTTTTCGTCGCCGTTGATTGGTGGGTGCCGACTCTGATGGCTTGCATTATGATGCCGACCGCCATCTGGCTTGTCACCCGGGCGAGTTCCGTTGAACGGGAAACCCGCCCGGTGAAAGTCGAAGCAGACCGATAAACGGCTTTTCCTTTATTCGCAGACGAGGCGGCAGGCTTTGCCGTCGGGGCCGCAATCCATGGATTTTTCACCATTTTCAAGCTTGCAGTTCATGTCGAGCTTGAAGGTAATGGTTTCTTCGTTCGGATAAGAGCAGAACATCCAGGAAAAACGATTAGGCGATTTGGCCCGCATTTTGGTTGCTTTTGTGCTTTCCGCTTTCTCTGGGGTCGCGACGCAGCCGCGATAGGTCAGGTGTTCTTCGCCACCGATTTCAGCCGCCCAGAGAGATTTGGCTTTGCGTGCGAAATACTCAGGAAAATCGTCGCAGGCCATCAGCTTGCGGTTATCCTCGTTGCGCACCATCTGACAACTGCGCTTTTGCTGAGCCTGCACCTCTTCCTTGGAAGGGCAGGTGCCTACTTCCTTAAGTGTGGAAAGGTCGGGACAGGTCAAAATTGTCTCCGCCTTAGCGGGAGGGCTTATCAGAACGGCCAGCACCACCAGTAAGCCGGCTGCAAAGAAGCTTCGCATTGTTGGGTTCCTTTTCATCCGATAGTTTTCAGCCTAACTTAAGTGTAGGTCTTAGTTTTTTGGCTCTTCACCGTAGATATTACGGTAAAGCTGAACGTCGATGTATTGATTTAGAACCGGGTTGAATTCAATAATCTCAAACTGGCTCAAAACGGGGTCGTAGGCATGATCCTGAATGACTTCTTCATCCATTTTATTCCAGTGAATTTCCTCTGCCTGGGCGCGAGTCAGGCTGCTTGTCAGCAGGTGAAACCGCTCGGGTAACTTGTCCATTTGTTCGAGCGTGCCATGCATTTCAAGGGTGATCTTCATAACGCCAGGGTGACTGAATAGCATCCGGTTGAAAGTGTAGGACGTTGCCGCGGTGCGTAAAAGCAGGGCGCGGTAATCTTGGGTTGGCCCCACATCAATCCGTGTTGCGATCTCGCCCTGATCATTGAGGGAAAATCCCGTGATCTTAAAGGTCTTGGCTTCGAAGAAATTATCGACCGCTTTGAGTGCGGTTTCCTGGGTTAGTTCTTGCTTCTTGAACCAGTTTGAGCGCACCTCCATTTCGTTGGTGCTTTCGCCGCAGGCCGTGAGACCAAGGGTGAGGGCGACAAAAAATGCCGCAAACGCTTTGCGCATGGATTTTTCCCTACCAAATATTCAAGGCGATTATTTCGCCAGCGAAGGAGGTAACACACTTTATCTGGTGTTTGAAGAGACTCTAAAAGTTGAATGGAGCGTTCCTATCTGATGTGATGAGTGAACATTAAATTGAGACAGGCCCTCTAAGGAGTTCCCATGCCCGTTATCGACCAGCTAAAGGAGCGTCAGGAAGAGATGACCGCTTGGCGGCGGGACCTGCATGCCCATCCGGAAATTGCTTTCGAGGAATGGCGGACGGCGAAGGTTGTTGCCGAGAAACTCAAATCCTTTGGCGTCGAGGTAACCACAGGACTGGCGGGAACGGGAGTCGTCGGCACCTTATCGACAGGTGAGGGGCCCGCCATCGGTCTGCGCGCCGACATGGATGCTCTGTCTATGGAAGAAGAAAACACCTTCGCCCATAAATCTGTCCATCCGGGAAAAATGCATGCTTGCGGCCATGACGGCCATACGACGATGCTTCTCGGTGCGGCGAAATACCTTGCCGAAACCCGGAACTTTAAAGGAACGGTGCAGTTTATTTTCCAACCCGCCGAAGAAATGGAAGGGGGCGGCGAACGAATGGTCAGGGAAGGGCTTTTCGAGCGGTTCCCTGTCGATGCGGTTTATGGGCTTCACAACTGGCCGCGGATGCCGTTGGGAACGTTCGCCATGCGGCCCGGCCCCTTGATGGCGGCCGTCGAGGTTTTCGATGTGGTTTTGACCGGTGTGGGAGCCCATGGGGCGATGCCGCACCAGGGGATCGATCCCATTGCGGCAGGCGCTCAGGTGGTTTCCAGCCTTCAACACGTCGTCAGCCGGGAAATTGACCCTCTGGATTCCGGTGTGGTGAGCGTCACCATGTTCAATGCGGGAGAAAGCCGCAACGTAATTCCCTCGATGGCCCATCTTGCCGGAACGGTGCGTTCATTCAGGCCTGAAGTGCGTGATACTTTGGAGGCCGGTGTGCAGCGGGTTATCGAAGGGGTTAGCGCGGCCCATGGGGTCAAGGCGGAAATTACGTACGACCGGCGCTATCCACCAACTATCAACCACACAAAAGAAACCGAGATTGCAGCTCAGGCGGCGGCCCAGGTGGTGGGAGCTGAAAATCTCGATCTCAATCCCACACCGACCATGGGGGCCGAAGATTTCTCCTACATGCTGGAGGCCAAGCCCGGCTGCTACGTCTGGATGGGAACGGGCAAAGGGGTGGACGACCCGTTGCTCCATAACGCCCGTTTTGATTTCAATGACGATGCTCTACCCATCGGAGCCAGCTATTGGGCGACCTTAGTTGAGCAAGAACTCGCTTGAAGCCTGCTACTCGCTGACAGCCCAGACTTTTGGTTGCTCTTCCAGGGTATAAATCACCAGCTTTTCATCGCGGGGGCCGGGCATTCCCGGAGTGCCGGTTGGCATGCCGGGTAGGGAAATGCCGCGGACTTTGGGTTTCTCTTTAAGGAAGCGGTCCAAATCTTCGAGAGGGACATGTCCCTCGATGACATAGTTGCCAATCACTGTGCTGTGGCAGGATTCGAGTTCGGGGTGGACGCCCAGCAGACGCTTGACCTGATCGATGTCCTCCGTACTTTTTACCTTCACATGATATCCGGCGGCTTCCAGGTGGTCGGCATAGCCCGTGCAACAGCCGCATTGGGGGTGTTTGTAAACCGTAGCGGTGGGCATGTGATCGGCGGTGGCGGGAACCGACAAAAACAGGGTGGCGGCAAAGATGCTGGCGAAGGCTGAGCGGCGGATCATGGTTTTCTCCATCGTGGACGAACCGTTGTTTTGGTGGAATATAAACCTTCCGGCTGGCGGAAGGTCAATATCCTAGATCAAGGCATAAAAAAGGGCGCTCCATGGCGGAGCGCCCTTCTCGTTTAACCGATTTAAACGCCTTAGTTGAGTGTGATCACCACGCGGCGGTTTTTGGCTTCGACAACGCCGTCGGCAGTCTTGACTGCGGGCTTGTTCTCACCGAAAGCAGCTTTGCTGATATTAGCTCCGGAGAGGCCGAACTCTTGAAGCAGGTTGGCAACCGCATCCATACGGGCGGCCGACAGCTTGGCATTCAGGATATTGGAGCCGGAGGTGTCGGTGTGTGCTTGAACGTTCGCCCCGGTGAGCTTGGCCCAACGGAGTTTGTCGTATGCGTTGGCGACCACGGCAAAGCCTTCATCGGTCAACTCGGCACTGCCAAGGTTGAAGTATACGGTGAACGGCCCAGGGACCTTTTTCTTCGGTGCCGGAGCGCCGCCCAGTTCCTTCATTGCGGCCATGTAGTACTTCTTGCAAGCCTCAATATCTTTAGGCTGGAAGTTTTCTTCCTGTTCCTGCATCCAGCAATCGAAACCGGCTTGTGCGCGGGCCGCTGCGGCCGGGTTGCTCTTCATGCCAGTGCTGAGAGCTTTAACGAGATTTACGCGGGCGAAGCTCAGTTCATTCACTTTGTCTCCCGGTAAGGTGCGGTCGGCGATTTCCTGTGGGCCAACTGCGTTACCCATACCGGCTGAGCGGGCCTTTTCATTGAAGAAACCGGCATCGGACCAATCGGTCTCATCTCTTTCCATACCGGCGAGACGGACGTATTCGCTGTGCAGGGCTTTGTTGAAATCGGAGCCCTGAGTTTCCATCATCTTAACGCCGTCGAGATCGTAGGTCGAACAAGCGCCAAGAAGGACGAGACCTGCAAGCAGGGCGACGCCTTTTTTCAAGTTCTTCATATCTTTGCCTCCAATTAATGAACGTATTCGGTTCTCCCGCGAGGTCTATTACTTGAGGGTGATGACTACGCGGCGGTTCTTCGCTTCCTTAACGCCATCGTCGGTTTTGACGGCGGGTTTGTTTTCGCCGTAGGCCGACTTGCTGATTTTTTCGGCGGCGAGGCCGAATTCTTTCAACAGATTGACAACGGCGTCCATCCGAGCGGCCGAAAGCTTGGCGTTAACCAAGTTGGAGCCGGAGGTATCTGTATGAGCTTGAACGTTTGCTCCCGTCAGCTTTGCCCAACGGAGTTTGTCGTAGGCGTTGGCGACGGCGGCGAAACCTTCGTCAGTCAATTCGGCGCTGCCGAGATCGAAATAGACGGTAAACGGTCCCGGAATTTTCTTCTTAGCAGCTGCTTTTACAACTGGTTTGGCCGTCTCGGCTTTGTCGGCAGTCGCGCAGGCGCTGACCATGAAGAGAGCTGCGATCAGGGCGATGCCAACTTTAAGGCTTTTCATTTGGTAGAAGTCTCCATAAGTGTCGTAATTTAAATAAGCTGTGATGCAGAGGGATGGATAACCCTCCGCAAATGCGAAAATGAAAAATAGCGGCTAACTATTTTCCTTTTTTCCCCTTGCCTTTGTTTTGCTCTGATTTTCCGCCTTTTTGGCTTTTTTCATTCAGGTTGTTGCAGTTCTGATCTTCCCGGCTACAGTTTTTTTCTCTCTTCGCTTTTTTCTCTTTTTTAGCCTTTTTTTCTTTATTCAGCTTGTCGCCTTTTGCCCAGGCGGCATTGTCTTTGAGTGACAAGTCATTGAAACTGAAAGTCGTAGGAGAAGAAGTAAAGCAGATGGCAAACGCAATAAGTGCGATAGCAGCAAAGGTGCGCTGTGAAGTCATTTCCCTATCAACCCCTTGTTTTATAAAGGTTTGTTGTGGAATTTAGCGGCAAGCCGCCTTTCCATTGTTGCGTAGGTTAACAGTTTCTCAAGGTTTTGAAACCCTGAAAAGGTAAAATTTGTAAAAAGATCAATGGCTTGACTCTTGTTTTAGAAGGGCGCTCGGGTAGGCCTCCTTTTTGACTTAATGGAGATACTTGGGGCGCTCGGGGTGGGCTTGTGAAGCTGCGGCTTCTTCCGCCGTCTGATTGCTCAAATATTCGATTTTCTCATCGCCCACTTCGACTCCGGTGATTTCCGGGAAATGGGTATTGAGCCATAAGACCATCAGGACGATACGCTCATGGTCGTTGCGGGTGATGGCGTCGTAAATAAGCGGGGCGACAACGCCAAGCCGATTGGTCCTCACCATATAATGATTGGGGCCATACCTGGTGTCCGAAAGGTGACGGATGCGGCGGTCCATATCTCCTACGGCGCGTTTGCTGAAATCGTGGAGAGCTTCGGGGCTCACGTTGACAGGTAGTTGTTGGTCTCCGGTGTCGATCAGAAAAGTGCGTGTCGGCATGCTATCGCTCCTCTCGTCTGACTTTCAGATGGGAAGAGCGATGGGTTTTGTCGATGAAAAAGTGTTGAAAAACACTGCTTTGGGTTTTTCTGTTGGGCGGAAAGCCCTAATAAAAAAGGGAGAGCTAAGGCAGCCTGTGTGAAAACGTAAGTTTTGTTTTGTATAATGGCCGTATCGCAATGATACGGCCATTTTCATGAGATACATTGAGGGACATGACCGGACGC
>Ga0209692_10003448_pt1 | contig 15367 bp, 7 predicted proteins | sample tdDd472_FD_187129 | JGI IMG/M metagenome (GOLD analysis project Ga0209692, IMG submission 187129) | Marine sediment microbial communities from the Atlantic coast under amendment with organic carbon and nitrate - tdDd47.2 (SPAdes)... | ecosystem: Environmental > Aquatic > Marine > Coastal >...
CCTTTGCTGTCAGGAATAGATGTTACCGGGATAGAAGATCTGCTGTCAAAAAGGGCGGAGCAACTTTCAGTAGAGGAGTTCATCCGAATAACTAGTGTTCTGAAAGGAAATGGAATCTAAAATCCCAGTATGAAGGGATTAAGGATCTAGATTATAAAAGAAACGATCCTCTTCTGATACTGGTTCTTCAGTATCTCCCCGTAAATACCTGAACCTTTTTCGCGTGTCGATAGTGTATATGCTGCCGGGATGATTCGTCAGCAACTGCTGATACAGGTCCATGGCCATATTTTTATCCTGGAAGATCTCTTCTTGCAGTCTTGCCCTTGTATACAGGGCATCATCACCCAGGATATCATCAGGATATCGTGTTGCCAGATCTTGCAGCAGGGTGTCGGCTTCTTCATATCGGCCTTGCTTCATCCTGATCTCTGACTTTTTAAACAAAACCTCATCAAAGAGGGGGTGCCAGGCACCCAGGATGGTGATGGCATCCAGTTTTATAAAAGCTTCGTCGAAGCGGTTCTGGTATATCAGCAATTCAGCCTGTGAATAGAGGAACAGGCCGGCATAGCTGCTGTCAGCCTCGGTGTTGTCGGCAATGAGCAGTGCAAGCTCCAGGGCATCATTGGCAATGAGCTTGGAGGTGGCCGACTTGAGCACATCCAGCTGTGCTTTGGCCCAGGCAAACTCACCAATATAATAAGTGAGCCTGGCATTTTTAAGCTTGGCCAAATGCCCTATGGGCTCATTCTTAAATGTCTTTTCCACCTGTGAATAGAGGAGCGTGGCTTCCCAAACCTCACCCTGGAAGAGGTAAATGTCAGCAAGCTCAAGCTTACATTGTGCCCTGGGAATATTTTCTGGCCCCGGCACTTCAATGGCCAGATGAAGGTTAGCGATGGCCTCTGATTCTTTGTTTAGATGAAATGCCTGTATATGTGCCAGGTCGCGGAGCAGCTGAATCGTTTGCTGATGAACACCAAACTCTTCAATGGCCTCATTATAGGCCTCTTCCAACTCTACCATTTCTTTCTCCTCAATCCTGATATTGTGAGATATCTGTTGGTATCGTGTCTCCAGGAATCCGATGAGCCCGGGGAGGTACATGGGCGACGATACCCCTTTGTCAAGAATATACTGGTATGACTCCAGCGCAGCTGAGTAGTCACTGTTCGAAAGGGCCATCTCGGCCACCTCATACACACGGTAACCATCTTCATTGAACCTGCGGTCGAGTGATTTAGCCTGTACAAAAGCAAATGCAAAGTCTTTCTGCTGTATCGACAGCCACAGCAACAGCTCATTCAGATATACCTTATCAGGTGTTTCCTGGTACCTCACCAGCAAGCTCTCTCTCACAATGTCAGGCAAAGCATTATCAATATCTCTGGTCATGGCTGTCTGCAATCGGTTCTGAACAGTCTCGCGGGCTTCAGGGTACTCTTCAAGATGATCCAGGAAGGTCTCTACCATCTCTGTATAATTGCCATTCCGCTCATACATGTTTGCCAGCTCTATGTCGAAGGTATACTCACCTTTTAAAAGCTCCTTCCCCTGCTTATAAACCTTGATGGCATATTCTGTTTGCCTGCGGGAATAAAAAGTGTTGGCAACCTGCTTAATTACATTGATGTTGGCAGTGAGATTATCGATGATATCATCAAAGATTTTTTTTGCTTTATCAGTCTCTGAAGATCTTATATAGACATAGCCGACATCAACCTGGTACTGAAGCTGTCCGGGCTTGGCTTTCACCTGTTTTTTTGCCAGTTTCTCAGCCTCCTTATATTCACGCAGCTCCAACAGCGAAAAGAAGTAATAGGTGTAGTTTACATGAGAAGGATCTTTGCTGTACAGGGTGGTAAATATCTCCAGTGATTTTTCAAAGTCACGGGTCTGGTAATACTGTATCCCCAAACGCTGATTTTGTCTGTTTTTTTCCTGTATGGCCGGTTTGATCCAGTCAGGGTTGTCCTGACCATAGATGTCCGTGACCCCGCTGAATAGGAAGATGATGACAGAGATATATAATACTTTCCTCATTTAAGAGATTTCCTTGAACCCGGTGTACGTCTGCAGTGCCTCAGGGATGGCGATGCCTGTTTCTGATTGATTGTTTTCAAGCAGGGCTGCCACTATCCTAGGTAACGCCAGCGCACTTCCGTTTAGTGTGTGGGCAAGGCGGGTTTTGCCATCCTCATCCCTGAAGCGTAATTTCATCCTGTTAGACTGGAAAGCTTCAAAATTAGATACTGAGCTCACCTCCAGCCAACGTTTTTGAGCTGCTGAATACACCTCGAAATCATAGGTCATGGCCGAAGTAAAACTGATGTCACCACCACAAAGTTTCAGAATGCGATAGGGCAGTTCTAATTTTTCGAGTAAGGAAGCCACATAATTGCGCATTTCTTCCAGCGTTTTATATGAATTGTCGGGATGGCATATCTGAACGATCTCAACCTTGTCAAATTGATGCAATCTGTTCAGGCCACGTACATCTTTTCCATACGATCCTGCTTCTCGCCTGAAACAGTTTGAATAAGCCACATTTTTTATCGGTATCTCATCCTTTCCCAGGATCACATCGCGATAAATATTAGTGATAGGCACCTCAGCCGTAGGAATGGCATATAGATTATCTTCTCCAATATGGTACATCTGGCCTTCTTTATCGGGCAGGTTGCCTGTGCCATAGGCTGAGTCTTCATTTACAAATAAAGGCGGCTGAAACTCTGTATAGCCTGCTTTCATACCTTCATCAAGAAAGAAGTTGATGAGGGCACGCTGCAATCGTGCTCCCTGGTTTTTATAAAAGGGGAATCCGGCACCGGTGACCTTAGATCCAAGGTCAAAATCAATAATGTCGTATTTCTTGGCAAGTTCCCAATGCGGGATGGCATCATCAGCAAGGATAACTTCCTTGTCTTTCAAGTCCACCAGTTCATTATCATTCTCACTATTGCCGGCGGGCACTGATGGATGGGGTAGGTTTGGCAGTTGTATGAGCTTCTCATCAAGGACCTTTTTGATCTCTTCAAGCGTGCTGCCCAGGGCCTGTGTTTCCTTCTTAAGCGTAGCAGTCTTCTCTTTGAGCGCATTGGCCTCATCTCCCTTTCCACTCTTGTACAGCATGCCAATTTCTTTTGCCAGGAGCTTGGCCTGAGATAGACCATCGTCAAGTTTTTTTTGTGTTTCCCTGCGTCGTCGGTCAAGGTCCTGGATCTCGGCCACCAGTGTGCCAGCATCAAAATTCTTAATGTTGAGAAGTTCAACAACCTTTCTGGGTTCCTCGTTTATGATGTTTAACTGTAGCATGCTATTTTTTCTTCAAAAATATAAAACACTTTGTTGCAATGCGATGTTCAGGAATAAAAAATCCTCCCCGGCAACCGAAGAGGATTTATATTTTCCATGTGAATAGATTTCTTTATTTGTCACCATCGGCTTCTTCTACCACCACGCTAACGTATGATTTGTTGTTCCTTCTTTTTCTGAATTCAACCTTTCCGTCAATGAGGGCAAAGAGTGTATGGTCTTTTCCCATGCCTACATTAAGGCCCGGATGATGTACTGTGCCTCTCTGGCGAATGATAATATTACCGGCTTTGGCGATCTGTCCGCCGTAAATTTTTACTCCTAGTCGTTTACTTTCTGATTCACGACCGTTGTTTGAACTACCGGCACCTTTTTTATGAGCCATGATATATAGGTTTAATGTGTTTCTAAATAATTATTTTTCTTCGTCAGCTTTCTTAGCCTTAGGTGCTGCTTTAGGTTTTGCTGCTGCTTTAGGTGCTGCTTTTTTAGGAGCTGCTTTCTTGGCGGCAGGCTTCTTGGCAGCTGGTTTCTTGGCAGCTGGCTTCTTGGCAGCGGTTTCTTTCTTAGGGGCAGCTTTTTTTACTTCTTTCTTGGCTGCCGGCTTTTCAGCTTTTGGCTTTGCTGTAGCCTTAGGCTTGGCTTCCGCTTTTGGAGCAACTTCCTTGGCCTCTTCCTTCACTGCTTTAGGGGCAGCTTTTTTAGGAACATTTTCAAGGATATCGTTGATCAGGATCCTGGTCATATATTGCCTGTGACCATTGAGTTTCTGGTATCCTTTTCTCCTCTTCTTTTTGAATACAAGAACCTTGTCACCTTTCATGTGCTCAAGGACCTTTGCACTGACAACAGCGCCATCAATCATTGGAGTGCCTACGTTAACCTTTCCGTCATTATCAATTAATAAGACGTCTGAAAACTCAACTTTAGAGCCTTCTTTATCTTCGAGTCTGTGAACGAAGATCTCCTGTTTTTTCTCAACCTTGAACTGCTGTCCGGCTATTTCAACTATTGCGTACATTATCTTCTTCTTTATCTAATCTGTCAAAAATGGAGTGCAAAATTAGTAATTTTTTTTATTGTACAAAGGTATTATCTATTTTTTTTGATTTTTAATTGCTTGATGTTGACCAGATATACCCCTCCCAGGATGAGAAAGATCCATGCCAGGTAGCTCCATTCCAGCTGCTCGCCATCAACAATGCCCCAAGCAATGGCGATAACGGGGATCAAATAGGTGACAGAGGAGGCAAAGAGGGCGTTGGTCATCTTGATCAGCTGGTTGAAAAATACCAGTGCGATGGCTGTGCCCAGGATAGCCAGGATGGAAATGTAGCCAAGTCCCTCCCAGGCTGTGCTGCTCTCCTGCATGTGTTGCAGAAAGTCTGTATATGTAAATAGGTATATAAAGACTGGTAAGCCGATGATGAAAAAGCTGAAGGCTGTGATAGAGACTGCATCAAGGTCAGCGAGATGCGTCTTAATAATATTTACCGAAGTAGCGTAGCAGACGGTGGCCACCAAAACGAAAACAGCATAGTTAAAATTAAAAATAAAACCACTATCACCACTGTAATGGATCAGCCCTACCGCTCCTGCCAGTCCGGCAATTATCCCTGCTATGTTAAACCACCTGGGTTTTAGATGAAAGAAGGCGAAGCCGATGAGCAGAGTGAACAGCGGTGTGAGCGAATTCAGGATGCCCGCCATGTTGCTGTCGATGCCCGTTTGTGCATAGGCAAACAAAAAAGCAGGTGCTCCATTGCTGATGACCCCTATAATAAATAGTATCTTCCACTGCCTGGTGCTAACCCGCCTGATCCGCCTGAGCGCTGTTGGCAACAATACCAGGAAGGTGATCACAATACGGAGTGAACCAACAATATTACTGTCGTAGGAAAAACTTTCGAGCCCTTGTTTAATAAGGATAAAAGAACTTCCCCAGGTTAGTACGAGCCCTGTCAGGATCAGCCATGGTAGATAGGTGCTTTTCGGCTTCATCATAAGAATTGCAAATGTAGACAATATATCGGGTACAGGGTGCAGGTTACAGGGTACAGGGTACAGGGGAAGGGGAACTGGTTGCTGATTGCTGATAGCTGGTTGCTGGATGCTGTTTACCCGAAGCCCTGCGCCCCGTGCCTGATGCCCGAATTGTAAATACTTTCCCCCAGTCAAACCTTTCAATAACTTATTTGTTATATTTGCGCCGATAATCCTATTTATTAACTAAAAATGTAAGAATAATGAAAAAATCTTTTCTCTTTATCCTTTCAGTAATGTTCCTGAGCATGAGTACTTTTGCTCAGAGCGTTCTCTATCAGGATGATTTTGAAGCCTACACCGTAGGTGACTACCTGTGCACACAAACCACAGAATGGACAACATGGAGCAATGCTCCCGGTACAGCGGAAGATGCACTTATCAGCGATGACTATGCACTCAGCCCAACCAAATCAGTAAAAGTTGATGGCACTACTGACCTCGTGCTTCCACTGGGTAATAAGCAGGCTGGAATATTTGAGATTGAATTTAATCTCCTTTTTGAAGCCGGTTATGGTGGATATTATAACCTTCAGCATTTTGAAGCTCCTGGCACCGAATGGGCCATGGAAGTTTATTTTGCCTCCGATGGTACTGCTGAACTCAGCACCGACGGAGTAACAACCGGATTTACCTACACTCCTGCAACATGGGTTAATATTCTGAACGTTGTTGACCTGGATGCTGACGAAGCAGAACTTTGGGTGGATGGATCACTCATTCATACCTGGGTATTCAGTACACAGGCAGGTGGTGGTGCCGGTACCAAGCAACTTGGTGGTGTGAACGTCTATGCAGGTGCTCCTTCAGGAGATGACCCTCTGTTCTATTTAGATGATGTAGCATACACACAATTTTTCGAAGCTTTGGATTTCGAAGATTTCGAACCATATAACGTTGGTGATTATATCGCTGTTGTAAATCCTACCTGGTGGGAAACATGGAGCAATAATCCCGGTTCTTCCGAAGATGGACTCATCGTTGATGATTACGCTTATAGCGGAACAAACTCATTAAGAGTAGATGGTACCAATGACCTTATTTATAAGCTAGGTGATAAAACAGCCGGTGAATTTGCTGTTGACTGGATGTATTACATCCCTTCAGGTATGGCAGGATATTACAATTTCCAGCATTACCAGGCCCCTGGTGTTGAATGGGCGATTGAAGTATTTTTCAATGCTGACGGAACTGGTGAATTCAATGCTGATGGTCAACTCATCAACTTCATATTTGACCATGACACATGGATCGAAATCGATCACATTATCAACCTTGATGATGATGTTGCTGAAATGTATCTGGATGGAACCATGCTCCATACCTGGACCTGGAATACACAGGCCAGTGGTGGCCCGGGAGCTAACCAGCTTGGTGCTGTTAACTTCTATGCCGGATCACAGGGATCAGACGTACCAACCTATTATGTTGATGATGTATCATTCGAACAATTAGGCGGAGCAACAGATCCTGCCATCGAAGTAGATCCTATGACTTTCGATCCTGAAGTAGGAACCGGAAACTGGGAAACTGAAACAATGACCGTTTCCAATGTAGGTGGTGCTGACCTCGATTATCTGATCGCTGTCGTTTACGAAGCTACAACAAAAGATCAGGTCGTTATCCCTACAGGAGAGGCCGTATTCTTTTCAAAAGGAAATCTCGAGTTAGCAAAGATCGATCTTCCTAAGCCTGGTGGAGCATCTCCTCCAACTGATGATGTTACTTTGACATGGGCTGGCCCTAATTCCAGTGCAGTTGGTCTCACCGGCCCCAATGAATGGGAAGCTGCCGGTAAATTCCCTGCATCAGTAGTTAATGAATATGCAGGTATGGAACTTACTACTGTTAGAGTATTTGTAAATGATCCTGATCCTGCTGATGCCATGGCCATCAAGGTTTATGGAATGAACCTCGACTATCTTCCGGGCGAGCTGCTTATTGAGCAAGCTTTTACACCATTGATGCTCGATTGGAATGAGATCACACTTTCAACACCTATCACTTTAACAGGGGAAGATCTCTGGATCGCATGTTATGTTGACCAGACCACAATTACATTCCCTCTCGGTGTTGATGCAGGTCCTGCCAATTATAACGGAGACTGGATCAGTACCGGCCCGGGTTGGGGACATGTTTCAAGTACAATTGATGCCAACTGGAACATTGAAGGAATCTTAACAGGTGATCCTATGGAAGGATGGCTGTCAGCAAGCCCAACAACGGGTACACTGATGGCAGGCGCAATGGACGAAGTAGAAGTAACTTTCGATGCCTCTAACCTTGTTATAGGTGAGTATTTTGCTGACCTGGTATTTGTCACCAATGATCCTGAAGCTCAAACTTTCGAAGTGCCTGTTCATCTTACCGTTGTTGACGGTATTGGAATTGGAGAAGGAGATGCCTCAAGGATTGAAATGCTGGTTTATCCTAACCCTGCCCGTGATATGGTAAATGTACAGTCAAACCTGACAATCAACAGGCTGAGCATATTTAACCACATCGGACAAACAGTGGCCGAAGTATATGCAAATGAACTTACTACAAGCGTTAGTACTTCTAAGCTCGAATCAGGTGTTTATATTATTCGTATCGAAACCGACAACGGATATACAACACAGAAACTCGTAGTTGAATAGAATAAACTTTCAATATACTATTGAGACCGGTAGATTTTTCTCTGCCGGTCTTTTTTTTATAATTCACCCCTTACCCCGCACCAGTAAAAATTTTGAGAAAATTTTTACCCCAATGCAACCATTTCTCAATAATAATTGTCTATGAGTCAAGTTTTGCAATTTTTCAAACTGGAATATCAATTTGCTTATCAAATTAATGAACTGGTTTATAGTTACTTAAACCTTTGGGGGGGGAGACAGGAAAAACCGTGTCTTCATCTCTTATTTTTGCAAAATAAGAATTAATAAATAAGCAATAATTTTTGCACTGATTACATGTTTATGGATAATTTTTATCTGATTTATAATGCTGAAAAATTCCTCTCATCACTTGATGTTATCAGGGGTATTTTTTGGAATTATTTTGAAGGTAAACACCATAACAATGTAATATGGCAAAATTGTGTTTCTGGAATTAATATAAATGCCCGCGGTTCAACCGATTGGGCATTTTGTGTTTTAACTAAAAGCTAGAACCTCATAGTCTCGGAAAAACAATAACTTGATATTGATTGTTTAAAAAATATAAGAAACTTAGAATTCATAAAGTAGGAATGAAAAAAGGAGGTAAAAGGCAAATTCAATCATTGTAAAACATTGCAAAACATTCCAGTACGAATCAAAACTTAAAACCTGAAAACATAATTAATATTGAAAATTATGGAGATTATTCGAAACAATTTTTTTTCATTTACGTATTATAATGAATTGTTTTTGTGCATAATGTGCATATTTTCAGGCAATTAGATATTTTTCAGGATGAAAATTCAGAAGAATAAATGTTTCTATATATAATTATGGAATCACTTACATTGAATTTTTAAGCAGAAATAATATTTTTGAGAACAAATTTTTAGAGTATAAAGTTTATAATGAATAAAATCACAGAAAACTATTTATTAACCAAAAACTGTTTGATCTTATGAAAACATTTACGAGAATTTCTATTCTTGTGCTGGTGATGCTAGTTTCATCAGCAGTGGTTTTTGCTCAGAACAGTGCGACAAAAACTACACTGAGCGACGTAGAACTTAGGATGATGCAGGAGAATACGCAGGCTCCTACCAATTATGGTGGTGCGCCTACTGACCTTCTTGCAGTACCCATCACAAGCTTTCCGTACACTCAGGACTTTGAAAGCGGTTGGCCGGCTGAGATGGACGACATGTCCGGAATCTACTCAGCTGCCTACTTAGAAGGCACTTATGCCTTTAGTGGGAATAGCCTATTTTTAGAGGGTATGTCCTCAACAGGATGGGGCGCAACACCCAGTACTTATGCACTGGCTTACGACCCCTCAAAATCGGGCCACTTTGCAACTGCATCTATGGATGTTGTTCCTGATGGAAGTGTAGGTGTCCTGAAAATGAAGTTTATGAAGGCCCAGGGTTGGTCCTTCAATACAAACTACTCATGGTTCAGGGTATTGGTCGACGGAGCAGTTGTTTATGAAGAAGGTGGAGCCTATTATTGGCAACAAGTGGCTCATTACACCGGTACTTCAGATTACATTGAGCTGATATTTGACCTCAGTGGTTTCCAGGGTGCTCCTTTCAATATTCAGCTTCAGGCGAGTGTGAAATATTACAAAGATTATTACAACGAAGGTGACTGGACTGGTGTCGATGATCTGACGATTTGGTACGAACTGCCTCCAGGTGACCTTGAAGGTTATGTAATGAACGGAGGTGGATTAACTATTAACGGTGCTACTGTTAGTGTCGAAGGCTGGGGAAATGTTATGACAGATCCTTCCGGTTATTATTTTATGGCTGCTTTGCCTTACGGTGACGTTTTTGTAACTGGTTGGAAAGCAGGCTATAACGCCGTAACTGTTACCGCTAATGTTCCTTCCGGTGGACTCGGTTACCAGGAAATCATCCTGACCGCGCCTACCATGTTCATCAGCCCAACCTTCCATGAGTATACACTCAACCCGGAAGAATATTTCACAACTATGACCGGTATCACCAACACTGGTGACGGCCCTCTGATGTGGTCGGCTGAAATTATTTATCCAACTACTGACTTTATCGTTACAAACGTAGAGCCACGTACATCATTCCCGGATCCTAACACTGAATACAGCCCAATAGTGAGGACTGTTCAGGTAATTAACCCGGTGAATAACCGTGCCCTTTACGACCTTCAATTATCATTCAATACTGCTGATAATAGCGGTGAGGCTGGTGTTGAAACAGATGGTAACTTCATTTGGACAGCGATGTGGAACGGAACAGGATTCCAACAGTATAACATGGATGGTACACACGTTGGACCATTTACTGTTGGTAGCGTGAACGGTCTTCGTGACCTTGCTTATGATGGTACATATATGTATGGAGCCCCTGCTACAAACACAGTTAGTATCATGGACTTCGCCACACAAACCCTTGTAGGAACTATCAATGCAGCCACTGCAACACGGGCTATTGCTTATGATGATGACCTGATGGGCTTCTATAGCAACAACTGGAGTACTGACATTACCCTCTGGGATATGACAGGTGCTTTTGTTAGTAGCTTCCCTGTTGGAGCCAACGCTTCACTCTACGGTATGGCCTATGACAATTGGTCAGACGGTGGTCCATATCTCTGGGCATTCAGCCAGGATGGTAACGTAGCTGCTAAATATGACCTCGCAACAGGATCACAGATCGAAACTGTGAATGTTGCTGCCATCTCAGGTGGTGGTGGTAGTGCCGGTGGTATGTTCACCACAGGTTCTATCGTTCCCGGATTTATTTCACTCGGTGGAAACTTCCAGAATGACCTTGTATTTGCTATCGAACTTGCTGAAGGTACTTCAGGTGGTGGTGTTGGCGACTGGCTGACCCTCGACTGGTACGAAGGTACCAATCCTGGTTTCGGTTTCATCGAAAACGTACCTACAAACTTTGACGCCAGCGGTACACTTCCTGGTGAAGTTTATACAGCTGACCTTGTGTTTACATCAGATCCTGATGTTGGCTCAAGCACCATTCCTTGTACAATGATTATTGCCGGTGACCCACTGGTTCCACCAAGCAACCTTGTTGTGACTCTGATCGACGACATCAACGGTGTTGTTGAACTGAGCTGGGACTGGGGCACAGATGCATTCCAATTCTTTATCATCAAACGTGATGGTGCTGCTGTTGGAACATCAACCACAACCGGATATATTGATAACCTTCCTGCAGGCGGTTATGGCACGTATTGCTATACCGTACAGGCATATTATGACGAAGGAACAACTGCTCCGGCAGGTCCTGAGTGTATAGAATGGCCATTTGCAGAGATCTTTATTAATCCTGACTTCCACGAAGGATGGGTATGGGTTGACGCTACTTATCAGTGGACAACTACTATCAGCAACTTGGGAATTGGATCATTACTGTATACATTCCCCAACTATGTGACTGACGTATTCAGCTGTGAGCATGAAGTTGTTCTTTATGATACTTTCGGTGACGGATGGAACGGTGGATCAATCACTGTTTATCTTGACGGAGTACCTGTACTGACCAACATCACTCTTGGCAGTGGTTCAGGTCCATTATCCTTCTATTTTGACGCTGATCATGGACAGGAAATTACCACTACCTATATAGCAGGTGGCTGGCCATATGAAAACGAATATGAGATCATCGACGGCTTTGGTAACATCATCGCTACCGATGGTATGGGTGGAGTAAACCCAACTGGTATTCCTCCTGGAGTATGCTTCGCAGCATGCCCTGTTCCAAGCTTCATCGTAGATGTAAGCCCCGCTACAGGCATCATTGGCGAAGGCAGCTCAGAAGATATCCTTATCACCTGGGATGCTACAGGCTTTGCACCTGGCGACTATTACGAAGACCTTCTTTGTGAATCAAATGATCCGGTTAACCCATCAGTTAATATTGGAAACCTGATGCATGTATATACCCCTGCTCAGTTTGCAGGAACAGTTACTGACTGCGAAAGCGGACTGGCTGTCTCAGGTGCAACCGTTACCGCGGGTACATGGCAAACCACTACCGACATGAATGGTGACTATTCACTGTTTGTTGATGAAGGTACTTATGTAGTTTATTTCGACAAATTAGGTTTCGAACTTGTTGCCGTACTCGATACATCATGCCTCGCAGGCGTGATCACACCAATTGATGTGACCATGTGCCAGGCTCCTTATCCTGTACCATTTGTTACAGCAACAGTGAACTATCCTGATGAAGACTACTGTACAGTTGATTGGGCACTTCCTGAAGGACCATACGAACTGTTATATGACGATGGTTCAGCAGAAGACCTCTTTGCATGGGCAACCCCACTGAACGAAAACGCTGTTAAATTCACCCCGGCCGGCTATCCGGCTACCGTATTTGGTGGACGCGTTTTTGTAGGTGACGGAATGTGGCCAGCAGGCAACTGGATGGGCAGCGAGTTCGCTATCATAGTTTATGACGATGATGGTGCCAACGGACTTCCAGGAACAGCACTTGATTCAGTAGCTGTAGTTGTTACCAATTACGGATGGCTGAACTTCACACTGAATGGAACAGCAGTTCTTGATGATGGAGAATTCTATCTGTCAATGATGCAGCTGACCTATTCACCTGATGCAGCTCCAATTGGTATCGACATGGAAACACCGATGGCTTACAGAAGTTATCAGCGCATGGCCGGTACAGAATGGAACTCATCCATTTATCAGGACTTTATGCTTCGTGCATACATCGATGGTCCTCAGACCGACATGATCACTGATGATGGATCAGTTGTATATCCCTCAAAAGTTTTTGTAAATGCTGATGCTGACAAGGTATTCTCTACCCTGAACGGATCTGCTTTTGTAACTCTACCTGGTACCGTTAAGAGCGGAACCATTAAAGCCATCGAAGGATATGATAATGCTACGGATGATGTAGTTTATTACACCATCGCCCGTATGTCAGACTTCGATCCTAATATGGGACCACAGTTTGGTACCATGACCATCCTTGACAACGTAACTGCAGTTACTTATCAGGATGATGCATGGCCAGCACTCCCAATGGGCTGCTACGCTTATGCTGTACAGGTTACATATTCAAATGGTCTTGTATCACCATGGGAATTCTCAAACATTGTATGTGCTGACTTTGACGTAGAAGTTACCTTCGAGGTAACCCTCTGCGACGGAAACGATCCAGAAGATGTTGAGATCACAATGGTAGGAGAAGACTATCCTTATACAACTTACTTTGGTGTTACCGACGTAACAGGTATTTATACTTTCGACCAGGTTTGGAAGGGTAATTATAGCATTGTCGTTGACAAAGTTGCTTATGAAAGCTATAGCTTCACTGCTCTGATCATGAGTGATGAAATTTTTGAAGTCATTCTATCCGAGAAGAAATATCCTGCTAGGAACCTCTGGGTTGATCCTCTGACAAGCTATGCTTATTGGGAACAACCATTAGTGTTGGCTTTATCTGAAGATTTCGAAGGTGTATTCCCACCTGCCGGCTGGCAGATGACCACAAATGATGTGGGTTGGTTCCAGACTGGTGATGGAAGTTCAGCTTTCTGGCCAATTCCAACGTGGACATCACAGTATGTTTGTTCAAATGATGATGAAGCCAATGGTGACGGTAGTGTTGACTACCTGATCACTCCAGGACTGGATTTACGTGATGCATCTACCTATTCATTACAATTCGACAGTTATTATGATGGAGCGTTCGGCCAGCTGGCCTTTGTTGAGTATAGCTATGATAATGGTGCCACCTGGGATGTGCTTTATGCAATGGTTCCAATGGCCGGATCATGGGATGCTATTGACATTGACCTGAGTACTTTCTGTGGACCAACATCTGATCATCCTGTCTGGTTTGCATTCCACGCAGATGATGGAGGTATGTGGGCATCAGGTTGGGCAGTAGATAATCCGCTTATAGCTAATGGCCTAATTGATCCTGCCGGATATCATGTATACCTTGATGGTTACTTTGTAGGTGAAACGGATACTACTTTCTATCAATATACTGGCCTCACTTACGGTGTAACTTACACTGCCAGTGTAGCTGCTTTATACTCATGCGGACTCTCAGAAGAGATCTATTATACCTTTACTTCAGGCTACCTGTACCCACCAAGGAATCTTGATGGTTTGACACAGGATGACGCTGTACAGGTATGGTGGGAGCCTCCACTGACCGCAGGTACAACCTTTGAACTGCTGAGCGTAGTACCACGTACTGAATTCCCTAATCCTAACAGTGAATACAGTCCGATGGTACAGGTTGTGAATGTAACCAGCAATGGCAGCAATCGTGACACCTGGGATCTCCAGGAAGCATTTGCTTGCGGTGATGCTTCCGGTGAAGCAGGCGTTGAGTCAGATGGTAATTATGTCTGGACAACCAAATGGAACGCCGGTGGCGGTACCTTCTTCCAGTATGAAATGGACGGAACCTTTAATGGCCCTGTCACTGTAAGTGGTGGTGCTATGGATGTTCGTGACCTTGCATACAATGATGATGACGAACTGTTCTACGGCTCTAACGCTGGTAACACAGTTTGGGGTATCAATTTCAATACCTTAACAGTTGACAACACCATTTCAGCTCCTACTGCTTGTCGTGCCATTGCGTATGACAATGACAATATGGGCTTCTGGGCAAACAACTGGGATACCGATATCACATTGTTTGATATGTCAGGTGCTATGCAGAGTTCATTTGCTGTTGGCGCCCTTGGATCACTCTATGGTTTGGCTTATGACAACTGGACAGCCGACGGACCATATCTGTGGGGCTTCAGCCAGGCAGGTAGTGGTGCTGAGATTGTACAGATGGATATTGCAGCCAATGGTGCTCAGATCTTCAGCATTAACGTACTGCCTATTATAGGTGGAACACAAATAGCGGGTGGTCTTTACACACATTGTGAAGCTTATGCAGATGGATTAGCTACTATCGGTGGTATTACACAGAATGAAACAATCTTTGCTCTCGAGCTTGTAGAATGTTCAAGCATTCCTGGTCCAAATCCAGGTGTAGTACCAGAAAACCTCATCGGTTATAAACTGTATCGTGATATGTATAATATCGCCTACATCCCTTATAACGAGGAGGACACTACCTTCTATTGGGACTTCGATCTGCTGCCACTCTGCTACGGCTATGATGTAACAGCTATCTATGATCTGACTCCTTATGGATTCCCTGGCGACACAGGAGAGTCAATGTACGAAGGTACATTTGATATCTGTGTTGAATACGGATGGCCATTGCCATTTGTTGAAAACTGGGAAACAGGTTCATTTGATCCTAACCTCTGGACATCCGGTGAGAACTGGGTTGTAAACGGACAGATTGGTA
>Ga0209692_10003449_pt1 | contig 15361 bp, 8 predicted proteins | sample tdDd472_FD_187129 | JGI IMG/M metagenome (GOLD analysis project Ga0209692, IMG submission 187129) | Marine sediment microbial communities from the Atlantic coast under amendment with organic carbon and nitrate - tdDd47.2 (SPAdes)... | ecosystem: Environmental > Aquatic > Marine > Coastal >...
AAGGAGGGGCGCTCCATGACCCGTGAAGCCCTGGAGGCCTTCTGCGAGAACCTCCCCCGCTACAAACGCCCGAGAAAGATCTTCTTTGGCGAGGTGCCGCGAAACCCCACCGGCAAAATTGAAAAACCGAAACTCAGGCGTAAATACATCCGCACCAACCGCGATTTCCGTAAGCTGTATCAGTAGGAAGAAAAAGAGCCTCCGGCGGCCAGGGGATGATCCCCTGGACCCCAGGTTTGTGAATGAGATGAGCCTTCGTACCTCAGGCTCATCTCATTCGCTGATGGGCAGTTCCCGTAGGGTGCATTCCATGCACCAGAATGAAAACGCGCATCGAAGCGAACGTGTGGTGGTTGTCTGAATCATTGGGGGCATTGAGAGTGGCGTTCGGCAAGCATGGTGCATAAATGCACCCTACGGTTTGTTCCGTGGTGTCGGGTAATGGCGAAAGGGAATGTATCGTCTTCCCCGGATGCACTTATGGCTCTTTACTTGAAAAACCACGAAGACCACGAAGCGCCCTTCGGGCTGCAGGAAGAACGTTTAAAAACTTAAGGCGTTGTTCACGGGCGTAGCCCGTCAGAGAATGTGACAACCCGAGGAACGAGGGGCGGAGCATTCGCATCCTGCTTTCGAGGTGGCACACCTCGCCGCCGGAGGCAACGCTTTTAGGGATTCCAGCAGTGACGATTGATGCCGCCTTCTTGTTCACATGACGGTGGTTGGGACGTGACACCCCCGTAGGGTGCATTCCATGCACCAGAATGAAGACGTGCATCGAAGCGACGGTGTGATGGTTTTCTGAGGTTTTGGGGCATTGAGAGTGGCGTTCGGCCAGCATGGTGCATAAATGCACCCGACGTTATGGCTTAGCCTTTTATTAAAAACCATGAAGAGCATGAAGTGCCCTTCGGGCTGCATGAAGGAGCTTGGATAACCTCTTCGGTTATTCACGGGCGTAGCCCGTCAGCAGATGTGACGTACCCGAGGAACGAGGGTTCGGAGCATTTGCGAACCTGGGGTGCAGGGGATTTATCCCCTGCCCGCCGGAGGCAACGTTTTTAGCTTTTCCTCTCAATCAACATACAAGGCCAACATGTACCGACGACATTTCCATTTAAAGGAGAGGCCCTTCCAGCTGGTGCCGACGCCGGCATATCTTTATCCGTCGCGTTGTCATCAGGAGGCGTTGGGGCATCTGACCTATGCCCTTGAGAGCGGTGAGGGGTTTGTGGAGATCACCGGAGAGGTGGGGACGGGCAAGACCACGCTTCTGCGCACCTTCCTTGAGGGGTTGGACGAGTCCGTGGCGGTGGCGTGTATTTTCAATCCCACCCTGAATGCCGTGGAGCTTCTGCAGTCCATCAACCGTGATTTCGGCACCGATGCTTCGTCCACGAGCCGGTCGGACCTGACGGCTTCTCTTCAGCGCTTTCTCATTGAAAACCGCGAGGCGGGGAAGAGGGCTCTTCTTGTGATTGACGAGGCCCAGAACCTCTCCATCGAGGTGCTTGAGGAGCTTCGCCTCCTCTCCAACTTAGAGACCACGCGCACCAAGCTGCTCCAGACCGTCCTCTGCGGTCAACCGGAGCTGGGGGCCATGCTGGAGCGGTACGAACTCCGCCAGCTTGCCCAGCGCATTTCTCTCTCCTGCCGCCTGCGCCCCCTCTCCCTGGAAGAGACCCAACGCTATATCGTGCACCGCCTCCAGAAGGCCGCTCTGGGAGACGGCTCCGAGCTGTTTACCAAGGGGGCCATGGGCCTTGTGTTTCGGTACGCCGTGGGAACCCCGCGCGTTATCAACATCTGCTGCGATCGGGCTTTGCTCTGTGCTTTTGTAGCGGGCAGAAAGCGTGTGGACAGAAAATCAGTGAAGGAGGCCGTGACCGAGTTGTCCGACCGGCCCTACATTCTGAGCAAGCCGTCGGGTCGCCCTCTGGTGAAATGGGCGGGCGGTGCCATGGCTATCGGACTGGTTCTGGCGGCCGCTTTTTTTCTTGCAGGGCGCATTCAGGCGCCGTCGGCCCCTCCTCCTGCCATCCAGGCGGAAATCATCCCGGCACCCACGGAACCCCTGACCTACAGCCTGTCCGATCTTTTTGACGAGGCGGGTGTTTCCGGGTCGGTGGCCTGGGGCGTGCAGCGGGTCATGGGGGGGTGGGGGCATGAGGTCAGCGTTTCAGAGCTTCCTGCCATCACCGACCCGTACCTTCTTTTTTCTGCTGCGGCCGCTCCCATGGGCATGGAGGTGATGCCGGTGGATGACGACCTCGACCTTGCTCTGGCGTTCAATCTGCCCACGCTGGTGCTGTTTGAGACGGGCGGGGAAATGCCCCTGGCGCTTGTGTATGAAGGGGCTGGAGAAGATGGGTTGCTGACGTTTCACTCGTCACGGGGGGCTGTGGAGATAGCGCCATCCGATGCCCGCAGGCTCTGGTCGGGGCGCGCCATCATCGCCTGCACGAACCCCCTGGGGTTCTCCGATATGGTGACCGAGTATTCCTCCGAACAGGAGGTCATCGCCGTGGAGTCCGCCCTTGCCCTGGCCGGTTTTTCCGATATCTCCGTGGACGGTCTTTTTGATGCGACAACACGGGCGGCGATTATCACCCTCCAGGCTGCCTACGGCATTCCCACGGACGGAAAGGTCGGGGCCCTGACCCGGGTCGCCCTGGCAAGCGCCCTGAAAAACGGCTTGCCCGGCGCAGGGAATAGGGTGGCTGCGTATGAACCACAGGAAGGGGTGACACCATGAGTTCGGTTCTTGAGGCGTTAAAGCGGATGGAAGAGGAGGAGGAAAACGGTCCTGTCGTCCCTGTTGAACGAGGCGGTGTGCCTTCAAAGAGTGGCATGTGGCGTTGGATCCTCCCCCTGACCGTCATCATCGCCGGTACGGCCGGAGTCGCCGGAGGCTTCTACCTGGCCCAATCCCCCGAACCTGTTGCTGTGGCAGCCGAAGAACCCACCAAAGAGACCCCCGTGTTCCGTGTCGTTGCCCCGGTGGCCCCTTCGGTGGCGGCTCCGGAGAGGGGCGATACCCTTAAAAAACCCACAGCTCCCATCGTCGCGGCCCCGGCTGCCGTGAAACGGCCTGAGCCTGAAACATTCCATACGCCAGAGACCCCAGTAGAAAACAACACCGAAGCAATGGGCGCCACGGAATCCAAGCCCATGACCTATGCCGCCCCCGAAGTGGCTGAGGCGGCCTCGCCTGTGAACCAGCCGGATGAACCTGTCGAAGATCTCCGAAGCCTTCCGGCAGCTGACGCCTCAACATACAATCTTCAAGGCGTTCGCTGGTCCGAAACCCCCTCCCGCCGCATCGCCGTCATCAACAGTCAGATCCTCCGGGAAGGCGGCGTGCTGGACGGCGCAAAAATCCTCACCATCACCGCAGAGGGCGTGGTGCTCGATGTGGATGGCAGTCGTCAGTTTCTGGCGTTTTCAGGGCGGTAGGGCAAAGCGTTGCCTCCGGCGGCGAGGTGAGCCACCTCGAAAGCTTATTGCCCTTGCGTTTTTTCCTTCGTACCTCAGGAAAAACCACAAGGGCGCGGATGAGTACTGATGCAGTCGGGGAATATCCGGTGTTGGTGTATTGATCTTGGTGGCGGGAAACCAAGGGAAAGGTATGAGCTTGAACGGCTTGGCGTGTGTCCTGCTATATCAGGGTGTCAAAAGCCCTGCTGGCATTCGGCGTGTGTTTACGAGTTGATCCACTTTAAATCGTTTGGGGTTAATTCTTTTCTGCATCCCTCTTTGTCATACTCGTATCCAGACAGGGCTGTCCCATTTTTGTAGTGGGTTATTTTCTTTAATTTGCCGGAGATATAGTATTGGTATGCAGCTCCTTCAACCTTGTCGTCTTTGTATTGCATGCATGACGATATTTCGCCGGATTGATAGTAGCCATATGATATCCCCTGGATAAGTCCTTGTACTAAGGTGAACTTTCTGGACACCTCTCCAGAACTGTGAAATGATTTTCCTGGTCCGTTCAGCACGCCGTCTTTATAGGGGACCTCTCCGCTTAGCTCACCTGAGTGATAGTATTTTTTCGCGACCCCATTTTTTTTCCCGTGTTCATAGAAATACTCAGCCATTAATTTACCTGTCGGATAGTATTTTTTCTCAATGCCCACAGGTTGACCCTTCAAATAACTGCACTCCGAAAAAATTTCACCAGATCTGTAAAGGCTCTGAAACGTGCCTGTAACGGGAGATTTTGTTTTTTTGTCGTAGAGGATTTTCCTCACGCTGTACGTGTCTTTGAGTCGATAAATCCCTTGGGCTCGATACGCTTTGGTCACTGAGATATTGTAACCGATGATCGACATGATAGGGGTGGCAATGACGAGCATGCCCACGACAACAAATAGTGCTGCAAGGCGCACATACGAGCTGTCGGAACTCTCCTTGGGCTCTTTACGTAACAGCCTTACGTTGTTGCCCCCGGAATACTCGAGGGTATTGTTTTCTATGCCCCAGATAATTGAGGTGCGCTTAAGACGATCAATGGCTGGCTCATAGTCTTCCAGCTCGAACCCCGACAGGTCATTGCGCTTGAGTTTTTGCGATGAATCGAGAAAACGGAATGCCTGAACTGCGAACTGTCCTGCCCAGGCGACAAACGTCGTTGGAATGAGGTAGACCTTTCTTATACTGGCACTTGTTTCAGGGTGAGTGAATAAATAGTAGAAGGCATAGATAGCAATTATCGCTGATCCTGCTGATACAATGGCCTTTATAATACCATCTGAGAAGTAACGCTGTGCAGAGTGTTGGATGGTGAGAACATTGTCGTCACCCGGGTTGTTTTGGCAGAATGGGGTTCCCAACCCGTTGTCCCATAGATGAAAAAACTCTTTTTGCGTTATTTGGTGGGTGAGCTTTAAATATGGGCTTGGCATGACGTCCTCTGCAATATGGGGGGCTGAAATTAAATAGTAATCAGGAAATGTGTTATCACGCTTTGTTTTGGGCTGGTAGTAAATAAAGGGTAGGGTTTAATATTCTTGATGTGGTTGAATGAGTTTTGCATGAGGGGTTGGTTCTATACATCAAAGAGGGGGTTTATGAGCCACGAAGAGCACGAAGAAAGGCCATGGACCAATCCATGGCCTTTTTGTTTTGGGGGGCGCTCTTGTTTAAAACCATGAAGCACATGAAGTGCCCTTCGGGCTGCATGAAGAAGGGAATAACACGCGTGGAATGACAGCGGCACCGTAGGATGGGCAAAGGTAGTGCCGTGCCCATCACGACCCGCAATAAAGCCCCATGCCGGAAAAGGGTGCCGACTGCCGTTATGTCGGTCCATACGATCGGTGGATGTTAATCCACCCATGATGGGCACGCTTCGCGCTTTGCCCATCCTACCGGGGACGGGCATCGCCAAAACCCGCCCAATGAATCACTTGAATATGTCTGGAACGGAGGGTGGGCAGATTGGTTTTGTTGTCAGCCATGGGCGTAGGGTGCATTTATGCGCCATTTATCGTGCAGGAGCGCCGCACACCTGTGGCACGCATGACCGTTGAATTATCACGGGACCGATAACGAAGAAGGGCCATGGAGTAATCCATGGCCCTTTTTGTTTTTGAATCTTGGAGGGTGTTCCCACTCTTGTTTAAAACCATGAAGCACATGAAGTGCCCTTCGGGCTGCATGAAGAAGGGAATAAAACCCGTGGAATGACAGCTGCACCGTAGGATGGGCAAAGGTAGTGCCGTGCCCATCACGAGCGGCAATAAAGCTCCATGCCGGAAAAGGATGCAGCACTCCTGTGCGGCATGTGTGGCACGCATGATCGTTGAATTTTCACGGGGCCATCTACAAAGAAAGGCCATGGAGCAATCCATGGCCTTTTTGTTTTGGGGGGCGCTCTTGTTTAAAACCATGAAGCACATGAAGTGCCCTTCGGGCTGCATGAAGAAGGGCAGCCCTCCTTACCGTTTGTCACGGGTGAAGCCCGTCAGCGGATGTGACACCCCGAGGAACGAGGGGGGGAGCATTCGCAATCCTGGGGTGCAGGGGATCATCCCCTGCCCGCCGGAGGCATGCCCTTTACTCTTTCATTGTGGTAAACGTCAGGCTCGCTTCGGAATACGAGGTTTTATTCTTTTTCTTCAGCATGAGGCCACGGGTGGTGACGAGGGCTTTCTCTGGGGCCACGCCCCCCTTGTCCGGGGTGCCGACCTTGTAAAGCTGGGTTGCCGGATCCAGGAAGGCCTTGGGGACACGGTTCACCAGATCTTGCGTGGAGGCAAAAATCTGAAGAGTCTCAACGCCAAACGGGGGGACGGCTTCAAACTCGCCGAGCTCCACCCATTTTCCGGCCTCGTCGGGCCCGATGTATGAGATGAATTTCCGGTTACCGGGGGCATCGTTCAGGTGGACAAGATAGGAGTAGGGCTGATCCTTAAGGCTATGGCTCATGAGGTAGAAGTAGCCGGGCCGGTTCACCTTCACAAGGAGCCTGATGACGTCTCCTTTTCTGTAGAGGAGATCCGACTGGCCGTCGGACGTTCTGATGCTGGCTTTAAAATCACTTGAGACCACGAGGCCAGAGGCGATGAGCCGGTGGAAATCCGTTGTGGCGGGGTTCACCTCGTATTGGGCGTAAGCCGACGGGAGAAACCAGGCCATGGCGGTTTGAAGGGTGGTCTGGTCACGGTCCATCAGGCGGTAGGTGAGCTCGATGGCGTTATCGAGCCGGGCGTACTCGCCTGTCATGTAATAGTCCGCACCGTCAAGGGTGTCCGTGGTATCAAGGTACATGCTCAGATGGGATTTGACGGCACCTGCAAACTGCGTCACCTCTTGCGAGTTGCCCGTCCTCGGCGGGAAAACGAACACCCGCTTTTTGTCAATGCCACGGGCCATGAGCTTAAGCCCGTAGTCAAGGGTGTCCGCCTTCTTCTCCAGCTTGCCGATCCGGGACTTGACCTCCGCCTCGGTAATAACCGGGGCCGTTGCGGCCTCACCGCCAAGGAGACGGGTCACCACCCCAACGCGGTCGGCCCGATCCAGCTTTGTAAGAATCTCCTCCAGCAGCCCCACCTTTGCAGCGTTTCCCTTGGCTGAATCCACCTTGGGCAACAACGCCTCCACCTCCCCCCGAAGAGCCACAAGCTCCTTTTCATACATCGGCCTGTTTACCTCAGACAAGGAGGCCAACGCCTTGAATCCCCCATTTAACGGCATGTCTGTGAACTCCGCACCAAATAGCGGAAGACGGGACGACACGTTGATCTGCTTTGTCTTCTCAAAGTCGGTTTCGGTGTTGCTCTGGGTCACCACAGAGCTGAACTCACTCGCCACCTCCACATAAAGGGCCTGGGACAGATCCGCCAAGGCCTCCTTCCGGGCCTCCTCAGATGTCGATCCAACCCCCTCCCCCGTAAACGTCCGGGCAAAGCCCATCCCAGGGCAGAGGATAAAAAGAGACAAAAGAACAAAGGCAAAAATGCGTCTGGTGGTCATAAGGGCAACTCCTGAAATTGGCCTCCGGCGGCCAGGGGATGATCCCCTGGACCCCAGGTTTGCAAATGCTCCCGACTCTCGTTCCTCGAGTCGATCACATTTGCTGACGGGCTGCGCCCGTGACTAAGGTTAAGTGTCTTTTTCCCTTCTTCATGAAGCCCGAAGGGCACTTCGTGTTCTTCGTGGTCTTTTATTTAAAACCTGTTTATCAAACTTTTCAAAAGTTTGGCCCCCGGCAGGGCCGCCGGAGGCAACTTTAAGCTGTTTTTACTTCTGCCGTACAAAAATAAAGTCGCCGCCGGCGTGGCCGGCTTTGTGGATGTTGGCGTACTCGGGGGTCTGGTCGGCGTTCCAGCCCACCTGTTCTCTTACCTCTGTGAAGAGGGTGGTGCCGTCCATGGTGGACGGGTTTGCATTGAGGGCGGAGATAAAGGCTGATGCGAAGACGGAGTGGTTGTCCTGTCCGCCGCTGTCCATAACGGGTTCGAGACCGCCGGATGAGAGGACGACGCGGGCTTTCTTTTTTGAGATGCGGTTCAGGTAGTCGGATGAGGGTTGTTTGATGTGGATCCCTCGGGCGATTTTACCTGAGTAGCAGCTGTCGGAGACGATCATGACGTGTTTGGCGCGGATGGCCCGGACCGAGGCGGTGACGCTGTTGTTGGAGATCCAGTTGACCTGGCTGTCACGCGTGGCGTCCACGGGGAGCCAGTAGCCCATGTCTGCGTCTTCATCGAGCCAGCCGTGGCCGGCGTAGTAGACCAGCAGGTTGTCGGTTGCGGACATCTTTTTTCGGTATCTGCCCAGGGCCGTGAGGATGTCGGAGCGGGTGGCGTCGAGCATAAGCTTTACTTGAAAGCCGTACTTGTTTTCCAGGATACCGGCCACCGTCTTTGCATCGCTTCTGGCGGTTTGAAGGGAGGGGAGGTCCGGGTAGCTGTCATTGCCGATGACCAGGGCATGGTACGTCCCGAAGTTGGCGGTGGTGGCGGGGCGCTTGGAATTGACAGGCTTTACCGGGATGACTGTGGCCGTAGCGGCTGTTGACGCAGAAGGTTTGGATCCCCCAAGGGCAAGTCTCAGGTCAGGGGTGTCATGCAGCAGTTGGGCAACATCCGATGAGGCTGCGATTTTTTCAACGAGGGTTTTGCTCAGCTTCACCCCCAGGGGGTCCAGGGACGCGCTGAAGAGAAGAGCCCCTTCGGAAATGCCGGTCTCTTTGATGTGGTAGGTCTCAATGGTTCTGTTGTCCGGCATCAGGGTCAGGTTGGCGGTGATGCGACCTGTGGCTGTTGCGGAAGCCCCGTGGTTGTTAACGATGGTGAGCTCTTCGACCTTGCCTGTGAGCTTGAGGTAGGGCCCGCTTGTAGTAGGGGGACGAAAGGATGCCTTTTGAAAGATGTTGGCGTTTTGCAGCCCTTCCCGGGTGTTCTTCTTGAGGTAGTACCCGAACTCCGTGCAGTCGATGGTGACATCCATGTTATTGGCCACGTCCACCTTATAGAGGTGGGTGGCGTCAAAATTGCCCACAACAATATAGCCCTGGTACGGCTCGGCAAAGGTCACAAGGTCGTACATGGCTTTGCTGGTGGTGATGCCGGATTCGCCGGGGGTGTAGGTCCGCAGGGTGGCGCATCCCGACGCCAGAACAAGGAGAAGAAGTGCAGCGATGGCTTTTTTCATGGCGTTAACCTCACGTGGTCTTGGTAAGGGGCAGAGCAAAAAAATACTATAAACGATGCCTCCGGCGGCAAGGTGAGCCACCTTGAAAGCGGGTTCGCGAATGCTCCTGTCCCTCGTTCCTCGGGTCGATCACATTCGCTGACGGGCTGGGCCCGTGAAGAAGAATTATCAGGCCAAGTTTGGATGTTCTCATTTATCGCCGTTGAATGTATCGAAATTTGGGCTTTAGGGCAAGAAGGGCGGGGTATGGTTCGAGGAATTCGCTTCGCACCTAAAATGCAAGATCATTCACCTGACTGCCTTTCAATGTTGGAACCACGAAGAGCACGAAGGACACGAAGAAAAACAAGGATATGTTTTCAAGGGCGCAGCTGGGGTTTGTCTCCTGTTATCATTTGTAATGACACGCTCCATTTTGAGCGAATTGTTCCATTCCGAATCCGTCGGTCTGTGACGTTTTTATATCTAAAGATGAGGGATGTTAAATTTTGATATTTTGATTGAAAATGGTATCTTGTAATTTGTGCGCTGTGGGAGTAAGAATTTGTGGGGCAAGGCGCGGTTTCGTATTTTTGAGGATAGCTGTTGAGTGCAGGACAGTGCGTTGGCTTGAGACAGGCCAAGTGCCTCCAAAAAGTCTGAAGAACAAGTATGTGCGTCAGAAGGGGGATACAGATGGTCAGCGTCGATAGAAAGCCGCCAGAGGGCACTGAACTACCGTCGGATACCGAAATGGCCCAGATACTCGGACCATTTGATAAAGAGATACCGCCTTCAGGGAGAATTTAATGAAATTTGATATAAATGAAGCAATCCGCGATGTCCTAAATTTTCTTAGAACTCATTGGAAGCCATCAATAGCGAAGTATATTATTTTGCCGTCAATGACATTAGGGTTAGCGTCGCTTAGTGTTCCTCTATGGATTGATATCGCGAATTGGATATTAGTCCACCAGAATTTTGTTCCAGGTTATAAGTTTCCTCTATCGCAGCCGAATTACCCTCTGGGAGCGACCCTTATAGGTTTAAGTGTTTTTGTTTATTCCCTTGATGGGTGGTTCAAGAAAAATAGTAACCCACCAAGTCAAATAAAAGAACTCTCGTCTCAAGTAGCTAATGAAATAACAACACGCATGAAAAGTGCCGGTTTTAACCCTCAACACTTTCAAGACGAAAAAATAGAAGAGTTGGTTGATGAAGTTGCCTTGCTGCGCTTTTTTGGGTCATTTCCAAAAGAAGAGAAAGCAATCAATTTAGCTGAAAGCATTATTGATGGAGAGTTGTCCGGTGGTGCTCCTCAAGTAAAAGCTAAGGCGTTAGCGTTACTCGCAAGATACTTGTGCGTTGGGGAAAGAGCCGAGCAGGCAAAAACATGGCTATTAAGCTCAAAAAAACTGTGCCAAACAGAGGAGGCTGATATAACTCAGGCATTTATTGAAGCAATTGAATTAAGCAATATAGATGCAGCTTTAGGTTTGCTTAAGGAAAGAAGCCCCTCGAATTATGGTGCCTTTTTAGTGATTAAAAAAGTAGTAGAAGGAAATGACGAGGCTTTAAAATGGATTGAAAGTGCAGAGTTAAGCGCTCAAGAATTAGATAACGATGGAAAGGTCGCTTTAGTTTCTGCATTGCTTTCAGGGCATCAATGGGAAGGGGCATTAAGCATTGTTGAGACAATAGACAGCCAAGCCTTGTCTAAGTCACCAGCATTGGCACAACTTTCTGCATTTACGTACTTGGCAAATGCAATTCAGGCAGATGAGCTCCGCGAAAGTGTAATGAGTTACATTCCCTTGGCAGCCGATAAGTTTCCGCTTGCTGATGATCCTAAATCGGTAGCGTGTAGAAATCGCGCGGTAGAATTGTTTAAAGTCTGCTCAAGTTCGGCTAAGCATCTAAGAGCTGAAGATGTAGCGAATATGTCTGATAACTATGCATTGTGGTTGGAGCTTAGGAGCAATGAAACACATGAACAAGCAAAGGTAAAACTTCAGAGTTACTTCGTTAGTTACACCCAAAAAACGATAGAGTATTTACCATTGGCGTTTGCGTTTGGAATCGATATTGATTTTGAATCGATTGAAAATGAGGTCAATAAACAGACAGCATTAAGCCATGATAATGATCCAATTCTTGGTTTGGCCAGATTTGTAATAGCGCAGACGAAAAAACCATTCACAGCAGTAGTTGAGTATATCATCTGTCACAGAGCTCAAATGGAAAAAAGCGTTAATCCCATTGCCATTAATATGTTTGAAATTGAAGCATTGGCAAGATCAGGGCTGGTAGATGATGCAGAACTGCTTCTGCAAAAGATTGAGAGCTCTGGTGCGCCTGAAGCAGAAGTGAGGAATCTAAAAAACATAATTGAGTCAGCAAGGGGTGAGGATCCAATTGCATTGTCTATAAGTCAATACCAAGAAAGTAAAGCCACAAGTGATCTTTCATATTTGGTCAACTTGCTTGAAAGGGAAGAAATTAGAGACAAATACTACCCATATTGTATAGAACTTTTTGAACGCACCGGCCAGGTGTATGACGCTATTAGAGTATGTAATGCGGCCTCTTCATTGGGGAAATTTTCTGAACTTCATCAATTTCTGTCAGATAGGATGGGCCTCGTCAAAAGAAGCGAGGTATTGCAGGCACACTGGGCTTGGTCTTTATTTAGAAAGGGAAACTTAAATGGAGCTCAGGAGCAGATTGCATTGTTGAATCAGTGTAAATCACAACAACTTGATCTTAAAACCCTTGAAATCAATTTATCTATATTCGGTGGAGACTGGGAATCTCTCAGTGTTTATGTGGAGGATAGCTGGAATGGCCGGGAGGAGCTGGAGGCTGATGATCTTTTACAGACTGCCCAGCTAGCTAAGGCAGTTTCCCCTGTTCGAGCAAGGCAAATGTTAGAGTTCTGTACAAGCAAATTTCCTGAAGATCCTCAAGTGCTGGCTTCGTCGTACTTTACTGCAACAACTATGGGGTTGGAGGACAATCAAGATACTTCCGAATGGCTTAATAAAGCGGTTATTCTTTCCAATGAAGATGGTCCATTGCATAGGGCTTCATTTGAAGATCTAAAAGAAATGATGTCTGAAGCCAGGGAGATAAATGAAAAAGTTTATAAGGCCTATTCTGATGGTGATGCTCCAATTTTTACAGTGTCGGAGCTTCTAAACAGGACTATGTCGGATTTTTACGTCATTCAGCCCTTGGAGAATAAAAAAGCGAAAGATATAAGGAAAAAAAATTTAGTCCCAATATTTTATGGTGAAAGGCTTAATCAAATTATGGTGGGTGAGACGATTGCTATCGATGTCTCAAGTGCCTTGGTTTTGGAAAATGTTGGACTTCTAACTCATTTGTTTGATTGTTTCGAGAGAATTGTTATCCCGCATTCGTTCATGCGATGGTTATTTGAAGAAAAGCAGAAAGTCTCCTTTCATCAGCCAAGCCAGATTGAAAAATCCAAATATTTTGAGCGATTGATTTCTGATGGTCGAATATCTGTTTTTCATCCTAAGAAAATTAACAATCCCGAACTGGCGCTGAATGTAGGTGATGAGCTTGCGTTTATGCTCGAGGAAGTTCAAACGAAACTTGTAAATGAATCGCAGGCTTTGGTGGTGTGTTCGTATCCTGTTTATAAGGTTGGTGGGTCTTTTAGAGAGGTGGAGGTTGATCTTTCTCAATACCGACATTGTTTGATTTCATGTTCGCAGTTGATCAAAAAAATCGAAAATATGGCTGTAATAACTGAAGCTCAGTGTTTCAAAGCTTTAAGCTACTTGAGCCACCATGAGAAAGTGTGGCCTGCTGATGTAAATGTGGAAAGCGGTGCAAAATTGTATCTTGACTCACTCTCAATTACCTATTTGATGACAGTAGATATGCTCGATAAGCTCAACGAGGCGGGATTCGAAGTGTATGTAGTCAAGGGTGAGCGAGATAGGTATAGATCGCTGATAAACTATGATTCAACCATCACTCAAGCAGAATCAAAAATTGAAAATATTAGAAAATATTTCTCTATTGGTATTAATTCAGGGAAAGTAGCTCTTGCTGAAATGTCATTAAATGGAAAGCAAGTGGATTCCGCGGAGAATAAGTATTTGAGACCTACTGAGGAGCTTTTTGAGGCAGTTAAAGCATGCGATGCTGTTTTGATAGATGATCGATTTATGAATCAGAATATGAATATTGTTCTTAACAAGACGAGTAAGCCAATTTTTACCTCTTTAGACTATATCGATACTTTATGCCATAAAGGCCTTATTTCTGAAGAGGAAAAATTCGATTTTAGAGCATTGCTTCGTGAGTACGGATTTGAATTCATCCCTATATCCTTAAAAGAACTTGAATTTCATCTAAGTCGCTCCGCTTTAGTAGGTGGCGAGTTTAATCCGACTAAACAGTTGAGATTAATTAAAGAAAGTCTACTTTTGATAAGGATTAGTGGTCTGGTTCAGCTCCCAAGAGATGCCAAGTGGTTACATGAAACTTTGAAAAATATTTCGAAGGCAATAAGGGCTCAGTGGTCAGCCGAGACCCCACTCGAACTATGCCGAGCCAAGTCTTGCTGGCTTTATGATCTTATGGGCTATCGGGAGTGGGCACAAGCCCATCAAATAAGGGGTGATGGAGGTATGGCCTATTGGGGTGAGGTTTTAAAAACGAATTCCATATTAATGGTGCCAGAATCTTTATCTGATGAGCGAAAGGAAGACTATAAAGTATGGTTGGATGAGTTTGTTTTGGAACCGTTGAGGGTTACCGATCCATTTAGCTTTAATCAGTTGATCGATGTTATAAAACAGCAAGTTAAAAGCGTTTCTCACCAATCTATATTCGAGGAAGAGTTGAATGACTGAGTCTAGTTCGGTACGTGTGTATATGGCCTCCCACGTTATCAATCTATTTCCCAGCTTGGTAAGGGCGGAACTATTATCTGACTCGGAACTATTGCAAGAGATAGGTGTTGCAACAGATACAACAATTAGTTTTGGTGATAAGGATATAGCTTTTTCCAGAAATATTCTCTTTAATGCTATTCGAAGTGTTTTTGGAAATATTGAGGAAGTTTTTTTTGTGGAGGATATTAATACTAATCGTTGGTCTCTTCGCAATCTTCCAGGCGAGCGCCCTGCTTTTTCATTAACCAAGGGGGACGTGCAAAGATTTAATGATAACTTTTGGCCGCTTTGTTGTGATGTGGACAGGCGGTTAAGAATATTTGAAACAGAAGCGAAGGATAGATGTCTTTCGAAAAAGGAGTTAGAGCGTTGGAGGTCAGTTATTTCGGAGCCAACTGTCAGTGATGATAACGTTTCAAATTTGTTGCTTGACCTGGATTATTCGCCAGTCCACACAGAGGCCTTGTTGCGGTGTGAATTTCAAGGTAACTCAAATAAAGTTTCTACGTTGGTTCCAGATGATATTCGCTATTACGAAAGGCTTGTTGGAAAGTATTGCTCGAGTAAAAATATCGATGAATACTGTAGGGATGAGCTGAAACAGTATTTTGACAATAGATCAGAACGTGGAGTGAGTGAGAATGACTTTTTGATCTGTATTCACAAATCAATATCAAGAGTTGTCTCCAATGGTATTGTTAACGAGGGGGCATATCACTCAATTGCAAATCGGGCAATTGAAACCTGTCATCCTATACATTTAATATCATGCCTTGAAGTAGGCATGCTGAACTTCCCTGATTCGTCAGTTCAAATTATTAAGAAGCTTTTTGAATGCATATCTTCTGCAAAAACGTTAGAAAACCTACGTTTATTTTGCTCAATGGCTGTTTTTGTTGATGGAGAACTTTCGCGATTACAGATGTTTAGAGAGAAACCACCATTTTACAGGCGTCTTGCTTCACTTGCCCAGTCAGCCTTAATTGTTAAAGTAGCACTGGAAGAAGGTGTTGCTTTTGACAAAGTAGAACAGTGGGCTGCTCAGCAAAGGGGCCTTTACTTTTTCTGCCAGAGTTTTGTCGATTTAAGAGAAGAACCTAGATGGCTACCGACTTACTTAACAACAAAGCAATTCCGTAATGAGCTCTATGGTCGAGTAAATAACGTATCTCAAGAGGTCGATAAGTGCGAGGTTGGTGAATATCTTCAAAAGGAACTTCTGTCTGGTTCGAGGCTGAATATGCACTCTTTTTTAGCAGGACCATTGGAAGGTAACTCTACGCCAG
>Ga0209692_10003450_pt1 | contig 15346 bp, 13 predicted proteins | sample tdDd472_FD_187129 | JGI IMG/M metagenome (GOLD analysis project Ga0209692, IMG submission 187129) | Marine sediment microbial communities from the Atlantic coast under amendment with organic carbon and nitrate - tdDd47.2 (SPAdes)... | ecosystem: Environmental > Aquatic > Marine > Coastal >...
GGCGCCACTGCTCAGCATCCATGGGACGCAGGACACGATCATTCCGGATCACCTGGGGCGCGCCGTGTTTGATGCGTATCAGGGCCCGAAGGCCTGGTACTCCGTCGAGGGTGCGGGCCACAATGACCTCGTCTACGTGGGCGGACGCGCCTACTACGAGCGCGTCCACCGGTTCCTCGAGTCAATCGGTAAGTAGCTCCGCCTTCTTGATGTAGTCCATGCTCGGGTAGTTCTCGTTCAGGTAGGCCAGCGTCTCGTTGGCGATGCGCTTCTGGCTCGGCGACGCGCCGTAGTTCGAGTACACGCGCTCGATGACGTCCATGCCCTCCACGACGATGGCCACCGGCGCGAATCCCATCCGGTCCAGCTTGGCGTTGTTGACCAGATTGATGAAGAACTGCGCCGAGCGCTCGTCGGGCCGGCGCTGCGCAAAAGTCAACGTGCCCTTCATGTTGCTCACCCGGTTGGGTTCGGCGGGCAGAAACGCGCCGTTCCATGCGGCGTTGACCTGTTTGTCCGAGTGGAATCCGAACTGTGCCACGAAGTACGGCATGACGCGGTAGAACGGCGTGTCGTGGAAGTATCCGACGCCGATCAGGTTGTAGAGGCGATCGACTCCGGCCGGGGACCAACTGCGCTGGGCCTCGACTACGAATTCGCCTTTGGTCGTCGTGAACCGAGCGCGAAACTTGTCGGGCGCGCGCTTGGTCGCGAGATCGGGGTTGAGCAGCGGATTCGTCTCAACGACGGGAGGGGGCTTCGGCGGAGACGTCGGCTCTGCGCCGCAAGCGACGAGCGTCGTCAGCGCGAGGAGCACCCCAAGCGCGGTGTCCCGCACTACTTTTCCTCCAGCTCCGCTTTGCGAATCGAGTCGAGCTTGGGGAACTCGCGTTCGAGATACTTCGCGCCCTCGAGCTGAATCATCGCCTGGTCCGGCTGGTCGCCGTAGCCGTCGTGCAGCTTCTTCACGACTTTCCAGCCGGAAACGACCTCGCCGAACTGCGCGAAGCCCTTCGCATCAAGGTGGCTGTTGTTTCCGAGGCTGATGAAGATCTGGGTCGTACGTGTGTCGGCGCCCGCCGTGGCGAAGCACAGCGTCCCCCGCTTGTTCGAGCCCTTGATCGGGTCGTCCTTGATTTCCGCCCGCTTCCATGCGGCGGAGACCTTCGGGTTCGCGTGCAGGCCGAACTGGGCGACGAAGTTGCCCATGACGCGGAAGAAGTGGGCTCCATCGAAAAAGCCGAGCTTTACGAGGTTGTAGAAGCGGTCGGCGCCAAGCGGAGCCAGGTCGCGTTTGACCTCGACGACGAACGTGCCCTGTGTGGTGGTGAATCGAACGCGGTACTTGTCGGGCGCGCGCAGCTTCGCGGCTTGCGGCTGGAAGAGTGCGTCGGCGATCGTGACGACCACATCGATCTGCTTGAGCGCCTTGTCCGCCGCCGTCGCGAGGCGCACGTTCTTCGACGCGGCGAGATCGCGCAAGGTGGGAATCGCCGCCTTCGCTGCGGGTCCCGCCCCGGCCAACAAACGCACCACGACCCACGTCTTCTCGTTGGGTTGCTCGCCCAAGAGCGTCACCAGTTCTTCGACAACCGCACCTGACCACGGGGCCAAGCGGCGCAACGCATCGGAAGCAGCCTTCTTGACGCCGGGGTCAGCGGAATTCGTCAGCTCCAGCACCCGCGGAATCGCGGGCGCCGCCTTCCGGCCCGCCAAACCCAGTGCGTACAGGGCTTCGCGACAGAGTCGTCGATTCCTCTCGTCGGCGAGCGCGTCGATCAAAGGCGAAATCGCTTCCTCACGAGTCGCGAGCGCTTCGCTGATCAGCCGGGAGATCTCCGTCGGCGCCACTTCGAGCCGCCCCATGAGCGGCTTGACCTGCTTCGCGGTGATTCCGATGCGCACGAGCGCGCGTCCCGCCTCCATGCGAACCCACGGCTCTTCGTCCCCAAGCATGTCGATGATTTCGGGAAGCGCCGCCCGCGCCTTGGTGCCCATGGCGCCGAGGTCGCGCGCGCCTTCGTAGCGCACGATGGGGGACTCATCGAACAACTTCGCGGTGAGTTCCTTGACGCTGCCGGCCGTCGCGGCAGACCCCAGGATGAGACTAATCAACAACGCCCGCATTAGCTGATCCCCGTCCAACGCACGAGATAGCCGTCGGTATCGAGATAGAGGTCGAGCGCCCGCGAGTTGTAAACCCACATGACGTAGGTGGTGCCGCCCCATTTGACGTTCTTGGTTCGCTCCGGACCGCCGCCCATCACTTCGCGCACTTCGCTCTTGTGCATCCCCGGGAGGAGGCGGCGTTCCTTGACCGATTGCGCGTAGATCTCGGAGTCCTCGAGGTTGCGGCCGTGCTTGTCCCGATAGTTGGGATCGTTCTTGTCGAGGGTGTTGCAGGACAGCAACAGGACCATGGGGAGCAACGCGATAAGTTTGTGCATGAGCACACAGGGTAAATCGAGGTGGAGCGATTGATACATCGTTGTATACCGGTGCGCGTGGAGGAGCTTTCGTACCCGACCTGGGAGTGGATCGAGGAGCTTCGGCTGGAATCGAAAGTGCGCTCGTTCTGGTCCGGGGCGTCGCGGATGCTCGAGCTTCTGGATCGAATCGACAAGGCGTGTGAGCCGGCCGCGGCCATCGAGCTGGTGGCGGTGCTTCCCCAGCTTTCGGGCGCAGTACGCGTAAGAACCGCCACAGTCGTGGAGCGACTTCTGACGCCCATGACGGCGCGGGAAATCCTTCGATTCTCCGATCGGACTCGGTATGGACTGCGCCGACTGGACAAGTTCGGCGATCGAACGTCGTGGCTGGACGGCCCTGACACAACGATGACGGGCGTGCGCGCCGCCTGCACATGCCATCCGGACGGTTACATCCGGGAGGCGGCTCTTCGTCAGCTGCACGCACATGGAGACAGCTTCGTCGTCGGGTTCGCTTTGCTTCGACTGAGTGACTGGGTACCGCAAGTCCGCGCAGCGGCGGCAGAGGTACTCGGCGGGTGGATCGAGGAGGGGCGCGGGGAGGAGTGGACTCGGTGGATCGAGATTCTCTGCCGTGTGGCACGAGCCGCGCGGGAGGACCAGGTCGAGTTCATTCGACGTATCGAGTCCATGGTGGGGAAGACGACGGAGGTGCTGGGCGCTCTCGAGTCCCCGGAGCAGGAAGTGCGTCGATACGCATACGCTCTCGCCCTGCCGCGGGCCGAGGCGCTCCAACGCGGCTTGCGGTCCCCCGACCCCGTGATCCGACTGCGGAGCGCCGAGTTCGCGTTACAACGTGACCCCACTCTCGCTGACGCGCTCTCGCGAGATCCGTATCCGCCGATCCGTAAGGTCGTCCTCCACGCACACCCCGAACTTGCACACCAGTTCCTGTTCGACAGCGCGCGTTCGGTTCGTGCGTTCGCGCGTGGACTGCTCGATCAAGACGCCGCGCCGATCTATCGCGCCGTGTTGGACAAAGGCGAGCCGGGTCGCCTCACCGCATGGCGGGGACTCGCCGAGTGTGCGGAGAAGGGGGACGCGGCACGGTTCGCCGGCGCGCTATCCAACCCGCGCCCGACGGTTCGAGCCGCAGCCCTCGGAGGACTCGCGCGGATCGCCGACGAGCCTCCGCTCGAGGAGGCGTGGAGCGCCATGGGGGACTCGTCGCCCCGTGTGCGACGGGCGGGGCTCCGCATCCTGATGCGTCACCCGCTCGCCATCGACGAGTCGAGGGTGCGTCAATTCCTCGCCGTCGCTCGTCAGGCATCCCAAGTCCGCCATGCGCTCGCCCTGGCATCCGCTCTCCCGAAGTGGGCGTCCGGCCCCCTGCTCCTTGAGGCAACTCGCAGTGTCCACACCGAACTGGCACAGGCCCGCGTGGTGAGGTGGTTGAGCTGTTTCAATAGGTCCTTCGAGATTCCCACAGCCGCACAAGCCGTCGCCTTCCGGTCCGCCGTCACCAACGCCGGCGTGGACGAATCCCTCCGCGGGACGCTCGAACACATCCTTCGCACCATGTGATCGCGTCCAGCGGAACGAGGTATCCTCATCCGCGTGCGTTTCGCAACCAAACGCCATCTGCTCATCTTCGCGGTTCTGGCAGCCGCTACCGCGATGACGCTGCTATTCACGATCGTGGACCCCGGCGGTCGTGCCGACCGCGAGGCCGTCGACACGGACACGGAACGCACGGTCCGGGCGGCGAGCGCAAGGGACGGCGTGAGTGACGTGGATACGGTCGGATCGACGGGAGATACGAGTCAGGCCGGCCCGGCGGGGGGTGCTGCACGCAATCGACGGGCGTCGCAACGGATGCGCCTGCTCTATGACGACGGCGAGCCGGCGACGGGTGTCACCATCCACTGCGCTTCCGGGCGCAAGCTAGTGACAAAGATCTTCCGCATGGGTGACTACCCGGAAAAGACGATCTGGATGATCACCCATCAGAACCGGACCGCGACAGACGACGACGGGTACTTCTCGCTACGCCCCATGCGCGGTACGACCGACGCCGTTCTCTATACCAATCCGAATTCTCCCGCCGTCCTGCTCGCAGCGTGGGGCGGAGGGCAGGTCGAGTTCCGTGCGGCGCGGAGAGCCACGGTGACCGGAACGCTGCGCGGCAGCAACGGCAAGGTACGCAAGTACGAGTGGCTCAACGGCCAACTCGGGCGACCGGAAGACTACGACACACGGAACCACAGGGAGAACGACGCGTTCGTCGCGGCCAACGGTGGTCTCGACATCGATCCCAACTGCAAATGCGAAGCGGAAACCGGCGAGGACGGTCGCTTCACGCTGCTCTTGGCGCCCGGCCTCAATACGCTTTCCATCGGGGAGTCCGGGCGCGGGGGCAGCGTCCCGATCGATGTGCCCACGACCGGCAAGCTCGATCTCGGCGATATCAGTCCCGTCCCGAAGTCCGCCGCGTCTTCCAGTAGCCAGCCGCGCGAGCTCCACGGCACCGTGCGTGCCTTATCCGGCGCTCCGCTCAAAGGCGCGGAGGTCCGCCTCTGGGACGGCAACGTCGGCCAACCATCGCACGAAGTCCACACAGACGAAAACGGGTTGTGGCGCGCGAACGGTCTGCACGCGCACCGCGTGATCGCGTGGGCGCTGTCTTCGAGCCGGCACCACATGGTTCTTCCACAGCAGAGTTCGGGCACGATTCACATGCCCTGCCATACGTCGGTGGCCCTCGTTGCCCCCAGTGAAGACGAGTACGCGTGGGTGCGCACGCGCGACGTCCACGGGTTCTTCCTCTTCGTGCGGGACGGAGTCTTTCTCGGTGGCGAACTGCTTGATTCCGCAGACGTGCTCGGACTCCCGGAAGGCAAGTACAGCATTTACGCCGTCACCCACAGCGCGGTGTTTGAACTCTCCACGACGATTCGACCGACCGCGTCCCGAACACTCACCGGATTTCGCTGAGATCGCGCTGGTAGGCAACGAGAATGACTCCATGGACTCCGCGCAAATTCGTGAACGCTATTGCCTGGACGCTGCGGATGTCGTCCGGGAGCTCATCGCGCTCTCCGTTGTTGAGGCGTCCTTCACGCAGGACGTTGCGATCACCGTACGGGTCCACGAGAACACCGCCATTCTCGAAGATACGGGACGCGGGATCCGACTCGAGCCCGATCCAGGCGACACGATCTCGCATGCAGAGCGAGCCCTCACCACGATCTATCCGGTCCGTCCGGCGGATGCGGCGACCGACACTGCGCTGTGCGATCTCGTATGGGGTTCGCGCGGGTCGCTCGGCCCGGCACTCGCGAATGCGTGGTGTGAGTCGCTCGAGTTCCAAAGTCGTCGCGACGGCGAAGAGTGGGCGCAGTCCTACCGCCGGGGCGTGCCGAGCGGCCCCCCGCGGCACATCGGAAGTGCGGACCGAACCGGCACGACCATTCGTATCACGACGGCATCCCCGATCGACTCCGCCTCGATCGCCGTCTTCGTTCGCGAACTGACGCTCCGTCTCGCGAACGTTCAGATCCGTATCGACGCGTAGCGGAAGTCGGCGGCCTGATCGGGCTGCAACGAGTCTTCGTCAGCGTACATCCGTTCGCCGCGATCGCTTCCAGGGCCTCACCCGAGCACCCGGCGGCGGGCATTAGACCCCGCCCCTCATGGGAGCGGCGGGGTTGCCGTTAGTATCCCCGACCCGAGGGTGGGGGTCCCCAGCCAACGAAGATTGCAACGAATCCGGAGCGGCGTCCAGCGCGATATCGGGCGAACGGGCTGGCGCGAACGCGGAGCGTCGATCGGTCGGGACGTTCGGCTCGCGGCGGAGCGGCCGAGTGTGCGCCGCTGACGGGTGAATCGAGGAATTGACGAAACCCCGCCCCGCCCCTACGATCCGCCCTCCACGCCGAGGTGGCGGAACTGGCAGACGCGCTAGATTCAGGTTCTAGTTCTCGCAAGGGAGTGGGGGTTCGAATCCCCCCCTCGGCACCACCAGACACAGAAGGCCACAAGGGCTACAGCCCGCGTGGCCTTCTGTAATTTGGGGCACGGAAGGAGCGGAGGCCCAGCGCCGGGATCCGTACCCCGCCTTTCTGCTTCGGCGCAGAAGGCCGCAAGCTATCGGGCCGTCACGGACGACATGGACAACCGGTTCGGCGCTCGAAAGAGGGGCGGCGTTTTCTTTCGCCTCGAATACCCGCGGGAATCCCGATCAGCTTCCCGGAACGGTCGGTCGTCGCTTGCCCCCGTCCCTGCCTCCGTTTCCAATACGCGGATGCCTCGCCCGGTTGCGTTCGCCCTCCTTGCGTCTGTCCTGTTGGGCGGGGGCGCAGCCTGCACCAAGGTCGACAGCGATGTCAGCCGCGCCAAGTTCAGCGAGAACATGGCCGACATCGTGAAGGGGCGCGATCGCGGCTACTTTGGCTACCGCGAGATGATCGAGGACGCCACCGTCCGCGAGCCCCGTTCGCCGCGCTATCAGTACAAACAGCCGGCCTGGGTATCGAACTACCTCGTCACCCGCGCAATCCGTGGCCTCGGCGGCACCGCCTGGCCCAACGTGGACTACATGGCCGGCTCGGTGGATCGCCTGCTGTATGTGTTGCGCTACGACCCGGTGCCGATCGTTCGGGCGGACGCGTGCTCGCAGCTGGCCCGCATTGCGCGCCGAATCTCCGTCAAGCCGGTCGATCCGTATCCGTACGTCGAACTCGCGGACGAACAGATCCAGCAGGTCAGCCAGGACCTGTTCAAGCTGAAGCAGCGCCTCGACGGGGGCGAACGAATCAAACAGTCTCTCGTCATCGACCTCCTCGACACCTTCGAGACGCTGTATCCGACCCAGAAGCTCCTCGCGGTGCAGATGATGCGTGCGCTGTCGTCAGCGCCGGTCATTCAGGCCCCGGACGGGCCGCTGCGCGACACCGTGAACCGCGTCGTGCCGTCGCTTGCCCGTCGCTGCATCTCCATCTCGCTGGCGCAACTGGCATGCGGAAGCGTCTATCGCTCCAACCGCCCGCCGGATGACGCTCCCGTCGTGCGGGCGCGCGCAATCGAGGTGCTCACGGCTCTGGGAGATCCGGTTGGGGTGAGAGCGGCAGTCATCCGTATCTGGGATGAGGATTACCCCGCGGAACGCGACGCAAGCGTGCGCATGCGGCTACTCGGATACCTCGGGAAGTTCGGTGGCCCGTTCGCATTCGAGGCCGCGCTCCGCCGTCTGGAGAACGACCTACCTTCCGTTCGGTTCCACGCGCAGGCGGCGTTGTTGACCATGACAGGCACCAAGATCGACGCCAAGACCAAGGCGTGGCAGGCCTGGCGGGCGAAGAACCCCCGCTGGCAAACGAGCTCCGATGATCCCTCCCAAGATCCCTCCGAACGGCGGCCGGCCCCGGGCACCGAACCCGCCGCGCAGCCTGACAAGTAGGTGCGCGTGAACGCGGCGCTCCTCAATTGGGCGGGACGCGCCCTCGGATTGGCGCTGATCGTCGCCGTGCTGTGGCTGGTCGGCTGGCAGGACTCGGTGACGACGCCGGACGGCGAGACCCTGCGCGGCACGATCGTAGAGATCGTTCCCGAGCAGGAGGTGCGCATTCGGGACGAGCAGGGCGTCGAGCACACCGTGCCGAATCCTGCCGCCGACGCGGTTCACCAGGGGCTCCGGAGTACGTTTCGGGGACTGGCGGAAGCACCGCAGTTCGCGTTGCTCGGGATCGCTCTCCAGCTGCTCGCCGTCATCATCATTGCGCTACGGTGGGGGGTACTCCTCGATGGCGCGGGGCTCGGGCTTCCCTTGCGGAGCGTGTTTCGGCTCTCCTGGATCGGCCATTTCCTCGGAACCGTCATCCCGGGCGGACTCGCCAGTGGCGACGTGCTTAAGGCGCTGTATGTGGCCAAGGAGCGCAAGGCCACGCGCACCCGGGCCCTTGTCACTGCCTTCACCGATCGCGTGCTCGCGCTTTTGGTGCTGGGCGCAATCGCCGCAACCGCCCTCCTGCTGGTCCGCTCAGGCCCGCGCTTCGAAACCGCGCGCACCGTTCTCTTCCTGCTGATGGGGGCCGGAGCGCTCGTCGCGCTGCTTTTCTACTCTGCCGGAATCCGCGCCGTGTTGCGGATCCATCACTTGACCAACAAGTTGCCGTTCCCGGGTGTCGTCAACGAGATCAAGAAAGCGCTGTTGCTGTATCGCCACCGCCCGCGCCATGTGCTCGCCACTCTGGCACTGGCGGCGGTTGGGCACTTGCTCATTCTTGCTGCCTTCTGGTGCTACGGGCGCGCGCTTGGGGTCTGGGTGCCGCCGATCGCTATCTTCGTCGCCATTCCGGTGGCCCAGGTGCTTTCCTCGATCCCCGGGCTTCCGGGAGGGTGGGGCTTCGGCGACTTCGCGTTCTACTTCTTCCTGCCTGCGGCTGGTGTCGCGGCGGGCCCCGCTGTCGCACTTTCGATCACCTTCCGGCTCGTCCAGACATTGCTAGGACTGCCGGGAGGCCTCATGCTGTCGAGACGTAAAACCCCAGCCGATTCCGAGGCGCTCGCCGCCGTGGAAGGCTGAAAGAAAGGATCTGCCCGTGTCCCTGCTTGTTGTCGGAACGCTCGCCTACGACTCGGTTGAAACACCCTTGGGCAAGGCCGAAGACGTTTTGGGTGGTGCAGCCACCTACTTCGCCGTTGCGGCGTCCTTCTTTACGCCGGTGCGCCTTGTAGGCGTGGTCGGTGAGGACTTTCGCCCTGAGGATCGCACCCTGCTGGAGAGCCGAGGGATCGACCTCGAAGGGCTCACAGTCGCACCCGGCAAGAGCTTCCGCTGGAAGGGCAAGTACGTCGGCGACATGAACGTCGCGGAGACGCTGGATACGCAACTCAACGTCCTCGACGGCTACGAGCCGACGCTGCCCGAAAGCTACAAGGACTCGGAGTACGTGTTTCTGGCCAACTCCCCGCCGGCGCTGCAGATGCAGGTCCTGGATCAGGTCAACGATGGTGCGTTCACCTGCTGCGACACGATGAACCTGTGGATCCAGTCCGATTACGACGGTCTGATGAAGGTTCTTAAGCGCGTCGACATGGCGGTCTGCAACGATGCAGAGGCACGCGCGATTACGCAGGAACACTCGCTGATCAAGGCCGGGCGCAAGCTCCTTGAGCTGGGGCCGAAAACGGTCCTGGTGAAGAAGGGCGAGCACGGCGCGTTCCTCTTCAGCAAGGATGGTTACTTCTACGCGATTCCCGCCTACCCGCTGGAGAGCGTCGTCGATCCCACCGGGGCCGGCGACTCGTTCGCGGGCGGCGTGATGGGTTGGCTGACACATTCCGGATCGACGCACTACGAGCAGTTGAAGCGCGCCATGATCTACGGGAGCGTTGTTGCCAGCTACAACGTCGAGGACTTCACGTTGCGCCGGTTCCGTCAGATCAAGCGCCACGAAATCGACTCGCGTTACGCCGAGTTCCTGGAGTTCACCGCTCACCCGTAGGTTGATGCGCGCGTTTCTCGCCATCCCGATCCCGGGCGAGGTCCAACAGCTGTTGGCCGTCGAGGCCGCCAACTTTCCCAAGCTCCGCCCCGTGCGGGCGGAGCAGATGCACTTAACCCTCCGGTTTCTCGGCGATCTTCCGCATCGCACGCTGCGCGCGGCCATGGACGCGTTGGGGCCGGTGGTCGCGGCACAAGCACCCTTTGACATCGCGGTTGAGCGGGTGGGCTGCTTTCCGGATCGAAAACGGGCCGTCGTTGTGTGGGCCGGTCTGGCCGCAGGCGAACTGCAGGCGGCGGCGCTGGTCCACGGCATCGCCGACGCCTTGGCGGGCATAGGAATCGAGCGGGATCCGCGCCCTTGGACGGGCCACGTGACGCTGGGTCGCTTCCGAAAGCCAACGCGAGTCGCGGGCAAGTCCCTCGATTCCGAGGCCCGATTCGGAAAATTTCGCGCCGCGGAAGTTGTTCTCTACACGTCGGAAATCCGCCCGGAAGGCCCGATTCACTCGCCCATGCACCGAATGCCGCTGGCCCAAACCCATACTTAACGCATCCCGAACACGCCGGCCGCCAATCCCGTCCCCCCCCGCTGATTAAATCGTCGCCATACACAAGGCGATCGCCCGCCTGTCGGCATCGAACCGGTCCCAGTCGCTCCTCGCAAATCTCACTCGTCGGGAGTGAGTGCCCTCCGCGAGGGGGAACTGGTCCGGATCCTGTCGGCGCGGATCAGTGAAGGAGAAGAACGGATGGTTTCCCGCAATTACTCGAAGTCCAAGACTGCCAAGCAGGCCAAGACGGTGGCTGAGCCGACAACCGACCTGAAGAAGCGCAAGGAGAGCCTGGACTTCGCGCTCGGTCAGATCGAGAAGCAATTCGGCAAGGGCGCGATCATGCACATGGGAGGCAAGAGCGCGAGCGAGATCCCCGGCATCTCGACCGGCGCACTGTCCCTCGATCTGGCCCTGGGCGGACGGGGAATGCCGCGCGGCCGCATCATCGAAGTCTTCGGGCCGGAAGCCTCGGGTAAAACGACCCTCTGTTCGCACATCGTCGCCAACGCGCAGAAGATGGGCGGCGTCTGCGCCTTCATCGATGCCGAAAACGCATACGATCCCGCCTACGCGAGGCGCATCGGCGTCAACCTCGACGACCTGCTGGTGTCGCAGCCCGACACCGGCGAGCAGGCGCTCGAGATCGCGGAGATGCTCGTGCGCTCCTCGGCCGTCGATGTGGTCGTGGTCGACTCGGTCGCCGCGCTGGTCCCGAAGGCGGAGATCGAGGGCGAGATGGGCGACTCCCACGTTGGCCTGCAGGCACGTCTGATGAGCCAGGCGCTGCGCAAGCTGACGGGTGTCGTGGCGCGCTCCAACACCTGCTTCATTTTCACCAACCAGCTGCGCGAGAAGATCGGCGTCATGTTCGGCAGCCCCGAGACGACGCCCGGTGGTCGTGCGCTCAAGTACTACGCCTCGGTTCGCGTCGATCTCCGCCGCATCGGCTCCCTGAAGGACGGCGATCAGATCTACGGCAACCGCGTGCGCGCCAAGGTCGTCAAGAACAAGATCGCACCGCCGTTCCGCCAGACCGAGTTCGACATTCTCTTCAACGAGGGCATCAGCCGCACCGGCGACCTCATTGATCTCGCAGTCGAGGCTGCCGTCATCTCCAAACAGGGAAGCTGGTTCAGCCACGGGAAGATGCGTCTCGGCCAAGGGCGCGAGCGCGTCCGCGGCTTCCTGACCGAGAACACCGACGTCCTCGAAACGATCGAGAACGAGGTCAAGATCTCGGTGGGTGTCGGCGAGCCTGTGGAAGCCAAGGTCGAGCCGGAGGCCAAGGTCGATGCGGGAGCCGAAGCCACCGCGTAGTGACGTGTTTGTGGCGACATCGCCTGACGGCGATGTCGCGATGAGTCAATAAGAAACGAGCGGGGAGGCGGGGCAGTCGGAAGGCTGCCCCGCTTTCGTTGAACGTGGGGGAGTGGGAGCGGTTCCAACCTCGGTCCACACCGGCGGTGGTATCCATCCAAATGCTCCGAAGCGGCAGACCCTCCCCCTAGAATCAACCGCAATCCCATGTCCATGACACCGAACGCGCTGCGCGAAGCCTATCTCTCGTTTTTCGAGTCGAAGGGCCACACTCGTTACCCCAGTGACTCGCTGGTTCCGGCCAACGATCCGACGCTGCTCTTCACGGGCGCCGGCATGAACCAGTTCAAAGAGATGTTCATGGGGGTCGGAAACCTGCCGTTCGTGCGGGCGACCACGTCGCAGAAGTGCCTGCGCACCGGGGATCTCGACAACGTCGGCCGCACTTTCTACCACCAGACATTCTTCGAGATGCTGGGGAACTTCTCCTTCGGCGACTACTTCAAGAAAGAAGCGATCGCGTGGCAGTGGGAGTTCCTGACGCAGGTTCTGAAGATCCCGATCGCCAAGCTGCGCGTCTCGGTCTACCAGGACGACGACGAGGCCTACGCCATCTGGCGCGACGACATCGGCCTGCCGGAAGAGAAGATTTGGCGTCTCGACGCCAAGGAGAACTACTGGCCCGCGGACGCTCCGGAAAAGGGACCCAACGGCCCTTGCGGACCGTGCTCCGAGATCTTCTTCGACTTCGGATCACCCGGCGAGGACGGCGACCCCGAGGCGGGTCGCTACTGTGAAATCGGCAACGTCGTCTTTACGCAGTTCAACCGCGTCGGTGTGAACAAACTGGAGCCCCTGACGCAGCGCAACATCGACACCGGCATGGGCTTCGAGCGCATCCTCGCGGTGATGAACGATGTCCGTTCTCCGTTCGAGACGGATCTCTTCCTGCCCACGATCCGCCAGATCGCGAAAGCCACGGACGACACGTACACCTACGACCACCCGATGGGGCAGCAGTACCGCCGCATTGCGGAGCATGTGCGCGCTGCGGTTTTCCTGATCGCCGACGGCGTCAAACCCTCCAACGAAGGGCGCGGCTACGTGGTGCGTCGCATCATTCGGCGCGCCGTCCGTGACGCGATCGCGCTGGGAATCGAGCAGCCGATCACGCCGCACCTCGTCCAGAGCGTGATCGACGTGATGGGGGACGCCTATCCCGAGGTCGTGCGCGCGCAGGACGCGGCGGTTGCGTTCATCCGCGCCGAGGCCGAGAAGTTCCGCGAAACTTACGAGACTGGAATCCAGCTTCTCGAGAACGAGATTGCCAAACTCGGCGAAAACAAGGTCCTGTCCGGCGAAACGGCATTCGTGCTCTACGACTCGCACGGCTTCCCGGTGGAGTTGTCCGAGGAGATCCTCGCCGAGCGCGACCTGACGGTCGACCACGAGGGCTTCAAGCGCTGCATGGAACGGCAACGGAAGCGCAGCCGCGAAGGCTCGGACATCTCCGCTGATGTCTTCGTCGCGACCACCATTACCGCCATCAAAAAGGATGTGGAGCCGACGGAGTTCGTCGGCTACGACGCCACCGAAGCGGAGTCCGAGATTGTCGCGATCTTCAAGGGCGATGCCGTGGTCGCTCGTGCCGCCGAAGGTGAACACGTGCAAATCGTCACCAAGGCGACGCCGTTCTACTCCGAGGCCGGCGGTCAGGTCGGCGATGCGGGTGGGATGCTCGGAACCAGCGGCAACTTCCGCGTGCTGGACACGCAGAAGAAGGAGGGCTACGTCGTCCACTCGGGAACGGTGACCCAGGGCGACGTCGCCAAGGGCAACATCGTGCGCATGCTGGTCGACTGGCGTCGGCGGGCCGCGATTACACGCAACCACACCGCGACCCACCTGCTCCACGCCGCGCTTCGTACCGTTCTCGGCAAGCACGTGACGCAGGCCGGCTCGCGTGTCGACCCGGAGCGCCTCCGCTTCGACTTCACGCATCCGCAGGCGGTCCGCCCGGACGAACTCGAGGCGATCGAGGCCTGGGTGAACGACGAAGTCTTTCTGAACTCCTCGGTCACGACTCGCGTCATGCCAATCGATGAGGCTCGCAAAGCCGGCGCCATGGCCCTGTTCGGTGAGAAGTACGGCGACATGGTCCGCGTCGTGTCCGTAGGGGAGTACTCCACGGAGCTATGTGGAGGCATTCACGTGGGCACGAGCGCCGAGATCGGCGGCAGCCTTCTCCTGGGCGAAAGCGGCGTCGCCAGCGGCGTCCGACGCGTGGAGATGGTGACCGGCGGCGGCGCGCTCGGCGTGGCCCGCGACCATCGCGGCACGCTCCGTGAGATTACGGCGGCGCTCAAGACGCGGGCCGAGGAGTTGCCCGACCGGATTGCCACCCTGCAGGCGGAGCTGCGCGATCTGCGGCGCCGGGACGCGGAGCGCAAGAAGGAAGAGGGCATGGGGGCCCTGGACTCGCTGCTGGACTCAGCGGCCGAGCAGGGGGGCATTGCGGTCGTGACCGGCGCTGTCGACGGCAACGACGGCCAGGCCCTGCGAGCTCTCAGCGACGCGGTGCGTCAAAAGCGCGGCGAAGCCGTGGTCGTCCTGGCCGGACGGGGCGAGGGCGGCGTCGCCTTGCTCGCAACCGCGACGGATGGCGCCGTGAAGCTCGGCGTGAAGGCGGGCGACCTCTTGCGGGGTGTCGCAAGCGCCCTTGGAGGCAAAGGCGGCGGCCGACCGCAGATGGCCCAGGGCCGCGCACCGAGCGATACAGGCCTCGATGAGGCCCTGGAATCCGCGAAAAAGGAAGCAATTGCTGCCCTATCCAAGAGTTAGGGCCTCCGCGGTTTGACAGCCCCTTAGATCGCGGATAGCTTGCGGGGCTTGGTTTCGAAGCCGCCCACAAAGGGCGGTCCTGGAGCTCCATCGATGGCTGTCCCCAAGAGAAAAAAGTCCCACTCGCGCATCCGCACGCGGCGCGCACACCACGCGCTCACGGCGCCCAATCAGCGCTCCTGTCCGCGCTGCGGAAAGCCGAGCCTGCCTCACCGCGTCTGCTCGCAGTGCGGCTATTACAACGAAAAGATCTCGATCGAGACCGAGGACTAGGCCACCTTGCGAATCGCCGTTGATGCGATGGGCGGAGACCACGCCCCGCGCGAGCTGGTAGCGGGTGCGGTTGACGCCGCACGCAAGGACTCGGCCCTGGAGATCACTCTCGTCGGACGGGAAGCGGACATCCAGTCCGAGCTCGACCAACTGGGCGAGATCCCGGCGTCCATTTCGATCGTCCATGCCACCGAAGTCATCTCGATGGAGGACAAGCCGGTCGAGGCGCTCAAGAAGCGGCCCGACAGCAGCATCCTTCGTGCGCTGGGTCTCGTCGCGGCAGGAGAAGCGGACGCGGTCATCGCGGCCGGTTCCACGGGTGCAGCCGTCGCCGCGGCCACGATGTGCCTCAAGCGCCTGCCGGGCGTTCGTCGCCCCGGCATCGCTGTCCCGTTCCCCGCCCGCAACGAGAAGGGCGTGGCGAT
>Ga0209692_10003451_pt1 | contig 15333 bp, 12 predicted proteins | sample tdDd472_FD_187129 | JGI IMG/M metagenome (GOLD analysis project Ga0209692, IMG submission 187129) | Marine sediment microbial communities from the Atlantic coast under amendment with organic carbon and nitrate - tdDd47.2 (SPAdes)... | ecosystem: Environmental > Aquatic > Marine > Coastal >...
TTTTGCATTTTTTGTTTGTACGTGAAAATATATTCTCAATCATTTCAGTAACATAGCCATCTGGATTCCCGCTTTCGCGGGAATGACGCAAAGACTAATCTATATGCATTATAAGCCACAAAAAAAATTTCAGCAGTGACTTTTGTATAATATTAAGAGATTTTACTTTGTCAATAGTCTAAGATGAGCAATTCAGTTGTTCATCTTTTTTTATTTTATGCACAGATATGTAAATTATTTGCTTGAATGATGTCAGTTGCCAGTCTTTTGCAGGCATTCTTTACAGATACCGTAGAACACGATTTCATGTCCCGTCACATGAAAAACATCACTGACAGATTGTGGTATGGTGATTGCGTCGCTGAAATCCTCGAAAATATCGAAAATAGTGTGGCAGGTATCACAAATAAGATGATTGTGAGGACTCAAGTCGGGGTCGAAATGTTTACGGGTCTTGTCGATAATTAATTCTCTGATCTGCCCAGTTTTCTTCAGAACATCCAGGGTGTTATAGATGGTGGTAAAAGAAATGTTTGGATGTTTTCTGGTAACTTTTTTATATATCTCTTCGGCAGAAGGGTGACTTGTGTTTCCCTGTAAAACCTTGAGAATGGCAATTCGCTGAGGGGTAATCTTCAAACCTTTACTTCTCAATGCCTGCAATGCCCCGTCTACTGTATCCATGATACCACTCCTCATGATGCTTAAACCATTATGAATAAATTACCGGATAGGATGCGAAAGTCAAGTTGTTTTCGTGTACATTTTTATGATTATAAGATTATATAGTGTTGTTTACACGGCGATTAATGCCGTATGAATGCTTTTCTGCCGTTTTTTTGTCTACGATCTGTTTTTTTGATCAAATAAGCTTATCGAAATTTCTATTTGCTTGCCATCGAACCATGCAATACATATTATGTGGCAAGGAGGTATTGGATGTTGAAAAGATTACACTTGGATTTGGTTGGCGGGATTGCGGGTGACATGTTTTCATCGGCAGTTAGCGGACTTTTGAAAGATGAAGAAGCATATCTGGAAATGATGCAAAAATTGCCCATTTCTGACTGGAGATATTCATATGGCCACAGAGTTGAATGTGGAATGTCTGCCAGAGTTTTAAAGCTGGAGGTGCCAAAACCAGAGCATCATTTATGTCATGTACCGGATATCGCTGAATTAATAAACAAGGCTGATTTGCCGGAACAGGTTTCTGCTGATGCGCTGAAAATGCTGAATCTTCTGGCAAATGCTGAAGCAAAGGTTCATGGGACAACCGTAGAAAAAATACACTTTCACGAGCTTGCAGGTTACGACATCGTTTTTGATCTGGTGTCAGCTGCTGCTCTGGTCTATCTGCTTGATGTCGGTGAAATAACCTGTACTCCCTTGCCCATGGGAATTGGGAATATACATATTGCACATGGTGAAATGCCTTTGCCTGCTCCTGCAGTTTTGGAGCTGTTGAAAGGTTTGCCCGTCAAAGAAACCAATATCAAGGGTGAAACTGTGACCCCCACAGGCGCGGCAATTGTGCGCTATTACACCAACAAATTTGTTTCTTCAATTGGTGGGACTATTTCGGCTGCCGGCATTGGTGCCGGAATGCGTGAAAATGACAGTCTGCCCAATATTGTCAGGGCTATTTTGCTGGAACAGGGCGAAATCCTCTCTGAAAATCTGGTGGTTTTAGAGAGCAATATTGATGATATGAACCCCGAACATTTTGATCTGACCTTTGACAGGTTGTTTGAGGCCGGCGCATTGGATGTTTGGCTCAAACCTATTTTGATGAAGAAAAACCGCCCGGCAAATACTTTAAGCGTGCTATGCAGATCAGAGCAGGAAAACCACTTGCGTGAATTGATCTACAGCAACACCAGTACAATTGGCATAAGGAAACACGAAGTTTCAAGAGACTCGCTTTCACGGGTTGCCGAAAAAAGAACAACCGACTTCGGCGAAGTTTTGGGAAAGACCATAAATCACCCGGAAGGTCAAGTCTGGATCGCTGAATATGACGAATTGAAAAGAATTGCCATCGAAACCGGATTCTCCATTCGGCAGATATCCAATAAAATGCCGAATAAATAAGCCTTTTATTGATATTTGAAGCGAATAGGAGTAAAAACAGGATCTGGCTAAAGCAGAATGACATAACTGTTGAAAATGATAGATACTTTATTTTCTTGAAGTTGAAAGGACACTAGTTATGGGCGTGGGTAATTTTGATCTGTTTCTGACAATGATACGAAACAGGAAATCAATGAAGTTGAACAGGGACATGATTGGTTTTTCAATTAAGGACACTGTTGGTCCGGTGACAAAAGAAGAGGCTGAACTTTATGCCAAAGCCACCAATGATGATAATCCTTTATATAAAGAAGACGAAAGTCTGACTCCTCCGATGTTCATTGCCAGACTGGTTCACCCAATGATGTTGAACATCATGGTTAACAAGGATCTGAAGCTCAATATTCTGCGCATGGTGCATGGTCAGCAGAGCGTTAGCTGGAAAGGTGGACTAAAAACCGGCGATATGCTTGATGTGACCCTTGAAATAGAATCCATCACCGATACCTCTGCCGGAGAATTCTTGGAGCTGTCATTTGAGGCCAAGGTTAAAGAAGAGCTTGTTGCTTCTGCCAAAATAGGCTTGATGGTTCGTGGCAAGGCCAGCGGAGCTAAAAAGAAAAAAACACCGCCGGAAGAGAAAATTCCTGTTTTTACTGTGGAAATCCCTACCACCGCCGATCAGGCATTACGCTATTGCGAGGCCTCGGGGGATCATAACTTCATTCATAAAAACAATTTTCTGGCAAAACTTTCCGGGCTGCCACGTACAATTTTACATGGTATGTGTGGGCTGGCCATGGCAACCAATGGATTGGCAAAAGAGCTGGTCGATGGCGATATTCGCAAGCTGGAACACATTGAGGTTCGTTTTTCGCACCCAAGTATTCCCGGTGAACCCTTGACGTTGGTTGGTTATGAGAAAACAGACGACGGTGTACCTTTTGAACTGCTTAACAAAAAAGGTAAGCCAGTCCTTAAAAACGGCTTGATTCGCCTGAAAAACTGAATTTAAGATAAATATTTTGCTATCTGGAAATAATTTTACTGGCTCTAGAGTTATCCAAGTCAGTAATTGAAGTCTGAATTACAGTGGCATAGCTAAAGATATTTTTACTTGAAATTCATGAAGTTTTAATTCCGCCTTTTGGCTTTATCAGGAGGTTAACTTGACATCGGCAGCATCAGCCAGCGCAATAACCAAGAAAAGAAAAGTCGAACTGCGCTTTGCCGAGAAAAGCGATTTTCTTGATCGCTATCTGGCAGATGTTGGAATAGGTGGATACCAGTGGGATGGCCCCGAGGTTAGATCTGGTGAAGAAATTTGTTTTCTGATCACCTTTATCGGGCTTACTCGCAGGTTTGAGCTGACTGGAAATGTGGTTTGGCGAAAATCGAGAGCCCCCATGAGACCGGATCTTGACGAAGGCGTGGGCATTGAATTTAAAACTGAATGTGAAAACACCCTGAGGGATCTGGTTGGTTATGCCTTGCTGGATGAAGAGGATGATGCCTTAAAATCCAGAGATGACAGGCAGCAGCCCAGAATCAGGGTTGCGATGCATTGCGAATATCTTTACAACAATAAAATGGTTGATGGTCAGGTGCTGGACATTTCCGGCGATGGACTATATGTAGAGACCGAATACGCCCTAAACGAAGAGAAACGATTCATTTTCTTTTTAAACGATGAAGAGTATCTCAGGCCACTTGTGTTAGAGGGCAGAGTGGTTTGGTCTAATATGGAGCATGGCAAACAGGGATTTGGTTTGCAGTTTGTCTTTGATTCCAGAAAACAAAAGAGTGATGTGCAGAATTATATTAAAACATTGCACGAATCATTTGATGAAGATTAATAGCTGATTTTTTTGTTATTCAAGGGATAAGTTCCCTTAAGATACAGAGGTAAATATGGAACATTTTGTTTGGGATATTGATCCGACTATTTTCAGATGGGGCCCGATACAGGTCAGATATTACGGATTGTTTTTTGCATCAGTGCTTTTAGGAGGATTTTACTTCTGGAACCGTACCATGGCTCGCAGGGGCTATCCCGAAGAAATGTTATACAGCTATTTTTACTGGATGACCATTTTAGGTATTGTCGGCGCAAGAGTAGGACACTGCCTGTTTTACGAACCACATCGTTATTTATCCGATCCTGTACAAATACTGTATATCTGGAAAGGTGGGCTGGCCAGTCATGGTGGTACCATCGGTTTAATTCTGGGCACAGTGATCTATGCCTATATCAAACGAATTCCCTGGCTGGTGGTAATTGACAACACAGCCTTTGCCGCAGCCATAGCTGCCACGATGGTCAGAGTGGGTAATTTCTTTAACAGCGAGATTGTCGGTCGTGTGACTGATGTTTCATGGGCCGTGATTTTCCCCAGAAGTTTTGATGGCGGACGCTTCGCAAGACATCCATCCCAGTTATATGAAGCTGTTATCGGCGCGGGAGTATTTTTGCTGATTTACTATCTGGATGCCAAATATAAAGAACGTCGTCCTCGCGGACTTCTGGCCGGAGCCTTCTTAACGGTCTATTTCTTCTGGCGTTTCTTCGTGGAGTATTTCAAGGAATACCAAACCCTTGCCTCAGGTTCCTTCTTGACCATGGGACAGTACTTAAGCATTCCGTTTTTCGTCTTCGGTTTGGGACTGCTGTACATGGCCTGGCGTGACAGAGGACGCTTGACAGGGGAATTGCCACTCGACAAATATCCTGGTGATATTGATAAGGATTGAAAAAGGCAACTACATTGTAATGTTTTTTAGTTCTCAATTCATCAAAAACGCTCTTCCCGAGTGCCTACCAAAGGGAGGCGTATCGAGGGATGGTTTCCTGTTGTTAACAACACTTTGATACAATTTTGCTCCACAACAATGTTGTAGAACAAAATCACTCAGTGTGAGCGGGAAACAAAATCTATCTTTTAATTGCAAAAGTTAATAAGTTATCCGGATACCAAAAAGGCCGTGCATGTTAATTTGCACGGCCTTTTTATTTTTCTGTTTTTTTTTACAAAATTACATTTCTTTGCTTTCACGCAATGTTTTAATGGCTGCAAATCCTTCGGTTGGAGCCTGTAAAAAGAACTTTGCTTTGGCAGTTGCAGCATCTACCTTGCCACAATTGTTGATATCTTCCATGGAGGCAAATGGTTTGGCTATCATCTCGATTATGGCCAGAGTGTTTTTGCAAGGTATATCTTCAATAGCCATTTGTCCCAGTTTCTTGTCTACATCTGTGCGATACATTTTGTATGAAGAATGGAGGTTGCTCAACACTGCATGAAAGAGTGCTGCTTCGTTGGCTTTGTGACCCTTTACACATGGATGCGGGCTGCCCTGCAAGGTGTATATTCTGTCGTAGGCAACTTTGTACATATTCATGAATGTGTCGGTTTGCTCTGCCAACCATTGACGATCTGCTGCCATCGGTGACGTTTTGTCACAGGCTCCTAGTAGCATAGTTGAAAGGGCAAGTGCCAGGATCATGATCAGGATAAATTTCTTCTTCATTGTTTCCTCTTTTGTTACAGGTTCAGGATGAAAATGCTTTGTTTAACTTGAGTGTTTTTTTATCAGTTTGCGTGCGCGTCTGACATATCGCGACTGGTCGCTTCTGGTTTCTTTTTCGACATACTGTTTCAGCCAGCCGACTGCTTCTTTTGCTTTACCTTTTGAAATAAGCATTTCACCAAGGTTGTAATATGCATCTACAAAATATTCATCAAGCTCAATTGCTTTTTTATAGTGTTCCTCGGCTTGCTTCAAAGAATTCTGTTGTTCTTCCATGCGTGCCAGATTATAGGCACAGGCTGCACAGTCCGGCATTTTTAAAAACAGAGTATCGAAGCAGTCCATGGCTTTTCGATATTGTTTCTGTTGTTCATATGTTTCGGCCAATGGTGGATATGCTGCCAGAAGATCCGGATTTAGCTCTACGGCCTTTTCGAGTGCTGTTATGGCGTTATTCAATCTGCCCAGTTGAAGATGTATTTTACCGAGGTTGACCTGTATTTCAGGCTGATTGGGGGCCAGCTTATCCGCACGGGTCAGCAATGTTAAAGCCTCACCGTTTTGGCCGTTTTCGGAAAGAATTTCAGCCAGTAAAAAATATGCATTGATTAATTTGTCGTCTTTGCTGATTGCTGCTCTCAGTGGTTTTTCAGCTTGAGAGTTAAGTCCTTTGGCAATCAGGATCTCGGCTTTGATCATCAAAGCCTGCGGATTGGAAGTTTCAATTTCAAGTGCCTTTTCTGCTGCATCCAAAGCCTGATTTGTATTGCCGTTTTTTAATTCCAGCTCAGCTATTTTTATCAGTGGCAGGGCCAGATTCGGAGAGTTTTCGGCAGCTAATCTGTATTGTGCCAGAGCTTTTTCATCATTGCCTTCTGCCGAAAGTTCAGCTGCTTTCTCGATGGTTGAATCTGCATCGGTTGAGGTAACTGCGGTGGTTTCCACAATTGATGTTATACGATCCGAGTGGGCTTCGATTTCTTTTTTAAAAAGCTGTTCTACAATTCCTGCTGCGGCATATTTTAGTTCCGACTGCCCGCCTCTTTCAATTTCGCTGTGCTTGAAAATGGCTTTGCCGTTTTTACCAATTACTGAAGAAGTTATTTCGAATGTACGGCGTTTAAGCCTTTTAACCCTGATAAACAGAACCCGTTTGATTTTTGCTTTGCGCAAAACTTTAAAGGCGCATTTAGGGTTTTTGCATCTCTTCACCCGATTTGCCAGCTTGTCGCCAAGCTCATCGGCAATTGATTCTGTGGTGAGGGTTTCCATCCAGAACAGTGCGCCCATCTCTTCGGTGACAACTTCCTCGAACATATTCTGTTCCTGAGTAGCTACCATGTCTTTCTGAAACTGAACAGGAAAGATGTAGACCGGCAAAGGCTTTTCTGCACTTGCCGGGGAAGCTGTCAGCAAAACAAGTAGTATGGACAGAAATGAAAGTCTGATTAAATGCATGGTTTGTGTCCGGCTCATGGGGCAAATGTAAGCGGGTATTGAATGGTCACCCGCTTTCCTGATTCAACCGGGGGGAACTGGACATGACGTACTACTCTTTTGAGACAATCTATTGCTTCCTCGTCCTGAAGAGTAGCATGTTTCACTTTAACGGTGGAAACTCTGCCAGTAGGTGAAACGCTGAAGCTCATAATTACCTGTCCCTTGATTCCGGGTGATTTTTTCAAAGCTTTTTTGTAACAGACTTTAAAGCTCGACTTTCGCTTGTCCATGATTCTTCTAATGGTGGATGGTTCTATACCACTGGTGGTGGCAAGAGTTTGCATCTCAAGTGGTACAAGGTTTTCAGAGAAAACAGATTGTTTCTCCTTTTTGTTGTTTATTTGTGTTTCTTGGGGATTTTGCTTTGTGGGAACTTGAGAATCACAGGAAAAAAACAGACTAGCAATTAATAGCATTCCCAGAAATATACCTGGTTTAAAAGACACTTTGTGCCCCTTTTTCGTGGCTAACCCATAAATATCAGACGGGCTGAAATTAAAAAAAGGCAGCCTGACTGCATCAGACTGCCATATTTATACGAGTTTATTAGTTGGCTTTGGGCTGGAAATTGAATGGGAAGTTGACGGTCTGTACTTCGCCTTTTTTGCGTTCGGGGAAATTTAATGATCTAATGTGATCCAGCACACATTTAACAACTTTTTTGTCTTTCATGGTAGAGCCTTTGCCTTTTTTCACACCACTGACTTTGCCACTGGTCTGGATATCAAAGCTGACCACCAGGCGACCTTTCAGTTTCTGATTTGTCTGCAAGACTGTTTCGTAACATGAGCGGATTGCAGTGTATTTTTTCTTGATGACCCTGATAATGTCCTGCTTGTCAAGGACGGTTGCTGCTTCTTCGTAGTCTACACCGCCAGCTTGTTCTTCTTCGTAATAGTCATCGCTATCTTTTTTTGTATCGCCTTTTTTGCTTTCCTGAGCTGTGGCAAAGGATACAAATACTGTGACGAGTGCAATCAGTGTTAAAAGGCCAACCAGGCTTTTGATTGTGGGTTTCATGAGCTTTTGCCCTCCTTAAAAATCATTTCTTGACAACAATTATACAAGTTCCACCTTCAATATGGAACCAAAAAAACTATTAAAGCACGGACGAAAAATCATATCCTCAAAATGAAAAATGTCAAGTGTATTCAGGATATTAACGAAAATAACAATTTATTGGCACGCACCGTTGACACAAGTTTCTGGTGGATCTTTGGCCGAACAATCGGACCAGCTGGCCCAACCTGTGCCATCTGCGTTACAACGTTGTACCGTGTCTCCCGAACATTGCGTATCCTGCAGGGGAGAGCAAATCAAGTCTGCTATACAGGCTGCCTGTGTGCATTGTGTCCCGGCCCAACTGCCACATTTGCATGTTTCACCAGAAATACAGGAATCAAAAGTATCCCAGCCTGTGCCTGCGGAATTGCATTTCTGGACGATATTTCCGGCACAGTTGTAGCGACCAGGGCTGCATTCATCATCGGATACGCAATATCCGGCCAGGCATTCTTCCCTTGTACCACAAAATTGCTTGTCCCATCTGGTTCCATCTGCATTGCAAATAAGTACCGCACCAGTGCTTGCTTCACAATCTCGCATGCCAGGATAGCAAACGCCACAATAGGCGTCAGGTGGTATTTCGATGCAGCTTTCATCAACACATGCATCGTTCAGTCTCCATTCCATTCCATCTTCTGAGCATTCTTGTACGACATTACCGAAGCATCTCAAATCATTTGCTTCACAAATTGCCTGCGCTTCCTGCTCGACATCACCGTCTTCATCGCCATCTGGCTCAAGACACATGCCAAACTGACAGCCATTAGAGCATTCTTCCTCAAAACGCCAGTCGATGGTATTGTTCTGTAATTTACAGGATTCCTTGATATCGCCTCTGCATCGAAGAACTCCCTCTACACAATTTGATACAATCCCATCATCGCCATCAACTTCAGTATCTCCATCAGGGTTGTTTTTGAGACAGGTTCCAACCGTAGAACCGGCAGGGACAGCGCAATATTCATCACCAAGACAATCCAGTTCGGTGCTGCATTGAAGATTGATGCAGGTTTTATTTACACAGCGCATACCAACACTGCAATCACTTGTTACTGAGCATGAATCATCCTCGCTGCTACATCCTACAGCCAGAATTAAAGATAAAACAATAAACAGTAATAAAACTGAAAAATTGGAGGACTTCATTTTCTTCTCCTTGATATTCTATAACCACATACAGGATATCTATATTCCATGATTATATTCTACAGAGTTTAAAGAGATAACTCATGTTTTGTGGTTTAAAGTAAGTAGTTGATATCAGACATCTATTAATATTCTTCTTGATGTCTGATACGCTTTTGATCTTTTAAAATATTATAGATTCTTTCCGGTTGATAGCCAACGATTACAACTCCTGCAATATCCAGTACTGGTACAACATTATTGCCACCGGTCAATTCGCTGAGCATCTGTGTGGAAGTAATCTGTTTTTCGACGTTATAATCTGCATACACTACACCATACTTGTCCAACAATTCCCGTACCTTTTTACAGTTGGGACACCAACTGACAAAATAAAAGGAAACCCTGTTTCTTTTATCAATGGTTGAGGTTTTGGTAATTGTTGGAAGGTCTGCGCCGATTCCGGTTTTCATGAAATTTTTAGCTGACTCTTCGTCGAATTCGTTCAGGTTGGGTAATTCAACGTTTTTCGCCAAACTGCGGGCGTTTTCCGGGATTGTACCAGGATCGTTTGTATAATGTAAAACGCCTTTTCTGTCTTTCCATTTGTAGATCTGGCTGAGATCTTCCTGAACCGGTGCTTCTTCTACGGGATTACTGCCCAGATACCAGTCGTATCCCATCCAGCCAATTAATCCTAAAACAGCTACAACCACAATAATTTTAATTATGTCCATTCTAAATCTCCCACAGAGAGCAATCGCCTCTTATGATGAAATGAAGTTTATTGGTCAAATTCCCAAGGTATGACTTATCAATCGAAGAAGTCTACCAATCCTGTTTTTTTGTATGACGGTTTATACAGTTTCATACATATTGGTGTTAACACCAAATCAAACACCATGGCTAATAGTACCACAATTCCTGACAACAGGCCAAATACAAATACCGGCATGAAGATAGAATTGGTCAGAACAAAGAATCCTGCTGCCAATGGAACACTTGTTCCTATCATTGCTCTGCCTATCAATCTGACAGTTGCAGCGGCTGCGTGATCATAGCTTTTGCTTGAAAGATACTCTCTTCTGAAGCGAACCATAAAGTGAATGGTAGAGTCAACCGCCATTCCAAGCGCAATCGGGGCGACCATTGCTGTAGTAGAATCAAGGGCATAGCCCATAAATCCCATGAATCCCATGGTTAATGCAATGGGCATCAGGTTTGGCAGAAGAGAGACTATGCCGAGACCGATTTCGCCGGCTACCAGAATCATCATCAGTGATACCAAAAGCAGTGAAATGCCGAAGCTCTCAAGCTGGCCGATAACCAGTGAGCTGTTCATGTTGGCATATAAAACGGCAGATCCGGTAACATTGACATGAATATTGTCTTTTTTCAGTGGCGAAAAGATTTCGTCGGTTTTTTTCTTTACCCTTTCCACAAGTTCCTGCAACTCTGATGATGAAAGTGTCCGTAATCTGGTGGATATTCTGCCATAGCGATAATCTCTGGAGGTATAATTATACAGATCGCTTTCGGGGCCACTCATGGAATACAGCATAATGAGTTGAGCTGCTTCCTGTCGGCTTTGAGGTATTTTACTGAACTCCGGCTTATCTTCATTTAAAGCCATGTTGATTCTTTTATAGAAGTTTTCAAGAGAAGTTACACTGGTGATTGCAGGTTCGTTTTTGTCGAAATAATCCACCAGCTCTTCGATTTTAGCGATAACTTTGGGTTCTTTCATTCCGCCTTTTGTGGAAGTGTCTATCATTACTTCCATTGAAGAGATTCCAGAGAGATTTTCATCAATGAAATCATATGAAACCCGGATGTCGGAGTCTTCCTTAAAATATTCCAGCAGCTTTGTTTCCACCCGTATTAGTGACATTCCGTAGATTGCCACGCCAAGCAGGATAAAGGTTGCAGCAATAACCAGTTTCCAGTGCTTTTCGGTAAGTACGACTATCCCTTCCAGGACATGGACGCGTAAACCGGACTCGTGAGCTTTCTGAGTTTGTTTACCCGGTTTCGGGAAGAAGCTGAGCAATGTCGGGATCAACAAAAATGAAAGCACCAGACTCAAAATGATTCCGCCGGAGGCAAACATGGCGAATTCTCTTATTGGCTTGATGGAGGATATCATGTTCGAGCCGAAACCAACCGCTGTGGTTACTGAGTTGAACATACACGGTATAACGGTTACGGCAACTGCTGCAATGAGGGCGTTTCTGGCGGTAGTGTTCTTTTCTGCGCATTTCAAGGCGTAATGAGTCTGAATATGTACCGAGCTTGAAACACCGTAGATCAGCATTAAGGGGGTCAGGATGCTTGAGACCATTGTCAGGGGGATGCCCGAGAAGAAATGAGCAGCCATTAGCATGAAGATACTGGCCTGAACCGTCGAAAGTGTCACGACAACACCGCCGAAGGTGCGGAAAATTATCCCAAGCATGAAGGCCAGCATAATAAAGATCATTATCTCGAATTTTTTGCCCTCGGTTTTCTGTGTTTCAGCCAGATCGCTTTTTAAAACTGGAACACCGGCAACGTACCACTTATACTTGTTATATGGTTTCTTGTTTACAAGTTCACGGGCTGAACTGGTTATAACTGTTCGCGTTTTTGTGTTGTCGTCTTCTTTTTTCAACGTCTGTATGCGGGCGATAACCGCAAAGGTTTTGCCGTCTTCGGAGTACAGATTACCGATATAGTCTTTTTCGGCTAATGCAATATCTCTGGCCTTGGTTTCATCTGCCTCGGTTTTTGGTAATTCCGGGATAAGTTGCTCGACAATAATGCCGTCTTCGATGCCTTTGATAGATTTTACATTGGTGTAGGCCAGAGCCTCTTTAATATAGGGCAGATCCTCAACTTTTTCCCGCAGGGACTCGACATCTTCCATTACTTTTTTATCAAAGATATCATCTACTTTGCTAACCATCAGCAGCATTTCGTCGTTGCCGAAAACATCTTTGAAATGATTATAGGCCAGCAGATCCGGGTCGTTTTCCAGAACCATGGCCTCGACAGAGGGATCGCGGGGGATTTTGCGGTAGTAATATGCGCTGTAGGCCGAAAGAAGTGCAACTAGAACGATGATGGGAATCCTGTATGTTATTAACCATTCAGCAAACTTCGAAAGTAGTTCAAAACCTCTTTGTTTCATAATGCTAAATCCTAAAACAACAGTTGTATTAACTGTTTTTGGAGAAATTTCTGAAATAAATTGTTGATTCTAGATGTTTATATATTTTGGAAAGCGAAGTCTAGCAGATAATTGAAAATATTACAAATTTCTGGGTAAATTATGTTTACCAGTTGGGAAGACCTCCCCTTCGTGCCTTTTGGTGGGGGAATTTTGCTGCTGGCTGTGCAAGCGAGGTTTGCGGAAAAAATCGTGGTGGAATGTGTAGACCTTGACATTAATATGCCCTCCTAATATAAAGATACTTCGATTTGTACTTTTACAACAGTAGTTGAGTAGTCATGAGCACAAATAAGAGAGAGGCGTTTTTAGCTTCCTTAAAAGACAGCATCTCTCAAAGCATCCATACGGATGTGGTGGAACTTGAAGGGGTAACAGGCCCTGCCAAAGCGGCGGCCATTGTGGACGTGTATCAAAACAGCAAAAGACCTATGCTGGTTATTTGCCCCGATGAAGAAGATGTTCGGAACCTGGAACATGATATCCTGTTTTACCTTGGTGCAAACGATGACGATGCCAACTTTATCGGTGATCGTCGTGTGGTAAAGCTTTTACCCGACGACCTCTCCCCATACGAGAGCCGCAAGTTTATTCCATCCAGAGCAAGGCAGATGGAGCTTTTAGCCGGGCTATACGCCTTGTCTCAGCCGTTCAGACCTGCCATTACCCTGACTACAACCTGGGCCATGATGCGTCGCTATATCCCCAAGCGTATTTTGGAGCGACAAACCGAATACCTTCTGGCCGGGGTGGATATTGACCGTGACGAGCTTTTGTTAAAGCTGGCTCATGGTGGCTATCGAAACGCGCCAATAGTGGAAGATCCCGGGGCCTTTTCTTCCCGCGGATTTATTGTGGATGTCTTTTCTCCCCTTTACAGCTATCCTCTAAGGCTGGAGTTTTTCGGCGATACACTTGAATCTATTCGCCTGTTTGATCCTGTAAATCAGAAGTCCAAACAAGAGCTTGAAGAAGCCTATTTGATTCCGGTACGTGAAATTGTCTTGGCCGAGGATACACGAAAACGTGGAGCTAAAAATATCCTCAAGCTGGCCAAGGAACACGAGGCATACGACAGGCAAACCCAGAACATGTTGCTTGATCTGGGGGAGGGATTATATTCCACCGATCTTGATCCGTATATGCCGGTGTTTTACGAGGAACAATCACCATTTTTTGCCTATATATCCAGTAATACTCATGTTTTTCTTGATAAGCCCAATGAGATTTATACCCTTCTAAGCAATAACGAAGGGCGAATGTTCAAGCAGTGGGAAGAGCGGCAAAACGATGCCGATCTGACTTTGGAGCCTGAACAATACATCATGAGCAAAGATGACTGCCTGAAAAGGCTCTCCACATCGCCCAGAATTCTGGCTCATGAACTGAACATCCAAAGCGGAAGTTTCAGCGAAACCAAGAGATTTCACTGGGAAGACCATGACAGTCTGAAACAGGAGATTTTAAACCGACGTGGTCGAGTTGAGATACTGGAGCCCTTGATACGAAGATTTCGCCGATGGATGGAAGAGGGTTATCTGGTATTTCTGGTTGCCAATACACATCAGCAGCTTGAGCGGTTGGTCAAACTGGTTGAACCGCATCAGGTAAAATGTGTTCTCTGGGAGGACAGTTTTCCCGAAGTCTTCCGCAAATTGGAGGATTTCAGGGCTCCACAGATAAACTGTCTGGTTGGCGGATTGAAATCCGGACAGATCTGGAGTGCCGAAAAGATTGTATTTTTGTGCGAAAGCGAAATATTTGGTGAGCGCAGAAAACAAGTCAAAAAGAAAGCTGCTTTTGACAAGGAGGCCTTTTTAACCTCGCTGGATGAGATTTCCGAGGGAGATTTTATTGTTCATGTGGAATTTGGTATCGGAGTGTATAAGGGACTTAAACACTTTGAAACCGGTGCCGCCAAGGGTGATTTTCTTCATATTCAGTATTTAGGTGGTGATAAGCTTTATCTGCCTGTGACCAGGCTTGAAAAGGTACAGAAATATTCCGGTGCGGAAAGCAATATACCAAACCTTGACCGTTTAGGCGGTACCCGCTGGGCCAGGATGAAGGGCAAGGTCAAGGCTGCCATTCGAGAGATGGCGGAAGAGCTACTTAAGTTGTATGCCAAAAGACAAATGGCCAAAGGTTTTGCTTTTTCCAAGCCTGATGATTATTACGCCGAGTTTGAGGCCTCGTTCCCCTACGAAGAAACACGGGATCAGCAGCAGGCCATTGACGATACACTGAAAGACATGCAGAAGGTCCGACCGATGGATCGCCTTGTTTGTGGTGATGTCGGTTTTGGTAAGACTGAAGTTGCCATGCGGGCAGCCTTTAAAGCCGTCGTAGACAACAAACAGGTTGCCATTTTAGTTCCGACTACCGTTCTGGCCGTTCAGCATGGTGAATCGTTTACCGAGCGTTTCAAGGATTATCCGGTTCATATTGAGACAATTTCTCGCTTCAAATCTGCCAAGGAGCAGAAGTTAATCCTCGATAGCGTAAAACGTGGAAAAGTCGATATTCTTATCGGCACCCACCGTATTTTAAGTAAAGATGTGGAATTTCCAAGGCTTGGCCTGTTGGCGATAGATGAGGAACAGCGTTTCGGTGTGGCTCACAAGGAAAGAGTCAAGGAAATGAAGGAATCGGTGGATGTTTTGACACTGACTGCCACGCCGATTCCAAGGACGTTGAATATGGCTCTTTCCGGTGTCCGCAATATCTCCATTATCCGCACCCCACCGATGGACAGGTTATCCATTCGTACCTACGTCAGTAAATTTGAAGAAGAAACCATTGCCGAGGCGATTCACAGCGAGCTTTCCCGTGGG
>Ga0209692_10003454_pt1 | contig 15328 bp, 13 predicted proteins | sample tdDd472_FD_187129 | JGI IMG/M metagenome (GOLD analysis project Ga0209692, IMG submission 187129) | Marine sediment microbial communities from the Atlantic coast under amendment with organic carbon and nitrate - tdDd47.2 (SPAdes)... | ecosystem: Environmental > Aquatic > Marine > Coastal >...
CATCAAGGTGGGGCAAGCCCTCTTGAATGCCCATCAGGGGGTAGCAGGCCTGCCCAGCCTGGCCATCAGGGTGGGGCAAGCCAGCACTCAGCAGGTCCCTCCACCAGCCCCCCACAGTGGAGGCAGGGCCATGCCATGCCGGCTGCAAGCAGCCTCCCCTGTGGTCTGTGTTGCCTGCCGGGGCCCCCACAGCAGCGGCAGGGCCATGCCCTGCCGCCCCATGCCTGCACCCCGGTCAACCCCTCACCGCCGCTGCGGTTGCACCACGCCGCGGCCCGCGGCACCGTGGTGGGGAATCCGGCGCAGAGTTCCCCATGCAGCATCAGCCCGCCCTGACCGACGTCGCCCCCTGCACCGTGCCCGGGCTCGAGGTCGAGCACCGGTTCGTCGACGTCGGCGACGTCACGCTCCACGTCGCGTTCGCCGGGCCGGTCGGCGGCCCGCCGGTCATCCTGCTGCACGGATTCCCCGAAGCGTGGTTCGGCTGGCACCACCAGATCCGGGCGCTTGCTGCAGCGGGCTTTCGCGTGGTCGTCCCGGACCAGCGCGGGTACAACCTGAGCGAGAAGCCGGCAGGCATCGCGAACTACCGCATCGACGTGCTCGCACAGGACATCGTCGGGCTCGCCGATGCGCTCGGGTTCGACGCGTGGAGCGTCGCCGGCCACGACTGGGGCGCCGCCGTCGCGTGGCAGCTCGCCTTCACCGAACCCCGCGGACTGCAGCGTGTGGCGGTGCTCAATGTGCCGGCGCCGCAGGTGATGCAGGCCCACGTCCGGCGCCCGAAGCAGGCGATGCGCAGCTGGTACATGCTCGCGTTTCAGGTGCCCGTGCTCGTCGAAGTGTGGCTGACGCGGGCGAACGGGATGGGCCTCGCGAAGACGATCGCGAAGGACGCGCGCCCGGGCACCTTCGACGACCACCTCGACCGCTACGCCGCGTCCTACCTGCGCCCGGGAGCGATGTCCGGGATGCTCGCGTGGTACCGTGCCGCCGTTCGCCTGCCGCCGCCCGAGCTGCCGCGGGACCGGGTGCGGATCCCGATGCGGATCCTCTGGGGCATGGGCGATCCGCACCTCGGATCCGAGATGGTCGACCCGTCGGCGGAGCACTGCGAGTACGTCGCGGTCGATCGGTACGACGACGCATCCCACTGGGTGCAGCACGAGGCTGCGGATCGCGTGAACGCCGTGCTCATCGAGCACTTCGGCGCGGTTGCGACGTGACCGCGCACGACCCGACGCGCCGGCGCGTGCTCGGCGTCGGTGCCGGGCTGGTGGTCTCGGTGGTCACCGGGGGATGCCGAGGCGCTTCGAGCGCTGGGGCGTCCGGCGAGCCCGGGTCTGCGCAGCCGGCCTCGCCGGGAGCCGCCGCGCCGTCGCCAAACCCCGCTGGCGAGGCACGGCCGGTCACCCCGGCCGACGCACACCCCGGTCGGTACGTGAACCTGCGCGGGCCGGACGGGTACGTGTACGCGCCCGGCGCGCAGGGGGCTCGCCCGAGCGACCCGCTGTACGCGGCCTTCGATCTCGTGGTGACCGACCTGGCGACCGGCGGCGAGCTGGCGGTGTCGGTGCCGTTCCCGGCGCACAGCGCGAGCGTGAGCCCGGACGGGCGCTACGTCGTGCTCGTCGAGAAGTGGGGGGCGCACACGTGCACCGTCGACCTCTCGGTGGGCGAGGTCGTCGCCGAGTGGATTCATCCGACGGACCACCAGTTCGTCGGCCACGCCGTGTTCACCGCGGACGGCGAGCGGGTCCTCGTGTCGGAAGGGCACTTCCCCGACACGCCGGAGGGCTACGCGCGCGGGATCCTCGGCGTGCGCGATCCGCGGACCCTCGTGCAGTGGCGGTCGATCCCGAGCCACGGCGAGAATCCCCACGAACTCGCTCTCGTCGACGACGGGCGAACGGTCGTCGTCGCGAACCAGGGCACGGTGAACCGGATCCCCGAGACGGCCAGCAATCTCGCGTACGTCGACGTCGAGACCGGCGCGCTCATCGAACAGCATCACCTCGCACGCACCGATGTGCTGATGGCGCACCTGCGGGTGGTCGACGACTCGACAGTCGTCGTTGTGACGAAGTCAAAGGACGTCTCGCCGCGGGGCAACGACGTGCTCGTGCACCGGCGCGGCATGGCGCTCGAGCCGATCGCCTGGGGCGAGGATCTGGCGGACACCTTCGTCGACGAGATCCTCAGCGTCGACGTGGACCGCGCGCGGCGGCGGCTCGGGGCAACGTGCCCCGAGGCGGGCCGGGTGCTCTTCGTCGACATCGACGCCCGCGCGGTGGCCGGCGTGCTCGTGCTCGAGCGACCGCTGGGCATCGCGCTCACGGCGGATGGTCGGCACTGGCTGATCAACGACATCGCCGCCGGACGCGTCGTCGTTGTCGATGCGGCGTCCCTCGCCGTACTCGACGACGAGGCCGCGCGCGCTGCGCTCGGCGGGGTGCCGGCGGCGTTCGTCGATACGACGTTCACCGCACCGCACTCGCTCATCACGACGCGCGGCGTGTGACCGTCGGAGCCCCGCGCAGCGGCGTCAGGGGCTGCGCCAGACGTACCCGGCGATGCCCTCTTCGCGGTACCCGAGCTCGTCGCGCGCGCGGTCTCGCTCGGCCGCGCTGATCGTATAGAAGTGGTTGTTCGAGCTGGCCTGATGCATTCGATAGAGCGGCACGGCGCCGCAGGTCGGGGTCGGTGACCAGAACCCGATCGTGCGCTCCGGGGCGCGGCCGATCTCGCAGTCCGTCGCGGACGTTAGAAAGCGCATGCCGAGGCCCTTGTTGCACAAGAACACGGGGCGCATCGTGCCCGCAGCGTCGCTGTACAAATAGAAGTAGTTCTCGGACTCGACCGAGAACGGGAAGCTGCTGACCAGCTCGAGGTCGTCCGAGTACACGTGGCCGTAGCCATTGCCGCGATGGACCCCGTGGCGGCATCCGCGCAGCGGTCCCTCGTCGCACATGCCATCGCAGTCGTCGTCCATGGCGTTGCATGTCTCTTCGGGACCCGGGCAGACCGCCTCGATGCCGTCGCAGACGACGGTGGCTTCGCCGCCGCACGACGTCACGCAGGGCACGTCGGGGATGCAGACGGACTCGGTCTCGCATCCGTTGCCGATCGCGCCGTCTTCGTCGAAGAAGCCCGGCTCGCAGGCCCCGACGGCGCACGAACCGTCGACACATGCGGCGGCGGCGTTGGGGATGATGCAGGTGACACCGCAGGCCCCGCAGTTCGTCGGGTCGGTGGCGAGGTCGGCGCAGGTGATGCCGCACGCCGTGAGGTCGCCGCAGTCCGGGGGGCCGGTGTCCATCGGCGGCACGCGGACATCGAGGTCCGCGTCGGCATCCTCGCTGCCGCCGTCATCGGCGCCGGCGTCCGCCGCCCCGGTGTCTGAGGGGACGGACGTGTCGTCGGGCTCGACCGCATCGGATCCACCGTCGCCGACGGTCCCCGTGTCGGTCTCGGCGCTGTCCGACGGAGTGTCGGTCGCGACGCCCGTGTCACTCGCACCGGTGTCCATGGTGGTGTCGTCGTCGGCGACGTCGACCGCGTTCGCGTCCGGCTCGGACGCCGACCCACAACCGAGCGCCGCCGTGAGCGCGAGGGCGCACACGGGCACCAGCCAGCGGCCGGACCGCCCGATCATGCGAGCAGTCCCGGGAGCGGCTCCGACGTCTCTGCACCGGACCAGCCCCACGACGTGAGATCGAGGCCGGTCGCCTGGAGCGCCGTCAGCTGAGCGCGGCAGAGGTTGTCGGACGGCGAGCGCACGTGCACGCCACGGTTGAGGCGTCCGCTGGCACCGCCGGCGAGCAACACGGGCAGCTCGCGGACGCTGTGCTGCCAGCCCTCGCCGTACTCGGACGTCGCGTAGATGACGCCACGGTCGATGAGGGGCGTGCCGTCCGGGCCGTCGATCGAGAACGCGTCGAGGAAGGCCGAGAACGCCTCCATCTGATACCGCGTGATGTCGCGGACGCGGTCCCAGTGCCCGTCGTGACACGTCTTGTGCATGCCGTCCGGCACGCGAAGGTTCGAGAACACGTGCGTCGACGCGGGCGACGTCAGCATGAACGTGAAGACCTTCGTAAGGCCGCACGACACGGCGAGGGCGAGCAGATCGCCCATGACGCGGGTGCGCGCGATCAAGTCGCCGCTGTCCGACGGGCGCCCGGGGTCGGTACAGATCGGCGCCTCGAGCTCGATGGACCGCTGCAGGCTGCGGACGTGATCGAGGTGCGCCTCGAGGCGCTGCTGGTCGCGCACGCCGAGGCGGCGGTCGAGGCTGCGCGCGTCTTCGAGCACCGCGTCGAGCAGCCGAGCGCGCCGCTGGGCTTCGGCGTCGTCGGGGCGCACGCCAAAGAGGCGGTCGTAGAGCGCGCCGGGCTCCTGAATCGGCAGGTTGATCGAGTTCGGACCGTTGTACGAGATCGCGTTCCAGTGCCCGTAGTCGTGGAAGCGGGCGCGGCTGACGCCGACCTCGAGGGACCGAAAGCGAGGCGGCGCGGTATAGAATCCGGGGTACCGCGCGACGAACTGATCGATGCTCTCGCGGCGCGAGGTGAGGGTGTGCGAGCCGTGGTCGAATCCGTCGGCGCGCGGCCGATCGCCGGTCAGCGCGACCATGAAGCCGCGCATGTGCCCGTCGCCCTGGCCGGGCGGCGCCGCCGGGATGTCGGTGTGGGGCTCGAGCCCGGTGAGCACGCTGACCTGATGGCCGGCGAGGGGCGTCAGCAGCTCGCTGGGCGCGTAGCCGGCGCCGGTGGTCGCCGGGGTCCACAGGTCGGGGTGGCCGCCCTGACGGGCGCCGTGCTCGCCGTGCCACGGCAGGCCATTGGCCCAGTAGAACACGCCGAAGAAGGTGTCCGAGGCGGGCCCGTCGGCGAAGGCGCCGTTGCTGTCGAGCATCGCCTCGAGCGGCGGCAGCGCGAGGGCGACGGCGGTGCCGCCGAGCGCGCCGCGCAGAAAGGTGCGTCGCGAGAGTCGGTTGCGGCTCATGGGGTCCCCTCGTCGTCGGTCGGCTCGGACACGGTGCGGAATCCTTCGCTCGTCGCGATGGCGACGATCAGGTCCGCGAACCGGTAGCCGGACGCGGCAAATTCTTCCTGGATGGCTTCGAGCGACGGGCGCTCCCCGGGCTCGTCGAGGCGCCCGGTCGCGTGGCGGTAGAGCTGCTGCGCCATGCAGCGGCCCACCTGCTCGCTGTCGCGGAGCACGACCGCGAGGTCGCGGGCGTCGTTCAGCGGCACGCCGTCGAGGTCGCCGGTCGCGTCGACCGGGTAGCCGTCGACCTCGGTACGGAACCGGCCGATCGAGTCGTAGTTCTCGAAGAGGTAGCCGGGCGGGTCGATGTAGGCGTGGCAGCCGGCGCACGCCGGATCGCTGCGGTGCTGCTCGAGGCGCTCGCGCAGGGTCGGCGGGTCGCCCTCGGTCGGCTCGAGGTTCAGGTCGATGTCGTCCGGCGGCGGCGGCACGGACTGGCAGAGCACGCGCTCGCGGACGTACTTGCCGCGAAGGGTCGGCGACGTCTCGGTCGGGTGCGCGTTCATCGTGAGGAAGGCGCCGAGCGTGAGGACGCCGGCCCGCGGGATGTCGGGGCCGAAGTCGACCGGGACGAACGACACCTCGGACGCGCCGGGGGCGTCGACGCCGTAGAGTGCGGCGAGGTCGGCGTTCACGTACCCGCGGCGGTCCGAGAAGAGGCGCCGGATGTCCGCGTTGCGACGAAACACGAGATCGTCGACGAGCAAGCGGACCTCGGTCTCCATCGCGGCGATGAGCTCGGGGCTCGCGCCGGGGTAGCGCTCGGGGTCGCGTTCGGCGCGAGCGAGCTGCTTGAGGTACAGGTACTGGCTGAAGAAGTCCTGCACCGCCCGGCGGGCGCGCGGGTCGTCGAGCATGCGGCGCGTGTGCGCTTCGATCTGCACCGGGTCGGTCAGCTCGTCGCGGGCAGCGGCCTCGAGCAGGGCGTCGTCGGGGGTCGTGTTCCACACGAGATACGACAGGCGCTGGGCCATCTCGTACGACGAGTACCGCATGCGCCCGGGGACGGCGGGGTCGGGCTCGCCGAGCTCGACGCGGTACAGAAAGTGCGGGGTCTGCAGCAGGCCGGCGAGCACGGTCTCGAGGCCGCGCATCGGGTCGCCGTCGGCGGTGTCGCGGGACACCGAGAGCCAGCGGTCGACCTCTTCGTCGGTGAGCGGGCGGCGCAGGGTGCGCAGGCCCTGTTCACGGACGAAGGTCTCGGCGCAGTCGTCGTCGGCCGCGGCGGGGACGCACGAGAAGATGCGTTCGATCCGGGCCGGGTCGTCGAACACGGCCTCGGCGACGGCGAACGCCGACTCGGCGTAGCGCTCGACACCGGTCTGGCTCACGGACGAGGTCGCCGCGCCGATCGTGTAGAAGAGGTACGGGTTCGTGTCCGGCTCGAGGGGCAGCCGCGGCAGGGCGGGGCCGTAGAGATCGGCGATCGTGTTGCGGTACTGCTCAGCGGTCAGGCGCGGGACCACCGCGCCGGCGGGGACGAGCGGGTCCGGCGGGTCGACGACCTCGCCGCCGTCGATCCCGACATCGCCGCCGGTGTCTCCGCCGGTCACGTCCGGGTGGGACCAGGCGTCGCCCGCATCGGTCGCGTCTGCGGAGGCGTCGTCGACGGTGCCGCCACCGGCGTCGAGGTCGTCGGACGTGCCCGCATCTTCGGGGGTCGACTCGTCCGGCAGCACCGGCGTGTCGAGCACCGAATCGGTGCACGCGCCCACCGCCAGGCCCAGAAGCAGGGCGAGGCCGACGCGGGTCGGGGTCGTAGCAGGTCGTGGCATGTCGCCTCGGTCGTGTACGTGCGACCCGGCAGAGTCGCACATGCGCCGGATTTGCAGAGGGTTGCGGGCGCGAGTGTACCGGCACCTCGACCCGGCCACAACGATCGTTCGGTCTCGTCGCGCAGCTGACTCTGCCCCGCGAGGGGCCGGCATCCAGGCCGCGCTCACCCCTTGCAGCGCACCTGCCCGAAGAAGGCGAAGTTGTTGCCCTCCCAGCACTCTTCGATCGCGTCGTCGGGGTCGATGACGACGAACACGTCGACGTCGTCGCCGCCGAGCTCGGCCGTACACGCGACCTCGGCGCAGGTGCCGATCGGCAGGGCGGCCGGGTGCTCGGCTCGGCAGAGTTCCGGGCCGTCGATCGCACCGTCGGCGAACGCGACGACCATGCCGGGGCCCATCGGCAGCAGCCCGCGGTTGCAGATGCGGGCCTCGAGGACGCCGAAGCCGGCGGGCTCGCAGTCGACCTCGCGGGGGTCGCCGCCCTCCGCTGCCGTCAGGTCCGGGATGCCGAGCGCCGAGAGATCACCCTGCACGTTCTGGCGAAAGTTGTTCAGCCCCTCGATGCGCCAGTTCATCCGCACGTCGGATGAGCGCGGGATCGTGCCGTCGTCGAGCACGTGGGTGATCGCGTAGGCGTGCTGGTTCCAGATCGGGCGAGACGCTGCCCAGCGGTCCTCGGCGTCGCGCAGCACGACGATGCCGTGGCTGCGGGCGTAGGTCGCCGAGGCGAAGAGCGGGTCGGTCGCCGGGCAGCGGACGTTCGTGTAGTCGTTCACGCTGGACACGATCTCGGACCGGAAGTCGCCGTCGACGTCGGCGATGACCGGGTTCTCGTAGGTCGTGCCCGAGCTGCGGGACGCGCTATAAACGACGCGCCCGGTGGCGCCCTCGTACACTCGCAGGAAGCACTCGTCGGCGTAGACCGCCTCGGCGGCGCCGTCGGCGTCGAAGTCGAATACGGACGAGCCGGTGACGTTCGAGCTTCGGTCCTGGGACGGCTGGCTCCACAGAATGCCGGGTCCCTCGCACCCGGCCGGGGTGCCGGCGGCTTCGCAGTCGAGGTCGAAGACGACATATCGGCTGCCGCCGGCGGTGGCGAACTCGGCGCGTCCGTCGCCGTCGAAGTCGGCGATGGTCGGGGGGCCGCCGGTGCCTCCGCCGGGGATCGCGGCCGAGAACACGAGCTCGCCGTCGAGGGTGTGGACGCGGGCGGAGCCGCTGGACACGACGACGAACTCGACGCCGTCGGCGCCGCGCAGCGCCTCGGTCGGCCAGAGCCCCATGTCGGCGACGGCGGTCTGGCCTGCGGGCAGCCCGGTGCCGTCGAACCAGGGCTCGGCGACGCGCTGGCCCGAGATCGGATCCCACTCGAAGATGCCGTTCGCCAGCACGATCTCTGGCGTGCCGTCCTCGTCGACGTCGGCGACCACGTCGATCGTGCCGACGCTGTAGCCGTCGAACGACGCGTCGGTCGAGCGGAGGCAACCGTCGGCGGTGTACACGAGGCCGCCAAAGAGGATCTCGGGCACCCCGTCGTCGTCGAGATCGTGCAGGGACGGGCCGGACCACCGGTTGTTCGCCGTCGCGTCCGGCGTGCGCGCGTCGCCGACGCAGGTCGCCGAATGCCACAGCGTGCGCAGGCTCCCGTCGGGGGCGAACGCGAAGGCGATCAGGCCGCCGCCGGCGCGCTGGGCGACGATGTCGGCGCGCCCGTCGCCGGTGATGTCGCCGATGGCCGGGGACGCCGGGGCGGCGATCACGTCGGCGATGCTGATCTGCGGCTCGCAGGTCGCGCCGTCGATGATGCGCAGGGTGCCGGGTTCGCTGTAGCTGCCCGTCGTCGGGAAGCTGGCGAACACGATGGACGGGCGCCGGGTGTCGGGGTCGCCGTCGAGCCCGAGGTCGGCGACCATCGGGGTGCTCATGGCGTGCACCGCGTCCGGGTCGACGCCATCGGTGGCTGCGGTCCACGCGCACTGTACGGCGGGCTCGAACGCGTCGATGACGATGTCGCGCTGGCAGGTGTCGTCGCGGTCCGTGTCGTCGACGAGGCCGTACGGGAGGCAGAGCCCCTCGACGCAGTAGCTGTCGGACCAGCAGTCGTCGTTCGACGTGCACGGGCCGAGGTCGGGGATGCAGCCGTACGGGGGCTCGCAGACCACACCGTCGTCGCAGCACGCGTCGTCGCAGCGGTCCGTCTCGCCCTCGTCGACGAGCCCGTCGCAGTCGTCGTCGAGCCCGTTGCACACCTCGGGCATGCCGCATGGGCCGGCGTCGGGTGGCGCGTCGGGCGCAACGTCCGGCGTCGGCGTGTCGCCAGGGCCGGCGTCCATGGCGCCGCCGCCGTCGCGGTTCGTGTCCTCGCCGGGGCCCGCGTCGCGTTCGGACGCGTCCGAGGCCGTCGCATCGCCGGTGTCGGGCTCGGCGCAGTTGGCGCCGGCGCAGCGGACGGTTGTGGTGTCGGACGCGCAGTGCACGCCAGCGAGCGCGGCGCCGAGGAGGCACAGGGCGGGGATAAAGCGGGGCATGACGCATCCGGGGGAGGGCGCCTACAGCATGCCGCGGTCGAGGGCGGGGCGCCACCGTCGCTGCGTTCGATCCTCAGGGGCGGCGCCCCGCGCCGCCCGTGCGCTAACGTCTGGGCGGCGCGGGGCGTCTGGGCGGCGCGGGGCGCCGCCCCTGAGCGACGTATCGACGTCCCCCGACGCTGCGTTCGATCGCTACGCGCCGCCCGCGCCGAACGTCGCCGTCATCGCCGCGCGCAGCGTCCCTTCGTCGTCTCCGCTCGGGTACGACCACGCGAAGGTCGAGGTGCGACCGTCGTTGTGCACGAGCACGAGGCGCATCCACGGCACGCGCATGTCCGGGCCGTTTGCGTTCGTGATGACGTCCGTGCCGGTGGTGACCGTCCACTGCAGCAGGTCGAAGACGGGGACCGGCGCCTGACGACCGCAGCGCAGGGTGGTGCCGTCGAACGTCAACTCGCGGTCGATGTTGCGGGCGCGATGCAGCAGCCACGGGGCGACCAGGATCATCGCGACGAGCGCGACGCCGCCGCCGGCCATGAAGAGGATCGAGTCCGGGTCGCCGGCCATGAACGAGGCGAACGCGCCGAAGCCGCAGAGGCCGATCGCCCCTGCGAGCGCCCACTTCTGCCAGGCGCGGCTCGGGGGCGTGACGTCACGGTGCCAGAGGACGGTGGGCTCGGTCATGGGCGATACGGGAGGGGGGCGGTGGCGGTGCGCGTACACCGTTCGGACCCCCATCTTCGGGGTCGATGACACCCTTGTCACGATCCCGCCGAGCGGCGGCCGGGGCTTGACGCGGGCCCCCGGCGAACCGAACGCCGAGGTTCCTGCACGCATCGGAGACCCCGTGGCAGACCGCATCCTCGACATCGCTGACGGCTTCTGGAACGTCCGCGGCTCGTTCAAGAAGGCCGGCTTCATCGAGCTCGGCACCCAGACCTCGCTCGTTCGTCTGCAGTCCGGGCGCTTCGTTCTGCTCGACGCCTACACGCTCTCGGGCACCGTCGAGCAGCGCATCCGCGCGCTGACGAACGACCTCGCCGACATCGAGGCGGTCATCCACCTGCACCCGTTCCATACGATCCACGTCGAGCGGGTCGCCGAGCAGGTGCCGCACGCGAAGCAGTACGGCACGGACCGGCACGTCGCGAAGGCGCCGAACGTGGACTGGGCGCCGGAGCGCACCGACACCGAAGCCTTCGCGGCGCTCTACGCCGATGACTTCACGTTCACCGTGCCCCGCGGCGTCGACTTCGTGCCGGACAACGAGAACCTGCACTTCGCGTCGGTGCTCGCGCTGCACCGCGCGTCGCGCACGCTGCACGTCGACGACACGCTGACCTGGGCGCCGATCCCGATCGTCGGCGGGCTGATGCTGCACCCGACCCTCGGGTCTGTGCTGCAGAAGCGCGCGGGCGCTGCGGCGGAGTTTCAGGCATGGTGCGACGAGCTCGTCGCGCTCTGCGCCGACGTCGACCACCTGTGCACGGCCCACATGCGCACCCTGCCGCCGACGGATGGCGCGTCCGTGCAGGACCGGGTCCGCAAGGCGATCGAGCGGGTCCGCGGCACGGTCGAGGCCCACGCGAAGCGCCACGGCTGACGAACGGGGTGACGCAGGCGCGCGGGGTGGTACCCTGCAGGTCGACAGCGTCGGAGGACCCATGCCCATCTATGTCTACGAGACGATGCCGAGCGACGGCTCTGCGCCTGAGCGGTTCGAGATCCTGCAGAAGATGAGCGATCCGCCGCTCACGGAGCATCCGAAGACCGGCGTGCCGGTGCGTCGCACGCTCACGACGGCGGCCGTCGTCACGAAGCATCCGACGAAGAAGCAGAGCGATCTGCTCAGCCAGAAGAACCTCGAGAAGAACGGGTTCACGAAGTACGAGAAGGTCGGCGACGGCGAGTACGTGCGCACCGCCGGCACGCAGGGGCCCGAGCGGTTTCGCAAGCCGGCGGCGGACGGCTGACGCACCGCGCCGTGTTTTGCGCTGGCAACCCGCGGCGCCGACCCGCATGATGCGCGGCCCTTTGCCCTTCAGGCCCGAGGCTGTGCATGCATCCGTTCGCCATCGAGATCATCGGCTACGTCGCGTCTGTGCTCGTCGCCGTGTCGCTCACGATGTCCAACCTCGTGAAGCTGCGGTGGATCAACCTCGCCGGCGCCATCGTGTTCACCGTGTACGGCGTGCTGCTTGGCGCGTGGCCGGTCGCCGTGGTCAACGCGTTCATCGTCGCGGTCAACGTGCGCTTTCTCGTGCGCATGAACGCCGAGCGCGAGTCGTTCGACCTGTATGACCCGCACGACGGGCCCGGGCTGCTCGACCGCTTCGTCGCGAAGTGGGGCGAGGACGTGCGGGGCTTCTTCCCGAAGGCGACGTGGCCGCTCGCGGGCGGGGACCGCCCGGCGGGTGCGCACGTCCGCCTCGTGCTGCGTGACCTCGCGCCGGCGGTCCTCGTCGCGTGGCGGCGGGACGGCGACACGGTGCACGTCGATGTCGACTACGCGGCGCCGCCGTACCGGGATCGCAAGGCGTCGGCGTTCGTCTACGACGCGCTGGTGCGCGAGTGGGCGGCGGACGGCGTGACGCGTGCGGTCGCGGCGCCAGCGTCGGACGAGATGCGCGGGTACTTCGCGTCGTGCGGGTTCGCGACCGAGGGCGACGTGCTGGTGCGCTCGGTGGCGTGAGGTCGTGACGGCCCGGTGACGGCGGCACGGCACAAGGCTGGCGTCGCGCCCGGATCGATCGCACACTGGCGGAGCCTCACCGCGCCCGGAGACCGTGTGAAGTCGATCTCGTGGACGGACGCTCAGGCCACTGAACCCGTGGCCCGTGTGCTCACCGATGGTGGACTCGTCTGCCTGCCCTGTACGGGCCGCTATCGGATCGTCACCAACCTGCTCGACCAGGACGCGGTGTTTCGACTGATGCAGGCCAAGGGGCGCGTGAAGAAGGCGCCGGCGCTGGTCTTCGTGCGCGACATCGATCAGATCGCGGCGGTGACCGACGGACTACCGGACCGAGCCCGCGAGCTCGCCGAGGCGCACTGGCCGGGTCCGCTGACCATCCGCGTGTCGCCCGGTGGCGAGCTCACGTCGAAGGTCGTGAAGCAGCTTGGCGGGCGCAAGGCGAAGGTCGGCGTCCGGGTGCCGAACGACCCGTGGATGCAGGGCCTGCTCGAGCAGGTCGGCGTGCCGCTGCTCGTGTCGAGCGCGAACCGCCCCCGCAAGGCGGGCGAGTCGTCGCCCGCGCAGGTGCGCCGCACGTTCGGCCGCTGGCTCGACCTCTTTGTCGACGCCGGCGACCTCGAGCCCGGCCCCTCGTCGACGGTCGTGCAGGTCGACGGCGACGCCGTCACTGTGGAACGTCCGGGTGCGATCGCGCTGGGGGCGTAGCGCCTGAATCACCGCACCGGGTGGTTCGTGCGTCGTCGGCTCAGGGGCGGCGCCCCGCGCCGCCCGAACGCCCGCATCACCCGTCGGTGCGGACGCGCCAGGCGACGGATGCGCCGGCGCGGAAGGGCACGATCGTCGTGTCGCCGAAGGGGAGCTCGTCGGCGACGGGGGTCTCGACGGCTTCGAGGGTGATCGTGTCGTCGTTCGGGGCGAGGCCGTAGAACGCCGGGCCGTTCAGGCTCGCGAACGCCTCGAGGTGCTCGAGGGCGCCGGCGGCGTCGAACGCTTCGGCGTAGAGCGGCAGGGCGTGGGGCGCGGAGTACACGCCGGCGCAGCCACAGTCGGACTCCTTGGCGCCCTTCGCGTGGGGCGCCGAGTCGGTGCCGAGAAAGAACCGTCGGTCGCCGGTCGTGACGGCCTCGACGATCGCGCGGCGGTGCGTCTCGCGCTTGAGCACCGGCAGGCAGTAGTGGTGCGGCCGCAGCCCGCCCTCGAAGAGCGCGTTGCGGTTGAGCAGCATGTGCTGGGGCGTGATCGTGCCGCCGACGCCGTCCTCGTGGGCCTGCACGAAGGCGATCCCGTCGGCGGTCGTGATGTGCTCGAGGACGATCCGCAGGGCCGGGTGTCGCGCGCGCAGAGGCACGAGGATCTCTTCGAGAAAGCGCGCCTCGCGGTCGAACACGTCGACGTCGCGGTGCGTGACCTCGCCGTGCACACAGAGCACGAGCCCGGACTCGGCCATCGCGGCGAAGACCGGGTCCATCGCGCCGATGTCGGTCACGCCGGAGTCCGAGTTCGTGGTCGCGCCCGCCGGATAGAGCTTCGCGGCGACGACGTCGGGGTGCGCCGCCGCGGCGCGGACGTCGTCCGGGGTCGTGCCGTCGGTGAGATAGAGCGTCATCAGCGGGCGCAGGCCCGGCGCCACCTCGAGGATCCGCTGCCGATAGGCGAGGGCGTCGTCGAGGGTGCGCACCGGCGGCTTCAGGTTCGGCATGACGAGCGCGCGGCCGAACACCGCGGCGGTGGCGGGGGCGACGGCTGCGAGGGCCACGCCGTCGCGCAGGTGCAGGTGCCAGTCGTCGGGGCGGCGGATGGACAGTGTACGCATGAACACCTCGAGACGGGATCGTGAGCCATTGTTCGTCGGGGCGTCGGATCACACGAAAGTGCCGGTCTGCCCTCGCACGACGGGGTGAGGTTCTGGTAGCCTACGAGGGTCGATCCTCGCGGTCGACGATCCTGCCGAGCGGCCGTCGTGCCGCTTGCATCGAGATGCGCCACGGGCGCGCACCTTCTCTGCGCACGGACCCACCTCATGTACGGACGCCACGCTTCGGCTCTCGTCCCGATTCTGCTCGCCGTCTTCGCGCTGTCCCTCGCCGCCTGTAGTGGCAGCGAGACGGACACCGGGATGGTCTTCGACGACGCCGCGACCGACACCGGTGGCTGGGACGGCTTCACGTCCGAGGACGCCGAAGAAGACACCGACAACGGCGACGTGGGCGGGGACGACACCTCGGACACGTCGGGCGAGGACACCGTCGACCCCGACACTGGGGACTGCGACACCCTCGGCTGCCCCTGCGAAGAGGACCTCGACTGCGCGAGCGGGTACTGCATCGACGCCCGTGGCGGCGGCAGCATCTGCTCGGAGCTCTGCGACGGCGCGTGCTCCCGCGAGGGCTTCGACTGCCTGCTGCTCACGAACGCGGAAGGCGACGCGGTGCGGATCTGCGTCGAGTCCGGCGACCCGTACTGCGAGCCGTGCGACATCGTCGCCGACTGCGGTCGCCTCGACGCCGCGTGCATCGAGATCGGCGGTGAGAACGCGTGCGTGACGCCGTGCGACGCCTCGACGCGGTGCCCGTCGGGCGCCGAGTGCTCGACGGTGATGATCGAGGGCGAGGCCACCGACTTCTGCGTGCCCGTCGCCGACTCGTGCGCGCCGTGCCTCGACGAGGACGAAGACGGCTACGGCATCGGCCCCGATTGCCTCGGCCCGGACCCGGACGACGACGACCCGACGACGTACCCCGGCGCCGACGAGCTGTGCGACGACGTCGACAACGATGGCGACGGCGACATCGACGAGGGCTTCGACTTCGGGTCCGACCCGAACAACTGCGGCCTGTGTGGCGTGGTCTGCTCGACCGAGACGACGTCCGGCGTCTGCGAAGAAGGCCGATGCGTCGTCGAGTCGTGCACGGCCGGGTACGACGACTGTGACGGCAACCCCGACAACGGCTGCGAGACCGACCTGTCCGACCCGGGCCTGTGCGGCAGCTGCCGCGTGCCGAGCAACCTGCCCGGCACGCCCTGCGGCGACTGAGGCGGCGGCACCTGGACCTGCGAAGAGGGGGGCTGGGACGTCGTCTGCGTCGGCGGCGAGGACGACGCGCTCAACGCGTGCGGTGGCTGCGGGATCCTCGACGGCGACCCCGAGGCGGCCTGCGGCACGTGCAGCAGCGGCGTGTGGACGTGCTCGGACGATGGCTCCGCCGTGACCTGCGACGGGGACCTCGGCGACGACGCGACGAACGCCTGCGGCGGCTGCACGACCCTCGAGGCGG
>Ga0209692_10003458_pt1 | contig 15321 bp, 16 predicted proteins | sample tdDd472_FD_187129 | JGI IMG/M metagenome (GOLD analysis project Ga0209692, IMG submission 187129) | Marine sediment microbial communities from the Atlantic coast under amendment with organic carbon and nitrate - tdDd47.2 (SPAdes)... | ecosystem: Environmental > Aquatic > Marine > Coastal >...
GCGCGTGTTGACTTTGCCATGCTCAACACATCTTACAGAGATGGATCAAGATTATGTCATTCAGGCATTTCTTAAAATCTGTGCAAGGTGATGAGGCGTCTCAATGATTGACGGAAAATTCGTTGTGGGGATTATCTTGGCGCGTGGTGGTTCCAAACGCTTGCCAGGAAAAAATATTCTTCTCTTAGGCGGTAAGCCGATGGTTGCCTGGACCATCGAAGCGGGCTTGGCCAGTAAATCAATTGATCGCCTGATTTTATCTTCAGATGACGACGGGATCATGGACGCGGCAAAAACAGCGGGGTGTGAAGTGCCCTTTCGTCGTCCTTCTGAATTGTCACAGGATGAAACTACATCTGCTGATGCGGTGGTGCATGCACTTGATCAGCTTAGGGTGGATGAGGGATATCTGGTCCTGCTGCAACCGACTTCGCCGTTGAGGACTGCAGCTGATATTGATGGCTGCATTGATGAATGTCATAAATCAGGCGCGGTGTCGTGCGCAACGGTTAGCAAGCTCGACTGTTCGACTGAGTGGCTGGTTACCCTTGATGAGAAAGGTATGATCCAAAAACCATTCGAGGTGGGGCATGTGCAAATGTATAGGCCAAACGGTTCAGTTTACGTCGTTGATATCAAATGGTTTATTGAGAATAGAGAATTTTGGGTAGAAGGTCTCACCAAGGCGTTTGAAACACCACCAGAAACTGCAATTGATGTTGATACGATAGAAGACTTCAAATTGGCTCAATACTTTTTGAGCCAATGAACGAGAAAATCATCCCATTGCTTGTTTCACTCACAGGCGACATAAAGACAAAAGGTCCGGTGAATATGGATAAATACGCAATCGACAGTCACAAATTGATCTACCATCCTCAACGTGTTGCACAGTTTGTGGAGGCGGGTGACGATTGGCAAAAGGCCAAAAGCGTCTATCCGATCTATGTCGAAGTGTCGCCGGTCGGTGCCTGTAACCATCGCTGCACGTTTTGCGCCGTTGATTACATTGGTTACCAAAGTCGCATGTTGGACGCGGAAGTGTTTTCGGATCGCTTGGCGGAGATGGGCGAACTGGGTGTAAAAAGTATTATGTACGCGGGCGAGGGCGAACCGCTTATTCACAAAAAAATAAACCAGATTGTTAAGGCAACCAAAGACGCAGGCATCGATGTCTCGTTCACCACCAATGCGACGGTTCTGAATAAAAATTTTGTCGAGGAATCGCTACCCTTAACCACCTGGATCAAGGTGTCCATTAATGCCGGCACGGCAGAAACCTATGCACAGATCCACCGCACGAAGGAAAAAGATTTCAATCAAGTCATCGAAAACCTGAAGCAGGCCGTTGCCGCGAAGAAAAGCCAAGGTCTGAGCTGTACGCTGGGGGCACAGTCCCTGTTACTGCCGGAAAATGCAGATGAAATGTCGACCCTGGCTAAGATTTGTCGTGATGAAATCGGCCTGGATTATCTGGTCGTGAAACCCTATTCCCAACATATGTTTAGTGAGACACATGTGTATGAAGGCATTGATTACACGGCCTACCTTCAAAAGGCGGAAGAATTTAAGGCTTTGAATACAAAAGATTTTCAGGTTGTATTTCGCGAAAATACAATGAAAAAATACACAGAGAATGAAAGCGAGCGGTACACCAAATGCAACGCGACTCCGTTCTTTTGGGCCTACATTATGGCCAGTGGCGACGTATCTGGATGCAGCGCATACCTTCTTGACGATAAATTTATGTACGGAAACCTCAACGAACGCACTTTCCAATCTGTTTGGGAAGGGGCGGAGCGTGAAGAAAACTTCCACTACGTTCGCGAAAAATTGGACATTAAGGAATGCCGGGTCAATTGTCGTATGGATGAAATCAATCGCTACCTGTTTAAAATGCGCGAAGGGTTGGTCGATCATGTCAATTTCATTTAAGTCGTTTCCGGACGACATCCCCGGGATCACAGCGAGTATGGTGAAACAATGAAAAAAGCCCTCATAACAGGCGGCGCCGGCTTTATCGGCAGCCACCTTGCGGAACTTCTGATCGCTAATGGTTTTGGCGTGGTGGCCGTCGATAATTTGGCTTCTGGGCGGACGTCCAACCTGGCGTCAATTTTATCGCATCCGGATTTCAAATTTGTCGAGACGGATATCTGCGACCTGGAGGCCCTTAAGCGGGCCTTTGGCGACGTTGATTGGGTCTTTCATCTTGCGGGTATGGCGGATATCGTTCCTTCGATTGAGCAGCCAACACATTATTACAATGTCAATGCAACGGGCACGCTGAACGTCTTGGAATGCGCCCGCAATGTTGGCGTGTCGCGTTTTGTCTATGCCGCCTCATCGTCAAGCTATGGCATTCCAGATATATATCCGACGCCTGAAACATCCCCAATTCGACCCCAGTATCCTTATGCAATGACCAAATACATGGGCGAGGAAATGGTTTTGCATTGGTCCCAGGTTTATGGCCTGCCCGCTGTTTCGCTGAGGCTATTCAATGTGTTTGGTCCACGCTCCCGAACGGCTGGGGCCTATGGTGCTGTGTTCGGTGTCTTCCTGGCGCAAAAACTGAATGGTTCGCCCTATACGGTTGTTGGTGACGGCACTCAGACACGGGATTTTACATATGTCTCAGATGTTGCCGAAGCTTTCTTCATGGCGGCAAACTCTGATGTTACTGGTGAGGCCATGAATGTCGGCAGCGGTGGCCATTACAGCGTCAATCAACTGGTCGAGTTGCTGGGTGGAGAAGTGGTGTACATTCCCAAACGCCCAGGTGAACCCGATTGCACCTTTGCGGACACAGCTAAAATCGAACGCCTTCTTGATTGGCGGGCGAAAGTCTCGTTTGAAGATGGCGTGGCGATGATGTTCGAACATATCGAAAACTGGAAAGATGCTCCTGTCTGGGATCCGAAAAGTATCGAAAAGGCCACTGACACTTGGTTCCATTTCCTCGGGGACAAGAGCTAACTGACATGACACAGGACATGGCAATATCCTCACGGGCTTCTCAGTTTTGCGACCTTCTGCAGAAGACCGAAGTCACGAATTCAGATGGGAACGTACTGGACCTTGAAAAAGGCCTGCAGGCCTTTTCAAACATGTTGGCGGAACTGCAAAAAGGCGGTGGGCATTTGTACCTTATCGGCAATGGCGGCAGTGCGGGGGTTGCGAGCCATGCCGCGACCGACTTTATGAACGTTGGCAAGCTTAAGGCTTCGACCTTGCATGAAGCGTCCCAGTTGACGTGTATGAGCAACGATTACGGTTACGAAAACGCCTATGCCCGAATGGTTTCACAGATGGTGGAGCCCGGTGACGTTGTGATTGCCATCAGCAGTTCCGGCAATTCGATGAATATTCGCAACGCTGCCCAACACGCGGCCGATAAGGGAGCCGCCGTCGTTACCTATAGCGGTTTTGCGGCAGATACTCCCTTGCGTTCGATGGGGGATATCAATTTCTGGCTTGATTCCAATGATTATGGATTTGTCGAAGTTGGTCACCAGTTTCTGCTACACAACACCTCCGATCGACTAAGAACTTCCTGAGTAGGTAAAGAATTATGACCAGTAGAAAGATTATCAGTTTGGGGCAAATCGCTGAGCGCTCCAAACAACTGAAGTCTGAAGGTAAAAGTGTCGTTTTGTGTCATGGTACCTTTGATCTGATGCATACCGGTCATATTCGCTATTTATCGCGGGCAAAGCGTGAAGGTGACGTTTTGATGGTTACGGTAACCGCCGACGAATTCGTCAACAAAGGCCCCGGGCGCCCCGTCTTCAAGGAGGAACTACGTACTGAAAGCCTTGCTGCATTGGAAAGCGTTGATTATGTTGCGGTGAATTATGCGGAAACGGCCGTAGAAGTGATCCGCAAAATTCAGCCCAACCTGTACGTCAAAGGCAGTGAGTATCGGTCTTCTGAAAATGATGTGACGGGCAACATCGTTCACGAACAGAATGCAGTCGAAGAATGTGGCGGAAAGATATTCTTCACGGATGAGATCACGTTCAGTTCCAGCAGCCTCCTAAACGAACATTTCGGCCTGTTCCCGCCAGAAACAAAAGAATTCCTGACAAAGTTTCGCCAAAACTGGAGCGAACAGGACATCACCTCCATGGTGGACACGCTTGCAGACCAGAAGGTCTTGGTGATCGGCGATGTCATCATCGATGAATATCACTATGTTTCTTTGTTGGGGCAGACCGGTAAGGGCAATGTCCTTTCTGTCGAGTACGAAACAGAAGAGCAGTTCGCTGGTGGTTCTGTAGCCGTCGCCAACCATGTTTCGGGTTTCGTCGATTCTGTAACGCTGGTTTCTGGTCTTGGCGATTACGACAGCCACGAAGATTTCATCACCCGAAAGCTGCAGTCGAATGTGACGCCTGTATTCGCCAAGTTTAAGGACGCTCCCACTGTTACCAAACGCCGTTTTGTTGACGGCGATCTGTCTAAGCTGTTCGAGGTCTATTATTACAAGGACGACTCGACGCTTGAGGACGATGGGGACAACATCCTCAAGTGGCTCGACAAGAATCTGTCAGATTATGACGTCGTGATTGCAGCGGATTTCGGGAATGGTTTTATGACAAATGAGATCATAAAAAAGTTGAGTGAAAAATCGAAATTTCTTGCTGTCAACACTCAGATCAATAGCGGCAACCGCGGACATCACGTCATCACCCGTTACCCACGAGCTGACTTCGTCTCTTTGAATGAGCCTGAGTTGAGGTTAGCGGCGCATAACCGCCATGATCCTCTGGAAGAGTTGTGCGAGTTGATCTCCGAAAAGTTGGACGTCGGTCAGATGTCCATCACGCGTGGTCTTAAGGGGGTGCTGGCCTATGATCATGATGAACGGTCATTCCTTCAGGTGCCGGCCCTTTCATCGCGCGTGGTCGATCGGATCGGTGCCGGAGATGCCTTTTTATCGCTCTCGGCACTTTGCCTCGGCAAGGGTTTGGACACGAACATTTCTGCATTCATTGGCGCAGTTGCCGCAGCCATGGATGTGCAAATCGTCTGTAACCGCGATCCCATTCAGCCAACGGGGCTGAAAAAGTTTGTCACCACGTTGTTGAAGTAAGTCTGCTAGACGAGGACGAAGGTGTGGCCTTGCGCATCGGAATTGATTTCGACAACACTATCGTTGGTTATGATCAGGCCTTTGTCAGCTTGGCGATTGATTTGGAATTGATCCAAGCCGGAAGCGTTTCTACCAAAACACAATTGCGATCTGCATTGCGTGCGAGAACGGGCGGAGAGCAAGACTGGCAGCGTCTGCAAGGGCGGATTTACGGTGCTGAAATGGAGCGTGCGGAAATGATCTCCGGAGTTGGGGATTTTCTTCAATGTGTACGAAAGTGTGAGGACGAAGTTTTCATCATTAGCCATAAGACTGAGTTCGGGCATTACGACCCTGACCGCGTGAATTTGCGTGATGCGGCCCGCGATTGGATGGAAGTACAGGGGTTTTTCAGTCTCGAGCGATATGCTATTGAAGCCGAGAATGTATTTTTTCTGTCAACGCGCGAAGAAAAAGTGGATCAAATTTCAGCTTTGAACCTTGATTGGTTCATCGATGATCTTCCGGAAGTTCTCAGTGCGAACGGTTTTCCTGAAAGCGTTCGCAAAATACTCTTTACCAATGGTGCAGACTCTTCTGAGGCGAATGTACCCTACATTATCAAACGGTGTTGGAATGACATCCAAGACGAAATCTATCCATGATCCATGAGCTTTCGCATTCGCAGCTGGCTGAAATTTCCACCGATATTTTGGGCGCAGCCGTTCGCAATGTGAGCTCCGTCCATGGTGGCGGCAATAACAGCATCTACAAAATTGAAAGCGCCAGCGCAGCTTATGCTTTGAAATTTTATCCGTCCCAGAGCGAAGATCTGCGCGATCGTTTAGGTCACGAATATGGTGCGCTTGAGTTTCTAAACGCTAACGGTATTGAGTGCATACCAACCCCCATCGGGTGTCGTCGTGATCAAGGCTGTGCCCTGTATGAATGGGTTGATGGTAAGCGGATTGACGAAGTCGGAATTTCAGACGTTGATGCATTAGTGGATTTTTTGGAACAGTTGCAATCTCTTCGCAATGCAAACGGTGTAGATAAAATCAGTCCAGCGTCCGCTAGCTGTTTCTGTCCAGCTGATGTCGTAGGCCAACTTCTTGACCGCCTTGTCAGGATTGAACATGAGGCAGTAAAGTCAAAGGCGCTGGGGGCCTTTTTGTCTAACTACATTCGCCCGTCGGCGGAAACCGTTATGGATGGTGTGAAAGAACGTTGCCGGGCTGAAGGCATTGACTTCAACACACCCATGCCGTGGGCATCTCGGGCATTGAGCCCTTCGGATTTTGGGTTTCACAACGCCCTAAAAGATAAAGCAGGGCGTATCGTTTTTATCGACTTCGAATATTTTGGTTGGGATGATCCAGCGAAGATGATTTCGGATTTGATGTGGCATCCTGGCATGAATTTACCGGATGGTATGGCGGGATATTTCCGGGATCGGATGTCTTCATATTTTGGACCGCAAGATCCGGAACTTAGCTTGCGTCTGAACCTGCTTTCACCTCTTTTCGGTCTGATTTGGTGCTTAATTCTGCTCAATGAATTTCTCCCTGAACGTTGGGCACGGCGCGAAGCTGCAGGCCATGTTGATGCAGAAACAAGTCGCAACCGACAACTCCAAAAAGCTTCAACTCTTTATCAACGGCTGAACGTATGACCCATGAATTAGACAACAGATCGCTTCATTTGCGCAAAATGGTGTTGGATACGCTGATTACCGCTGGACGTGGCCATCCGGGCCCAGCCCTTTCGCTGATTGAAATCATGCGCGTTCTTTATGACGATATCCTCGACATTCGTCCCTCAGAACCCAAATGGGAAGATCGTGATCGCTGTATCCTCAGTAAGGGACACGGTTGTCTGGCGTTGTATGCAATCTTAGCCGATAAGGGCTTTTTCCCTGAAGACGATCTCAAAACATTCTGTGACTTCGACAGCTATCTGGGCGGCCATCCGGAATACGGCAAAATCCCGGGTGTCGAGGCATCGACGGGGGCGCTTGGGCATGGTTTGTCGATCGGAGTTGGCTTGGCGCTGTCGTCACGCATCAAGAATAAAGATTGGCGTACCTTCGTGATCATGGGTGATGGCGAAATCAACGAAGGTGCGGTTTGGGAAGCGGCTATGGCGGCGGGCAAGCATAGCTTGGACGGCCTCACTGCCATTATCGATTACAACAAACTGCAATCTTACGGACCAACCAGCGATGTGTTAGACCTGGAACCTCTGGCCGATAAGTGGCAGAGCTTCGGCTTCAATGTCGTCGATGTCGACGGCCACGATGTTGCGGCCTTGCGTCAAGCTTTTGGGGCGTTGCCTGTGGGCAGCGGCAAACCGACTGCGGTGATTTGTCACACGATCAAGGGCAAGGGTATTCCGGTGGCTGAGCACAATCCCATGTGGCACCATAAGAACAAGCTCAAAGACGACGAGCTGGCGTCTATCAATGCCGCGCTGGGAAGGAATTAATTATGCGCCGGGTATGTTTGAACAAAGTTCACGAAATGGCTCAGCGTGATGAGCGCGTGCTGTATATCGGCTCCGATCCTGGACCGGGCACCTTGAACCCGATGAAGGAAGAGTTTCCAGACCGTTTTTACATTGAGGGCATAGCAGAAGCCCACGTCATCGGTATGGCGGCCGGCATGGCCATCGAAGGTTACGTGCCCTACGTCAACACCATCTCCACTTTTATCACGCGTCGTTGTTACGAACAGATCGCGGTAGATTTGTGTATGCACAATTTGCCGGTGCGCTTGATCGGCAACGGCGGTGGATTTGTGTATTCACCCTTGGGGCCGACGCACCAATCCATCGAAGATATCGCAATCATGCGCGTACTGCCCAACATGACGGTGTTGTGTGTCAGTGACGCTGAAGAAATGCGCGCCATGATGGATGAAACCCTGGATTGGCCTGGGCCAATCTATATTCGCCTTGGTAAGGGTGGTGACCCGGTGGTGTCTTCTCCCGATGACAATTTCCGCATCGGCAAGGCCATCGTCAAACGTCCGACCGGCGACGTCTTGATCGCCACCACTGGGGTGATGGTCAAGCCGTGTCTGGATGCTGCAGATGTGTTGGCCGAAAGCGGCATTTCGTGTGGTGTGGTGCACCTGCCAACGGTCAAGCCGTTGGATGTGGACGGCATCGCCACCGCCGCGGAGGGCGCGAAGTTGGTCGTCACGGTGGAAGAGCATGTGCTCGCCGGTGGCCTGGGAAGTGCCATTCTTGAAGCTCTGGTTGATCATCCTGGAACTACACTTCCGACGATCAAGCGCCTGGGTGTGCCCGACGTGTTCGCCAAGCATTATGGATCGCAAGACGATCAACTTGCGCACTATGGCATTGACGCCGTAGGTATTGCCACTTCCGTTAAGGCAACTCTTGGCACGGCCTAAATAGGCCCATCAGTGCGATGGGTGAATTCTCGAACGGATCAACATGACAACAAATTTTTCTTTTGATGACCCGCACGAGCGTGAGGTGTGTTCTCGGTTTTTAGACCGGGGCTATCACATTCAGAATGTGGAAGACACCACGGCGCTTGACACCATTCGGAAGCTGGTCGTCAAAGCCGCTTGGAATCATCTGGGGCTCGACAAGCCCAGCGATCCGGAAGAGTTCCTCAACACCGTGCATCAACATGTGGCGGTGTCCGACCTCAACGCCTTTCGCTTGTCAGTGATCCGTGCTGTGCATGAAGCGCCGTGGTTTCGCGCCGCATACTTCAATCTTGCACGTCAAGCTCTGACTACGCTGGTCGGCAATGAACTGGCGATGCAACGTTCCATGGGGTTGAGCGTGCAAATGCCCGATGACGACAGTTCCCTGTTGCCGTTGCACGCCGACGTGTGGGACGGAGACTCGCCTTACGAAGTGGTGATGTGGTTGCCGCTGGTGCACTGCCACGACACCAAGACCATGTACATTCTGCCGCCGGAGCAAGATGTCGCTGCGAAAGCTACCATGAGCGCCTTTCGTGACAAAAGCGTCGAAGACTTTTACCAATCCATCAAAAGCAATTTGGAATGGGTAGACATCCACTACGGCCAGGTGATGATCTTCAGCCAAAATCTGATCCACGGCAATTGCCTGAATGTCGAGCCGGAAACTCGCTGGTCGTTCAATTGTCGTTTCAAAAGCCTATTGTCGCCCTACGGTCCGATGAAGCCGCTGGGGGAATCGTTTGAGCCGATTTTTATCCGTCCCACCACGCGTTTCGGTATGGACTACAGCCATCCGGAGGGGTTCGATGAGTGAACGTAACGGCTATCGCGGCTACATCGCTAGCCGTGCGGTGAGCGGTAACACCATTCCACAGCGTGTGCAGAACATGGTGGTGCGTGAATTCGCTAACGCCAAGGGCATCGAATTTAAGCTCAGTGCGGTCGAATACATCATGCCGGAATGCTACATGATCCTTGAGGATGTGTTGAACGAGCTGCCAAAGCTTGAAGGCGTCATCATGTACAGTCTGTTCATGCTGCCGGACGATAAAAAGCGCCGACGCGTCATCTTTGACCACATCCTGGATCAGGGTTGTGTGTTCCACGCGGCGTTGGAAAACTTGAGCATTCACACTGCCAACGACATCTCCCGCATTGAAGATATTCTCGACGTCAATGCGATCCTGCCGCACACCAGGAAGAACGGGTAAGAACCATGGGCCGCCTCTACAGCCATCTCAAATTTTTGAACTTCAGTGACAACATCGAGGCGCTGCGTGATCGCCGTATCGCGGCTCCGGTGCACATGCGCATTAAGCCGATCAATCACTGCAATCACAGCTGCTGGTACTGCGCGTACCGTGTCGACCAATTGCAGCTGGGCGAAGACATGGATCTCAAAGATAAGATCCCCACCGACAAGATGTTTGAGATCGTCGACGACATTATCGACATGAGGGTCAAGGCGGTGACGTTTTCCGGCGGTGGCGAGCCATTGATCTACAAACCTTTGCCCGATGTTATCGACCGACTAGCCGAAGGCGGTGTGGCGGTGGCGGCGTTGTCCAACGGTGCCAATCTCAAAGGCCGCATGGCCGACGCGTTTGCCGAGCACGGCACCTGGATCCGCGTTTCCATGGATGCTTGGGACGATGCCAGCTACATGACAAGTCGCAGCGTGCGCGACGGTGAGTTTACCCGCATTATTGATAACCTGCGTGCCTTCGCCGTCCGCGACACCAAGTGCGTTCTAGGCGTCAGCTATATTGTGTCGCAGGACAACCACGAACATATCCTGTCCATGTGCGAACTGCTGAAAGACGTTGGCGTCAACCACGTCAAGTTGGCTGCGGCGGTGGTTTCCAACGATGTGCACGAAAACAATCTCTATCACCGCAAGATCATGGATCAGGTGACCGCACAGATCGAACAGGCACAGAAATTGCGCACTCCGAATTTCACCGTCCTGAACCATTACCACGAAGCCGAAGAACGCTTTGACAAGGACTATGACATCTGCCCGTTCCTGATGTTTCTCACCGTGATCGGCGCGGACCAAACTGTCTACACCTGTCAGGACAAGGCCTACAACACCAAGGGTAAACTGGGGTCGATTAAAGATCAGTCATTTAAGGACTTCTGGTTCTCCGAAGCCAATCAAAAACGCCTATTTGAAGTTTCACCGTCGAAAGATTGCCAACACCACTGTGTCACGCATGCCAAGAATCTGGCTTTGATGGAGTACATGGATGAACCGTTTGATCTGCTGCACGACATCGATAGCGATCACGGCCTGTTTGTTTAAGGAATTTCCGCACCATGGTCCAAATTGACTTTATCCAAACGCTTCATTCCTCAACTAAGCGCAATTATGTCCAGCGCGTGGTTGATTATGACAAAGCAGAATGCGACAAAATCGCTAGCCAGTTCGGTAAAGATTACTGGGATGGCGAACGCCAATACGGCTACGGCGGCTACAGCTACGATGGCCGCTGGTTGCCGATCGCACAAAAGATGGCGGAACATTACGGTATCAAGGCCGGTGACCGCATTCTCGATGTGGGCTGTGGCAAGGGCTATCTGTTGTACGAGTTTACCCAGGCCGTGCCCGGTGTCGAGGTGGTTGGCTTGGACATTTCCCAGTACGGTATCGACAATTCTAAGGAAGAGGTCAAACCGTTTCTGCATCAAGGCACAGCGGCTTCACTGCCGTTCGAGGACAACAGCTTTGATTTTGTCGTTTCTCTTGGAACCTTGCACAATCTTGGTCTAAAAGATGTCTGGAACGCCGTGAGTGAAATTGAACGTATCGGCAAAAATTCCAGCAAATACATCATGGTCGAATCTTTTCGTGATGAAGCGGAAAAAGCCAACTTGTTGTACTGGCAGCTGACCTGCAAGAGCTTCCATGGCGTTCATGATTGGGCCTGGTTGTATGAAAAAGCGGGCTATAGTGGCGATTACGGGTTCATTTATTTTGAATAGTGCTCAAGACATGGATCACATGAAAAAATATCACAGGGTTCATCCGGAAGTTTTTTATCCGAACGACGACATGGTGATGTTCGCGCCGGACGATATCAAGGAATTGATCCAGTATTCCGCGGGAAATGAGCGCAGCCGGGCGCGCATTTGCGCCCATGATTCTCCCGAAGCCGTCGTCCACGAAATGTTGATTGCGCATCATAAATGTTGTTATGTGCGTCCACACTTGCATGTCGGCAAGACGGAGGCGATGCAGGTTCTCGAGGGCGAAGTTCTGGCCGTGCAATTTACCTCTGATGGGAAGATTAGCAATTCTACGATAATGGGAGCTTACGGTTCAGGCTTACCATTCTACTACCGCATGCCAGAAAGCACTTACCATATGCTGATCATACGCTCTGAATGGTTGGTTTTCATGGAGACGACCAAGGGACAGTTCTGTTTTAAAGACACGCAGTTCCCTGAATGGGCTCCGGACGGACAAGATATGAGTGCGGCTAACAGCTACATGGCCGATGTTCAACAACGCGTCTTACAGAAATAAGCACGAATGAAAAACAAATATTCGACTTGGTCTAAGCCCCCAACGGAACTTCCTCCACCCGATGGTCATGGGGAATTCTCCGCTGCCCAGAGGATTGTTTCGAATGGCTACCTAAAAGTTGGGCACAATCCAAAGTTTACGCTTAAGCGATCCGATGCCGTTTACACTGTGGGGTCATGCTTCGCGACCAACATTTCCACCTCCCTCAGTCGGATGGGCATGAACGTCTTAAATGACGTCATGAAGCTGGACTGCAAATACTTTACCGAAGACAAGTTCGCAGATAGCATAGCGCTCATTAAATTTACGCCGCATTCTTTTTTGAATGAGCTGCAGACGAACCTCCCCGGCTCGAGTCTTGAAGGGCAAAACCTTATTGAGATCAGCAGTGGGAAGTTCTGGAACCCGCAGCTCCATAAAATCAAACCAACGTCGCTTGATGAAAACGTGGAAATCCAACAAATCATCAAAAAAAACACAAATCATATCTATGAATCGGATGTGGTTTTTTTGACCCTGGGGCTGACGGAAACCTGGTTTGATAAGGCCACAAACATTGCCCTGAACGAAAACCCTTTGAGAATTAAAGAGCTCAGGAAAAAAGAATTTAAGGACCGGTTTGAATTCCACAATCTTGATTTTGTAGAAGCCCTTCGCACAACGGAAGAGGCTATAGCGCTTGTCCGCGAACATGGGAAAAAAGATGTAAAATTCATCCTGACCGTTTCTCCAATTCCGTTGCTACGGACATTTCAGGATATGGATATTATCGTTGCCAACTCCCTTTCCAAGTCAACTTTACGGGGGGTTGCCGATGAAATTCAGCGGAAGTATGACTGGGTTGATTATTTCCCCAGCTACGAAATGGTGACGAATTCACCCAGAAATTTGGCATGGTTCCATGACCAAAGGCACGTCAATCAAGATATGGTTGATCATGTTATCAAATACTTTGTTGATACATATTTTCCAAATGATTGAACTGTAGAGCACGTCTATAAGTTTACCTAAACTAGGAATTGTTGATGCTGTCGATTTACCATAAACGATCAGATTGCCGCCTTTGTGGGTCTGAGAATCTGGAAACGGTTGTCCCCTTGGAGCCAATGCCCATCGCCACGCCGAACTTTACAGTTCCAGGCGTGGACCGCGGTCACGCTGTATTTAAAGAGGCGGTTCCTTTGGAGTTGGACCTTTGCATGGGCTGCGGAATGCTTCAGGTGTCGTATATTGGCAATCCTGAAATTCAGTACACCAACTACCTATACACTACGTCTATTTCTCTTGGACTTCGTGATCATTTCGCTCAATACACGAAAGACGTGCTTAGTGATATGGATCCATGCGCAGAGACGTTGGTTGTCGAAATGGGGAGTAACGATGGGACCTTACTGAGTTTCTTCAAAGAGCAAGGTATGGCCGTTCAAGGTATTGATCCCGCACGTTCCATCGCTGCGAAGGCCACTGAGAGCGGCATTCCGACCCGGGCGGCTTTTTTTACTGAATCAGAAGCACTTGAGATCATTGAGGTGCATGGTAAGGCTAGTATTGTTATCGCTAACAATGTGTACGCAAACGTTGATGACCTCACAGATATCATGAAAGGCGTAGAGGCCCTTCTTGCTGATGATGGTATTTTCGTTATGGAAACCCAATATGGCCCGGATGTTGTCGAACACAATTTACTTGATACCGTTTATCACGAACACCTTTCTTATTTTGCATTGACGCCCTTGGTAACGTTCTATGCCCGTTTTGGTCTGGAAATCATTAAGGTCCAGCGGATCAACACGAAGGGTGGATCGTTCCGTGTCACAGCACAACTGACAGGTGGGCCGCGTTCCATAAATGATTCCGTTGGTGCCATGATCGCGGAAGAGGATGATAAGAACATTCTTGATCAGAGTTATTACAAACAATTGACCGATGCGGTGCAAGCGGTGAAATCCGACCTGCAGGACATCATCACGAGAACCCATGATAGCGGTAAGAAGGTTGCCGGTTACGGTGTGTCCGTAGGAACGACAACTCTGCTGCCGCAGTTTGCGGTCTCTCAAGGCATCGATTTGCTTATCGATGATGACCGCACAAAGGATAAAGTGCTGTCGGGTCCCGATTACGATATTCCGGTTTATCAATCTGAGTATCTTTCGGCGGAAACGACGGGTGCAGCCATCATCTTTGCCTGGCGCTACTCAGAGGCCATCATAAACAACAACAAGGCCTTCCTCGAACAGGGTGGCGTGTTCATCATTCCTTTGCCCAAAGTCGTTGTTATCGAAACGCTTGACGATTTGGAGCAATGGAAAAAGCAAGTGCAAATCTAACAGCTTGTCGATAGCTATCGGTTGCAGGGATACGAAATGAAAGCGGTTCAAGTTGTGGCTCCTGGTCGTTTGGAGTTAACCACGCTAACGCCTCGGCCTTTGAGACCTTGGGAAGTCCGGGTCGCCGTTGCTGTTGTTGCGGTTTGTGGCTCCGACTTGAAAGTCATCAAAGCTCCTCTCTCTACTCCCATGGTCGCAGGTCATGAGTTTTCAGGAATCATCGTCGAGACCTCTGCGGAAGTACAGGAAACGTTTCGTTTTGGAGACAAGGTGACGGCCTTTCCAATGAAGCCGTGCTTGGAATGTGATGCCTGTCGAGCCGGAAAATTTCGAGATTGTGAAGATAAGCTGTCACTCGGATTTCAATTGGCGGGAGCTTTTTCGGAAGAAGTCATCGTGGATTCACGGTTTGTGATTCCATTGGCGGATGGTCTTACCTATGAGCAAGGGGCCCTTGTCGAGCATTTGTGCTGTGGCTACCGGTTGGCAAAAGAAATCGTGGGCGAGCAGGTGCCCACAGATTCGCATATAGCTGTAATTGGCGATGGGCCCATTGCATTGGCTGATCTTCAGATGCTTTTACTGTTTGATTATCAGAATATTACTGTGATCGGAAAGCATAAATCGCGGTTGGATCTTGCTCGGAAGCTAGGGGCGAAGCGTGTATTCAGTTATAAGGATGGTGCAACAGCCCTTAAAAACCAGGATGATCCTACCCTCGATGTTTGTATATTTGCCACCCCCGCAGACAATACCCTTCGTGAACTTTTACCGCTTATAAGTTTGCAAGGTTTGGTTTTTCCTCAAACCAGAATCCTGGGAAGCGAAACCTTAAGTCACCTCGACAAGTCGTCCATTCAAATGGGGCGGGCGTTCGCATATGAATTTAGTGATTTTGCGACGGTTATGGATTTAATCCGAAAT
>Ga0209692_10003464_pt1 | contig 15310 bp, 7 predicted proteins | sample tdDd472_FD_187129 | JGI IMG/M metagenome (GOLD analysis project Ga0209692, IMG submission 187129) | Marine sediment microbial communities from the Atlantic coast under amendment with organic carbon and nitrate - tdDd47.2 (SPAdes)... | ecosystem: Environmental > Aquatic > Marine > Coastal >...
CTACATTCACGCCGAGATTTACTGTGGTCTGGTTATACTGAAAACCTTGATGTAACAGTTGATTGCAATAATGGCATTTATATTGTCAATTCAACATCAGATACCAATGATGGAACATGTGATGTGGCCTCTTGTTCACTACGGGAGGCGATTATTGCCGCAAATGCTTACGGTGATGGTGCAGTAGTCTCCATTCCAGCAGGAACGTACACCCTGAGTATTACTGGCACAGGTGAAGATGCCTCTGCTACAGGTGACCTCGACATCACAGCGAACATTCATGTTGTCGGTGCGGGGCGTGATACAACAATTATTGATGCTAATGGGATAGATCGTGTATTCGACGTTTTTTCGCACTCGAAGATTGAATACCTAACCATTCAAAATGGTCAACCTGAAAATGGTGCAAATGGTGGCGGTATTCTTGTGAATGAAGATATTCTGGCTACATATGAGCATGTTAAATTAAACGGATTAAAGATACTCAATAATTCGACATTAAACGGGCTCGGTGGTGGTTTAGCTGTGATAGGTACTGATACATTCAGTGGTCTACAAACATTTATGTCATATTCCGTCTTCGGTAACAATTCGGCTTTAAATGGCGGTGGTATCGCTATTCAAAAAGATGCTGGTATTTTGATAAATGAGATAGAAATTGATGGTAACAACGCTTTAAATAATGGTGGTGGAATTTATATACATTCCAACCGTAGAACTAGAATTGATTTGTCTACAATTGTAAATAATACTGCAACAAGCGGTGGCGGTCTCTATCTTGATGATACTTCCTTAGGACATATGCTTGCATCCACAATTAGTGGGAATTCGGTAACTGATGATGGTGGTGGTCTCTATATCGACCATTTATCTTATGTTAGTATATTGAATAATACGATTGCATATAATGTAGCGGATTCAGATTCATCAAATACGGGTGCTGGTGGTGGAATTTATGTGGCGGGATCACAAGAGATCGCTGTATCGGCTTTTACGAGTATTATTGCTGATAATACAGACAATAGCGGTACTGCGCCAGATTGCTATACAGGGAATTCTTCACTTACCTCATTCAATCGTAACCTCATTGGTGATACAAGGGGATGTTTAGTTACCATATGGGAATATGCAAAGGACAATGAATACGACTACTTCAATATTGATGCCTTACTAAGCCCCTTAGCATACAACGGCGGTTATACACAGACCCATGCGTTGCAATCCAATAGTCCCGCAATAGATAAATCCCCCTTCCAATCTTGCCGACCCAACTTTGGAGACAATGACCAGAGAGGTATTCCGCGTACCCTCGACATGAAATGTGATATTGGTGCATTTGAGTATGATGCTACTGCGACCTTGCCTACTTCTCCTCAGATCGTATCTGTTGATTTGAATGACAAAACGATTTATCATAATTATGCTTATTTATTCCCACGTCCTAGCAGCCTTACGCTATATACAAACAAATCATTAAAAGATCATGTTGGCGATACACAAGCAAGCGATGTAACAAATCTTGAAAATTATCTCCTTGTAGCAGATGGCACAAATGGGATATTCGATACTAGCACATGCGGGGTTGCTCAGGGCGATGATATAACGATTGCACTGGATAATTTGAACCACTTTCAGGCTGGAAATATAACTGTCATTGATCTAAATGGTGGAGTTGATCTTCCATTTGATAGTTATCGTATGATTGTTTGCAACATAGTCGATCAAGAAAACAATCCGATGATAGATGATTTTGTATCTGACTTTATTGCAGGCGATACAATAACGGTTACTATACCCGATGTTGCATATACAGAATTTATCCATGAATATGATATTCCTCAGAACTCCATTCAGGCAAATTTCAGCAAGAACGCTATTGATCCTATAGGTAATATGGACTCAAACGATGTGACCAATCCGAACAACTATCGACTCGTGACAGATGGTACAGATGGTATATTCCAAACGGATAGTTGTTCTGTTCAAGGGGATGACCAACAAATCGGCATTACTGATGTGACATTTAATTCCGGATTAAGACATTCCACAGTCAATCTCGCAACATCTTTAATAGATGATAGTTATCGCTTCATCGTGTGTGATGAAATTGAGGATACGTCTAATCAACCACTTGACGGAGATCATAATGGTGTTGTCGGTGGCGATTATGTGACGGAGTTCATCGTCTTCCCCAAACCAACCAATATCACTGGTACAGTTGGCACGGGCGAAGTAACTATCGCATGGGATGACCTTGCCACATCAGAAACAGGTTATGCAATTGAACGGCGCGAGAATATTTCGGGTACAGGTTGGGCACAAATAGCGATTACAGGTGCAAATGCTACCAATCACGTCGACAATGACATTATATGTGCAACAGAGTATGTCTATCGTGTGCAGACACGACGTAGTACTGATGATGTACGTTCTGGTTATAGCGATGAGATCGTTATTAATAATGATTGTCCACCGATAATTGACGCTGATAATTTAGTAGCCGTGGCTGTATCTGGCACACACATTGATTTGACATGGAATGACAATGACAATAGTGAAACATCCTACAAAATAGAACGTCGTGTATCAGGTACATTTGTGGAAATCGCTCAATCCCCCGCCAACGCAACTAGCTATTCAGACTCATCTGTTGTTTGTGATATAGGCTATGATTATCGTATACGAGCCTATCGATCTTCTGATAACAGTTATTCAGGATACTCCAATACCGCTTCCAGTATCGTGCTGTGTCCATTAGCTCCACCATCATCTTTAGTGGTCAATCCGCTCGTCGGGCAAGTACAACTTGATTTAACTTGGGCTGACAATTCAAATGATGAAACGGGGTTCCGTATCCAGCGGTCTATATCGGGGGCTGAATCGTGGACAGAAATAGGTACAACTATTGCTGATGCAACCAGCTACTCAGATACAGATGTTGCGTTAACCTGTTATACTGCATATGATTATCGCGTGATAGCCTATCGTAGTAGTGACTCTACTGAGTCTCTTCCATCAACTGCCACATCAGGGATGACATCGTGTACAACCGTAACTGCACCGACAAATCTAACGGGTACAGTCAACGAAATTACCATCGACCTATTATGGACAGATAACTCACCAGACGAAGATAACTTCGAAATCCAACGTGGCATTAGTGGAACATGGACCATATTGGGGACATCACCTGCCAATACGCCCATCTATAATGATGTAACAACAGTTTGTGGTGCTACTTACGATTATCGTGTTCGTGCTCAACGCAGTGCAACAAACTCGCCATTTAGTAATATATTTACAATTCAGCAAACTTGTTCACCACCACCTGCCCCATCGAATTTGATACTGACTGCTCTACCCTTTTCAAATGACATTCAGTTAGATTGGATCGATAATGCAACATCAGAAACTCAATTCTATATCGAACGCTCACCTGACAACTCAACCTGGGTACAGATTACAACTGTTGGGGAAAATATCATCACCTACACTGATACTGATGCTATTTTAGGTTGCTATACTCCCTATTATTATCGTATCCGTGCTTATCGGAATGGTGATGAAGTCTTTTCTGAGTATTCCAATATTGTAAGTATTTCAACGTGGTGTGATCCTGCTGAAGTAGTAAGTTTACCGTTTAATGATAGCCAACCCACAGCAGATATTTCCGGACTAACGGGCTTTCCACTAACCTGCGCTCCAAATGTCACTCAGGCGTATGTTTGGGAATATATCCCCGCACAAAATCAATCACTCAATTTGAATACATTCGGTTCATCATTTAATACGGTGTTATCGGTCTGGCAGTATGATGACACATTTAATTCAGTAGTGTGTAATGATGATGCAACACTCGATGGCACATCTGCGACAACCGTTTCGTTAATGGCAGGTACACGCTATATCATCATGGTGGGTGGAATAAATAGCGCAAATGGCACAATTATACTAACTGCCACAGAAAATGTACCACCCAGTGCAACACCCATTCCAACCAATACGCCGATTCCAACAGCTACCGATTTCCCAAATCGCACCACTGTTGGCTTATTCAAAGATGGAATGTGGCTCTTCCGTGATTCGAATTCTACGGGTATGGCTGATGTCTCAATTCGTTTTGGAACAGGGATCGGTACAGGTTGGCAACCCGTTATAGGTGACTGGGATGGCGATGGGACTGATGGCATTGGGCTTTACAAAAATGGACACTGGCTCTTGCGTGATGGCGTGGACGGCGGTTCCAGTGCAGATTATATAATTCGATTTGGTGAAAATAGTACAGGTTGGCAACCCGTTGTAGGCGATTGGGATAGCGATGGCATTGATGGTATTGGGCTTTACAAAAATGGCTTGTGGATGTTAAAAAATGGATTATCGAGTGGCAACGCCGACTATACTTTCCGCTTCAATCCAACGCGACAAGATAATACTATCGCCATCAGTGGTGACTGGCATGGTGAAGCAATTGACCGTGTTGGGTTATATCATGATGGAACATGGTTCTTGAGCAAAGGTCATCGCACTAGTAACGATGCCAAAATATTCCAATTTGGACCCACGGACGGGACATGGCAACCCATTGTCGGAGATTGGGACGAAGATGGCAACGATACGATTGGGGTCTATAAAAATAGTGGTTGGCGACTACGGAACACCAATTCACGTGGTAATGCTGATTTGGGTCTGACATTTGGTGTCGCTGGAGGCATACCAATTGCTGGTTATCGTGGCGGTGCAAGTGCACTCATGATGATTGCAAGCGTACCTGATAATCTAAGTACATTAAGCGAACCAATAACTACCATGGTGGTAACACCAACCGAGACGATAACAACAATGACAACTGCAACTGCAGTTATCCCGCCAACGGTTACAGTAACGGATACGATAGAAGTTGTCCCGCCAACGGTTGCAGTAACAGAAACAATAGAAGTCGCAACTCAAACAGTCATGGCAACAGTCACACCCACATGGACGGAGACTGCAACTCTTGTACCGACAATCACGACTATAGCAACGGAGACACCATATACACCTTAACACTTAAATTTCGTATTAAACCTAACTACGACTGATTTTTGTCTGATGTACTTTGATGTCCTATATTAACCTGAGTTTGATGCTATTGGCGAACTGACGTGATATTAAGTTTAATAACAACGCCTTCGTAGGATCTTAACTCTAAAGTCTTTAAGCTGATATTCTGGTTTAATTTACCGCTGGTGGATAACAGTACGGAATCAATTTTATAGTCTAAATCCAAACATACTGTACGGCTTTCAGTGGCAAAGTTTAATGCAATCAAACATGCCTCATTATCATGGCGACGAATATAGATGAAACAATCTGTTTGGTCGGTGGCTATGTATTGATAGGTTCCAATAGCAAGTGATGGATATGATTTACGTAATTGGATCAACTTCCGATAAAGGTTGAGCAGAGAATTTGGATCTGATAGATGTGTTACCACATTATTTGCTAAAAAGTTTTCAGCAATGGGAAGCCAAGGTTCGACACTTGAAAAGCCTGCGTGATCCTCAGATGACCATTGAAACGGAGTACGGCAACCATCACGACTGTTATCTGCTCCGAGATTAATCCCTTGTGGATCTTGAATCTTATCAATCGGAATCTTTCCATCAATCATACCTATTTCATCACCCATATAAAGAGTCGGTGTACCCCGCAATGTAAGCAACAGCATTGCTGATAACCGAGTTGCCTCATCCCCATATCGGGTTGCCAAACGTTGTTTATCATGGCTTCCAAGTACATAATTGGGCCACATATTGGTATCAAGCAAACCCTCTAATTCGTTGACGGAGTTCCTGATTGCAGTCACATCCCAAGGTTTATTGATCAAGTCGAAATTGAATGGCAGATGAAGTCCATCATTATTTTTACCGTAATATTTAATCCATTCGGAACGCGGTTCTGCCCAAATTTCCCCGATGACTACACGGTTTCCGTACTCGTCATGAAGTTGACGAAAATCCTTAATTAATTCATGGACTTCAGGCTGATCGATATCGTACTTGTGGATAAGATGATGCCACTCTTTAAGATCATCAGCGCTTAAATCGGTGTTCGACAGTGGATTATCAGGTAATTTCTCGTCTTTCATAATGAATCCAACAACATCCATACGAAACCCATCTACACCACGATCTAACCAAAATCGAAGCACATCCAACATAGCAGACTTAACTGCTGGATTACGCCAATTAAGATCAGGTTGGGTTTTATCAAACAAATGAAGATAATATTGTTGTGTGGTTTCATCCCAAGTCCATGCACGCCCTCCAAACATACTTACCCAGTTATTTGGATAACTTCCATCAGGTTTTGCATCTCTCCAGTAATACCAGTCTCGTTTGACATTATCTCGTGATGAGCGAGATTCCTTAAACCAAGTATGTTGATCCGATGTGTGATTGGGAACGAAATCGAGGATGATTTTAAGATTACGCTGATGTGCTTCCTCGACAAGACGATCAAATGTTTCTAGATCACCAAATAAGGGGTCAATATCAATGTGATTTGCAACATCATATCCAAAATCTATCATAGGCGATACATAAATTGGGCTAATCCAGATGGCATCCACATCGAGTGAATTAGGTGTGCCTTTTAAATAGTCAAGTTTATCGATAATACCTTGTAAATCACCAACCCCATCCCCATTACTATCTTTAAAACTCCGAGGATAGATTTGATAGATAACTGCTGATTGCCACCAATCAAATTTGTTAGAATCCATTATTTTCCATCACCTTCTATATCATCAATTCAATACAAACAAGTCCCCATGTTATAAGGGTCGGGACATTAAATTTCAGCATCTTATCATCAAGTTGTGTCACTAGTTGTTGTGGAGATGCGGGGATATCAGGAGTAACATACCATACACGTTTTATTCTATCTTCTAAAAACATTTGTACTTTGACATCTTTTTTGATGTTTACCGGGTTTATATTTTGCGTCCACTCTTCATCGGGAGAGACATTAAGTAAATTGAGAACCAGTTTCCCGTCTGTTTTTCGTACAATCGTCCATACTTCTTCGGAGGTTTCTACATTCATATCTATAGGATGTGCAAAGGTTAAGAGTTCTTCGTATGCCACCCCAAAATCGGCTACTTGTTTTAAATAGCGCGATAATTCAAGTGAGACCTGTCCTGCTTTTGGGAAGTATGGATCAGAAAGATATAATCCATTTTCACCATGAAGTATGTGATACCCACCACTTGCAAGAATTACACATTCTACCATGCGGACTGTATAGTCATATTGTGGATTGATATAAACAGCAACGATTGGTGTTTTCCCAGCACTGGCTATCCAATTTTCTTGCGTAATTTCAGCAAGATCATATAACATGGTTTTGGGTGCCCAAATTTCACAATACAAAAAATCTACTGGTGTTTGTGCAACTGCTGAGAGTGGCCAATTATGGACAAGATTGAACACCAAATTTTTATTGTCTGGGAGGGTTTCATATAAATCTATCAATGTATTGGCAATTGAGTTCGCTAGGTTTATTTGGGTATCATCAACCGACCTCCCTGTCTGAGGTTCACCATATTGATCAACATGAATACCATCAAAAGGAAGATATTCAAGTACAGAGAGACATTCTTCAATGAAATGCTGTCGCCAACCTGAATCAGTATTCATTAATTTCAAAAAACCTTCAGCAAAATCATAAATCTGATTCTGATCATCATATAGCCCCCAATCCATATGTTGAGATGCGAATTCTGGCGAGGCAGCGTAGATTGCAGTATAAGGCATCGCGCTCATTCCACATTGGTGTGCCAGTTGGATCAGTTTGCGAACAACATCTAACGACATCTCTCGTCCTAATGGATCAATAAACTCATCGGTTGGTGGTAAGAGTCGATCATGGCGGTACATCCAATCATAGAATTGAATACCATTTATATGATGTTCTAGCATCCAATCAAGGTTCGTTATCGTACGTGTCGGTGAGAAGTCGAATAGATAGCCGTAGCGAGGGGCATCTGTCCAATGATTAAGAACATCAAACGCTGTCCAAAACTCGCCATCACTGGTTAATATTTGGACAAGATAGCCATGTTTTGGTGTAGTTGGTGGAGTCCATTCCAGACAATCCACTCCCGTCAATGTAGCTATCTCATCAGCTAAATTCCATATTTTTACATCAAACTTTCCAGCAATCTTGATTGTGATCATCTCATTGGGATGATAAAACGCTTTTGTGGGAAACATTATGATTTCATTCCTGTGGTTGCAATACCTGCAACAAAATAACGTTGAAAAACGACATATACAATAACAACTGGGATGAGTGCTGTTATAGATGCTGCAAATACTTGCCCCCACTCTGTCAGATGCTGATTTTGAAACAAGGCGATGGCAACAGGTAATGTGCGTGACGTTGATTCTTTAATCGCGACATGTGCCCAAGGAAATTCGTCCCAGCTGTATAAAAAAGTAAAGATAATAACAACCGCTAGTCCTGGACGGCTAAGAGGAAGAATGATGCGCCAAAATATACGCCATTGACTTGCCCCATCTATCCAGGCTGCTTCAATTAAATCTTGTGGTATTGTTTTAAAAAATCCTGTGAGCAAGTACGTTTGCATCGATAGATTCATAGCAATATACACAACTATCAATCCCAAGAGTGAATTTAACAACTTCAGCTCCTTAGCAATTAAGAATTGCGGAATAATTAGCATGACAGGTGGAATCATCAACCCTAGTAACAACAGTCCAAATAGCATATTTTTACCACGAAATTCCATACGTCCAAACGCATATGCAAGCATCGATGAGATCAATACTGTTCCACTAGTTGCGGACACTGCGACGATCAAGCTATTGCCAAAATACAAAAGAAAGTCATCAGTCTGGAGCGCTTCTGTATAATTCTTAAGCGTTATTTCAGACGGAATAAAACGTGGTGGCATTTCGAACACAAACGATTGTGGTTTAAGTGATGATGAAACCATATAGATGAACGGGGTAACCACTAACAGTGCTCCCAGTATCAGTAAAGTATAAGTAATAATTGAGTACAATTGCTTTGTACGTCGCATACTAAACGTCCACTTCTTTGTTGAGCATTCGAAGCTGAACAAGACTAATCATGAACACAATAATTGTTAGTAGATAGCTAATTGCCGCCCCTCGCCCGAATTCAAAATTTTCGAAAGTCTCTTCATACATCAGCGTTAACACAAAGTGAGTTCGGTCTAAAGGGTCACCACCATTGGTCATGAGTAAACCTGAAATATATACATTCAATGCACCAATCGTAAGCACCACAAACAGAAACACTAGCGTAGGTCGCATCATAGGCAACGTAATATTCCAGAAGCGACGAAAAGCATTTGCTCCATCAACTGCACCTGCCTCGTAGAGTGATTCAGGTATCGATTGTAAACCAGCTAACATGACAATTGCTGTCCATCCCAAGCCTTTCCAAATACCGAGAAGATGGATCGGAATCATTGCTAAATATTCGTCTGCTAACCAACGAATGGGAGATTCAATCAGACCAAGGGATTGCAAGACATAATTAACCAACCCTGCCTGACTATTAAATAGAAATTCGAACAAAAGTGTAACAATCACCCATGATGTAATTACAGGAAGATAATATAAGGTACGAAATAAGGTCTGTCCTGGCAATTTCTGATTCAGAAGTACCGCTACCCCCATTCCCAATATCATCTGAGCCGGAACAGTAACTAATGCATAAACGAATGTATTGACCACTGCTCTACCAAATACAGGATCAGTCAGCACAGTAGAGTAATTCTCTATGCCAAGGAAATCGCTATTTTCTGGTTTGATAATGTTCCAGTCATAGAGGCTAATTCTGAATGAATAAACCATCGGCAGGACAATGAAAAGCAGAAAAAGAATCAGACCCGGCAACAAGAACAAATAAGGGGTAAACTGTTGTATAAGTGCTGATGTTTTCACATATTTGATTGTTGGGTTTTCAGATGGGGCAAGGCTAGCTTTAACCTTGCCCGGATTACTGTTAAAGCTCATGTCACTCCGCTAACATTTCGTCAATTTCTAAGGCGGCATCATCTAACGCTTCTTGTACAGATTTTTCACCTCGTAACATATATTGAAAGGCATTATTGATCGCGTTATCCATTTCGCTCCAGTGTGGGCTTGGTGTACGCGCTTGCGCAGTTTCAAGCTGGGTCATGAAAACATCATAGTATTCTGGTAACGTCTCGTTGCCAACTAAATTTTTCAATACTGGGATGACACCAACTTCTGCCATACCTAGCTGATAGTCCTCTGTCATTAGAAAGTTAATCCATTGCAATGAGGCATCTATGTTTTCACTGTCTGCAAATAGAACAACATCTTCTCCACCAACAACACTACTGGAAGTTCCACTCTCGCCACCTGCTGGTACAAGAGCAAAGTTAACTTCAAAGTCGGGATAATCGTTGGCATAAATATCAACCATCCAAGGACCATCAATAATCATGCTATAAAATCCAGTTGCATGCCCTTCTGCTGTGCCGATACCACCACCCAACAAATTTGGAGATATGCAACCGTCATTATACATATCAAGCATTGTTTGGAACGCTTGTACACTTGCTTCGCCATTGATATACCCTGTTGCAGTTGTAATTTCTTCATCCGTAATTTGTCCACCTTGTGCGAAGAATAATGGAGCCGGTGCCCAGAAGTATGTTCCTCCTAAAGCATAGCCGTATTGTTCTTCACTGCTTGAAAGTGCACAAGCTGCTTCGACAAACTCATCAATTGTGCTGGGAACATCAAGTCCAGCTTCTTCAAATTGGCTTGCATTATAAAGTAATACTTGCGTGTTTGTATTTAATGGTAAGCCCCAATGTTGACCATCCCATTCGACTGTTTTAAGTGGACCTGGGAAAAATCCTTCTGTCAGCGTGTTGAAGTTCTCAACGGCATCGTCGAGTGCTGCAAGTGCACCAAGCTCCGCAAATTCTGATACCCAAGCAATATCCAGTCGTGCAACATCAGGTGCCTCACCACCTGCAAGGCTTGTAAGGATAGCTTCCTTAAAATCACTATAAGCATAACGTGTGGCATCAATGAAAATACCTGAATTTGCTTCCTCGAACATAGAAATCATTTCATCCAGCTTGGCGGTTTCAGGGTCGCTCATAGTATGCCAATAACGGACTGTGATGGTATCTTGTGCCATACTCGTAGGCGCAAGAAGAATGGCAACGATAACTACTAACAATATTTTTGTAGACTTCATGATATTCCTCCTAATGAATAAAGTGTAAACAAATAACTTCTCTAACTAACTTCAATTTTCCCTCCTTTTATATATTGAATCGGTTCAATTTTGCTTAAAAAAAACTCACAGGGGTACTCCAGTGCTTTCACGGATTTTAAGCTCAGGACGGATCATCTGTCCTGTTAAACCTTCAGTGGGTTTCTGAGCGATTACGACTTGTAAAAGATCAAATAACTTCATCGCAATTTCCCGAACGGGTTGATGAATCGTTGTTAACGAAGGCTGACTATATCGCGCTAAGGTAATGTCATCGAAACCAATTACAGATACATCACGCCCCACTGTTAAACCTCTTGCTTGAATGGCACGTATCGAGCCGAATGCCATACGGTCATTTGCGCAAATAATTGCGGTTGGGACTTGCGGTTGATCTAATAAATAGTGTGTTCCGAGTTGACCAGATTGTTCAGTAAAATCACCCTCATAAATTAGATCAGAAGAAATAGTGAGATGATGTTGACGCATACTTTTTTCAAAGCCTATCCATCGTTGTTGCGCCAAGTATTGTTCACTTAGCGGTGACAAATACCCGATCCGTTTGTGCCCTAATTCTGCCAAATGATTAACTGCTAATTCCAACCCATATGCCCCATCAACATCAATCCAATTTAGGTCAAGTTCATCCCCATCATGACCAAATACAACAAATGGAAAGTCAACGCTTTTTAAGAATGTAATACGTGGATCATTTTTTCGTAATGCGAAGAGAATCAAACCATCCACTTGCCGTCCTCGCGCCAATTTTTCATACAAGTCTAATTCTTTTGTGCCAATAGGGATTGTCCAAAAGGTTAAGCCTGTCTCTGTTGCAACAGCTGCAGCACTAATACCTTCTATAAGATGTGTTATAAATGGGTCTGGCTCAATATGATTGTTTTGCATCCGTAACTCAGTACGAACTAAACCAATTGTATTCGTCCGTTGCGAGCTTAAACTTCGTGCAGCGGCTGTAGGATAATACGAAAGTATCTCTATCGCCTCTAATACGCGTTTTCTGGTTTCTTCTTTTACAACAGAATTACCATTAAGTACGTTAGACACTGTTCCAACAGATACGTTGGCATAGTTGGCTACATCACGAATTGTTGTCATAATCTCTCAATCTGAACCGTTTCAATTATTTAACAATATAATTTAAAAATTGTCAACTATGGTATGTTGATATTTATCGTATTCATCACATTTTGGTTAAGTGGAGCGGGTGATTGATAGAGTAAATCACACTGTAGCATGGTGGAGAACTTCTATTTATGAGTGGAGAAACAATCGAGAAGTATGTGCGATGTTCAAACTGATGATGATGAAGCTAACATCTTGGATTCGTAGATTTCCTTTAACCGTTTATACATATTAATTTCAGGTCGAAGTCTATCTTGAAGTACCTTCATTTCTTTAACAGTCGGCCTGTAATCATATTTTGTTTTACGATTATGGTAAACTTCTAAAGGTAAATCTAGATGATTTATGAGATACTGCATACCCTGATTAATCTTGGAAGTCAAAAAATAATATGATAGACTCTGCACATTCGTCACAGCTTCATCAACATCCAATCCCTCAGAGAACATCCTCAGCTGAAACAATAACTCTTCATCGGGTACCGCATCAATCATCGTCATAAAATCACTCGAAAACCAATCCTTTACGACATTCAAATGGAATTTATCAGGTTCGTACTCACTAAAATAGAGCAATTCCCGATAGCGTGAGAGGAATCGTTTAATGGGGTCTCGCAGACAAGTAAAGGTAAATGTTTTGGGTGGAAGTGTAAGTGCAGACATCGGCAGATGCGATGATGCAAAGAAATAATAGCCTTGATCGATCAATCCCTGATGATGACTAACATAGACACGCTTATCAAGAATTGCACGACGCACATCATTACTATGGAAAACCTGACCGACTTGTTTTCTAGCTGTTGACAGATTATAAAACGCACGGCGGATACTTGACCCACCCGCTTTCTGTACATGATAAAAATAAATTCGCCGATACTTGGCTTGACCGATTTTCGAGCGAGATGATAACCATCGCGCATTTGCGGATTCTAGAGTACGATGTAGAATGCTCATTTGCTACCTATATTACCTACAACAATCTACGTTAAAAATCTTGCCAACTGTAAATGTAAAAATCTGATTTTCAGGGTAATGGTATTATCCCTTCCCTCAAGTTTAACACATATTAGTTTTATTATACCATTCGGATACAACATGAAAACGCTGCCATGATTGTTTTGTTACAGCTTCTAATCTATGATTTTGTTATCTACGATTCGCTAAACAGGACTTGCAAAATTCGAAAATGCGTTTGAGGGGCAAACGCCCCTCGATTCATCAATTGTATCTGTTGTTTATTTAATATCTATCTTTGCCCCATTGACTATGAAGTTTACTTGTGTTGCCTCACCACCTAATACCTTGATTTCATAGTCGAAGTTGCTATCAGGTGTTTTCGTTTGACGGAATGTACCCCATGCAGTTCCTGTTGACCAAAATGTCTGGAAGAAGTCTTCGGTTGTAGAAGCGTCCATAATTGGATTGAAGTATAGCTCATTATCCGCCATATTAGCCTGTACACCACTTAGAGCTAATAACAACGCCCAACTAGACATACTACGAGCATAGTGATGTCCGCACTCAACTTCATTCCACGGGTTACGTCGAATACCGTCGTGGCGATCGCGAACGGCTGTCACAATATTAAGACCTTCTTGTATATAACCTTCATAAATGAGATGTGCCGCCACCTGATATTCGATACCTGTCCAGACTTCGTCAGAGTACACAAAAGGAAACTTCGGCTCACCACCATTTGGCCATGAACACAATAACAATCCAGACTCGTCATTGAGAACATAAGTCCGTTGAGCATTGATATGGTCTTCAAATCCTGTGCGGAAATTATGTTTATAGATAGCATGAACAGCCGATTGAATATGATCTTTCGGTAATAAGTCACCTAATCCAAGAACTCTTGCATGGAGTTGTCCAAGCAGTTGATCCGATAAGCAACCTAACCCATGCTGATATGGATATTTGTCTACATCGTCTAATTGTTGGATGTAAAATTCACCATTCCACAGCATATCATCAAGATTCTTACTGCCCGCTTCAAAAGCAGTACGGCAATTCTTAGCAATCTGAGGTTCTTCCATCACAATTGCCATTTCTTCTACAGCTCGCAACCCTGCTAGATAATAGATACTAGATAAGGGATTAGGTCCATAAAATTCGATATCATAGGTATTATGTTGCCGTCCATCGAGTACATTGTCTTGATCTGAATCCCATTGAGCCTGAGCAAATGCAATCGACTGCTTGATTGGATTCCATAATCTCCGTAACCAATCGGTATCACCGCTCAGCTGCCATTCTCGATAAGCGCGTAAAATACAGCCCATTTGACCATCAACTGCCGCTTCTGGTCGCTGATCTGCCCATTGCCAGACAAATTCACCGCCAAATGTCTTAAATGTGCGGAACGTCATATAACCGTCATCTTCGGTTTCGATCTCGAATTCGATTTCGCGCATATTCCGTTCTAAAGATGGAAAGAGGAAAGCTGATGTCTGTGCGTAGCTCCACACATGAGTACAACTACCGGGACAACACCCCTCATCATCAAAACACCCTTCCCAACCATAAAAGTGACCATCCTCTAACCAGAAACAGGTTGTACTACGAATCGGAACGATATTTGCAGATAGAGCATCTAAAATCGTGGGTGATAAAGTACTACTAAACAGTGCATCATGGAATGTACGAGTTGTACGATCCAGTCGCTCAAATTCTGTTTGAACATAGTTAGCAACCTGCCACGCATCATCAAAACGTGTTGCATAATGATTACGAGTGATTGATGCTGTATTGATATCTTGCTTGAAATTGAACGCTGATGATTTCCAATTGTTTATACGATTTGGGAAATACCATGCTAATGTAAAACGATATGTACGGGTCTCTCCAGCATCTAAGGTATCAAGTAAAGC
>Ga0209692_10003466_pt1 | contig 15305 bp, 14 predicted proteins | sample tdDd472_FD_187129 | JGI IMG/M metagenome (GOLD analysis project Ga0209692, IMG submission 187129) | Marine sediment microbial communities from the Atlantic coast under amendment with organic carbon and nitrate - tdDd47.2 (SPAdes)... | ecosystem: Environmental > Aquatic > Marine > Coastal >...
GATTGGATCGAGGGAACTTCATGGAATGGGCCCGGCAACGGTGACGTGCGCATCTTAATTGCGCCCGCGTATCCCGACTACGCCCAGTTCGCTATCTTGAGAAGAAGAGGGAAACCATGAACGACATTCTCAACTTCCGCAAGATGATCACGCCGGTCATCATCCAGGGGCTGTTCCTGCTGGGCTGCCTGATGGTCATCATCTACGGCATCATGATGATGGCCAACGGCCAGTTCCTGATGGGCCTGTTCAGCGTCCCCATCGGCATCATCGTCGTGCGCGTCTACTGCGAGCTGATGATCCTCCTGTTCCGCATCCACGGCACGCTGGAGGAGATTCGCGACAACACCGCGAGATAGATTCCGGGGGAGTGCGAGTGGCCGGATTCCTCGGCCCCTCGCGCTCCCCCCCATCGGCCACAATGGCGGCATGATCCTCGACGACATCACGCAGGCCATCGGCTCGACGCCGCTCCTGCGCCTGAACCGCTTCGCACCCGACGCACCGGCCACGCTGCTGGCGAAGCTCGAGTTGTTCAATCCGTATTCGATCAAGGACCGGCCCGTGCTCGGGATGATCGACGCGGCGGAGAGCAACGGGACGCTCGCTCCCGGCGGCACGATCGTCGAGGCGACCAGCGGCAACACCGGCATGGCGATCGCCATGGTGAGTGCGGCGCGCGGCTATCGCTGCGTTCTCGTCATGTCGGAGATCCAGTCCATCGAGCGGCGACAAGTGCTGGCGGCACTGGGGGCCGATGTCGTCCTCACGCCCGCCGCGGAAGGCACGCGCGGTGCACGCAAGGAGGCGAAGCGCATCGCCGCGGAGACGGGAGCGCTGTACATCGGCCAGCACGACAATCCCGCCAACCCGCGAGCGCACGAGCAGACCACCGCCGAGGAACTCTGGCGCGACACGGGCGGCGAGATCGATGCGTTGGTCGCCGGACTCGGCACGGCCGGCACTCTTTGCGGCGTGGCGCGCGCGCTGCGTCCCCGCAAGCCCGCGTTTCAGACCATCGGGGTCGAACCGGAGCAGGCGCCGTTCATCTCGCAGGGCCGGTTCGCGCCGCATCGCATCATGGGCACCGCACCGGGATTCGTGCCGGGCGTGCTCGACCGCGAACTGATCAACGAGATTGCGCTCGTGTCGGAGGAAGATGCGTTCGACGCGTGCCGCCGTATTGCACGCACGGAGGGCCTGCTCGTCGGGATCTCCGCAGGCGCGACGGCCGTGATCTCCGAGCGGATGGCAGCCCGTCCCGAGTGGCACGGCAAGACGATCGTCTGCATCTTCTGCGACACGGGACAGCGCTACCTCTCCGTCGAGGGGCTGTTCGCGTAGCGGTCGATTGGGTGTGCCGACGGCGTCAGCAGGCGGGCCAACAACGAGGGCTCAGGGAATCCGAATGCGAACACCGCGAACTTGGTACGGTCCCACGCAGTGATCTCGTTCGGCAGTGAAGTTTCCCATGAGCAACTGGGTTGGATCGCCGACTTCTGTCCGGTTTGCCAGAAGATCCGCGCCCACCAGGTGATCACCACGCGTTGGTACGACGGACGACTCGGGATCCGCCTCTCCGAAGAGCGGGTCCGGTCGCGGTCCCCGGTGTGCTCGACTTGCGAGGCACACGGATGCACACCGCTGGGCGAACACGACCCTGTCGTCGAGAACTACAACGGCGACCTCGATTCCCTGATCCGCCAATCGCAGCCGAGCGTGAGGAAAGTCTACGCCGAGGAACTGGAGCTTGCGGGGCGCGTCGAAGCGCTGTCCAGCACGGAACACAAAGCGGCCCTCCGGGATCGACTCACGGTGCTCAATCGGCTGGCTGAGTATCGCTCGGAGGGACTGCCTGTGAGCAAGTCTGGCCGGATCGCTCTCGGTGTCGCGGCAATCGGGTTCTGCTGGTTCTTGGCGATGAGAGCGTTCGACTTGGAGCCTCCGATTCCCGAGGATCTCGACTTCGGCATCTCGATGTCGCTGTTCGGCCTCTTGATGATTTTTCCGTTCCTTGCGCTGCTCTACGCCATGCTGTCCACGCGACCGTGGCATCCGAAGCGTCGGTTCCGCGCCCAGGTTCGTCGCGCGCTCCGGCCTCTCGATCCGACTGTCGAGCAACTCGAAACGGCTCTGCCCCCCGACGTACCGCGCGCCGAACGAGTCGCCACCGCACGACGGCTCTACCACTGGATCCAGTAGCACTCGCGCTACGCGGTGCGCTGCACGTCGGTCGGCTCGAGCCGGTGCAGGATCTCTCCGAACCAGGGAGCGTCGCGTCCGAAGCGGCGTTGCTCACGGACGGTCGCGGCGGGCACCCGGTAGGTCTCAACGCCCACCGCGTTCCAGATGCGCTGGTCCCAGTGCGCGTCGTTGGCCTGCTTCTCGTGCGTGCCGCGATCGATCTCGACGCGCAGCGCCAACTCCGGATGGTAGAAGTCCATCACGAAGCCTTTGGGCCTGCGCTCGACCCAATCGCCGTTCTCATCGGCCCAGCGCAGCGACAGCGGCTCCTGGAATCCGAAGCCCTCTTCGGCCAACAGATCGAGGGCCCACACTTCACTCCAACGGTCGCGCAGGACCAACTCCGGCAGGAACATGCCCTGCGAGTGGCCGGCCGCCGCTTTCTCCTCGTACACGCGCTCCAACAGGAAGGGCGTGTGGAAGCTCAGACAATGCTCTCGGTCCTGCTTCGGGATTTGGTTCATATCCGGATTAGAGGCCGGATCGCCGGCACCTCCAGTCAGGATTTCAATCCCATCCCGCATTGAGACGACTAGGACCCCCGTTCCGGTTCCGAAGCCTGCACAGCCGCCGCAGCAGCCTCGACGGAACGCAGCACCCGCTCCGGATCCCGGAAGAACGCCGGCGTCCAGACCCGATGAAGCTGCCAGCCCTGCCACTTCATGATCCCGGTGCGGAAGACCTCCCACGCAATCGGGTCCGGTGCCCGGTCGTAGCGCGCGAAGTCGCAGAGCACACCGGCCGTGACGTCGTCCTGCTTCTCCGGGTGATGCAGCGCGAGGTCGATGCAGAACCCGGGATTGCCCCAGTGCACGTCGGATCCGATGCCGCAGCCCCCGGCCAGCCGCGCGCCCAGTCCGAGCGCGAACGCCGACGCCGGCGGAATCGTACGCTCGACGAGACTCACGTGCTCCCGCGCCCCCGCTTCCTCACGGAGTTGCGCGTCCTCCTCGTACAAGTCGGAGAGCCCTTCCGCGAAGCGCAGATAGGCGAACAGCAGCCACGCGCCGTTCGGCGAGGCACCCTCCGGAATCGCATCGGACGCGCGATAGACCTCGCGCGGAATGGACGTGACGAGATGGACCTCTTCACGCGCCCGCGTCACCAAAACGTTGAGTCGTCTGCCTCCGCCAGCCCGGCCGAGGGGCCCGAAGCGTCGATAGAATTTACCGGCGGCATTCGGGCCATAGGTCGTCGAGATGATGATGTGGTCGCGCTCGTCGCCCTGCACGTTTTCGAGGTTCTTGACGAACAGCCCCTCGAATGAGCCATCACCCTGGCGCGCGCGCGCCGTCGCCAATCGACGTGCGAACTCGTCGTCGTCGTTGGCGCGGTCGTCGAGCGCATCGCGGATCAGGTCCCGCTGCTTGAGGTTGAAGCAGGCGATCCCGATCGAAGGCGGCTCCGCGCGCTTGAGGAGGTCCGCCACGATCTGCGCGACGCGCTCCGCTTCGGCAGGATTGCAGCGCTCCTCGTAAAGACCGTCCACGCGATTGATGCGCAGCGGCGGAGCCACGGCGCGGTTGGCCGGATGGCCGGGAATCGACTGCAGGCGGCTCTGGTAGAAGTGCTGGTTCGAAAACTCGATCAGGTCGGAGTTGCGCGATCGGTAGTGCACGTCGAGGTAGGCCTCATCGACCTGCAGGTTGAGCGCCGCGGCCAGCAGATCCTCGACCTCGCCCTGCTGCATTTCGAACAGGTCCTGCTCGGTCTCGATCTCGTCGTCGTCGCTGGAAGCGATCGCCGCCTCGAAAAAGCGCGACGGCGGAAGCTGCTTCGGATCGCCGGCGATGACCGTGCGCTTGGCACGCGTCAGCGAAGGCAACGCCTCCTCCAATCGGCATTGCGACGCTTCGTCGAAGACAATCGTGTCGAAGATCGGACGACGCGGGAAGACCTGCGCCACCGTTTCGGGACTCGCCATCCAGACCGGGCACATGGTGAAGAGCGGGTCTTCCTCGCCCGTCTCGTGCGACTCCGCTTCGCCCGCGGCGATGACCTGACGCAGCCGCATGGCGCGCTTGCCGCGCACGAACAAGCGGCGACGGAGCGCTGCGCCCGCACTACTCAGGCGTGTGCGTGTGCTCGCGAGCAGGCGATCGCGTTGCCGCTCGACCCAGCTGTGCAGGACAACGTCGCGCACGAGCTGGCGCTTGGCATCCTCCAGTTCCGCATAGCGCTGGAGGGAGTGCTCCAACCGCTCGCCATCGAGCCGCGACAGCCGGTCGTCTGCTCGCACCCGCGCCGCCAACTCGGCGGCGATGACCTGCCGCTCGATGGCCGCCAGCGCAACCTCGGGATCCAACCCCGCCTGCACCACCGCCGCGGCCGCACCGGACAACGGCGGCTGCAAACGGGCGATCGCGTCCGATACACGCAGCACGTTCTCGAGAGCATCGGACGAAGCCTCCAACGCCGCGACGGTGTCGCCCGCGAGCTTCCCCGCGCGCCCGTGATCGGCGAACTGCCGTCCCCACTCGTCCGAGATCACCGCGCAGGCATCGATCGCCTGCTCAAGGGTCGCCAAGGCCTCGGCGCGCGCGCGCGACAACTTCAGACCCTCGAGGAGCGGTTCGGCCTCGGCCGGTTCGAACAACGCACGGCGCGTGCGCGCGGACAACTCGGCATCGTCGTCCGCCAGCGCGCGCGAGCCGAGAGCCTGCTCGAACCCCGTCAGGTCGGCAATCAGCTCCTCGTCGGTCAAGATCGCGCCGGGCGCAGCACCCGATTCGCCGCGCAACTGGCGCAGCGTGTCCGACACCAGAATGCGCGCGCGCAGTCCCTTCAGAAAGTGGACGAGGCGCTCGACCTGTTCGGTGTCGCGCGCCAGACCATACGGACGCAGCACGCGGCCCGTCGCGCTCTTGAGCCCGAACGCGAACACGCCCCACCACTTGCGGCTGGTCGTGAGGAACCGCTCGAGAGTCCCGATGTCCTCGTTCAGCCCGCGAATCGGCGGCAGGCCTGTCGCGATGGTCAGCGAGAGTTCCCGGTCGAGCGGGTCGAGCAACTGCCGTTGCGGAGCGACCGCTGCGACCTCGCGCCGGAACTGCGCCGCTGCATCGACCTCGAGCGACGCAACGCGCGTGCGGATCTTCTCGTCCACGCTCTCGACGGTGCGGCGCAGCTGCTTCTCCAAGGCCGCGCGGCCTTTCGATTGATCCTCCAGCGAACGGTTCAAAGCGAACGGGGGAATCCGATCGTCGGCACGCCGATCCGCCGTGCGCGCATGCTCCACCAATGACGCCAGTTGCCGCCGCAAGTCATCCATGGACATGGCGAGGAACGAGTCGAGCGAACAGCCGACGGCGGTCGACCACGGGTTGGTCGGATAGTGAACCGCCCGCGCGCGCTCGCTCGCCACCTCGATATCCCGCCGGGCGCCATCGAGTGTCTCCGGCGCGACGTCTTCCAGCGGACCGAGCCCTTCGACGAAAGGCGCGTCGATCGTCACCCAGCGCCCCATCAGCTCGTGGAACGAACGTGAGTCCGCGTCCGCATCCATGAGCGCAACGCGGCTCGCGAACAGCTCGTCGTGGATGTCCTGTAGCCCCCTGTTGACGCGCCGCAGCTCTCCCGCCCCACGCTCTTCCGTCTTCAGGTCGCTGAGTTCCTCGAGCGAGGATCGAACGCTCATGTACAGGTCGCGCTGGTCCCGACGCGGATCGTGAACGACAGCGCAGAATCGGCCGAGCCCCATGTGCTCCAGCCGATTCGCCACGACATCGAGTGCCGTTCGCTTGTCGCAGACGAACAGCACGCGTTCGCCGCGCGCCAAGTGGTCGCCGATGATGTTCGTGATGGTCTGGCTCTTGCCGGTGCCCGGGGGGCCGTGAATCACGAGCGCCCGAGACGTGCGGGCGCGCTGCACCGCCTGCGCCTGGAAGGGATCGGCGCGCGCGACGTAGTTCTCGTCGACGCACTCGCGCTTCGAGCGCTGCACCTCGTCAGGCTCGCGGTCCGCCTCGGCGGGATCGGGCGGTGCGAGGTCGGCCGCCAACTCCAGGAACGGCGCCACCGGACCATCCAGCTCCGGCGCAGCGATCATTTCCTTCGTGTCGCGCAGCAGCCCCTGGTTCGCCGACGGAAACAGTCCAATCAACGCGGACGGGAGCAGCGCGGCACCGGACGGCAGATCCTCCGCACGCGGAGTCGGCTGCAACAGGAACTGCTCCGGATCGCTCATCGCTTCGATCCCAGGCACCTCCAGCTCCAACCGCTCAACGACCAGCTTCAGGATCGCGCCGATCTCCTGCCACGGAGCCTCGCCGTCCTCGTCTTCGAACAAGTCTTCGATGGGCTTCCCGGTCTCGCGCTCGATCCACGCCAACAGCGCCGGGTTCGGAGTCACGAGATCGACGCCCTCGCCGTGGCAGGCAAGAGTCACATGCGGGCGCCGTCCCGCGTTGACTTCCAGCGTCAACGGGATGAAGGCGAGAGGAGCCAGAATCCGCCGCGTCCCCCCCATCGAACCCGGGGGCAGACTCAGGATCGGGTAGCCAAGGTTCAGCGCATGGACGCCGGTGTCCTGCTCATAGGTGCGCGCGTCCTCGCTGAGGTTGCGCAGTTTGCCGAGCAGCGACTTCTGTGCGCGCCACGCCTTGACGGCCGCCCGCTCTTCCGGCGACGGTTCATCGTTGGCCGGGGGAGCTTCGTCCGGAGTCGATTCGTCCGCGGCAGACTGAGATTCGGATTGGGTCTGGGTTTCAGGAGCCGGCTCCGCGACACGGCCAAAAGGTGTCGTATTGCGCAGCGAATCCGGCATCTCGACCGAAGGACGGAGCTTCACCTTGGACGCCCCTCCGAGCAGGTCGAGCAGAACCTGGCGCGGGTCAACGTCGCCCATCCGATCAAACGACATCAGGTCGATGCGTTGACGGCTGGAATGCGGGCGGCAATTGAGACTCGGCCCACGCGCCAACGTCGCGTAGAGCCGGTCGAGCATCTTCTCGAGGATTCGGTTCTCAGGCACGGCTAGAGCATACCGCCCGAGCCCTGGTCGGGCGACGGCGCGCGAACCGCCCAAGAATGTAGACTGCTGGCGGATGAAGGGAACAACACTGGTCTTGATCCTCGCGGCGTTCGCGGCGGGAATCGGTCTCGGGATCGCGATCCAGTCCGGGGACAATACCGGCAGTCGCGCCACGCGCACCGAAACGGCGCCGAAGCGGGCCGTCGCGACATCGGTGCCGGGCTCGCTCACCAAGGCACTCGATGCGGTGCCCATTCCGGAAACGCTCGCCGGCACGGGGACGATGACCGGCGAGGTGGTCGATTCGGATGGCCATCCGATGGCCGGCGTGCGCATTCTGGCGCAACCGGAGTCACCGCCAACCGGCAAACGACGCAGCCGCGTGCCGGCCCCCCCCGCCGCATTCGACGCGGTGGAGTACGTCCGGAGCACGGTCGGGCTACGGCTATGGAAAGAGCGCTCCAGCCGTTGGGCGACCAGCGATTCCGATGGAAAGTTCAAACTGGAGGCAATCGCCGACCACAACTACTCCGTGTGGGCCTACGGGAAAGGACATTCGTTCAGCGCGACCCCCTCGTCCTATCGACGACGTCCGGGACACCACGTGCGCTTTGTGGGCACATCCATCATTCGCTTGCCGATCGAGATCACGGTCAATGGAGACTCCGAGGCCGAGACGGCGAAAGTGATCGTGCGCAGGGACCGCGGGGAACGCCATCACAACTGGACCCGGAGCGAGCCCTGGATCGAGATTTCACCCGGTGCCTTGAAAATTCGCGCTACGGTGCGGGTGGGCGAAGTCGAGGGCCAGAGCGAGGAGTTGAACGTCGAAGTCCGCGCCGGGGACACAGCCACCCCCCTTCGCATCGATGTCCGAATGCGCGCAACGTTGAGGGCGTCCGTCAAATCGCCCTCGGCCTTCGCGGGCGTGACGACGTCGGTGGCACTGCAGCGAACGGATGACACGGGAGAGTTCGCCCAGCCCAACATGACGCACACCTCGCTGTCGGACAAAGATGGGATCCACATTTGGCGCGGGCTGGAGCCAGGCGTCTACCGCGCACGAGCCTGGCTCCGTGGTGTCTCCGCGGGTGAGTGGGAGCCCATCGAGCTACCGGCGGGACTGACGGAGATGAGTCTCGCGGCGGCCGCACCGGATCCCGCAAGCCACTTGGTGGTGCGTATCCTCAGTCCTGACGGAACGCCGCTCGACAAGATCCAGTTCGCGCAGACTTATCGCCACGCCGGAGGATCGACTCACCGCGGCTGGAATCCTGGGACACGCCGGGCCGACGGCACGATCTTCCTGCGCCCGATCAAAGGTGCAGACGCCAAGGGCCAATACGAGGTTCACGCGCGGAGCCCATCCCTTGGCACCCTCCGCCGACCGGTGACGGTGGCGGATACCGCTCCCGTGACCCTGCGCTTCGAAGAACCCGTGCGCGCCATGATTCGGATCCCGGGCGCGATCGAAGCCGGCTGCCGCGAGAAGCTTCGCGTCACCGTGCACGAGGTGACCGAACCGGGCATCTCGCCGCATGGGCTTCGTGACCAAGGGATCCTGGACGATCAGGCGCGCATCCGCGCACGGCCGCTCCAGCCTGACGATTACAAAATCGCGGTTTGGATCGCGACATCCGACGACGACTGGGCGCTCCTCATGCTGGAGCAAGTAGGCTTCACGCCGCGGATGGAGCACCTGGATCTGAGGCTCCCGACACTCTCCACGGTGCGCGTTCACTGGCGCGGAAAGAGAGCGGCCAAGATCGGACTCCGGAGTACGGACCGAAGCGGATCGGCCTGGAGAGGCGTCTGGCATGCGCCCGTCGAGCCCGGCGCAACCGGCGAGTTCGCGTTCGTGCCCCCCGGGAAGTACCGCGTCGTCGCGTACGGAAGCAAATCGGCAGCCGTCGAGATCGAGGTGCCCGCCCAAGTCGAGGTCAGCCTGCCCTGACGACGCGCTACGAAGTCCGCTTGAACCTCAACTCGACCGCGTCGGCTTCCTCGCCGTCCGGCGTGATGTTGTCCATCTCGATGCGGAACTCACCGTCGTCGCTCGTAAGGAGCGCGATGCGCCAGCCCCAGTCCGGACCGGGCGGTGCAGGGTAGGTGCCCTTGGCGGAGACGATCACGTCCTCGTGCGGTTCCGCGCGCAGCGTCATGAACTCGTGGCCCATGTGCCAGGAGTCGATCCACACCAGATCGATCGGCGTGGCGGACGTTGCCAGCCGGACGACGATCATGCCTTCGCACGGTTGCTTGTCCGCAAACCATGTGTAGCGGACCGTGGCGAACTTCCCGTCCGCCTCGAGGGACACCGACGCCGTCGCCGCGGACTCCTGCGCCGGGGCATCCGGGTCGAGCCAAAGGCGATTGTTCCCCGACCATTCACCGACGAGTTCCTTCAATGCTTCTCGAGACATCTACTTCGCTTTCTGCAAGGCCTTGCGCGCCGTGGCGCATTCTGCCATGAGTTTGCGAGATTCGTCCGTGGCCGTCGATGACTCGGTGCCCGCGGCTCCCATGTGGCCCGAGTGGGACGCGGTTGCGCTCTCAGGGAAGCGCTCGAGCGGCGCGAGAAGCTGCCCGCAGGTCGCAGTCGCATCGTCGATGGCGACGAGTCGCGCGACCGCCTCGGCCTACTTCAGTGCTTCGAGGGCCGCAACCGTCTCGTCCGGCTCCGGACGACGCGTATAGTCCGCGTCGGCCGCGGCGTAGCGAATGATCCCGTCGCGGTCGACCACGTACGTCCCGGGGACGGGCAGCGTCTGGCTCGACTCGCCATTGGAAGTGGCCACGTCGATCCCGAAGCTGAGATAGATCGCGTTCAGGTCATCCGGCAGACGGTTGAGCCGGTTGAACTGCGCAGCGTAGGCGTTCGCCTCATCGCGCAGGAAGGGGAACGTGTACTTGCGCGCCGCGATGAGCTCGCGACTCTTCTCCCGGGTCTGCGGGGAGATGGTCACGAACGTCCCGCCGGCCTGCTGCATCCGATCCTGCGCCTTGTTCAGAGCGTCCAGCTCTGCGTTGCAGTACGGTCACCAGTGGCCGCGGAACAGCGTGATCACAAGCGGCCCCCGCTCCAACAGTTCGCTCGAGTCGGCCACGTTGCCGTCCTGATCCTCGAGACGGAACGGCGGCAGCGCATCCCCGGCACCCAAGCCCGGTTCCGCCGCGACCTGCGCGGCCAAGTCACGCGTGGCGCGGTGCATCACCTCAAGCGCCTCCGGCGGCGCCTGCTTCTCGAAACCGCTGCGAATCACGTCTAGACGTTGTGCCAAGGTTCCCATGCAGGTTTCGATGCCGGTGACACGCCGGAGTTTCGTAGAGTTCCCTACGGATGGCGCCGCGGATCCTGATCCTCCTTCATGAAACCGACCCCTATCCGGACGGGCCCAGCTACTTCGCATGGGGCCTCCGCGATGCGTGGCGAGAGATGGGCATCGAAGTCCGAATCGCACGCGGGCTGAAGGAGCTGGAGCCGGCTGACCTGGTACTGCCCCACGTCGATCTGACCGTGACGCCACCGGAGTATCGCGAGGCTCTGGACGCCGTTCCCAACGCGGTCAACGCAGGCGTATACGACATCTCGAAGCGGCGTGTCAGCGGCCAACTCGTCGGACCCGAGGATCCCTGGGATGGGCCCGTCATCGTGAAGACCGATCGGAACCACGGCGGCCTTCCGGAACGCCGCATGAAACGCGCCCAGCGCACCCTCCGCAGTCGCATTCGCTATCACCTGCGAATCGGAGCACGCGAGAAGCTCCCCGCGCCGCTGGTCCACGGATCGGACTACATGGTTTTCGACCGGATCGCCGAGGTCCCGGACGCGGCGTTCGAGGACCCACGGCTTGTGGTCGAGCGGTTCCTGCCCGAGCGCGAGGGCGACATGTACTACCTGCGCTGGTACCTGTTCCTGGGGGATCGCTACCGATCGATGCGAGTCGGGGCGCGCAACCCGCTCGTGAAGCTGGCCGGCCGCGTCTCGAAGGAGCGCAGCCTCCCCGTTCCGGAGGAGATTCGCGCGGTCCGCGAGGCGTGGGGGCTGGACTTCGGGAAGATCGACTACGTGATGTACGAGGGTTCTCCGGTCGCCCTGGACATCAGTCGCACACCGAGCGATATGCCGCCCCCGCAGCGCCTGACGGAGTGTCGTCCCTATGCCCGCGGTGTGCTTCCGCTGCTGGCGCGAGCCGCGGGCGCAGGCGTGGAATTCGACCACTGCGACGTCGATCGCCCCCCAGCACGTGAATTGTGCCCGGAATTCTCTACAGGACGCCCCGCGCAAAGGCTGATCGAATCCCGGGCGTCGTGCCGATTTCCAAAAATTGCGCTCGCAGGCGTCCGAAATAATACAGTGGGCACATTCCAAAACGGACACCAGCAGCGACAATGATGGCTCAGGGAAACGAGTCCGCACGGGAAAGGCCCGTTCCGGCCAACCCGAACGCGGGGACATTGCAGTATCCGAAAATCATCCAAGGCGGCATGGGCGCCGGAGTATCGAGCTGGCGGTTGGCAAACGCGGTCTCGACTGCGGGCGATCTCGGCGTAGTTTCGGGTACCGCGCTTGATGCCATCCTGTGCCGTCGTCTCCAAGTCGGCGATCCCGGCGGCCACATGCGCCGCGCCATGGCCGCGTTCCCGTATCCGGCGGTAGCCGAGCGCGTCCTCGATCGATTCTTCATCGACGGCGGCAAGGCGGCCGACGCGCCGTTCAAGGCGAACCCCGTTCCCGCCGTCGACCCGAGCCCCCATCTTCTGGAGTTGATCGTCCTCGCCAACTTCGTCGAGGTCTATCTCGCCAAGGAAGGTCACTCCGGCGCGGTCGGCATCAACTACCTCGAGAAGATCCAGCTGCCCAACGTCTCGTCGATCTTCGGCGCGATGTTGGCCGACGTGGACTACGTGCTGATGGGTGCGGGGATCCCGCGCCTCATCCCCGGCATCCTCGATCACTACGCCGCCGGCGAGCCGGCCGAGTTGCCGATCGCCGTGCTCAACGACGGCGCCGGCGCCGTGACGCGCTTCGATCCGCGCCAGATTTGCGGCGACGACGTCCCGAAGCTGAAGCGTCCGAAGTTCCTCGCGATCGTAGCCTCGGTCACCTTGGCCAGCATGCTGAAGCGCAAGGCCAACGGGAAGGTCGACGGCTTTATCATCGAGGGGCCCACCGCGGGTGGCCACAACGCGCCCCCGCGCGGCAAGCTCCAGCTCGACGACAACGGCGAGCCGATTTATGGGCCGCGCGATGAGGTCGATGCGGCCGCGTTCGCGGCGCTCGGCCTGCCGTTCTGGTTCGCCGGTTCGTACGGCAGCGCTGACGGCCTGTGCCGAGCGCGCGCAGCCGGCGCCCAGGGGATTCAGGTCGGGACGCTGTTCGCGTTCTGCGACGAGTCGGGCATCGCGCCGGAGCTCAAACAAGAGGTCATCCAGAAGGTGATCGACGGAACGGCACACGTGATCACCGATCCCGTCGCATCGCCGACCGGGTTCCCCTTCAAGATCATCGACAAGAAGGGCACGATGAAGGACCCCGAGGTTTACGCGGCGCGCAAGCGTATCTGCGACCTCGGCTACCTGCGGCACGCGTACCCGAAGGAAGACGGATCGATCGGATGGCGCTGCCCCTCCGAGCCGACCGCGCATTTCGAACGCAAGGGCGGCAAGCTCGCCGACACTGAACAGCGCATCTGTGTCTGCAACGGACTGATGGCGACGATCGGGCTCGGCCAAGTACGGCGCGACGGAACCGCCGAGGCGCCCTTGCTCACGTCCGGGGATGCCCTTCCCGAGATCCGCTCCCTTCTCCCCGACGGCGCCACGTCATACCGCGCGCAGGATGTCCTGGATGCTCTGCATGCCCGATCCAAGAACGAAGTCCATGTCGATTCAAGCCTCGGCGCTGTTTAACCACTTCGCCCCGACCGGGCTGCTTGAGGAAATGTTGGGCGCGGATGGCGTCATCGAGCGAGTTTCCGCCGTGGAACACTGCTCGTCCGGTGATCTCGTTTTCGTCGACCGGCAGGACTTCGTGCAGTCGGCGCTCGACGGCGGCGTGGCTGCGGTCATTACTGATCCGAAGTTGGCGCCCGCCTTCGCCGGCGTTCCCAGCCTGGCAGTTCTGACGAGCCCCAACGTCACACTCGCTCGCGCCCTCGTCACCCAACGATTCTTCGACCGCAAGTTCCACACGAGCGGCACGGCGCAGATCGATCCCTCGGCGGAGATCGCGCCGTCGGCCCGCATCGGAGCCAACGTGTACGTCGGCCCGGGCGCAAGAGTCGGCGAAGACTGCGTCGTGCTTCCCAACGTGGTAATCGAGGAGCGGGCCGTCATCGGCGCACGCACGGTGCTCCACCCGACCGTCGTCGTCGGCTACGAGTGTGTGCTGGGTGACGATGTCATCGTTCGCGCCGGTACGATCATCGGGTCGGACGGATTCGGCTTCGCCCAGGACGAAACGCGCCGCAGCCATCGCATTCCGCAGATGGGCAACGTCGTCATCGAGGACGGCGTCGTGATCGGGTCGAACTGCTGCATCGACCGAGGCACCCATGGTCCGACACGCGTCGGCAAAGGCACGGTGATGGACAACCTGTGCCATGTTGCGCACAACGTCGAGATCGGCGAGAACTGCATTCTCACCGCCATGTTGTGCGTCGCGGGATCGACCAAGATCGGCAACCGCGTCATGACGAGCGGCCAGGTCGGCATCCTCGACCACACGACGATCGGTGATGACGTGGCGCTGGTGCAACGCGCCGGCGTGAGCCACGATGTCACGACTCCCGGCGTCTATGCCGGTGTCCCGCTTCTCCCGCTGGGCGAGTACCGCAAGCAACAGGCGACGTTGCGCAAAATCACGGCGCTCCGGTCGACGGTCAAGGACCTGGTCGCCCGCATCGCCAAACTCGAGGCCGAGCGCGGCGAAGACTGAGCGACCGGCCTAAAAATTCGCAACTTCAGCGATTCATGGCCGATACTGAAGGCATGGCCGCAAGAGCTCTGCTTTCCCTCCCGATTTTTCTCCTGGTCGCCTGCGGTGGCTCGTCCGGTGCCGCTGACCCGATCGATACGGCCGCACTAGCGGATTTCGCGCTGCTTGATGTGAATCCCACATCCCAGACGTTCAACACCGACGTCTCCCCGCGCGATCAGCAAGGGAAGATCTCGGCCTGGTACTTCGGCGCCGCGACGTGAGGCTACTGCCGTATCCAGTTTGGATACCTCGATCAGATGCAGACCGAACTCGCGGGCACAGACATCGTGATCCTCGGCATCAACCGCATGGGCTCGGAATCCCAGAACCCGGCCGCGTGCGAAGGAAAGGACATCCCGTGGCTGCAGGACACCCCGGGTGTGGCCTGCTGGGATCTGTGGGAGGTCACCTACCGCGATGTCTACATCGTCGGTCGGGACAACGAGTTGCTCGGGGTCTTCAACCTGACCGAGAACGACCTCGGCGATCCCGCCGACTACGCCGCGTTGAAGGCGATGTTGGAGAACGCGGCCGGCGCGCCGTAGTCGCCTACGCGATCTCCAGCAGATACGCCCGCCACTGCGCCTCCAGCTCGGCGAGCTTGAGGCCGTAGACCTGTTCCAACGCGCCGGCGGAGCGGTCGGCTCGGGACATTCCCGCGTCCGCACGCATCGCGTCCGGCAGCTTCTTGAATGCGTCCGGATCGAGCAGCAACAGGAACCGGACGAACGTCCAGGCCTGGACCGAGCGCACCTTGTCGAGGCCGTTCATGCTGGCGCCAAGCAACTCCCGGATCGACGGAAGCGAACCGACGTACAGCTCATCCTGAATGTGAGCCAGAGCGGCGTCTCTTCGAATGGGCTCCGGGGGCGGCAGCGGAGATTCGATCTTGCCCGTGCTCTCGCGCCCGGAAGTCAGGAACGTCTCGGCCGTGTCGAACAGTTCCAGCGTGACGAACAAGCCGAAGCCCTCCAGCAGCCACGCGTGGGCGTCGCGGCTGGGATCGCCTTCCGGGAAGGGCCCGGAGATCCTGCCGATGGTGTAGACGGCCGCCGCGTGCGCGTAAAAATCCAGCGCCTCCGACAGGTCGCGCGCGCCGAACGCCTG
>Ga0209692_10003467_pt1 | contig 15303 bp, 12 predicted proteins | sample tdDd472_FD_187129 | JGI IMG/M metagenome (GOLD analysis project Ga0209692, IMG submission 187129) | Marine sediment microbial communities from the Atlantic coast under amendment with organic carbon and nitrate - tdDd47.2 (SPAdes)... | ecosystem: Environmental > Aquatic > Marine > Coastal >...
AGCGATCGCGGCGGGCAATACCGCCTCGGCCGACCTGCTCGGCAAGGGCCATCTGGCGCTGACCATCGACCAGGGCGCGGCGATGAACCGGTATCAGGGGGTCGTGGCGCTCGAAGGCGAGGGGCTGGAGGCCGCCGCCCACACCTATTTCCAGCAATCCGAACAGATCCCCACGCGGGTGCGGCTGGCCGTGGCCGAGCGGGTCGCCCGTTCCGCCTCGGGCGAGACCGAACGCCGCTGGCGAGCAGGCGGCATCCTGGTGCAGTTCCTGCCGTCTTCGGCGAGCCGCCTGCCGCATCGCGACCTGCCGCCCGGCGACCAGCCGGACGAGGTGGGCGTCGACGCTGAGGACGAGGGCGACGACGATGCCTGGGTCGAGGCGCGGGCGCTGGTCGACACGGTCGAGGACCACGAGCTCACCGACCCGGAGATCGGGGCCGAGCGGCTTTTATACCGGCTGTTCCACGAGCGTGGCGTCAGGGTGTTCGAGGCGCAGTCCGTCGCCGACCGCTGCCGTTGTTCGCGCGCGGCGATCGAGGAGATGCTCGGCCGCTTCTCCGATGAGGAACGCGCCGACATGGTGGTCGACGACCAGATCGTGGTTACCTGCGAGTTCTGCAGCACCCGCTATCATTTCGACGCGTAGCCGCGTCGCCCGGCGCCGGGAATAAACCAGATTACCGGAATTTCACTTGTTCCGCCGCCGGGAAGGCATATTTTCCCCTATATTCGCCGATCTGCGCCCTGACGGACTCCCGATGCCGGATACCCGGCGCCATGAGGATTTCGGGGGTGATATAGGATCCGGGAAAGGAAGCCGCTTGCAGCCGCTCGACATCAAGACCGGGACGCGCTCCCGGACACGGCGCAATCGCCTGTGGATCATACCGCAGGCGATCCTGCCCGTTCTCGTGCTCGCCGGCGCGGTGATGGTCATGCAGCACATGATCAGGACCAAACCCGAGGTCATGCAGCGCAAACCGCGCGAGCGCGTCTATGTGGTCGAGAGCGCGGCGGTAAAGATCGCCGACCGGCGGCCGTCCTTCACCGTCTACGGCAACGTTGTCGCGGCCAATTCCGTCGATCTCAGGGCGCTCGTCGCCGGCGAAGTGCTCAAGGTGCATCCCTCGCTCGGGGTCGGCTCCTTCGTCGAGAAGGGGTCGGCGCTGGTCGAGATCGATCCGTTTGCTTACAAGGGCGCGGTCACCGAGGCGGTCGCCAATCTCGCCGAGGCCAAGGCCAAGCTCACGGAATCGAACGCCCGCAAGGCGCAGGAGGAGAGCGCCCTCGATCGAGCCATGGAACAGCTCGCCATCGCCGAGAAGGACCTCGAACGCGCCCAGTCCCTGGTCAGGAAGGGCGCGATGACAGAACGCTCGATCGACGACCGGCGGCTGGTCGTCAGCCAGCGGCGGGCGGCGGTCGAGCAGCGGCGCGACAATCTCAAGATCGAGAGCGCCCGCCTCGAACAGTACCGCACGGCGATCGAGCGGCTCGAATGGAAGCTGAGCCAGGCCCGGCGCAATCTCGAGAACACGGTGCTCAAGGCGCCGTTCGACGGCATCGTCACAAGCGAGAATGTCGAGCCCGGCCGCCTGCTCAACGCCAACGACATGGCGGTCGCGCTGTATGACTGGAAGTCGCTGGAAGCGAAGTTCACCCTGTCCGACCAGCAGTTCGGCCGCATCACCCGCGACGGCGAGGGGCTGGTCGGCCGTCAGGTCAAGGTGGCGTGGAACATCGGCGACAAGCCGGTGGAATATTCCGCCCGCATCGAACGGGCCGGCGCCCAGATCGCCTCCCAGCGCGGCGGCGTCGAGATCTATGCCCGCATCGACGTGACGTCGGCTTCGGTGAGGATCCGCCCCGGCGCCTTCGTGAAGGTCACGGTTCCCGACCGGCTGATCGCGCGGACGGCGCGGCTGCCGGAAACGGCTGTCTATTCCGACGACCACGTCTTCGTTATCGACAAGGGCCGTCTCGCCCGGCGCGACGTCGAGGTCCTCGCCTATGCCGAGGGCGATGTGCTGGTTCGCGGCGCTCTCAAGGACGGCGAACAGGTCCTGACCACGCGGATCGCCGAAGCCGGCAGCGGCCTCGCCGTCCGTACCGGCGGCGAAGGCGGCGGCAAGAAGCCCGCGGGCGACGGCACCCCCGGCGCGCCCGGACCCGAGGCGCGCGGCGGCCATGCTCCGGAAGGCGGCGCGACGGGTCGCGGAAAGCGCCCGGGCGGCGGCCAGCGTCCGTCCCTGCGTCCGTCGAAGGGGACGGCCGATGCCAAACGCGGCGCCTGATCTCGGCGGCCACGGGCTGATCGCCCGCTTCATCCGCCACAAGAATGCCGCCAACCTGGTCATGGTGCTGATGATCCTGTCGGGGATCTACGCGCTCGCCAAGCTCAACACCCAGTTCTTTCCCACCGCCGAGATTCGTACGATCACCGTGTCGGTGATCTGGCCCGGGGCCAGCGCCCAGGATGTCGAGCAGCGCATCCTCAACTCGGTCGAGCCGGCGGTGCGCTTCCTCGACGGCGTCGATCAGGTGATCTCCATCGCCCGCGAGGGCGCCGCCAATATTGTCCTCGAATTCGATCCCTCCACCGACATGCAGAAGGCGCTGTCGGACGCGGACAGCGCGGTGGCCGCGATCAACACCCTTCCAGAGGAGGCCGAGCGGCCGAAGGTGACCCTGCGCCGCTTCTACGACCGCATCGCCAAGCTGTCGGTCAGCGGGCCGTATTCCGAGCGGGCCCTGAAGGTCTTCGCCAAGCGCATCCGCGACGACCTGATCGACCGCGGCGTCGACCGGATCGAGATGAACGGCTTTCGCGACGAGGAAATCGTGGTGCGGGTGCCGCAAGCCGAATTGCGGCGGCTGGAACTGACCGCCTCCGACGTCGCCGGCCGCATCCGCCTCAACACCCAGGACCGGCCCTCGGGCAACATCAGGGGCAGCATCGACCGCCAGGTGCGCGCGACCGCCGAGGGCGAGACGCCGGAAGCGATCTCCCGCATCGAAATCAAGACCTTTCCGACCGGCGAGCGGGTCCGCATCCGCGACGTCGGCAGGATTTCCTACGAGCTCGACAGCGACCAGCCGCGCGGCATCGTCAACGGCCGGCCGGCCATCCAGTTGACGGTGATGCGCGCCGAAAACGCCGATACGCTGAAGTCCAACGAGATCCTGACCCGCTATCTCGAGGAGGCGAAGGCCAAGTTCCCGCCGTCGCTCGAGATCCGCAAGTACCAGGTCAATGCGGACCGGCTGCTCGAACGCATCATGCTGCTGGTCAAGAACGGTTTCACGGGCCTGGTACTGGTGGTCGCCGTGCTTCTGGTCTTCCTCAACGGCCGCGTCGCGATCTGGGTGGCGGTGGGCATTCCGGTGTCGATGATGGCGACGCTCGGGATGATGTATTTCTCCGGCCAGACCATCAACATGATCTCGCTGTTCGCGCTGCTGATGACGCTCGGCATCATCGTCGACGACGCGATCGTCGTCGGCGAGCACACCGCGACCCGTTTTTCCATGGGCGATCCGCCGGCGCTGGCCGCAGAGACCGGCGCCGGGCGGATGATGGTCCCGGTCGTCGCGGCCAGTCTGACGACGATCGCCGCCTTCGCGCCGATCTTCCTCGTCAGCGGTGTCATGGGCCAGATCATCGTGGCGCTGCCGATGGTGGTCATCGTGGTGCTGACGGCGAGCCTGGTCGAGTGCTTCTTCGTCCTGCCCGGCCATCTCGCCCATTCGCTCGGCGGCAATCGGCGGGCGATCTGGTCGTGGTGGCGGGTCGTTTTCATAGCCCTTGCTATCCTGTCCGTGCCGGTGCTGCTCGACTGGTTCGTCCGCCTGTTCGTCACGCCGGAGGAGGCGAAGGAGGGGCTGGGACTGCTGCTGAGCGGGACGGTCGAACGGGTCCGGGACTTGGTCGATACCGTTGGGGCGGGCGCACCGCCGCTGAAGATCGCCGCCGGCGCGGCCGTCGTGTTCGCGGTGCTCTTCCTTGCGATCCTCGTCGAAGCGGCGGTGCTGGTTTTCAAGCGCCGCGCCAACCGCAACCCCCACGGCGAATCCCGCTTCCGCCGCGCCTTCGACGCCGGCTTCGGCTGGTTCCGCGACAAGCCGTTCAATTTCCTCGTCGGCCTGTCCTATCGCTGGCGATACGCGACGGTCGCGCTCGCGGTATCCTCGGTGTTGATCTTCGCGGTCGGCAACTGGATGGGCGGTCGCATCGGCTTCCAGTTCTTCCCCTCGCCGGAAGCGGAATCCCTGACCGCGACGATCGAGTTCAATTCCGGCATCCCCGAGGAAGAGGCCGTCGTTGCCATACGTCGCATCGAGGCCTCGCTCTTCGCGACCGAGAAGCAGCTTTCCGGGGACGGCGAGAGCCTGATCGTCTCCGCCTATACGACGCTGGGCCAGTCCGGCCGCCACCAGGGCGGCAATCTCGCCGAGGTCAATGTGGATCTGACCGCCTCAGAGGTCCGCACGGTGAGGACCTTCGCCTTCATCAACGCATGGCGTCGCAACCTTCCGCACATCGTCGGCATCAAGCGCATTGCCGTGTCCGCGCGCCGGGGCGGTCCGCCGGGCAAGGATATCGACATCCGCCTGATCGGCGGCGACAGCGCCACCCTGAAGAAGGCGGCGCTCGAGGCTGCCGATCTGCTGAGCGCCTTTCCCGGCGTCTCCGCCGTCTCCGACGACCTGCCCTTCGGCAAGCCGGAACTGGTGCTCCGGCTGACGCCGCGCGGCAAGGCGCTGGGCTTCACGCTCGAGGATGTCGGCAAGCAGATCCGCGACGCCTTCGAGGGCGCCATCGCCCGCCGCATGGCCGTCGGCGACGAGGAGGTCGAGGTCAAGGTGAAGACCACCTCCGCGGTTTCCGGCGGCGAGCAGGTGCGGGTGCAGGAGCTGAAGAGCCCCAGCGGCACCTTCGTGCCCCTGAACGAGATCGTCCACATCGCCGAGCGCCAGGTGTTCTCGGTGGTGCAGCGGCGCGACGGCCACGGCAGCGTCTCGGTCACCGGCGACGTCGACGACAAGGTGACCTCGAACCAGGCGGTGATCGCCAAGCTGTCGGAGAAGGCGCTGCCGGACCTGGCGGCGAAATACGGCATCACCTACAAGTTCTCCGGCCGTGCCGAGGAGCGCGCCAACGCCTTCGCCGATCTCGGTCTCGGGCTTATCCTGGCGCTGTCGGTGATCTACATCATCCTCGCCTGGATCTTCTCGAGCTACTGGCGGCCGCTGGCTGTGATGCTGATCATCCCCTTCGGCGTGGTCGGCACTTTCATCGGCCACGACCTGATGGGCTACAAGCTGACGATGATGAGCTTCATCTCGCTGCTCGGTCTCGCCGGCATCCTGGTCAACGATTCCATCGTCCTGGTCAGCCGCCTCGACGAGCGCCTGGGTGAGGGCGAGGACCTGGAGGTGGCGGCCGTCGGCGCCAGCCGCGACCGGCTGCGGGCGGTTCTGCTCACTTCGCTGACGACCATCGGCGGCCTCGCGCCGCTGCTGTTCGAGCAGAGCCTGCAGGCGCAATTCCTCAAACCGATGGCGATCACCATCGTCTTCGGCCTGTCGGTGGCGACGCTGTGGGTGCTGTTCCTGGTGCCCTCCATCGTCGGCATCGGCGGCGACATCTCCCGCTTCCTGCGCGGCATCTACGGCCCGCGCGACGAGGCAGGCGTGATGCCGGCGGAGTAGGCGCGGGGGCGCCGAATTTCAACGCCCGATGCTCTAGCCGGGAGAGTTCGCGGTCTTGTTGCGGTCGGCCGTTTTGCCGGAGCGGCGCGGCATCGATACGACTTCTCCCGCGCGGTTGACGAAGGGCGGCCAGACGCGGTTGCGGCCGGCCTGTTTGGCCGCATACAGCGCCGCGTCCGCGGACGCCACCAGTTCCTTGAAGTCGTGAGCGGCTGTCCGGCCGGCAGTGACGCCGATACTGGCGGTCACGACAGTGTCCGGAGACGCGTTTTCGTGAGGAATGGCCATTTCCTGAATGGCCCGCCGCAAACGTTCGCCCACCCGCAGCGAACCGGCAAGATCGAGTCCGGGCAGCAGCAGAAGGAATTCCTCGCCGCCCATCCTGACCGCAAGATCGCTCTCGCCTCGCATCTGGCTGGCGATCACCGCGGCCGCGCGTTTCAGACAGATATCGCCCTGCTGATGCCCGTAGCGATCGTTGAACAGCTTGAAGTGATCGATATCGACCATGATCACACCGACCTCGAATTCATCGCCCGTTCGGTCGTGCCAGATCGATTCGACTACCTCGTCGAGATGGCGGCGGTTCGAAAGGCCGGTCAGCGCGTCCATCTTCGAAGCGTCGTCGGCTTCCCGATGCAGCAACTTGTCCCGCTGTCGCCGCAGGAAGTTGAATCGAACGTCCCGCTCCATGCGACGGTTGGCCATCAGGCTGATATATGCCGCCGAGATCATGACGCAGGCACCGGTAAACCTCGCCTCGACGGAGGCCGGACCGACCAGCATGACCGCCAGATAGGCAAGGGCCAGAACGAGCGTCCAGGCCGCCGCGGTCCTGAACCCCATCCGCAGATTGATGTTCATATACACCACCACCGTCGTGGCGAGATACTGATAGTGTTCCGCGGCGGGATCGTCGCGGTTGAACCAGTAGACGGCCAGAATTTGCGCGAACATGGCCAAAGGCAGCAGGCAGCCGACCAGATCGCGCATCGATTGCAGCCTGGTGCGCCGATAGAACAGGATTCCGCCCAGAGTGATGGCCGTGACGACCGCATGCAGGACGCACGCCATGACGAACGTGGCCGGCAGCACCAGCAGATCCGCCACCAGGAAGGCGTTGTACAAAACGATGGACGGGATGAGCAGTTTTCTGATGTTGCGCTCATGGTAGGAACGCACGTTATCCTGGAAAATCGCCTCGAGCGGCTCGGCAAAACGAAGTCTGCCGGCCAGCGTTGTCCGGGCCGCTTCGAGGTCGGACATTTGCGGTGTTTCAGAACTCAATCCGGCCCTCGTCTCGCACCGGCGACGGGTGGCGTTTGATTCAGGCATGACGCACGCCGGTCCGGCCCCGACCTTCGGACCGTCCTCGTTCGCGGCCCCGGAAACCGGCTACTTCGCCTGCCGATCGGGAAAGCGAAGCCAGGCCATTTTCGCCGTCGGACAATAATAGCAGATCCTGCATCGACTGATGCTCCGCGACAAAATCGCCGGCGCATGGCAGCACGAATGACAACGCCTTTCGCGCGTGGCGTAGATTTCAATCGGCGATCTTCGATGAAGTTTGCCACGAATCCTTTAATCAATCGTTGAATGCAGCCATGCCGGCGGAGCAACGGCCTACGCCAACCCCATCGCAAACTCCGCCAGCGCCTCGGCTGCGATGTCGAGAGTGGCCTCGGACGTCGTTCCCGCCGCCTTACGCGGGGCGAGGTCATGATTGCCGTCCGTCATCCAGCGAAGCGTCACCGGCGGACCGAACTCGTATCCGGCTACTTCTTCGCGGCCGCCGAATGGATCGCGCTCCCCCTGGCAGATCAGAGCCGGGCATTTGAGCTTTCGAAGCGGCTCGAGCCGGGTTTTCTCCGGCTTGCCAGGCGGATGGAACGGGTAGCCTAGACAGACAACGCCCTTCACGCCGGTTTCGATTGCAGCATCGGTTCCCGCCAGCATCGCCGCCACCCGGCCGCCCATCGACTTGCCGCCGACAAGCAGCGGCGCGACCGCCTCGCGCCGGATCGCCTCCAGCGCTGCTTCGAATTCCCCGATCAGCTTGTCCGCCCGCGGCGGCGGCCGCTTCCGCCCGTCCTCGCGCCGGCCCGCCATATAGGCGAACTCGAACCGCGCGACCGCGATCCCCCGCGCCGCCGCCCGTTCGGCGAAGCCGGTCATGAAGGCCGTATCCATCGGCGCGCCGGCGCCGTGGGCGAGGAGCAGTGTGGCCCTGGCCGGGCCCTCGGGCCGGTTCCACAGATGTGAAGGCATCGGCTCCTCCGCTTACGAAACTGTGACAAAGAGGCGATTTGACCTTTTCGCCCGATTGCGCGACAGGGAAACGGACTTTCCGCTCTCACGCAAGAGGGTTCCGATGGACTGGCCGTTCGGATGGAGCGAGGCCACCTGGCGCCTCGTCGTCTTCGCCGCGATCTTCCTGACCATGGCCGGCTGGGAACTGGTCGCGCCGCGCCGCCAATTGAGCTACGGCCGCGGCCGTCGCTGGCCGACCAACTGGGGCATCGTGCTGCTCAACACGGCCCTGGTGCGGGTGCTGTTCCCCGCCGCCGCCGTCGGCGTCGCGGTGTTCGCCGAGACCCGCGGCTGGGGCCTGTTGCCGATGCTGGGCTGGCCCCGCTGGATCGACGGAATCGTCGGCTTCCTGGTGCTCGATTTCGCCGTCTGGCTGATGCATGTGATCGCCCACAAATGGCCGCTCCTGTGGCGGGTCCACAAGATGCACCACGCCGATCCGGACATCGACGTGTCCACCGCGATCCGATTCCATCCAGTCGAGATCGTGGTTTCGATGGCCTGGAAATCCGCCTTCGTGATCGCTCTGGGGATTCCGCCCGAGGCGGTGCTGATCTTCGAGATGGTGCTCAGCGGCGGCGCCATGTTCAACCATTCCAACGTCCGCCTGCCGCTCGGCCTCGATCGGCTGATCCGCCCGCTGGTGGTCACGCCGGACATGCACCGGGTGCACCATTCCGTCCACCGGCGCGAGACGGACTCCAACTACGGGTTCAACCTCGCCGTCTGGGACCGGTTGTTCGGCACCTATATCGCCCAGCCGCAGGACGGGCACGAGGGCATGACCATCGGTCTTTCGGAATACCAGTCGGCCGAGCCGACCGGGATCCTGTGGTGCCTGGGCCTGCCGTTTCGTGGCGGATTGACTGGACTGTTTTCCCGACGGGATTCGGAAAGCGATGAACGGGACGGTGGGAGCAGTGCCGGAAATGGCTAATATCGTCTGCGTCTCCGTGCTGACCTGCCCTGAATGCGGTCACCAGGCCGAAGAGACAATGCCCGACGACGCCTGCGTGTTCCTCTACGACTGCAAGGGATGCGGCGCGTTGATCAAACCGAAGTCGGGCGATTGCTGCGTCTTCTGTTCCTACGGGACGGTTCCGTGCCCGCCGATACAGGATGGGCGGGCCTGCTGCTGACCCGCCCCGCCCGTCGGCTGGTTCGGCTTTTACCTATTCCGCCGGTTCCAGCTTGTCCTGGGTCTTCGTCTCGAAGTCGCCCGCGTCGTGGCGCTCGCGAAGCTGCATGGCGGGGTCGCCGAAGGCGCGATTGACCATGCGGCCGCGCCTGACCGGCTCGCGCGCGTCGATGGCCTCCGCCCAGCGAACCACGTTGGTGTAGGAGCCGACATCGAGGAATTCGCCGGCCTCGTAGAGGCGGCCGAGCGCGAGCTGGCCGTACCAGGCCCAGTTGGCCATGTCGGCGATGGAGTAGCTGGCGCCGAGCCATTCGGATTCCGCCAGCCGCCGGTCGAGCACGTCGAGCTGACGCTTGGCCTCCATGGCGTAGCGGTTGATCGGATATTCCCATTTCTGCGGCGCATAGGCGTAGAAATGGCCGAAGCCGCCGCCCAGATACGGGGCGCTGCCCATCTGCCAGAACAGCCAGGACAGGGTCTCCGCCCGGTCCGGCCCTTCGGTCGGCATGAAGGCGCCGAACTTCTCGGCGAGATAGAGCAGAATCGCGCCGGATTCGAACACCCGGGTTCCCGGCTCGGTGCTGCGGTCCATCAGCGCCGGGATCTTCGAGTTCGGATTGACCTCGACGAAGCCGCTCGAGAACTGCTCGCCCTCGCCGATATTGATCAGCCAGGCATCGTATTCGGCGCCCGAATGGCCGGCCGCCAACAGCTCCTCGAGCAGGACGGTGACCTTGACGCCGTTCGGCGTCGCCAGCGAATAGAGTTGCAGCGGATGCTTGCCGACCGGCAGCTCCTTGTCATGGGTCGGTCCGGCGATGGGCCGATTGATATTGGCGAAGCGGTTGCCGCTCTTGTCCTCTTCCCAGGTCCAGACCTTGGGCGGCTCGTAAGTGCCGGTATCGCTCATTCTCTTACCCCTTGAAATTGCTGCTTGCGCCAGAACGGCGAAGGTCGATGCACCCTTCGAGATATGCGGCGGGATGCCGCGAGGCGCAAGACCAGTGTATGGATTTGGTACGCGTTTCCAATATCCTCGCCTCGAAGAGAACGCGATTGTGAATTCGCCGCCGGAATTGGTCGCTCCGCCGCATTCGAAGGTGCGCGCGGCGATTTTCCGGGGTGAAGGAAAGGCTGTACCACGATGACGATCCTGATTGCCGGCGGCGGCATTGCCGGCCTCTCCCTCGCCCTGACCTGTCACCGGATCGGCGCGCCGTTCAAGGTGTTCGAGGCGGTGAACGAGATCCGTCCCCTCGGCGTCGGCATCAACCTGCAGCCGAGCGCGGTGCGCGAGCTCTTCGACCTCGGCCTCGAAGCGCAGTTGGACGGGATCGGCGTCGCCACCCGCGACTACGGCATGTACACCAAATACGGTCTGGAGATCTGGACAGAGCCGCGCGGCCGCTGGGCCGGCTACGACTGGCCGCAATTCTCCGTCCATCGCGGGCTGCTCCACACCATGCTCCACGAACAGGTGCTCGAACGGGCCGGACCGGGTTCGGTGGAGACCGGCTGGCGGGTCACGGGCTTCGAGAACACCGGCGATGGCGTGCGGCTGATGCTCGACAACGCCGCCGGCGAGAGCCGGGTGGAGGAGGGCGCGCTGGCCATCGGCGCCGACGGCATCCATTCGGCGATCCGGGCGCAGATGGCGCCTGCGGAGGGTCCGCCGGTCTGGGGCGGCTACGTGCTCTGGCGCGGCACCACCCGGGCGGTACCGTTCCTGACAGGCGCCTCCATGGTGATGATCGGTCACGACCGCCAGCGCTTCGTCTCCTACCCGATCTCGAAGACGGATCCTAAGACCGGCAAGGCGACGATCAACTGGATCGCCTCGATCCGCTACGGCGAGGACGATCCGTGGAACAAGGAGGATTACAATCGCCGTGCCGATCTCGCCGATTTCCTCCCCCGCTACGAGGACTGGGTGTTCGACTGGCTCGATGTGCCCGCGCTGATCCGCGCCAGCGACACGGTCTACGAATACCCCATGGTCGACCGCGATCCGCTCGACCGCTGGACGCAAGGACGGGTGTCGCTGATCGGCGACGCGGCGCACGCCGCCTACCCGGTGGGGTCCAACGGCGCCGGCCAGGCGATCGTCGACACCCGCAAGCTCGGCGCCCGTCTCCTCGAACACGGCCTGACGCCGGCGGCTCTGGAGGCCTACGAGGCGGAGATGCGCCCGATCACCTCCAACGTCATCTTCGCCAATCGCGGCGGCGCCGGCCCCGATGCCATTCTCGACGTGGTCGAGGAACGCTGCGGCGGCCGTTTCGACGACATCGAGGACGTGATCCCGAGAACCGAACTCGCCGCCCATGCCGACCGCTACAAGAAAATCGCCGGATTCTCCATCGCCGAGCTGAACGCCCTGCCGCCGATCGTCCCGAAGGGTGCGAGGTTGACGTGACCCCGGCGGGGGCGCCGGCGCTGTGGTCCGGTCCCTTGACCGGCTCGATCCGGTTTGCATGATTGCGGTCCCCGCGACGCAAACGAAAGACTTCGCTCGTCATGACAGTCCTGATCGCCGGCGGCGGCATCGCCGGCCTTTCCCTCGCCCTGACCTGCCACCAGATCGGAGTGCCGTTCCGGGTTTTCGAGGCGGCCGACGAGATCCGCCCGCTTGGTGTCGGCATCAACCTGCAGCCGAGCGCGGTGCGCGAGCTCTACGACCTCGGCCTCAAGCAGCCGCTCGAACGGATCGGCATCCCGACCCGCGACTACGGCATGTACTCGAAATACGGCCTGGAAATCTGGACCGAGCCGCGCGGGCGTTGGGCCGGCTACGACTGGCCGCAATTCTCCGTCCATCGCGGGCTTCTCCTCATGATGCTCTACGAGCATCTCGTCCGGCGGGCCGGGACGGCGGCGGTCGAGACCGGATGGCGGGCACGCGGGTTCGAGAACGTTCCCGGCGGGGCGCGGCTTCTGCTCGAAAACGCGGCCGGCGAGACCAGGATCGAAGAGGGCGCGCTGGTCCTCGGCGCCGACGGCATCCACTCGGCGATCCGCGCGCAGATGGCGCCGGGGGAGGGACCGCCGGTCTGGGGCGGGAACGTGATGTATCGCGGCACGACCCAAGCGGCGCCATTCCTCAGCGGCGCCTCGATGGTGATGATCGGCTACGAGAAGCATCGCTTCATCACCTATCCGATCACCGCGCCCGATCCTGAAACCGGCGAAGCGACGATCAACTGGGCCGCGTCGATCAAATACGGCCCGGACGATCCGTGGAACCGGGAAGACTACAACCGCCGCGCCAATCTCGACGATTTCCTGCCCAGCTATGCCGACTGGGTGTTCGACTGGCTCGATGTGCCCGCGCTGATCCGCGGCGCGGAGACCGTCTACGAATATCCCATGGTCGACCGCGATCCGCTCGACCGCTGGACCCATGGCCGGATCACCCTGATCGGCGATGCCGCCCATCCGGCCTATCCGGTCGGCTCGAACGGCGCCGGGCAGGCGATCGTCGACTGCCGCAAGCTCGGCGCCCGCCTGCTCGAGCATGGCCCGACCCAGCAGGCGCTGGAGGCCTACGAGGCGGAGATGCGGCCCTGGACCTCGAAGGTCGTCCTAGCCAATCGCGGCAACGAGGGCCCGGACGCCATTCTCGACGTGGTCGAGGAACGCTGCGGCGGTCGATTCGACGACATCGAGGACGTATTCCCGAAAGCCGAGCTCGCCGCCCATGCCGACCGCTACAAGAAAATCGCCGGCTTTTCCATTGCCGAACTGAACGCCCTGCCGCCGGTCATTCCGGAAGGGGCGAGGGTGGACTTGGGGTGAGGGCGGGAAGAGCTTCATTTATCGATCGTCATTCCAGCGAAAGCTGGAACCCAGCGGCAGCCGCCAAGAATTTAGAAGTCAGTTGTATGACTAGAGCGTTTCCAGTCAATATTGAATCATTTGACCGGTTTTCCAGGCTTGCCGAGTGCTATTGCGGACCGCGTGGTGGCCTTCATGGCCATGAGCGGGTCGCAATAGCACTCGGGAGGCCTGGAAAGCCGGCCTCCGGTGGGCCATATCGGCCCATCTGCTGCGTTCCGCCGCTTGCCCGATACACCGCATCGACCATGGGACTGTTCCGGGCGACGCGCCTTGCATATGAACCGATCTGGCTCCATCAAATGGTTCAATATTGACTGGAAACGCTCTAGAGGAAAGGCGCGGCATCACGCGGCCCCGTGCCGGCCGGAAACCTCCTCCCGCCGCTCCTCGAGCGCCTGCCGGACGATCTGGAAGGCGGAGGACAGGAACAGGCCGGCCATGACCGCGGCCACCGCGATGTCGGGCCAGCCGGACGCCGTCCCCCAGACGCCGAGCGCGGCGAGCATTACCGCGACATTGCCGAGCGCGTCGTTGCGCGAGCACAGCCAGACGGAGCGGACATTGGCGTCGCCGTCCTTGTAGCGCAGGAGTAGCAGCACGCTGGCGACATTGACCGCGAGCGCCAGGAAGCCGATTCCTCCCATGATCTCGGCCTGCGGCACGCCGAGATAGAGGACGCGGTAGAGCGTCGATCCGAACACCCACAGGCCCATCGCCATCAGGCTCAGGCCCTTGGCGAGCGCCGCGTTGGTTCGCGCCCGCACGGACGCGCCGATCACCGCCAGCGAGATGCCGTAGGTCAGGGCGTCGCCGAGAAAGTCGAGGGCATCCGCCTGCAGAGCCTGCGACCGGGCGAGCTGGCCGGCGCCCATTTCCACGAAGAACATCGACGCGTTGAGCGCGATGACGATCCACAGGCGGCGCTTGTAGCCGGCCGAAAGGCCGTCGAATCGGGGGGTGTCGTCGCAGCAACCGGCCATCATCGCGCCTCCGGTGCCACGAGAGACGGCGGTTGCAGGCCGGAATCCCCGCCGGGGATCGCGGGCACGCGCCCCTTCCGCATCGCCGCCACGCGCCGGTTCATCCAGTGGCGGGCGAAGTGGCGATAGAAGATGCCGCGCAGCCCGGACAATTGCCGGTGCGCCCGATAGAAATCGTCGGGCGCATCGAAAGTCCCGAAATCGCGGACGATCCCCGTCTTCTGGATATAGGTGCTGGTCCCGGTCCAGGCGACGTTCGGGGCTTGCAGGCAATCCGTCCCCGCGCCATAGGCGCACAGGCTGCTGCGGCCGGGAAATCGATCTTGCAGGGCCGTGAGCACGGCGGCGTCGAGGATGAATCCCTCGAGCTCGATCCACGCGCCTTCGTACAGGACCTCGATCCAGGAATGCAGGATCTCGCGCGGTGCGAGCGGATAAATCAGTTCCGGAACGACGCCGCGCTGCAGACGCTTTTCGATGGCGAAGCCGTGGAACCGGCAGGGAATGCCGAGCGCCCTTAAGAGCGCCATCAGCAGCGTTGCCTTGGTGTTGCACTGCCCGTAGCCGTCGGCGAGCACCCGCGAAGCAGGGAGCGTGTCCTCCGAATTGTATCCGAACAGGATCTCGTTGCGGACGAAATCGTAGGCCGCGCCAATGCGGTCGGTCTCCGGCAGGTTGCTCCAGCCGCGCCGCTCGATCAGCATGTCGATCGACGGCGCGCGGAAATCCAGCATTTCCGTCGGTAGTAGATAGGGATCCCGGGACATGACACCTCGCTTTCCGGTCGGTCCCACCCTATATAGAAGCTCCAGCGACTAGAGGTTCAAGGGTCTTTTCATGTATTCGATCGGCCAGCTTTCCAAACGCACCGGCGTCAAGGTTCCCACCATCCGCTACTACGAGGACGTGGGATTGCTCGCCGCGCCGGCGCGCACGGACGGCAACCAGCGGCGCTACGAGCCCGACGGCCTCGAACGGCTGCGCTTCATCAAGCACGCCCGCGAACTGGGATTCTCGCTCGAGGCGATCTCGGCGCTCATCGACCTGCAGGAGCATCCGCAGCGCTCATGCCAGGAGGCGCAGGACATCGCCACGGCGCAACTGGCCGCGGTCCGCACCAAGATCCGCCAGCTCAAGGCGCTGGAGGGCGAACTCAGCCGTATCTCGACCGGATGCTCCGGCGACGGTGTCACCGGCGACTGCTACGTCCTCGCCTCGCTGGCCGACCACCAGCACTGCAAGACCGATCATCAGGCTTAGGGTCAGCAGCGCAGCAGGATGACCGGACATCGGCAGGCCTGCACGGCGGATGCGCCGGAGCCGTGG
>Ga0209692_10003471_pt1 | contig 15287 bp, 13 predicted proteins | sample tdDd472_FD_187129 | JGI IMG/M metagenome (GOLD analysis project Ga0209692, IMG submission 187129) | Marine sediment microbial communities from the Atlantic coast under amendment with organic carbon and nitrate - tdDd47.2 (SPAdes)... | ecosystem: Environmental > Aquatic > Marine > Coastal >...
GCGCCAGATATTACTGGCCCGGCGGCGGCAGGTTCCTGCAGACCGACCCGATCGGCTACGGCGACGGCCTTAACTGGTACGCCTATGTCGGCAATGATCCGCTGAATAACACCGATCCGAGTGGGCGCACAGCTATCGCCGCTGGTGCAGGAGTCGGGTGTGCCGTTACCGGTCCAGCATGCCCGGCGGGGGCAACCGTTGGTGCGATTGCGGGTACGGTTGTTACAGGTGCGGTCATCTTATGGGCAATTCTCAACCATGATGATGCGACGGACAGCCCTGATGCTCCTGAGACTACTGTTGGCGAAGATCAGCGTCCATCCAAGAAGTCAGGTGGCAGAACGAATAGTGGCCCATTGGCGCCGGAGCACGGCGGAACCGGTAATGTTGATGAGGACTTTGAGACTCTGACTGGAGGTAATAGTAGTCCAGCACCGGATGACTCGAATCTTCCAGAGGGCAGTAGGGTTGGAGATAATGGTGTAATTCATCGACCTGCTACAGATAAAACCGGCCCGCGCATCGATATTCCTGCGCAGGGAGACAAGCCGCACGAAACTTTACATTATCCGCAAGAGAAGAAACCTGAGGAGAAATAAGGGGATGCAGCTTGTTAAGGCAATTGGCGAAGACGTAATCGACCTATCTGGCATCTTTCCTACCTCACTTTCTAGGATGGCGGAGAGGCGTCTAAATCACAAAAGGTTGGATAGTATCATCCTTGATGTAGGCGGTCCTGATCGGTTGCTAATACAGTGTACACCGACAGACGTTGATGATGAGTTTGAGATAGATATCTTGACACTCAGGCTAATTGATCATCCTCTTCAGGGTGAAAAGGACGTACCCATATCAGACATTGTTGTGCAAGGAATTGAGCGCATTACTACAGACTATGAAGGCCAGAGAATCACTGTTGGCATTCGACTAATCAGCGATAGCGAGCCTTTAGATATTATCGGGGGCGACGTTTTAGCTTCGCTCGCCGTCTATGGTTGGGGCTTTCCTGATCGCGATCACCAAAGCGCGTTTCCATTGAGCGAGTATCACTATGAACCGTGGTTCTAAACTTATTGAATTTTGCCACCTCGTTCGGGCGTTTCGGCGACAACGGCCATGTGATCGATCATGCCTATGACGGGGCGGGGCGTCTTGCACAAACCGGCGATGACGGCCGGACCTTGAGCTATCAGTATGACGCGGCCGGCAACCGGATCCGCCTCACCTGGCCGGACGGGTTTTATGCCGGTTATGCCTATGATGCCATGAACCGGGTGACCACGGTGACCGACAGCGCCGGTCAGGTCCTGGCCACTTACGCTTATGATGCCGCGGGCCGCCGCGCCAGCATCACTTACGGCAATGGTAACGTTGTGAGCTATGCTTACCATGACGACGATGCGCTCATGACCCTCGGCCATGACATGGCGGGCGCCGCCGATGACGTGGACTGGTCTTACGGCTTTAACGCGGTCAATCAACTGACCAGTAAAAGCCTCTCCAACGCTCTTTATCAATGGACGGGGCGGACGCGGGATCATGATTATGTGGTCAACGGCCTTAATCAATATACGGCGATCCGCGGCAACAGCATTAGTTACGACGACAGCGGCAACCTCATCTCCGACGGGGTGTGGAATTATACATATGATGTGGAGAATATGCTGATCGCGGCCGCCCGGCCGGGCCTGTCGGCGAGTTATCTCTACGACCCGCTGGGGCGGCGCAGCGCCAAGACGGTGGACGGGGCGCTCACCAGCTTCCTGCATGACGGGGTGGAGGAGATTGCGGATTATAATTCATCGGGTGTTTTGCTGCGCCGTTATGTCCACGGGCCCGGGGTCGATGAATATCTGGTGATGTACACGGGCAGCGGCATCGCCAACAAGAGCTACTTCCACGCCAATCATCAGGGCAGCATCGTCGCCATGAGCGATAACGGCGGCAGCGTGACCGAAACCCACGCCTACAGTCCTTACGGCATCGGCGAGGGCGATGATAGCGGCAACCCGTTCCGCTACACCGGCCGCCGACTGGACGAAGAGACCGGATTATACTATTATCGGGCGAGATATTATTCACCGGCGATCGGGAGATTCCTGCAGACCGACCCCATCGGCTACGGCGACGGCCTCAACTGGTACGCCTATGTCGGAAACGATCCGCTGAATAACACGGATCCCACGGGGTTATGTCAAGTTAATGACGATGGTAAACAGGTTGGTGTCTGTGGTGACGACGGCAAATCCGAAATGCTCATTGATAGGCAATTACAGGACCCTGATAGCATTATGTCCCAAACAGAGGACGCTGCTGTAGAAGCTGATATTATGGTTGATGTCGGTATGACGCCGGGTGAAGAAGGTGGGGCGACTACTCCGCTTCAAGACTCAGAAACTGGTGAATTAACAGATGTTGTTGTGGATATTGGTGCGCCCATAGAGGTTGAAGCTGTGCGGAATGATGGCTCAATAGGAACGGAAACTATGTCGCAAACAGAAATATTGGAGCATGAGATGTCTCATGTTCTCGATATAGTGACTGGTAGCGAGCCAGTAGGGACTGGGATAGTGGAAGCCAGTGGTGTTGTGGAGCGTGCCCGTGAGGCAAGGGCAGTTAATCGTACCAGTGCATACAGGAGGAAAAAGAACATGGGCTGGCAAAGAACAAGATGGAGTAAAAAGAAGTGAGATACTTGTTATTTATTGGTTTGACTATACGTCGGTAAATCTCAATTCTATTTGCCACGCAAAGAGTTTTGATCCCTGTTGGGAGTATAAAGAAGAAACAGACAAACTATCATTAGCCGAATTGATTAAACGTAGTGAGTTTATTGCTGTTTATGTTGTTTCGGACGCAAAATATTCGGAAAAACAGATTTTTGCCGACAGCCCGGCTTATGACTATAAATTGTTTTCCACGGGCCGTAATTTAAAAGGTGATGCGCCGAATTCTATAGTGTTAACAGGCCTTAAGCCGCCAAAGAATATACCTCCACATTATTTTGTTGTCTTGAAAGAACATGATGAAATAAATCCTGACCGCGTAGGTGGTTCGGGCTCCACTTGGCCAGAAAAGTTGAAGGGAGATAAGGGGTGCACATTTGCTCCTTCGTTTGTGAGGGGGTATGAATATCTGATTTTTAGCTACGGCAGCCGTATAAGTTATGAACCCATATTCTCTACGGTTCATGATAATTGGTATAAAATTGTGAAAGAAGAGATCGGAAAACAAAGAAAGGTCAAAAAATAATTCTTTGAACGGGAAAAATAGAAAAATGGGGGTAGTATACTATTAATTGAAAAATTGGGACAGTATACAATTAATTTAATATGCGGGCGCGTGTGAGACGCGCCTTGTTGTTTTGTTCTTTGAAAATGTTCAATATTATCCCTTGGCCGTCCGTTCTGCCGGTAATACTCCCATATTTGAGGGGCAAGCGGACCCGGCCGGGCAGTTGACCGCGACCAACGACAATGGCCGGACATTGAGTTACGCCTATGCCGACAAGGTTAACCGGACAAAGGTCCAGTGGCCCGATGGTTTTTATGCGAGCTACGCCTATGAAGTGATGAACCGGGTGGATATCATTAAGGAGAATGGCGCGGGGCTGCTGGCTGACTATGCCTATGACACGTCCGGCCGCCGGGCGAGCGTGACCCTCGGCAATGGCGCGGTGACCAGTTACAGCTATCATGAGGATGATGCGTTGCAAACCCTCGGCCATAATCTGACGGGGACGGCCGATGATGTGGACTGGAGCTACGGCTTCAACCGTGTCAATCAGCTGACCGGCAAGATCATGAATGGTGGGGTCAATCTGGCGCTGTACAAGTGGGAGCCGCAATATAAGAAAACCGACGCCTATGTCTCGAACGGCCTCAACCAATATGGCAGCGTGGCGGGGGCGGGCCTCTCTTATGACGCGGCCGGCAACCTCACCGGCGACGGGGTGTGGAGTTATGTTTATAACGTGGAGAATATGCTCATTGCCGCCAGCCGGGCAGGGTTTGCTGTTGATCAGTCCTTTTTCCCCTTTGGCCCGATAATCGCGCTTCCAGCGATAAAACGTATCTCTTGAAACGCCCCAATAACGACAGGTTTTACTGACATTTCCTATTTCTTTGGCATAGTTTAGAATTTTGAGTTTCCGGCGAATTTCCTGTTCTTCGGTTTTTTTCATGGTCAGGCCTCCTTTTCAACATATTCAAAATAACTAAATATGTCTGCCGAAGTCTAGAGATTCACAATTAATCCACGCTTTATGGCTGTGCTGATGACAGATCAGGATAGTTATGATCCATTTCGTTAGGTTCCTGCGAAATAGGTTGACTTTAGCGTAATATTTCGAGTCAATTTCAGTTTAGATCGTTCCCTTGATTAAACAGTAGTCGTTATTTTCAAGCTGCTTTTATCAAAGTACTGCTTCCGTAGTTGCGTGCCCCCGCAACCATGTGTGGACGGCCCTTTAAATGCAAGGGATATTTTGATCTTTTGTAACGATAGGATTAGGTGCTGTCATGTGTCCGGCCTGTTAGTGCGGTGTTTTGCCGCTGGCCCTGATGATTTCCGCGGATCCAGTCTCCAATCAACTCAACGCTCATTTATGAGCATGGTTGCGGGCGAGATGCCTGGATCTTTGGTTTCTTGTCCTTCGTTATCATCACATCAAGTGTCCTTGCAAATGGCTGTAGCTTTCAGTTTGTCTGTTTAAGCTCGAATTTCTCTTGGTGTGTAGGTTTCTTTCCGTGTCATAATCGCCCAGGCGATCCTCGCCATTTTATTGGCCAGGGCTACCGTGACCAGACGGGGCGGTTTTTTCTGAAGCAGGGTGATCACCCAATCATCATCGGGTGTTTTCCTCTTGTTCACGACGCCCAGCATCGATGTGGCCCCAATAACGAGAAGTTGCCGGAGATAACGATCCCCCTGTTTTGTGATCCTGCCAAGCCTGTCTTTGCCACCACTGGAGTTCTGTCGGGGAACAAGCCCGAGCCAAGCCGCCAATTGCCGCCCTGATCCGAATTGAGAAGCGTCGGTAATGGTGGCCGAAAGGGCGGATGCGGTTATGGGGCCAATGCCGGGAATTGTGGCCAGACGTTTGCTTTCGGGGTTCTTTCGGTGGCAGGTGATTATTTCCTTCTCAAGCCGATCAATTCTTGTTTTCAGATCACGTAACTGGCCTATGATCATTCTGAGGGCTGTGTGGGCCGCTTTGGGAATTTGCTGATTTTTATTTTCTTTGACGATGGTGATCAGCTTGGAGATGTTTTCCATACCTGTTGCGGTAATGATGCCGAACTCCGATAAATGCCCCCTGAAGGCGTTGGTTAGCATGGTTCTCTGGCGAACAAGCAGGTCTCTGGTCCGGTGCAGCATGAGCACGGCCTGTTGTTCGGTTGCCTTGATGGGGACGAAACGCATGGACGGGCGGGTGACGGCTTCGCATATCGCTTCTGCGTCGGTCGCATCATTCTTGCCGCGTTTGACATAGGGTTTGACATATTGAGGTGGCATAAGACGTACGTCATGCCCAAGGCGTTTAAGTTCCCGCGCCCAGTGATGGGCACTGCCACAGGCTTCCATGCCCACAAGGCAGGGGGCAAGTTTGGCAAAAAATGCCTTTACAATAGGGCGGCGTAATTGTTTGCGGACGATCACGCGCCCTTCCTGGTCTACGGCGTGAACCTGAAAAACGTTCTTTGCGAGATCAAGTCCGATTGTGGTAATGTTCATGGTGGATGGTCCTCCTTTAATGAAGTTAGCAACAACTCTCATTATGGCACATCAGATGCCGATAGTGGGGGCCGTCCACATCATCAATCGAAGTTGAGAGGCCTTATCCCGTTGAGAGATAAGGCCTTTTCCCTTTGGGGAGGTGAATTGTAATATCCCTGCCAGGTCCCCCACAAGTTCAATCTCAAGCCTGTCTCCTTCGGGGATCAGAACAACAGCTTCAATCAGACTGCGCAGCAGATCAGAGGACTGACTGATAATCTCATGATCATTCAGACTTCTGGTGAGGCTCTTGAGCCGATCTGCATATATGTCTGCCATGTTGGGGTGAAGCAGGGGCTTAAGGGGCTTGGTATTATTGATTATGAGCTCCAGCTCTGCTTTACGCTTCTCCAGTATTGCCATACGGTCTTTGACCTTGGATGGAAACCCCTGCACAAATGGCATCAACCAGCTTATCCATATCCTTATCAATCCTGTTATACTCCTGCCTCTGCGCATCCAGTGCCGACATCTTCAGTGTTCGGTCACGGTTAATGTCCATGGTATATTCAGTGCAGAATTCCTTAAAATAAGCAGGTTCCATCAACTGGTTTTTAAGGCCGTCTATGACTGTGGTTTCCAGCTTCTGTCTTTCTATGGTCAGATGATTGTCACAGGTGCCCTTATTGCGCCTTGTGGAACAGGCGACATGCTTTTTGCCATACATGCCATATCGCTACTCTGGTTGTAGAGAATAAAGTAGAGAATAAAGCTGCATCTGAAGATCTCAACTTTCAACTTTATCAAAGAGAAAAACAGATAGCGGCCCTTTGGGTTACTGTTCATGGTGTAGAAAGAGCAAAAGAATTAGAGCTAGAACATTTTGGAAATTATTTTACTCATGAATTAAAAAGTGCTTATGACGTTGATGCACCTAAATGGAATTTCATTGAAGATGGGCGAGAAAAACGTCTAGTTAAACGTGACGATCATTAATAGTAATTTTCATAATTTATAATTCATATTTTAGATCGTTTCTAGATGAATGAATATATATGAATTCTTGTATAAGCTTATAAAAATAAGAGTAATTAAATAAGGAGGAGAGAAAATGGATAATTACCACATAATCAAAGATGGCGATGATTGGAAGCTGAAAAAGCAAGGAAGTGGTAGAGCGTCCAAAAAAGCAAATACCAAAAAAGAAATAATAAAACAAACTCGGGAATTTATGAAGAATAAAGAAGGGTCTGTGAAAATACATAAAGAAGACGGTACGATACAAGAAGAGCGGACTTATCCAAGAAAAAGTGATCCTAAGAAAACACCAGGTTGATATATGTACAGACCAAAAGAAGAAAAATTTAAACTTTAGCATCAGCTTGGAAATAGGTGTGGATAGAGACAACAATTATTAAGTAGCGAAGGATTGGTTTGCTTTTATTGAGGTGATCGAAAAACATTATACAGCTCATCTCAAAGATATGATTGATACCCACTCGTCAATGTGAGAAGGAAGAAAAAACAAAGAACCTATACGGTTGACTAACAACCCACAATAGGTAAAAATCTAAAATCACAATTTGGGGTTATTAGAAGAATTATCGACTCTGTTTCTACTTTCAATCAACGTAGATATTAAGGTAGGTTGTCGATATTTTTTAGTAGAAAATATGCGAATATTTTCACGATTTATCAAAGGGATTGGGGTCATGAAAATAAAAAAAATACAGGCAAAGAATTTTCGCCTATTAAATGATACTGAAATTCAATTCGATGATGACATTACTATAATAGTGGGTCGTAACAATTGTGGTAAAACATCCTTAGTCGAACTTTTCTTGAAATTAACTGACCTCAAAGCGACTTCCTCAACAGAAGATAACAAGCAAGTACTATCTGTGTCTCCCCGACGATCATTCAAATTCGAAGACTTTTCTCTTCAATCACTCCCTAATTTTCAAAAAGCATTTGATATATGGAAAGCGTTAAAAACTGAACAAAATCCTGATAAAAAATTAGAACTTGAAGACACCATTCAATTAACTTTACCGACGATTGAATTAACTTTGTTTATGGAATATCAAAAAGATGAAGTTATATCGTCATTGATTCCTTTCATTGCTGACCTAAACCCTGAGAGGCAAGACGCAACGGTCAAATTTGAATACAGATGCTCAAAATACGATGCCTTATTCAGTGCTTTTCAGGATCAGGAAAAAGAAGATAGTTTGCTAAAATTTATCAAGTCAAACTTTAAACGACATTATAAATTAAGCCTTTATGTGATTGATAAACTTGATGAAACATACAAGGCTGATGTTGAATGGAAGAACCTCGCCAATTTATTGCTAGCGGAATTCGTTCATGCACAACGCCACTTGGCTGATAATGACAAGAAATCCAATCAAGATTTGGGCAGTGTTTTTGAAAGTTTTTATGAAAACCACAAAGACGATGATACTGAGGATAAACTGCAAGACACCCTTAATGAAAGCAGTGAAGCAATTAATCTGACCTATGATGAATTCTTTGATGACTTCTTAGGAAACCTTAAAACATTTGGTTATCCCAGTCTCAACGATCAAGATTTAAAGATTATTGCCGAATTCAACGCCAAAAGCGTATTACAGGGAAATACTAAACTCGTATATGACCATAAAAATGACAATCTGCTGCCAGAAGATTATAATGGGTTAGGTATAAAAAACCTTATTTACATTATCTTGCAATTGCGTGGTTTCTTCGAAAATTACTCTAAGCGAGACCCGCGCCCTGCGTTCCATTTATTATTTATAGAAGAGCCAGAAGTCCATTTACACCCACAAATGCAATATGCTTTCATAAAGAATTTAAGGAAATTTATTAAGCAGCAGATAGGATGGAACGTACAAATTGTTATTACTACTCATTCCCCACACATAGTATCTGAAAGCGGCTTTAAATCTCTTCGTTATTTTCATGTAAAGGGACAAAACTTAACGGCAAAAAACCTTGAGACATTTAGCGCTCAGGACAGTGAGAAAAAAAACATTGAATTCTTAAAACAATATCTCCACTTGAATAATTGCGAAATGTTTTTTGCAGATAAAATTATAATGATTGAGGGAACTGTTGAGCGATTATTGTTAAACCGCTTCATCGAAAGAAATGATGGTACTGACATTGATAATCCTCTGCTTAGCCAATATATTTCCATCATTGAAGTCGGCGGGGCTTATGCTCATAAGTTTAAGGGGTTATTAGAGTTTTTAAACATCAAAACACTTATTATTACAGACTTGGATGCTATCGACACCAAAAATGACCGAAAAGCCTGTCAGGTTAGTTTAGAAGACCATATTGAGACAAGTAATGGAATATTAAAGTCTTGGCTACCCGCTAAATCGAAAATTACTGAGCTTCTAAAATGTGACGACAGAATAAAGCAAGATGGGATATTCAGAGTCACATATCAGGTTTCCGAAACAGAAAAGAGCAAATGCGGTAGAAGTTTTGAAGAAGCTTTTTTATTAGCAAATGCAAACCATTTATCTGTAGCAGAACAAGTTGAAAAATTTGAAGCTTCGAAAGGTATCTTTTCCAACTATACAAAAGAAGAAGACATAAGCGAAAAAGCATTTGAAATTTCCCAAAAGCTTGCCAAGAAGAAAACAGGATTTGCTTTTGATATTATGTTGATGACCGATTGGAGTGTACCTAAGTATATTGCTGATGGCTTAAACTGGCTCAAGGAGGACGTTTAATGTCTCAGCAGACACTTCTTAAAGTTACCGATAGTATTGATCATCAAAAGAGTTTCATTTTAGAAGCTGGTGCAGGATCAGGAAAAACGTGGACATTAATTGAGAGCCTACGACACATCATTAAAACACAATCAGACAAACTCTCAAAAAATGGGCAAAAAGTAGCCTGTATAACTTATACGAATGTAGCTAAAGATGAAATTATAAGCCGCATAGAGCAAAATAGTCTTATCGAAGTTCATACGTTCCATGAATTTCTTTGGTCACAAATAAAAAGATACCAGACAGAATTGAAAGCCGCTCTTTGTTTCCTCAACGATCAAAAACCAGCCAATAAACAAATTACAGATTTATCCGTAGCCCTCAAACCTCAGAAAATAATATATTCCGAATTCGCCTCTAATTGGCTCATTGGAGAAATCTTTCACAATGACGTTTTAAAGCTCGCGGAATATTTATTTAAGACCTATCCAAAATTATGTCGCATAACAGCAGACAGGTTTCCAGTAATTTTTATGGATGAATACCAAGATACAGAAGAACCTGTCCGTGCAGTTCTTTTGGACCACCTTCTCACCTCAGCACCAGATAAAATCACTATTGGTTTTTTTGGTGATGCTATGCAGAAAATATATAATTCAGGCATTGGAGAGCTAGAAGATGAACGTCTTGATAGAATTACAAAGCTTGAAAATTATCGTTGTTCTAAAACTGTTATTTCCTTGTTGAACCACATAAGAACGGATCTTCAACAGTTCCCTGCTGGTGATAATTTAGAAGGGTCAACCAAATTTATACACTCCAATGCATTTGGCAGCGAACGCCCCTCCTATAAATTAATCCTAGAATTTCTACAAAATAACTGCAATTGGCCATCAGAGAACACTGAAACAAAAGTCCTCGTTCTCACTCACAATAAAATTGCCGGGGCTTTAGGGTTTGCACAACTCCTTAGAGCATACACTACCCGATGGGGATCCTCATTTGGGCGAGATAAACTTTACAAAAGGCAAGAGGCTTTCAGTAAATTTATTATTGAAGGAATAGAACAGATTTGTGAATTGTATGAAACAAAACAATACTCACATTTTCTAAAACGAGTTCATGCTGAAACTTTTAAGATTACTCAACATAGTGATAAAGAAAAACTACAAGAAATCATGAGTGAACTTAATTCGCTACGACAATCTGGAACAATTAAAAATGTCATTGAATACGTCTTGGATAACAATTTTTTGTCCAAACCAGATAAAGTAAAATCCTTTGAAGATAGAATTAATCCTTTAGCTGACTTGGGCGTAATGCTTTTTGAACTTACGGATGAAGAGAAAACCAAGGAACAAAGTCGTCTTGATAAAGACAGAACTTTCAATGAGACCTTAATGACCATTCCATATTTAGAAGTTTTAAAACTTAAAGAATATCTTGATGAAAACACCCCTTTTTCAACCAAGCATGGTGTTAAAGGCGAGGAATATGATAATGTGCTTGTCGTTGTCGATGATACCGCGTGGAACCAGTATAAATTTGATAGTGTATTCTCTGCTGATACCACAAAAACACAATATAACCGTAGCAATAATCTACTCTATGTTTGCTGCTCAAGAGCAATTAACAATCTTGCCATCTATTCTATTTCAGATATTTCCGCCCAATCATTAACGACGATACAAGATTGGTTTGGTGATGATAACGTTTTGGATGTAAAACAGATATGAATATAGATAAAATTGACCTCAGTAATTCTGACAATATGTTGATAGAAACGCTAAACATCCATACACTTTCACCTCAATATCCCGAGTGGACAGAAGACAGAGGCGAGGCTGCTTTTCAACTCATTTCATCATTACTTGAAAGAAATGGTATCCCTGATACACGAAAAGCATATTTCGGCGATCCAGAGTACAATACAGGTCGCGGCAATGGTTCTCATTACCAGACTTTTATTAACAACGGTCATACCGATGAAACTATGATGAAACACCCACATTTCTTGAAATTCGTAAGGTATTTCATTTTTGGTGCACGTTTGCCATTGCAACTCAAGAATAATTTCCTTCAAAAGGTCGAAGAGTGCGGCACTTTCACATCAGGTGACGATGAAACCTTACTAAGTTCAGCACGAAGATTTTTCAAGCAATCCAATCTTAACAAAACTGAATATCGCGAAGAAATTTATAAGTTGTTACTCGATTGTGGATTATCGCTAAGTACGGCGCGACATATTCGAAAATATTTGTAAGCTCTATTTGCGTTTTTTCTTTTTGCCTTTAGCTACTAACGGAGCGGTAATTTTTTCGTACTGCGCAAATAGATATTCAATTCTGTGTCGCTCTGTTGGGAACGGTTGTGGGCGATAAGCTTTATCAACAGCCTTATCCAGCACGTAATGAGCCTTTAATAGGGCTGGAGGCATTGTTAAAGGGTCATATAGGTCTGCTAGCGAACAGTCTGAATACTTATCCCGTTCATCTAATATATCCTGTCCTGCTTTTTCAATAGCTTTAACATGCTTCGTACTTGGGTTTTCTGGCCAAGGAAAGTTATTGTAAACTAACTGATTTGAGTATCTGTAATCGCTTTTTAATCTGCCCGCAACAACACGCATCCATTCCATATGCATTAAAGAAGAGATTACACCAAATTCATATGCCGTTCCCCCCGGAATTATTAAAGTGTTTTCATTCGCAATTTCATTTGGTGTTTTTATTGTAGCAGGTAAATACTTCCTTTTTTGCGAAGAAGTCCTAGGTAGAGTTATATAATTTGAATTTGGCTGTCGGATTTCAGCAAAGAAAGCTGCTTGTGCCGCCAGTTTTCTAGTAGCCTCACGACTACTTTTTTCCCTATGGGCTTTAACAGCCTGAACTCTTTTCATAACTTCTGGCATGCCTTTTAGCTCAATAGGACTAGCATCCACTAACCACAGGCACCACCTTTCCTTGGAATTTAACAACTCTTCTGCACCAAAAACTGACTTAATAAACTTTGCTGCTTGAGGTTCTGCTTTCAACAACTCTGCTTTCTGTACAGGTGATAAAAGTAAATTTTTTCCATCATTTGCCATGCTTCCAAAAACTATAGGGTTAACTGCGCATATTGGGTTTCGCCTTTTTACAACAAAATTATCCTGTCCTTCGACGAGATAAGGATTAATGTTTTTTACAACGATTTCTTGAGGGTTGTCTTTAATATCATCATATTCAAAAATTCGCTTACCTTTTATATCAAAACTACCAAATCCAATAATAATGACATGTACATTTGCTTTTCCACGAGCTTCATTTCCCCATGCAAAAGTCTGGTGAGCAAAATGAATTTTAATGTCGTATTCTTCAAAAAGAAGTCGCCACAATATACCTACTTGTTCTCCTTGCGATATAGAGTTTGTGGAGACAAATGCGCAGCAAATATCTGTTCCTTGAAGATATTGAGCTGCTTTTAAATACCAAGCTGACACATAATCAAGTACGCCAGCGCCTTTGACACCTGAAAAGACAGTTTTTATTTGTGTTCTTTGTTTGGGTGATTGATATTTGGACCCCCTAAATGGTGGATTTCCAAGTAAGGTAACTTGATTACTAATAGGTAATATATCGGCCCAGTCGGTTTCCAAGGCATCTGCATGATGGATATGAGGTGCAGAGATCAGAGGAATACGTGCATAATAAATACCAAAAGCTTCGGACAGTTTCATGTTCATCTGGTGGTCAACAAGCCATAGGGCAACTTCAGCTATTCGGGATGGAAATTCTTCGTATTCGATACCGTAAAACTGATCAACATTGATTTTGGACATATGGGAGATATCTAATTCTAGATTATAGGGAGCTGGCCCATATATATCTTTAAGTATTTCAATCTCTAACAATCGCAGCTCACGGTAAGCCATTATCAAGAAATTACCGCAACCACAAGCAGGGTCGAGGAATTTCATTTGCGCCATACGATGCTGTAACGCTTCTAACTTCTTTTTGCTGCCCTTTGCTTTGCTATACTCAACTTTAAGACCTTCCAGGAACAAAGGCTCTATGACCTTCATAATGTTTTGCTCATTGGTATAATGAGCACCAATTCCTCTTCGTTTATCCTTATCCATCACAGATTGAAAAAGAGAACCAAAAATTGCAGGAGAAATATCACTCCAATCGAAATAGCAAGCTTTCAATAATGCTTCACGCATTTCACTATCAAATGAAGCTATCCGCAAGGGTGAGCTAAATAAGTCACCGTTCACATAAGGAAATTGGGCAAGATCCTCATCCAGTGTAGTGGCTCTTTTTGCATTAGGTGTATCCAATACTTGAAAGAGATGTTGTATTTGAGAGCCTAAATCTGAACCATCTTCAGCAGTTCTTTCTTCAATAAAGAATTTCAGAATATCTTTATCAAAAATACCTGTATCATCAGCAAATAGGCAGAAAAGCAACCTAACAAGAAAAAGTTCAAGCTCACTCCCCTCATAACCATTTCCCAAGAGGGTGTCATGTAATTGCCCCATCATCTCTGAGGCCTTGATATTTACAGGGTCTTGGTTTTCAAAAACACGTTTTTTGTAACCTGAGATAAACCCAAATAAATCAATATGTTTATGAAGGTCTGAAAGCGGGAATTTATATTCATCACCTGTTTCTAGGTCGTATAGTTCAAAAGTCTGGAAATCAGATAATAGTAAATTACTTGGTAATTCCTGTTCTTTGAGGTTTGGAAAATAATCAAATGCTTGCTCCTTAGCTTTACTTAAATCTCGCCCCGCACTTTTTTGCTCTACTAGCAGGACTCCTTTCCAAAACAGATCAATAAACCCTTGTTTGTTTCCTAATTTCTTAACAGGGGCTTCAAATGCTGCCACACGCTGACGTTTAATACCAAAAACACGAAAGAAATCATTATAGAAAGACTGGGTTTCGCCTTTTTCATAATTAGCATCTTCATATTCCTTTGAAAATTTTAATGCTCGTTTCCGGATTTCATTTTTACTTAATGGCATTTAAATAGATTCCCCACAAAATAGACAATACTTTCCGCCTTTGGCGAATACAATTTATACTTAACATTATAATAATGTAATTGTAATTATATTACCTTATCATGGAACGAAATAATTTCGCTAGTATTCTATTTGCGTTTCACTCCCACATCCGCCTTACCAACTGTCTTTTTTCAGCTCTTACTGCATTTTGCATGCAACACTATTGTACATAATGTTGCACAGGGTTTTGATATCATTTTTTCCATATAATAAATGATGGCTAATATAGATTAGGGGAAAGTAAACTGAAGTAAAATTACTGAGTCAATTTCCGTTTATATCGTTCCCCCGCAACCACTCAAAAGGCCTCTAAGTCAATGACTTAGAGGCCTTTCTCGTTCTACAGGACAGGATTTAAAATCCAAAAGGTAAGCAATGGGGAAGCAGAGTAAGACTGTATGTCCTGACCTGCACCCTTTAAATTCATCCAGATTTAAGTAGAGTCTGTCATCAGGAGACAGACAATGAAGCAACGTCGATTTAAGGACTGAGCAGGAACGTCGTGCCAGTGGCACGGCGTAAGCCCGCGCAAGCAGATTATCCGGATACTGAAAGAGCAGGAGGCTGGTGTGCGCACGGGGGATATTTGCCGCCGTCACGGGATTGCTGAAAGCACCTTTTACAAATGGAAGGCCAAGTACGGCGGTATGGACGTCTCTGATGCCAAACGTCTCAAGAGCCTTGAGGATGAGAACCGTCGGCTTAAGTCGCTACTTGCCGAGGCCCACCTGGACATATCGATGCTGAAAGATGTGGCCTCAAAAAAGTGGTGACGCCCGCTGGCAAGC
>Ga0209692_10003472_pt1 | contig 15286 bp, 17 predicted proteins | sample tdDd472_FD_187129 | JGI IMG/M metagenome (GOLD analysis project Ga0209692, IMG submission 187129) | Marine sediment microbial communities from the Atlantic coast under amendment with organic carbon and nitrate - tdDd47.2 (SPAdes)... | ecosystem: Environmental > Aquatic > Marine > Coastal >...
GGCCACCTCTTTGATGATATCGAGGTTCTCGAGGGTAAAGCCGGGGGCGGGAAACCGGGAGAGGTTGAGCGCTCCGATGAGCTCCTCATTTGAAACCAGGGGCACGCTCACGTAGCCTTCCCTGCCTCCTTCCGATGCATGAAATTCGGAAACCAGAGTGTTTTCTGCGGCCTCGTCTCCCTCGATAACGATGCGGTGGCCTCGGGTCAGGCGTTCGGGTTTGAATTTATCGATGGGGTACGAGCCCCCTTCTGGCACCCCGTAACCGGATGCGGTGTCCGCAGCCACCACCGTCGCCTTCTGTTTGGGGAAATCAAACACAACCACACAGGCCCATAAGGCCCCGTAAAGGTTCCGCACATACTTCAACACGCCCTGCATCGTGTCTTCTGAAAAACTTCCATCCAGCACCGCCCGATCGATTTTATTCAGCACACGCAACTGGTTGGAGTAGTACGTAAGGGAGGTCTCCACCCGCTTGCGCTGGAAGGTATTCACCACAAGGATCAGGATGATCATGCCCAGAAAGGCGATGCTCAGGATGATGCCCCACACCAGCCTTTTGTAGGTTTGGTAAAAGGAGAAGGGCACGTTGATCACCTCGGCCCCGGAAGGAAGAGAGGCCTCCCTGATCTGGAACCTCTCCATCTGGGTGTAATCAAACATATGGCGGTTGAGACTTTCCTTAAACACAGGGATGGCCTGCACAGGAACACCCGCAAGGATACGCAGGGCAATTTCAGCGGCTTTTTCCCCGTGGGCGCTGCCACTTGCCATCATCCCCCCCACGACACCGTACCCGAGGTGATTGTCCCAAAAGGAGTAGATGGGAGCATTGGACGCCTGGGCCACCCGTTGCAATCCTTCCGTCACGCTAAACTTCCGACCGTTCCGGTCCACGGTGAAGTTGACGAAAAGGACCACGGTTTCCGGCGGCAGGGAGCTCACCTCCTCCTGGAGTTCGTCCATGCTCATGGCCGGAATAAAGCGAAAGACAGAGGGGTCGTCCATGCGCTTAAAAAAGGTGACCATGGTTTTGAGGATGGCGATGCTGGTATCGGTCTGGTCCACCACCACGAGAATTTTTTTGGTCTTTGGGTGAAGTCGCAGGGCCGTTCTCACGGTCTCCAGGATATCGATGCGCTCCACCACCCCGGTAAAGCGGTCGTGGCCGAACATCTCGAACTCTTCGAAGTAGTTCACCCCGCAAAAGACCACAGGGGTCTCCGGGAAGATCTTTTTCTTTTCATCCAGAAGAAAACGGAAGGCTGAATCATCGGAGGCGATGATCACATCAAAGCGGGTATGACTGTATTTTACCTTTAAAAACTCCGACAGGCGACGCATCTGCCCGGCATCGTCAAAGCGCTCCACATCCATGTATTCGTAATAGACGCTGAGCTTCATGGCCGCAGCGTCTACTTTAGCCAGGCCGGATTCGATGCCCTTGGAGATGCTGTCGTTCCAGACATGCCCTTTATGAAAGGAGTGGAAAATCAGGATATTTTTGTGCGGGGAATCCTGCGCGTGCGCTGAGGAGGTTATAAAAAGGAGACATGCCAATGGCAATATCAACAATCGTAGTATGTAACGTCTGTCCGTCACGTAAAAAACCCCAATTCCCGGAATCACATCCGGGCTTCTCTTTCTGCTATTATTCAGCTCAACAGTGGCCTCCGGCGGCAAGGTGTGCCACCTTGAAAGCAGGTTGCGGCTGCGCTTTGCCCCTCGTTCCTCGGGGCAAATCACAACCGCCTTCAAAACGGAATTTCGTTCGAGGACACATTTTAAGAACTGTTTGTTAAACCCACTCTTTCAGAACAGGTTAAAGCTTAGCCCCCGTCAAGGCCGCCAATGGTACAAGCTGAATAGTTACCCTCTTTTTTATATATAATTAGGCAGAAAACTATCAGCGTGCCCCCCATAAATCAAGACATGATGCGCATGATAATGCTCACTCGCAGAGAACAAAGAGCCCCTCCTGAACCCCCCACCACATGGATGGGACCATTCTGCCTTCGTGTGCTCCCAATGCCCACAATGGATCTTAAATACACACTGTATCCTATGTCGCCATTGCAACCCAAAAAATGGGGTATTTTACCCCACACTCAGTCCAAACTGACTTATCCCGTGCACGGGGCTACTGGCTTCCAGCAAAAAAATGACCGCCCCAAAGCGGCTCATTATTCGATTAAATTCAGATCATTGAAACCACAAGCACACACATCACCCAAAATAATTCAGCGTAACCATTCACACTTGGCAACCGTTTTGCAATTCAAGAATGCCAGTTACACAAACTCGATTATTCATGGGCAATACACAGCCCGTTTCAACTCATACCCCCGATCAAGGAGGTTCTATCATGGCTAACAATGACGCAGTTTTCGGATTCTATATTCCTACCGTCACTCTCATGGGCATCGGTTCACACAAGCAGCTGGGTGAGCAGATCAAAATCCTGGGTGGAAAAAAACCGTTCCTGGTGGCCGACAAGGGCATCACCGAAGCAGGGCTGACAAGCCAGATTGTCGATCTCATCAAGCAGGAGACAGGTGCCGAAACCGTGGTCTTTGACGACACCGTTCCCAACCCCACGGACACGAACGTGGAGGAGGGCGTGAAAGCCTACAAAGAGAACGGGTGCGATATGATCATCACCTTGGGTGGCGGCAGCCCCCACGACTGTGGCAAGGGAATCGGCATCGTCCTGACCAACGGCGGGACCATTCACGACTTTGAGGGGGTCGATCAGTCCACCAAGCCCATGCCGCCCTTCATTGCCATCAACACAACGGCCGGAACCGCAAGTGAAATGACCCGGTTCTGCATCATCACCGACACCAGCCGCAAGGTGAAGATGGCCATCGTTGACTGGCATGTGACCCCGACGGTGGCCATCAACGACCCGCTTCTCATGGTGGGCATGCCCACGGCCCTCACCGCGGCAACCGGGATGGATGCCCTCACCCATGCCGTGGAGGCTTACGTCTCCACCATGGCAACGCCGGTGACCGACGCCTGTGCCCTGAAGGCCATTGAACTGGTGGCGGACTACCTCCGGCAGGCAGTGGCCAACGGTGAAGACATCGAGGCGCGGGACAAGATGGCCTATGCCGAGTACCTTGCAGGCATGGCCTTCAACAATGCGAGCCTCGGCCATGTCCACGCCATGGCCCATCAGCTCGGGGGATTTTACAACCTCCCCCACGGGATCTGCAACGCGATCCTGCTGCCCCATGTGTCGCGCTTCAACCTCATCGCGAGGCTCGACCGGTTTGCAGATATCGCCATCGCCATGGGTGAGCCTGTGGGCGACCTGTCGAAACGCGAGGCGGCTGAAAAAGCCATCACCTCCATCGAAACCCTCTCGCGGGACATCGGCATTCCCCCCAACCTCACCGTGTTGGGCGTGAAAAAAGAGGACCTGCCCATCATGGCGGATAACGCACAGAAGGACGCCTGCGGTGCCACCAACCCCAGACGTCCGTCCCATAACGACGTCATCGACATCTACACCGCAGCACTCTAAACCCTACGCCCGCTACCGGGCACAACCCAGGCCGGCAGGCGCCCATGAGCGTCCGCCGGCCTTTTGCGTTTGAAACGACGATGCCTCCGGCGGCGAGGTGAGCCACCTCGAAAGCAAATTGCGTATGCGTTTTACCCCTCGTTCCTCGGGGCAAACCACATCCGCCTTTGATTGTGGTGTAACCCGGCAAGGCTCTCATTGCCTGCCCTACCCCGTCCAGAAACAGGGTTGTGAAAAACGTTCTTCGTGCTTGGTTCTTAGTTCTTGGTTCGAGGAGTCGCTGCTCTCCATCAGTTATGAAAAAAACAGGAGCTGGTTACTGAAAGCATAACCTGCACGGTACAGATAACGGGCGTCCAATATACATCGTCTTCCCCGGCTGCCTGAGGCATGAATACGGCTGACTGGTTTTACCGAAGGTATCACCGCCACATCTCATTTAACCAAGTGACCGGGGATCCATGCCTGAAAAACCGATCAATGCGATTCATACAGTGGTTGCTTCACCACTCGGAGGGTTATGATCGCGCCGGGAAAATCACTTGAACCATGAAGAGCATGAAGGACATGAAGAAAAACGGAAGCGCTTTTCAGCGGCGAAGCCGCCTTCAAGCTCTTCATGTGCTTCATGGTGGCTTATGGAAAACGTTCTTCGTGCTTGGTTCGTCGTGCTTGGTTCAAGGAGTCGTTGCTCTCCAACCATTATGGAAAAAATAAGAGATGGTTCCTGATGGCACAGCCTGCACGGTACAAATAACGGACATCAAATCTATCTCGTCTTCCCCGGCTGCATGGGGCATGGATACGGCTGTCAGGCGTTACAAAAGATATAATCGCCACATCCCAGTTAACCAGGTTACCGAGGATCCATACTGGGTAAGCCGATCAATACGATCCATGCAATTGTTGTTTCACCACTCGAAGGGTCATGATCACACCGGATAAAACATTTAAACCATGAAGAGCATGAAGGACATGAAGAAAAACGGAAGCGCTTTTAAGCGGCGAAGCCGCCTTCATGGCTCTTCATGTGCTTCATGGTGGCTTATGGAAAACGTTCTTCGTGCTTGGTTCTTAGTTCTTGGTTCAAGGAGTCGTTGCTCTCCAACCATTATGGAAAAAATAAGAGATGGTTCCTGATGGCACAGCCTGCACGGTACAAATAACGGACATCCCCTCTATGTCGTCTTCCCCGGCTGCCCGGGATATGAATACGGCTGACTGGTTTTACAGGCGATATAACCGCCACATCCCATTTAGCCAATTGACCGGGGACCCATGCCTGAACAACCGAGAAATGCGATCCATGCAATGGTTGCTTCACCACTCGAAGGGTCATGATCACACCGGATAAAACATTTAAACCATGAAGAGCATGAAGGACATGAAGAAAAACGGAAGCGCTTGTTTCCGACAGCGCCGCCTGCATGACTCTTCATGTGCTTCATGGTGGCTTATGGAAAACGTTCTTCGTGCTTGGTTCGTCGTGCTTGGTTCGAGGAGTCGCTGCTCTCCATCAGTTATGAAAAAACAGGAGCTGGTTATTGAGGGCATAGCCGGCACGGTACAGATAACGGACATCAAATCTATCTCGTCTTCCCCGGCTGCATGGGGCATGGATACGGCTGTCAGGCGTTACAAAAGATATAATCACCACATCCCATTTAGCCAATTGACCGGGGCCCCATGCCTGAACAACCGAGAAATGCGGTCCATGCAATGGTTGCTTCACCACTCGAAGGGCCATGATCACGCCGGATAAAACATTTGAACCATGAAGAGCATGAAGGACATGAAGAAAAACCGAAGAGCTTGTAAGCGGCGAAGCCGCCTTCAAGCTCTTCATGTGCTTCATGGTGACATTTCTTTTGTCGTATTTTAAGGTGGCTCCATTTCTCATCATACTTTGGGTTGACCCAGGCCATGATTCATGATGAAAGCATCGGAGTGGTACGCCCCAAAAAACAAACACCCGTGACAACAGAACAGGAACCAAGCCCCATGGAAATGCCCGTGTTCGACCCGACAATGCTCCTTAAAATCGCCCGGACAGCCATGCCCTTCGGAAAATACCAGGGCGTCCTCCTTGTGGACCTGCCAGAGCCCTACGTGGTGTGGTTCAAGCAGGAGGGGTTTCCCAAAGGGGAGCTGGGGGAGATGCTGGGGCTGGTGTATGAGATCAAGGTGAATGGGTTGGAGTATTTGGTGGAGCCGCTTAAAGTCGGGTCATAGGTAATGGGAGATAGGTTATATTGGGCTTCGCCCTACCCAGTGAATCGTGAATAGTAAGTAGTGAATAGTGGTGGAGTCACGCTGTTCTGCCATTTTAAAAAGGCCCCAACCCCAATTGTGGTTCACAAGCCACCCCACCCTTAAAACCTTGTGACTTCACCCGAACAATCCCCAGCCTCTGAGGCGGGCGAAGCCCGCGGCGAACGCCCTTGCGATTTGTCCCGAGGAACGAGGGACGAAGCGCAAGGGCAACCCGCTTTCGAGGTGGCTCACCTCGCCGCCGGAGGCAAGTCTTTTCCCCTTCCCTTACGTTCTCTGAGCCCTGAGGTTCCATCTTTCCTAATCCCCCAATTTACGTTATGACAGGTGCATGACCACTCTCATCCTCACCGAAAAGCCCTCTGTGGCTGCTGACTTCTCCAAAGCTCTGGGCGTCCGGACCCGACGGGACGGATATTACGAAGGAAACGGGACCCTCATCTGCTGGGCCGTGGGCCATCTGGTGGAGCTGTTTGCTCCTGAGGATTACAGCCCCTCGTTTAAGAAGTGGTCCCTTGCGACCCTGCCCATTCTGCCGGAGCCGTTCAAGTACAAGCCCATCAAAAAGAGCGGAAAGCAGCTTGGGGTGATCAAGAAGCTCCTCAAGACGCCGGGGCTTGACCGGGTGATTATCGCAACGGATGCGGGGCGCGAGGGCGAGGTGATTGCCCGGACGATTTTGCTTCAGGCGGGGTACACTGACAAAGGGCGGATCATGCGCTTCTGGACGAGTCAGGCCCTGACCCCTGCTGTTGTGCGGAGCACCCTTGAAAAGCTACAGCCCATCACTGATTACGACCGACTCTGGCGGGCGGGGTATTACCGGCAAGTGGCGGACTGGATGGTGGGGGTGAACGGGACGCGGGCTCTTACGGTACGTCTGGGTGATCTCTATTCGGTGGGGCGCGTGCAGACAGCGGTTCTGGCGCTTCTGGTGCAGAGGCGGCGCGAGCGGGAGAACTTCAAGCCCGAGCCTTACGTGGTGGTGAAGATTCACTTTTCCAATGAGAAGGGAACGTGGATCGGCACCTGGTTTAAGGAGAAAGAGACACGGATTTTTGACCTTGAGGCGGCTCAAGGGTTGGTGGCAAGGCTCACCGCCGAAGAGACTCCGGGCGCGGTGCTTTCGGCGGAAAAAGAGAAGAAATCGGAGCCACCGCCTTATCTTTTTTCCCTCACGGACCTTCAGCAGGAGGCCAACAAGCGGTTTGGCTTTCCGGCCAAAAAGACCCTGAACGTGGCCCAGGGGCTTTATCAGGACAAAAAGTGTCTCTCTTATCCCCGAACCGACTCCAGGGTCCTGGGCACCCAGAACCTCGATATGGTAAAAAAGCTGGTGGACAAGCTCGCGGGGGCCGCCCCGGAGCTTTTTAAGGGTGTGGACCACGGGCGTATTTCTCTTTCCAACAAGCGGGTGTTCAACGACGCCAAGCTCACCGACCACCACGCCCTGATACCCTTAAAGAGCCTGCCCCCCAGTGCCACGGCAGACGAAAAAAAAATCTACGAGCTGGTACTCAGGCGTTTTGCGGCGGCCTTTCACCCCAACTGCCACTTTGAAAACACAAAGATCGTCACGGTCTTTTCTTCGGAGACCTTTCAAACCACGGGAAAAATCATTCTCTCACCGGGATGGCGAGAGGCTTGGCCCATCAAGGCGAAAAAAGAGGACGAGGCGCACATTCCGCCGCTGGTAAACGGGGATGCAGCCCACAAAGAGAAGGTGGCCGCCGAAAAAAAGGAGACCACCCCGCCTGCCGCATACACCGACGCCCTGATCCTGAAAGAGATGACCAACCCGGGACGCTACGTGTCTGAAAAGGCCATGAAGGACCTCTTCCGTGGCGAGGTGGGCATCGGCACCCAGTCCACCCGCGCCCAGATTCTTGAGATCCTCATCCAGCGGGATTACGCAAAGCGCCAAGGAAAGACCCTGGCTGCCACCGACAAGGGCTGCTACCTCGTGGAGATGCTCCAGAAGACTGCCGTAAGTCGGGTTCTCACCTCCCCTGAGGAGACGGCCCGCTGGGAGATGAGCCTCAACCGCATCGCCCTGGGCGAAGGGAACAACGAAAATTTTCTGGCCACCATCAAAGAGTTCGTTCAAAAGTCCATGGATGAGCTGAAAACCGTCGCCATGGAAGGCGAGGCCCCTGCCGGTCGCAAGAGAACCGGCGAAGTGGTGGGACGATGCCCCGCCTGCGGCGGCGAGGTGATAGAAGAGTACAAAAATTACAAGTGCACCTGCGGCTTCGTTCTCTGGAAAAAGATCGCCGGCAAGAACCTCACCCCCAACATGGTCGGCCACCTGCTCCGCACGAAAAAATCCGGCCCCTACAACGGCTTTATCTCCAAAAAGAAAAAACGGTTCACTGCGTCTCTTATCCTCGCCCAGAAGGAAGGCACCTGGCAGATCACCTTTGACTTCGACAGCAAAGGCAAAAAAGGAAGCGCCAAGAAGGCCGCTGCAGAACCAGCACCCTGGAGTTCGTCCCCGAATGCCTCAGGGTCCTTCTCGCATAGCCAAGAAGCCTCCAGTTACGCGTCACAGCCTGAGAGACCTACAACGCTCACCCCTAAACCAGCCCAAAACCAGAAGCCCCTCAGGGGCCTCAACCAGACCGGCCTCAGGCCGTGCCCCGCCTGCGGCGGGTCTATCATCGAAGGCAAGCGCGGCTTTGGCTGTGCCAACTGGCCCGCCGACAAAGGCGGCTGCCGCTTCGTCATCTGGAAAACCCTCTTCGGCAGAGAGCTCACCGAATCCCAGCTCACCTCCCTCCTCTCCATGAAGCCGACCCGGCCCTGTAACTTAACGACTCAAAACGGAACTACCGTCAAAACCCGGCTGCGGCTGACCAACACGCCCCAGGGGTGGATGGTGATGGCGGATGCGGATGAGAAAGGAAATAAGCATTTTTCGCCTGTTATCTGTTCACACGGTTAAAAGCAGGTTATGGGCAATAGGTGATAGAAAACCCTTGCCTCCGGCGGCAAGGTGACCCACCTTGAAAGCTTGTTTCCACTGTGCTTCATCCCTCGATCCTCAGGAACAACCACAGCGGACTGTATTTAAAACCTGCTGTGTTAATTATTTGCCTTCCGTCCTACCAACATAGAAACATTCTTCACACGACAAGAGTAGAAGATGTAAAAGACGTGTTCCAATGGATCAGGTTTCCATGTTTCATACTCTCAATAGTCGACGGCACACGAACGTTTTTTTCATCTGTATATTAAAAGGCAAACATGGAAAATTGAGAGCAAAGGTGGAAAAAAGTCCACCTATCGCGATATTAAGGGCTCAAACATGGACTCTCAAGGGCAGGTATATCAATATACGTTTCAATGCCTGAGCTAAAAGAGCCAAAGAACCTCCCCATGTATTCACTATGAATTAAGGCAACTACCCCAACATTCAAAACCCACAAACTCTACACTTGCTTTGCAATGCGAACTATGATCTCATCCTCAATAACTGGAAAAATTGTTCGGTAGTATTGAACAACCAAACATGGAACCTCAACCCGCTTGTTTGTCCACTTTACCCCCTTGGATATACGATATACGGTCCAAATGTACGGGTTATATAGGTGATACATGGAAAAACGTGCGGGTTATTCCCAATGTTATCTTTTGGTAGGGAAATGAATCTTACTACAGAACAGAAAGACCGACTTTGGGGAATACAAGCCTACGAATGGGTAGAGCAAGGCCTCTCCAAAGAGGAAATATTCAAGAAAGTCGAATCACCGTTTGAGTTGTTTTACATGTCTATTGTCGCGATGTGGGACGTTTCAGAAGGAGATTTCGATCGATTTATTGATCACCCGCAATGTGATCTTGGGCTCGCTTTATTGATTTACTGGAAACTCGACAGGGAAGATGCAAGAAACGAACTGTTATTTAACAAAATTGAGTGGATGGTCTCTAATAGTGAATTCATATCCGGGCATATACAATTTGATATTTATTCAATCGAACCCTCGGTGCGCAATAAGGGCAGCGCTAATCTGCTCATATCAACTGATGGGGATCAAATGAATCTTAACTATCCAGAAGTGTTGCGGTGAATAAGGTAATTTAAAAATAAAAGATAACAATCTGCTGGTAGGGACGCTCGTTCCTCGCGCCCCACAGCAGCGCGTTATACGTATGAGAAAATAGATGGAAATAAGACGAATACCCAAAGATTGGGAACACCCAAAAGATAAAGATGGCAACTTTATCCCCATGTATGGCCAAACATACAGTGATGCATGTGATGAGTGGTTACAAGAATTATCAGATTGGGAATCTGGTAAACATCCTGGACGCAAAGACTCTGAAGTCCGATACTATTGGGATTATGAAGGACCTCCACCTGATTTTATGTCTTATTTTCCCGATTTTGATCAACCGAGAACTGCCTTTCAAATCTATGAAAATACATCGGAAGGTACTCCAATTAGCCCCATTTTTATAAATAAAGATGAAATGATGCAATGGCTATTAAATCAAGGCCTCAATAGTGATGTCATTGATGAATTTATTAGTCGTGGCGGTATGACAAGTACGTATATTACAGGGGAAAATGGTGCAGTTGAAGAAGAAATACTGTTCTATGACGTATAACAATTTTTTGCAGTGGGACCGGGCTTACGGCGCGGTTTTTTGAAGGTTAAAACATTAACAAACATTTTCTTTCAGTGGCAGTTTTCGGCATTCGCCGCCCGGCCCCTGAAAAATGCGTTCTGTGTATAGGGAGCGAGAAAATGATTAAATACGAAGATATGCCAGAAGATAATGAAAAATTGGCAAAAATTGATATTGATTTTCCGCATGTGCCTTTAGCGAATATTCATTCGCCAGAAGACTTAAAATCGGACTTGATCGAATATTTAGAAATTGAGGATTACGCACCCGATGGTGAAATAGGATTCATCAGAACGGCGAAAGTTGAAAATACGGTATATTGGATTTGGAAATTTATCTCGCAAGGGGATGAAGTATATGCGACCGTTGCATTAGATCAGAACGGAAATATGACCATAGGATGCGATGAAAATTATTATAATTTAACACCAGAGCAATATATTATTGGCGATTATCATAATTGTTTTTAACACAGAACAAGTCGCTAAACTCGGACCGGGCTATGCTGCCTGCTCCTCCAGCGGTTTCAAAATTTAAACATTTTCGCTTCCTGGCCGTTGTCGCTCTGCGCCGCACGGCCCGTTAGCTCAAGCGTTATATTTTTGGAGTAGATATGAATCCACAAATATTCAGAGAATCAGATGGTTATAAATCAGAAGATTTTTTACAATCGGCATATCATCACTTTGAAGCTGCTCGATTATTGATGTCTTCATCAACATCCCCAGACTTGTTTGATTCTGGCGGATATTTACTACATTTATCAATTGAATTGATTTTCAAGTCTTGGCTACTTCATGAAAATAAGCAGTTTGAAATAAAAAACGGAAAAGGACATTCCTTGCAAGGCCTTAGAGATAAAGTTTGTGAACTACAGCCAACATTAAAGTTCAGTAGCAGACACAATAGGATTATTGAGTACTTTCAAAATCATTTTGAACTTCGATATCCAAACAGACAAAAACCAACTGAGATTGGTTCACAGGATTTAGATTTAGCTCAAGAATTAATAAACAAAATTACAGAAAATCTTCCTGATGACTTATATTCAAAGTTTGAAGCTATTCCATTTGGTACAAAAGGAGGTAGAGTTTATATGGAAAAGCCTGAAAATTCAGATAATGATTTTGACTTAATCACCAATAGGCAAGCAAGAATATAACAATGTACTAAAGTGGGACCGGCTACTGCAGGGTTTTTTCATATTTTTCAATAATTCAAGCTTTATGGGGTAACGGCCTGCGTCGTTACACGCCGCCGGCCCCTTAGCACTGCGTTATGCCATAAAATCAGGAAGAAAAATTATGAGTGTCAAATCTGATCAATTTAAAAATACTGCGTTCGTACATCCGAGTGTTCAGATTTATGGAAATGTGAAGCTTGGTGAAGGTTCTTCTTTATGGCCTTACGTTGTTATCAGGGCAGAGGTACATGACGTTACAATTGGAGTTAAAACCAATATTCAGGATTTCGTGATGATTCATATCGGTAGTATGTCCGGCACTATCGTTGGAGATTACTGCTCTATAACTCATCATTGTACCCTGCACGGGTGTACAATTGGAAACAACTGCTTAATCGGCATCAATTCGACTATTATGGATGGTTGCGTAATCGGGGATAACTGCGTTATTGCGGGTCATACCTTTCTCAAGGAAGGTACCATAATCCCCGATAATTCCATCGTAGCAGGTATTCCGGGGAAAGTAATTAAAACGAAAAACAACTATGATGCGAATTTTTTTAATGCGATGATGTACTATGAAAATGCGCTTGGATATTCTGAAGGAGATTACAGACGGTTATCTGATCCTATTGTTCTTGAGAGACTTCAAAAATTGACATCACAAAGTTTACCGAAACCACTCAGCTAACAAAAAACAATCAGCATAACAATTGCTTGCACCCGACCGGGTGCAAGTGCGGTTTTTTCGGTCGACTTCGTCACCCGAAGGTTTTCAAATATCAAACACTATCGTGCTTCGGCACCCGTCGGGTGAAGCATGCGTTATGTTTTCCTCGTCTATGGATACAAAATTACAAAAATGGATAAAATGGCTCGATATTATTAAAATCGAGATATCTGAAATCCTAATTGGACGAAATATTTTTTGGCAATTATTAGAGTCGGTTGAATCTGATTCTGTCAAAAGGGGTAAAATTATTTATGGTCATTATTTGTGTAGTAGTTTCACATCTCATGTAATGATGGCTATCAGACGCCAAATTAAAGATAACAAGCAGAGCATTTCACTTGTACGTCTTCTAAATGAATTGATCGAAAATCCAGAAATTATTTCTAGTGATTATTTTAAAAGTCTATGGAAAGATAGCACAAGCAAGCATAAGGCAGATACTTATTTTCATGATTATTCATTGGGTGTTTATAATCATATTAGCCGTGAGGTCGTAAAAGCAGACTTAGAGCATTTATTAAAACACACAAATAAAATCGAGGCACTGTCTGATCAAAGGCTGGCACATCGTGATAAAAAATTATTTCAGTCAGTACCTTCAATTACAGAGTTGGAAGCATGTATAGAGACTTTTAAAATAATATTTTGTAAATATTATTATTTATTCCATGCAGAACACGTAGATTTATTACCAGACTTTCATAATCCAGATTTAAAACAAATTTTTTATGACAAATCACTACTTGATAAATTAACATAACAATTTTTTGCAAGGGACCGGGCTACAGCTTGGTTTTTCGTAGGATGTAGCACTTTCAAACATTATCTTTTAGCGGTCGGTTTCACTATTTGCGCCCGGCCCCTGAAAAATACGTTATGTGAAAATTGAAAATATTTTAAAGAAATAAGGCGGATTATGTTCAAGGTAAAATGCATCAAATGCGGAAATAAAGTTTCAACCTTTCCCAAGGAAATTGGTGGTGCATTTTTGGTCCTATTTACAATTTTTTATCTCGGAATATTTGGCTTTACCATGGGCTCAATAATCTACTCAACAATGATGGTTGGTGTAGGAACATACTGGTTAATTACAAGGCCTTCAAAAAAATATCGATGTGCCAATTGTTTGAATAACACCAAAACTTCATACACATAACAATTGGCTAATGGCCGACCCCAAAAAGCTGGCCACGTCTTTCGTAACTTCAATCGCCATCCCTATCAGCTTTTTGGGTCGGCATAGCCACGCGTTGGGCAACAGTTTGAAAATATGAATTTAAATAACATAAAAGAATGATCGAAGATTTTTTTAAATATGATGCTTCTCTTTTTTGGGAGGGATTGAATGAAGTAGATCTTAACTCAAGGTTTGTTGGTGCTGATTTATCTGCTTTTCAAAGAATAGAACCTGTTTGGGATACAGGGCAAGACGCCATGATTTTCAATCAGCACAACCAAGAGTACCTTGAGTCATGCTCATTATATATTTGCCCATCCGACAGACTGTATGAGCTCATATTTCTTAGACGGCATTATACTTTCGAGCATTTTTGGGACAACGGTAATCGAAATAAATTTCTTAGGGTAATTGGGCATTGGTTAAATGGCCAGGTATTGTCTCCAGCAGTTTTAAAACCAGCTGATAATGGTCGACTTATTAAGTTAGATGGTTTTCATCGGCTTGCTATTGCTTTTATATCTGGGTCAAAAAACATCCCATTTTATTGTGCCTTTGAAGAACTACCTGATGGGATTTCTAAAGCAGGTGCATGAGCCCAACAATCGCTTTCACGCCGACCGGGCGTAAGTGCGGTTTTTCAAGCGGTTTTGCTTTTTGGCGGTTGGCGTATTTCAAACACTTTCGCGCTTCAGCGCCCGTCGGGTGAAGCGTGGCGTTATACTATTCTATAATAATTCGAGGTCACATTATGGTTGAACTAAAAGATGCTCTTCCGAAAGCTCTTAAAGACTATGTTGATCAAAATGGATCTAATGTAATTGATGAATCAATTAATGAAAGATTGTTTTCTGTTAAAGAAGAAATGGATCAACATAAAGAAAATATCATTGTCGATATTGACAAAAAATTTTCAAAACAGAAACAAAGCGCTTCGCTCATCCTGCTTTTCGTATCTATAGTTTTTTTTGCTATTGGTTGCTCAGTATTCTTTTATATTCAAACAGATCGAATTTATTTTCTGGAAAAACAAATTTCTAATTTAGCATCACAAATCAGCCCTACATTAAAAGAGTATAACACTAAACCTTCTGGGGGGAACTAGGGGACAGGCAAAATACGCTTGACCCCTAAAACATCCCATGAGATGATCACACCAAACACATAACCAACCTTATTCACAGACAAATTACCCATACAAATTCCATACCCCCACCAGAGTTTAAAAAAACGAAAGCCCAAGGAGAAGACCAATATGCCTCGGATTCCCCGGATGGTCAGGACCGATCCAGGTCAGAAAACGGTGTATCATGTCATCAGTCGCACGGCGTTGGACGGACTGCCCTTTCAAGATGCGGAAAAAGACGAGTTGGTAGGTGTGATTCAGCGGTTTTCCATGGTGTATGCTGTGGAGGTATTGGGGTTCGCGATCATGGGAAATCATTGGCATCTCCTGGCTGAGGTATCGCCATGCGCAATGCTTTCGGATGATGAGGTCAGGCGGCGGTTTATGCTCCTCTACTCAACGGGTGCTGAGTTTCCAGAGGGCCAGTTGGAGGCGTTCAGGGAGCGATTTTGCAGCTTGTCGCGGTATATAAAGGACATCAAGCAGACCTTTTCCCGGATTTACAACCGGAAGAAGAATCGCCGGGGCACGCTCTGGGGAGAGCGTTTCAAAAGCGTGATCGTCGAAAAGGGGGAGACCCTGATCAATTGCCTGGCCTATATTGACCTTAATGCCGTTCGGGCAGGGAT
>Ga0209692_10003476_pt1 | contig 15280 bp, 18 predicted proteins | sample tdDd472_FD_187129 | JGI IMG/M metagenome (GOLD analysis project Ga0209692, IMG submission 187129) | Marine sediment microbial communities from the Atlantic coast under amendment with organic carbon and nitrate - tdDd47.2 (SPAdes)... | ecosystem: Environmental > Aquatic > Marine > Coastal >...
TTTCTCTTCTACCTGTGCAGGACTATATTTACTTGGGATCTCCGTCATAACAAAGCATTTTTTGAAGTCGCAAAATTAGTAAAAATCTTGGAGTTATGGGTTTTGGACCTGTATGTTGGGTGGAATAAAGAAAGGCTCTGGACGTCATCTTGTCCAAAGCCTTATCAGAGGTACTATATTGAAGCGGATTATTCTCCGCCGGGTTCGTCATGATCGTGTTCGTGATCATGCTCGTGTTCATCTTGCTTACAGTCTTTCTTCTTGTCACCTGACAAGACGGACAAAAAGTCCATGAAGTTAAATGCGTTCATATCGACCTCACCCTTCATATAGATCATCGTAAAGCCATCCTCCTCCTCAACGAGTAAGGCCAACTCACGAAAGAGTCCGTCACTGGTCTGGTTCACATGCAAGCTCACATCCTCACCATCTTCTGCATGAACTTCAACAATGGAAGCATAGCTGTCATCTTCAAGGGCTGAACGAACATTGCTTAGGAATTTATCCACCGCTGCTTCCGATGATTCCAGGGTATCAGGCTTAAGGATTTTAATAAAATCAAGCTGATTCAGGGATTTGGCCACAGCATTGTCCTCAGATTTTATCTGTTCTTTGAATTCATCAGAGGAGGGATCAATCACTTCCATAGCAATCCCTTTTTTATCCCCGTATTTGTTAACTGCCTTTTCAAGCGGTGTTTTCTGGGCCAGGGCACTGAGTGCAAATACCGTTAATATGATAAATGTTGTTAATCTCATGGTTTCCTATTTGTGTTTATTCGTCCTCATCATCGTGGCTATGGCCTTTAATTTTATCCATTTGATGGATTCCCATACTCTGAGATACTTTGGAGATTGTTTCCATATCCATGTCGCCGAAGATACTGATGAAGCCAGCCTGATCTTTTGAATCGATCAAAACCAGGAATTCTTTGAACATCTCTCCATCCTGGCGTGCAACAAATCGGACTTTTTCGTCCTTATCGTCGACTACCATGAGTTCTTTAAATCCGTCCAGATCGAATGCTTTCAGGTCTTTTTTGAATGCCTGGAAGTCAGCATCTTCTGCATCGGCATCTTCAAACATGACTATCCTGATAAACTCAAGGTTTGACATGGCGTCTTTCATCTCATTCATCTCTTCGGCATCATCACCTTCGAAGTTCATCTGGGCGATCATACCAAATAGTTCACTGGTGATATGAACAGTTGTTATTCCTTCTATACCACTGTATTTGTCATACAGTTTTTCGGTCACACTTTCCTGTGCCTGGGTCATGGGGGTAAAAAAGACGAGTGTTAGTAATGCAATAATGAACTTTTTCATTGTTTTAGCTATTTGGCACCTTATTATGGTGCTGGGTTTGTGATTAAATCTGTTATCTGCTTAAATCTTGAAACCGGTGTGGTTTTTTTCACACCATCATCAAATTTCTTTACCGTATTTAGATTGCTCATGCCTTCGTCGAAGCGGGCAACTTTTTCGAGGGGGATGGTGCTTTTATTTACCTTATCAGAAACAAGGCCGAATATCCTGCTGGCCTGTTGAAAGGCCTGGTCAGCTTCTTGATCAGAATAAGTGCTCCCTCCGGAGAATGGTTCGAAGCGGAAAAACACCGTTATCAGGATGAGGACTGTGGCAGCTACTCCACTGACATAATATATTACAGAACGTCGGGAGGCCTTGCTACTTCGCTCTTTCTCGCTGATGGCCTCAAAGAGGGAGTCATCAAAATCGTCAGGCAATACTTCCTCACTTGCTTCATCAAACATGCAGAACTGATCCTTAAGTTCTGCCAGATGAGCAGGAAGTTCCTCCTGACGAAAGAATTCCCTGAGGGTCCGCTCCTCGGTCAGAGAAGTATCTCCATGGAAATACTTTTCCAGTATTTTTTCAATTTTTTGAGAATTCATAATTATGTATTTTGATCAGGATGTCTCTAATTTTTTTTCTTGCCCGCGACAGGTTAACCCTCACATTGTTCAGGCTTAAGCCTGTAACTTCGGCTATTTCGTCGAAGTCGCAGCCCTCAATATCCCGTAGGTGAACCACCATCCTTTGTTGTTCAGGAAGGCCATCCATCGCCAAACGAACCATCTTCATGGTGTCTGAGGCTTCGGTCTCGGTATATGGGGTCCTGTTGTCGGTCATTGTTCTTGTTTCATCCAGTGATTCTATCCTTGAAGAGGGGGATTTCAGTCTGTCGAGGCAGAGGTTCCTTGTCATGGTCATCGCGAAGGCTTCAATGCTTCTGTATTCTCCTATCTGATCCCTCTTTGACCACAGGCGAATAAAAATCTCCTGCACTACATCCTGCGCTTCTTCGCTGTCGCCAAGGATCCGCAGAGCAAATCGATAAAGTTTGTTCTTTATCGGCATCACATCTGATTTGAACTCTTCTGTGGTCATGTCAATGGTAAGACGATTGTTCTTCAAAGTTATTACAATAAATTAATAAAAATTTACTCACCCCTCCCCGCTCCCTCCGAGCAGGGAGGGGCTTTAATAGTTATAATTCCCCGTACCACGCACCTCACACCCCACACCCTACATATTCTCCTTGCACAACTCATAATTTTATTTATTTTTGTATGCTACTCTGGAAAACAAATACGAAAATCTACATATAAATCAATACTAACCAAAAACTAAGATTATGTTAAAAGGACATCCCAGGGCGCTATACGTGGCATTTTTTGCCAATATGGGAGAGCGCTTCGGTTTTTACACCATGATGGCTTGCCTGGTATTTTTCCTCCAGGCCAGGTATGGATTGGCAGAAGACATGGCCGGCGAATTTTACAGCTGGTTCTATTTCTTTATTTATGCCCTTGCCGTACTCGGTGGTTTTATTGCTGACCGCACCCAGAAATATAAGACTACTATTTTTGCAGGGATTGTGACCATGTTTGCAGGATACGTCCTGATGGCTACACCAGGACTCAGCCTCGCTGTCACCCTCTCAGCACTGATGATCATTGCTTTCGGTAACGGACTTTTTAAAGGTAACCTGCAAGCGGTGGTTGGTCAAATGTATGACGATCCTAAGTATAATAAGTTCAGAGATTCTGCATTTATGATCTTTTATATGGGGATCAATATTGGGGCGTTCTTTGCTCCCAGTGCAGCAAACGGTGTACGTAACTGGTATATGAAAACTAAGGGCCTCATGTATGATGCCGATGTTGCCAAGTACGCTACAAAATTCAACAATGGAGATGCCATTGCTGAAGCTGACATGAGTAAATTCCAAACCCTGGCAGAAAGCTCTGTAGTAGATGGATACAATACTACTGAACTGTTTAGCACAGGCCTGGAGTCATTCTCCGCAAACTATATGGAAGTCTTTTCAACAGGTTATAACTATGCCTTTGGTGTAGCTGCATTCGCAATGCTGATCAGTTTACTTGTATATTCATTGTTCCAGAAGATGCTTCCTGACATGAGACAAATCGCTCAGAAAGCAAAAGAAAATAAAACTGAAGCTGTTAAGATGCCATGGTCAGAAGAAAAACCAAGGCTTATCTCTCTCGGACTTGTATTTATTGTGGTTATCTTCTTCTGGATGTCATTCCACCAGAACGGACTAACACTTTCATTCTTTGCCAGGGACTACACTGCCAATGAGGTGAATCAATTCACCAATATCTTCTTCGACCTGAGGTCCTTCCTTTCTGTAATTGGAGTCATCATAGGACTCGTCCTTTTGCTGAGGAAGAAAATGTCATCGATGTTTCGCCTCATAGGAGCCGGACTGATAGCCGTAGGTGGATATTTATCTTATTATTTCTATAATTCATTTGAACCGCTCAACCGTATCGAGCCTGAGATCTTCCAACATTTCAATCCGGTTTTCATCGTCTTCCTCACTCCGCTGATCATTGCTTTCTTCGCATGGCTGCAGAAACGCGGCAAGGAGCCATCTACACCACGTAAGATTGGGATTGGTATGATCATTGCCACCATAGGCTTTGTTGTGATGATCTTTGCCTCCATGAGTCTGATCGGATCATCACCGGCAGCCTTAGATGGTGACCCATCCCCTTACAGGGTGTCGCCCTACTGGCTGATCAATACATATCTCATTCTAACCATTGCTGAGTTGTTCCTCAGCCCTATCGGGATTTCTTTCGTTTCGAAAGTTTCTCCACCAAGGTTCCAGGGACTCATGCAGGGTGGATGGCTGTTCGCAACTGCTATCGGTAACAAACTTCTGTTTGTTGGTAGTATGATGTGGGTACGCATTGAACTCTGGCAGGTATGGCTGATCTTCGTGGTCTGCTGTATCCTTTCTGTCATCTTTATCTTCTCAATCATGAAGAGGCTGGAGAGGGTCACCAGTAGTTCGGAATAAAAATAGATTTATCATTTATAATTAAAAGCAGGGCCCATGGCTCTGCTTTTTTTTTAGTTTTACAATAAAGAAACTAACAATGTATAACTGGGGGCATTCAAGACGTTTCAATGCCTACTCCAACTACTTCAAAAAGTTGTTTGGGGAGCGTGTGCAGAAGCTGAGTATCGATGCAGGCTTCAGCTGTCCGAACAGGGATGGGAGTAAGGGACGTGGTGGATGTACCTATTGCAATAATGATGCATTTAACCCCTCCTATTGCGAACCCTCGAAGTCGGTGGAACAACAGATCAAGGAGGGTATGGAATTTCATGCCTGGCGTTATAAAAAGCCCGGGAAATATCTCGCCTACTTTCAGCCATTCTCAAACACCTATGCCCCTCTGGAGGAATTAAAGGGCATCTATGGCCAGGCTCTGAAGTTTCCTGAAATTGCAGGACTGGTGATAGGGACACGTCCTGATTGTATCGATGAAGAAAAGATTGAATATTTCGCAGGACTCGCAAAGACACATTATGTGATCATAGAATATGGTATTGAGTCATGCAATGACAAGACCCTTGAGAGGATCAATCGCGGGCATACATTTGCCGAGAGTAAGGCGGCCATTGAGATGACTGCTGACGCAGGTTTGAAGACCGGTGCCCACCTGATTTTTGGTCTTCCGGGCGAGAGCAGGGAAGAGATGATGGCGGAGGCAAAGGTACTTTCTGAACTGCCGCTGAGCAACATCAAATTCCATCAGCTGCAGATCATAAAGGGTACCAGGATGGAGAAGCAATACAAGGAGGATCACTCTACATTCGACTTTTTTGAACCTGATGAATATATATCCTTCATCGTGGACTTTATTGAGCAGCTAAACCCCCAATTCATCATTGAGCGCTTCGCCGGCGAGGTGCCACCTCGTTTCCAGGCAGGGCCCGGCTGGGGTCTTATCAGGAATGAACAGATCGTAGAGAAGGTAGAGGCGGAACTGGAACGACGTAATTCATTCCAGGGGAAGAATTATTGATTGAACGATTGAGCGATTGAGCGATTGGGCGATTTAATTATCAATTTTTACTTTTGCAATATCATTAAACCTTTATTATGATTCAGATTAAAAAGAAACATTTGGTACTATTTCTCTTTGCAAACACCTTATTGATAATTGTTGTTGCAATGGGATTGAATTATGCCTATTCCAAAATTTTCTGGAGTGACAGGGTTAGCATACATTCCGGAATTAATTCAACTGAATACCTTGGAGGAGAGGGTTCAGATACTCTTGTTCAGGCATATGTTGGGCAGGCGTATAAAATTGGAACTGCATTTGAAGTGTATAAGCCAAAAGACCCATTACTAAAAGTTGTCAGCGAGAATCACGGAGCTCTGGAAATTGCAGTTTCCTCTGGTGATGATCATTTTTCAGACCTCGCAGAACCACGGGATGCAGTGATCAGAAAAGTAGGTGAAGGGAACCTGATATTTTCAATTCCTTCTTATACGGATGAAAATGAGAGATCGATCATTTTTGGAAATGAAAGTAAAATATTTCTGGAATTCAATAATTTCGATGAAGTACTTATAAATACAAAGAACCTGTCTTTGGATAAAGATGGCTTAATGACTGTTAAGGACATCTATCTATCCGATATTGAAGATATGTCCTTGTTAGCTTATTTGAACAGTATGAATCAATTGCTTTTAGAATCCAAGCAGAGGATTGATGTACTGGAGAGTAACATTGGCAATTAAACCTTGATACGCGATACTTGAAACTTGAATTATTGGTTCATTGTATCAAATATCATGTTTCAAGTTTCGCGTATTAAGTATTATTAGATTATTTCTTCCTTCCGGCCTTGCGCAATGCGGTATCGATGATCCACTCCAACTGACCATTGGTGGAGCGGAAATCGTCCGCAGCCCATTTCTCCACTTTTTCAAGTGTTTCGGGGTTTAGCCTTAGTACGAATGGTTTTTTCTTCGCCATATTTATTGGTGGAGTGTGCCTGTATTGACAACAGGTGTTGCATCCTTGTCGGAGCAGAGTACAACCATGAGGTTGCTCACCATGGTGGCTTTCTTTTCCTCGTCCATATCGATCACGCCTTTCTTGCTGAGCTCAGCCAATGCCATCTCTACCATGCTGACTGCTCCTTCCACGATCTTAATACGAGCGGCAACAATGGCTGAGGCCTGCTGCCTGCGAAGCATTGCACTGGCGATCTCCTGTGCATATGCCAGGTAGCTGATGCGGGCTTCAATTACATGGATGCCTGCGATGCCAAGGCGTTCACGGATCTCATCTTCGAGAACATGATTGACCTCCTCACCACCCGAGCGGAGTGTGATCTCTGCCATTGCATCATCAAAATTATCGTATGGATAATGCCCGGCCAGCTTACGAATGGCTGCTTCAGTCTGGATATCCACAAAGTGAACATAATCATCTACTTCAAAGGCAGCATTATAGGTGTTCTCAACCTTCCAGACCAAGACAATACCTATCATGATAGGATTTCCCACCTTATCATTTACTTTAATGGGTGTGCTGTCGAGGTTACGTGCACGCAATGAGATCTTTTTCCTGGTGAAGAATGGGTTCACCCAGAAGAAACCGTTCTTCTTAACCGTCCCCCTATATGCTCCAAAGAGGATCATGACCATAGATTCGTTGGGATTCACCACCATTAAACCTGCGACACAGAACAAACCAAATGCACCCAAAATGGCCCACCAGAATAGTTCAAAGACTACCATCATATAAATAGGAAAGCCAATCATTCCAAGGATAACAATGAGGGCGATGTAACCACTCATTGGCGAATAACTTTTTTCTTGTTTCATTTTCTGATAAATTTAATTTGATATTTTTATGATATTACTTTGATATCACAAATATAAGCGAAAAAATATGCGATGTCAAGGAAATTGTGAAAATATTTACATGGAGTGAGAGCAAACTATTAGGTACAGGGTGCAAAATGCCGGGTGCAGGGAATATATTAAATTCAAAAAAATAGTATGGCATTATTGAGAATTTGGTATTAATAGTTAGGAGATATTAATTATTAATCTTAATCAGTACTACTATGGGAAATTTTAACAAGATGGAGGTATGGAAAATTTGCAAAAGACTTCTCGTTTAGAGATCAAGTATGAAGAGCAGCTATTAGTGTTCCTTCAAATCTTGCTGAAGGTGAAGAATAATATTTGAGAAAGTTAGTATTAAGTTCTTCAGTATAGTCAGTGCTTCATTGGCTGAGCTTAGATCGCACGTTGAAATATCAATGGACATCGGCTATATTAACGAAAAAGAGTACAGGCAATATTAATGATTACCTTTACCCCCAATGAAAAAATACGAGCATATCTTCTTCGATCTTGACCGTACCATCTGGGATTTTGATGCCAGTGCAGAGGATTCCTTCAGCAGGATGTTCGATAAATATGGATTGAAGGATCTGGGTGTTCCATCCCTACAGGCTTTTAAGAAAGCCTACGACATTCATAATGATTTATTATGGAGTTGGTACCGTAAGGGGGAGATACTGAAGGAGGTGTTAAGCATCAGGCGCTTTGAGCTAACCCTGGCTGACTTTGGCATAGTCAAGCGTGAAATCCAAGTTGGCATGTCGGAGGATTATGTACTTATGAACCCTGACAAAGCATTTCTTTTCCCCGGGGCTATAGAGACCCTTGAATATCTAGCCCCAAGATATCCACTTCACATTATCACCAATGGATTCCAGGAAGTGCAGGATCAGAAGTTCCGTATAGCCCGATTGAGCAGGTATTTTAAAAGTATAACCACTTCTGAAGAGGCAGGATCTAAAAAGCCTGAACCCCGTATTTTTCAACATGCCCTGAATAAGGCTGGTGCCATTGCTTCAGAGAGCATCATTATAGGTGATGACCTTAAGGTTGACATCAATGGTGGAAGAGATGCAGGGATGGATCAGGTATTCTTCAATCCTGAAGGGACTGAGCATGACGAGAATGTTTCTTATGAGATCAAATGCCTCACTGAACTGAAAGAGATCTTTTAACTTAACTGAGGCTTGCCATCAGTGTTTGTGTTCCCTTTGTGATATCTCCAATCCTTACCTTAACATCTGCATCCAAAGGCAGAAGGAGGTCTACTCTTGAGCCGAATTTGATCATACCAATAGGCTCTGCCTGGGTATATTGGCTTTCTTCTTCCGGATAGCTTACAATGCGACGGGCCAGGGCACCGGCAATTTGCCGCATCATGACTTCCCTCCCCTTCTCATCGCGGAAAACAATGCTGGTATGTTCATTGATCAATGATGATTTGGGGTTGAAGGCCACCATATGTTTTCCCTGGTGATGTTTTTTATAAACGACCTTTCCCCCTATCGGGCTCCAGTTGATATGAACATTCATAACCGACATAAAGACCGATATCTGAATTCTCTCTTTATTGAAATACTCCTTAACATGGACCTTTTCAATGGCAACAACTTTTCCATCCGCTCCGCTATACACTGCATTGGGTTCCTCCAAAGACTTTCGCTCCGGAAAGCGAAAGAACCTCACAACAAGAAACATGAACACAATGCCGGCTACATAGAAAAAGTAGTGAATGGCTGTCTGCCCGGGCAGCAACAGATTCAATGCGATCAGAATTATAAGTACCCCTGTCAGTAACAATAAAATTGGTATGATTCCGGCTTTGTGAATCTTCATGAGATGAATAGTAGTATTAGCAGATAAACAATGGGTGAAACGAATAGTATGCTGTCAAGGCGGTCAAGGATCCCACCATGTCCGGGCAGGATGTTTCCTGAGTCTTTCACCCCGGCTTTTCTCTTGAGCAGGGATTCAGCCAGATCGCCGATAGTTCCGAATACCGTAATTATTATTGCCAGGGTGATCCAGTGCCACATCATAAGTATGGGAGAAAAGATCGAGATCACATAGGCAGCGATGATAGCAAAGCCGAAGCCGCCGATACTTCCCTCCCAGGATTTCTTGGGCGAGATGCTTTTATACAGGGGATGCTTTCCAAATAAGCTTCCTGTGAGGTATGCAAATGTATCATGTGTCCAAAGGATGGCAAACATGCCCAGCAACAGCCATGGGGTATGATAGCCTGGGATCTGAGTTGGGTTCAGGTAAAAATTCAGCAATACAATGGGGATCACCACAAAGACGATCCCACTGATGTCCGCTGTAATAGATTTGAGGCTGTCTTTTGCCCTGAATATTAAATGAATCGATGCAAGGATAATGAGTATAGGAAATATCAACCACAGGCTATAGCCCCCTATTATTGAGAGGGAGAACAAGGCAAATATGACATAAACAATCATGGCAGCGATCAATCCCGGCAGCTGTCTTGAGAGACTGCTTTCCTTTGATACCAGTTTCTGAAATTCCCAATATCCGAATATGGCCATCAGAAAGAACAGCACAGCAAAAGCAATGTGTGAAAGTATGACACTGGCAATAATGGAGCTAACAAAAAAGGTCCCTGTGATGGTTCTGGTGATAAAGTTTTTCAAAACAGCGCTATTTCAATTAAACCTGGTCATCGACCATAAAGACGTATAGTTCCCTTGGGCCATGAGCACCCATAACCAGTGTTTTTTCTATGTCGGCAGTACGGCTTGGGCCTGTGATCATTGAGATCATTGAAGGCATTTCTTCACCATATCTTTCCTTGATCCCTTTCAGTGCATTCTTCAGATCAGCGACAAGCTGTGATGCGCGCGCATAAACAATGTGTGTTTCAGGAAATACGTTTAACCTCCTGCCAGAGGTCTGGGCAGAGGATATCATGATACTCCCCAGTCGGGCAACAAGGTATTCACAACGAGTGAGACCCGCTTTCATGTTTTCAAAACCATCTTTATCCGAGGTGAATTTCACATCCGTTTGCTTCATTATATTTATCAGATGCTCATCAACACAATGAACGCTCTCCCACTTATTTTCTACCATCACTGACTTGAGGATCTCTGCAAATTCAATGTCGTCACTGCAATACACGAATTTTCCTGCTACATTGATCAGTTCCCTGGCAAATACCATCTCCGGAGTGTCGTCGAGGTCATGAAATACCGATGCCTCAAAATCAACATCCTGATACGGATTGTCCAATTTGGACATCAAAGCATTCCTTATGCTTTTCAATACTTTCTCACGAGAGGTTGTTTCGTCCATGGTTATTCTTTGGGGTCTGGGTTATGGGGACTGGGGTCTGGGTTCTCGGGCTTGGGTTCTGGAGGCTGATCGCTGGTTGCTGATGGCTGATCACTGGTGTCTGTGGATTCCTCTTCTGTCTTCTGACTACTGTCTTCTGACTTCTCTTCACTACCATTCTCTCCTAGTCTCTTTTCTTCATCCCATGGTCTGGGACCAAAGATCTCTTCCAGGTCTTCACTAAAGATAACTTCTTTCTCCAGCAGTCTTGCTGCCAACTTCCCAAGGTTTTCGTGATTGTCCTTCAAAAGGTCTACAGCCCTTTGGTAGGCCTTTTCAACAAGTTTTTTGATTTCCTTATCGATGAGCTCAGCTGTTTTCTCGCTATAAGGTTTCTGGAAAGAATATTCCTGTTGTCCTGAGGAGTCATAGTAGCTGATATTCCCAACTTTATCATTCAGTCCAAAGTATACCACCATGTTATAGGCTTGCTTGGTCACCCTTTCGAGATCATTGAGTGCTCCTGTTGATACTTTTCCAAATTCTACCTTTTCTGATGCCCTTCCACCCAGGGTGGCGGTCATCTCGTCGAACATCTGTTCCCAGGTTGTGATCTGACGTTCTTCCGGCAGGTACCAGGCTGCTCCCAATGCTTTACCACGGGGTACTATGGTAACCTTTACCAGAGGGTGTGCATGCTCCAGCAACCAGCTTATTGAAGCATGTCCCGCTTCGTGGAATGCTATTACTTTCTTTTCCCTTGCGGTGATGATTTTATTTCTTTTTTCCAGGCCACCAATGATACGGTCAATGGCATCCATAAAATCTTGACGTATCACACTTTGATGTCCATTCCTGGCAGCTATCAGGGCTGCCTCATTACATACGTTGGCAATGTCGGCACCTGAAAAACCCGGCGTTTGTTTAGCCAAAAACTTTACCTCTACTGAGTCGTCTGCCTTCAACGGACGTAGATGAACTTTGAATATCGCTTCACGTTCTGTCAGGTCAGGCAACTCAACATGTATCTGTCTGTCGAAGCGACCGGCACGCATGAGCGCTCTGTCGAGGATATCGGCACGGTTGGTAGCTGCCAGGATGATAACCCCTGTGTTGCTTGAGAAACCATCCATCTCCGTCAGGAGTTGGTTGAGGGTATTTTCTCTTTCGTCGTTAGCACCTGTCATTGCATTTTTGCCACGTGCACGACCGATGGCATCGATCTCATCAATAAAAATGATACATGGTGCCTTCTCTTTTGCTTGCTTGAAAAGATCACGTACCCTGGAGGCGCCCACTCCCACAAACATCTCAACGAAATCGGAGCCAGAGATACTGAAGAAGGGCACTTTGGCCTCTCCTGCAACAGCTTTGGCCAGCAAGGTCTTTCCTGTTCCTGGAGGGCCTACGAGCAATGCTCCCTTAGGGATCTTACCCCCCAGTTTAGTATATTTTTCTGGGCTCTTGAGGAAGTCGACGATTTCTTTGATCTCCACCTTGGCCTCTTCCAGTCCTGCCACATCTTTGAAGTTGATGGTGACACTGGTACTCTTATCAAACAGTTGGGCCTTTGACTTCCCTATATTGAAGATCTGCCCACCGCCACCACCGGCACCACGTCCCATCATACGCATGATGACGATCCATACCACCACCAGGATGAGGATAGGCAGGAGCCAGCTTAAACTGTCGATCCAGCTTGTACGGTTCTCAAACTCAGGATAAATGGTTGTATCCATTTCTTCCTGGGCTTCCATGAGCTTGGTCTCAAAACTTTCTGCTGAACTGATATTATAATAGTACTGTGCCCCACCGGAGTTAAAGCCGGAAGGTTTAACCTCTTCATACTTTGGATCATTCAGTAACTTATCCTCCTTGATGAAGATCTCAGCTTTATCTTTATTAACCACTACAATCCTCTCAACATCATCATTGGCCAGCATCTCTTTCAGCTGAGGCCAGTCTGTCTTTGTGCTCCCATCATTGAAGCCTGAGAAGTAAATGATAAAGATGACGAAGAACATAATGGCATAGATCCAGTAAAAATTGAATTTGCCTTTCTTCTTCAAATTGGGAAGATTTGATTTTCTCTTGCCTTTATCTGTATTATTTGTGTCTGCCATTATGTCGTACTCAATGTAACAATAAAAGTAAATTAGTCCTTGCTGTCCACTTTGGTGATCTCCTGGTCAGCCCAAAGGCCCTCCAGATTGTAGAATTTACGGGTGTTTTCCTGAAAAAGATGGACCACTACGTCAGCATAGTCCAGCAAAATCCATTCCGCATTTTCCGTCCCCTCTTTGTTCCATGGCTTAGACTTTCCCTCCACCCTTGTTTTTTCCGTAACGCCATCAGCCAACGAGCCTACATGCACATTGCTGGTACCATGACAAATAACAAAATATTTAGCAATGGTATTGGGTGCTTTGCTAAAATCGATAAACTGTATATCCAGCCCTTTCTTTTCCTGCATTGCACTGACAACAATATCAACCAATTGACGAGAGCTTATCTCACTATTATTTGCCATTTAATTTACTTTGTTGCAAAGGTACAAAAAAACCACTGGTCTCCTTCACTTTTACCCGCCTCACCCCCTGACCCCCTATCCTGAAGGAGAGGGGGAAAAGGGGGATGGGGGTTAAGGGGGAGAGGTCCATAATTCAACCTAAATCAAATTAGTTTATTTTTACAGACGTATATGCCTGAAAAAAATTGCAATATCATCCATCTTTCAGAAGTTTCTTCGACCAACGAGCATGCAAAAGCTTTGTTAGCAAAAGGACGCCCTGCTGATGGGAGCGTAGTGCTGACAGGTTTTCAGACTGCCGGAAAAGGGCACGATAACAACTCCTGGGAGAGTGAAGCAGGGAAAAACATCCTGATGACCATGATCCTATATCCTGAATTTCTGGAGATATCGAGGCAGTTCAGGATGAGTATGGCAGTAGCCCTTGGGATCATTGACTTTCTTAAGGAATATATCCCAGAGAAGGTTCTTTTCGTCAAGTGGCCAAATGACATCTATGTTGGTAACAAAAAGATTGGAGGCATCCTCATCAATATTGAGATCATGGGCAACAGTTTCGAGTATGTCATCGCAGGCATTGGTATCAATATGAATCAGGTATCATTTAGTGATGATATCCCTAATCCTGTGTCTCTTTATGGTCTTACTGGGAATGAGTATATGATTGAGCAGGAAACGATAAAACTTTGGGACTGTGTAATGGGGAGATATACACAATTGAAGGAAGGATCGTTTGAGCAAATTGAGTCAGATTACCTCGGTCATTTGTTGGGTCTTGATGAAGAAAGGGATTTTGTATATCGCGGAAAGCAGATCTCTGCCACTATTAAAGGTGTGAATGAATTCGGGCACCTGATACTAGACACAAGGAGTGGAACTATTGAATGTGATCTGAAAGAAGTGTCTTATATATTTATTTAAATTACTTCCTCCTTCGGCACTCGACATTCAACAATATATTTCCTTGATCCGGCCTACCATATGATTGACCAGGTTGGTCAGTGGCCGCTTTGCCATCATGGCGATCATAGAGGATACCTTACCATCAAATTCGCAAAATACCTCTGTCCTGGAGGCTTCTATTTCCCTGAGATTAAATTTCAGTGTAAAATCAAAGGGTACCTTACCATCAGAATGAAGCAGCACATAATCACCCGGTTTCGTGTCCTCAATACGGAGGCCAAGTTCAGTAAGATCCTTGATAGTAAAGCGTCCCGCCTTTTCATCAGACGTCCATTTGATCACCTGTTCGGGCATCAGCTTTTCGTAATTATTATAGTCGTTCAGAAAGTTGAACACCTCTTCTGAAGATACATTTACTGTTGCCAGGTCGCTTTTAATATTCATAGTACAATTATATAAACTTTGCCGCCCATTTTTTAGGGTCTTTACGCCACTCGTTGAGTGAGGCCATATCAGACTCCATGATATATTTATTCTCCGCTGCCTGTTTTACCATGGTATCATAATCGGCCAGGGTGATTAGTTTGCACTTTTCCTTTTCAAAATTTTCGGCTGCAACAGGCAGCTGATATGAAAAGATGGCCACCATGCCTTTGACCTCACATTTGGCAGTACGAAGGGCGTTCACCGCCTTGAGGCTGCTGCCACCGGTAGAGATAAGGTCTTCAACCACCACTACTTTTTGTCCGGCCTCTACATGGCCTTCAATAAGGTTCTCGAGACCATGTTTTTTGCTTTCCGAACGGATATACACAAAAGGCAGTCCCAATGCTTCAGCAACCAGGGCACCCTGGGCAATGGCCCCTGTGGCCACGCCTGCAATCACATCAACATCTTCGAACTGTGATCTGATAGCCTTAACGAATTCATCCCGGATATGTGTCCTCACCTCAGGATATGAGAGTGTTACCCTGTTATCACAATAGATGGGACTTCTCATCCCTGATGCCCAGGTGAAAGGGTCAGAGTTGTTCAGTTTTATTGCTTTGATCTTTAAGAGAAAATCAGATACCGAAACGGCAGTGGCATTATTGTATATCATGTGTGTGGATTTTTGCCAAAATTACAAAAATGGTTGTAATGAAAGCATGACAATAATCGCCAACACAAAATAGTTGATCCTCATGAAGTAGAACATGGGGTTGAAAGGCTCATCTCTTTTAAATAGCATTTTTGAAAAGATGATGATGAGCCAGAAGGAGGCAATCAGAAAACCTCCCAGGATGATCCATGATTGGGTAAGATAAAAGAGGGGTACCATCAGTGCCGACACGGCG
>Ga0209692_10003477_pt1 | contig 15277 bp, 15 predicted proteins | sample tdDd472_FD_187129 | JGI IMG/M metagenome (GOLD analysis project Ga0209692, IMG submission 187129) | Marine sediment microbial communities from the Atlantic coast under amendment with organic carbon and nitrate - tdDd47.2 (SPAdes)... | ecosystem: Environmental > Aquatic > Marine > Coastal >...
CTTACCCCCCCCAGTTTTTAGAGGACTGAAGTTTTAGTATTCAGTTTTGTTTTAATTATCCTGTGTCTAATATGTAATCATCACACCGTTGAGAAAAATATAAGCCTTTAAGTAATAACCGTACCAATTCCTTTTGAATAGGTATATGATTCTTCAGCCGCCGTACTTTAAATAATTGAAAAAGGTTTGATGCAATAAACATTAAATATAATACCGCTTCAACTGCATTACCACCATGAACAAAACAATGATTAAGATTAGCATTATTCTTGAGGTTATTGAATACCCGGTTTTCAATATTCCATCTTGCTTTCATAATTGTATAAAGAATCTTAACGCTTATGTCCACTGCAGTTGTAACAATCAATACTTGTGACCTGTCACCGTTCTTATTCCTTTTTGCAAACTTTACATATCTTAATGGTTGATCAACTCCATCCATTGAAAACATAGATTCGTACGCCTTGATTTTACAATTGTCATCGCACCAATGTTTTATTGATTCCTTCTTATTTGTTATTTTCTTTACTTCTCTTATTGATAAGTTGTAATTATCTTTAACTCTTATCACAACATCCGTTCCTAGTTTTAAGCATTGATTAATGAATATTGAATTACATGCTAAAGCATCGCATGTTACTACATCTATTAAACCTTTATGTTCTTGAATAGCTCTTTTCAGCAGTCTTCGGGCTGCAATTAATTCTCTACTAGATTAGCACCATCACCAATCAATGACATTACTGTACAACTATGAGAATAAAATATCTTTCCTCACTTGTTTGTCTTTATGCAATCATTACAATGTGGGTTTTTCGTGTTGAACAAATTTGTTCCATCTATAGCTACTACAATATATCCTTCTATAGTCCCTTCGTTTAAAACTTTGTTCCTCACTGCCTTTTTAATTATTGAATTATTAATCCTTCTCAGGCAATTAAGATTTACTGTCTTTAATGAACTTCTGATTGTATCTATCTGTGGGATACTATAATTACACGAAACCATAGTATCAAACTCACCTGACTTAATCATACACTTTAGCTCATTAAAACTTTGCATTCTAAGCAAAAAGCCCATCAAAACAATTGTAATAATTTGTGAAGTTTTATACGTTGGATTTAATCTATTATCTGTAACATATTTTATTTGATTATCAATATGATAAACCTTTTTTACGTATTTAATAAGTTTTACAAAGTAATTATCTGTTGAGTTCATTTGTCAATTATAGCAATTCTGAATTTCTCATGCAAAGCTGTGATAACCTGCGAATTTGATACATGAAAAAAGGCGTTGAAAAACGCCTTGTATTGCTAGTTTTGATACTTTGAGCCGAAATCGCTTCCAAAATACAAGTAAATCTAGTCAAAGAAGTCTATTCTGTATTGACAACATTTTGCAATCTGTTCCCATATATATACGTAAATTTGACATTACATTACTTTGTCTTTATTGAAAACTTATTAATATTTTTATACTTAGTTTTAAAATCGTGTAATCGATACAATGTTTTTGCAACATCATGAGAACATAAAGTATATTGTTGTGATTCCCAAAATCTTGTAAGTTGTTTTTTTAGAATACCATCTCCATTTTCTATAATTGAATCAATTTCATTAGTATTAATTAATTTTTTTAATAGAACTTTTTTTTTATCTTTATCATTTGTTGCGTCAATAGCATTAATAATATTAATGCTATCATACAGCTCTGCGATGTGATCAGGTTTTAATGAAAAATCATACATTGTCATTAATAGTTTATTAATATAATCTTGATCAATAGTTGACTTACTATTCCATACTAAATATTTCTCTGAGTCACTTATTGGTGTGCATTGGTAAACGTACTCATATATCAATCTCTGAATGTTTGCCTTGAGATTATACTCTAAATATAAGATTTGATTAGATGTAATATATGCTTTCTCTTTTATCTTTTTTTCTTCATTCTTACTATCTTGAGACCTTTCTCTTAGTTGCAATTTTATTGCAATTAAACTAATCATTAAATATGAAATAAATTCAACAATTGGGATAATGCTTTCTAGTTGTTCACCTTGTTGAAAAAAATCTTTCAAAATATCCATATATATTACTCCTCAAAAGGTTCATCAAACATGTTCTCATTATAGTAAAGTTTAAATACTCTGGAAGTTTTATCATTACCCAACTTCTGTCTCGGTTCCATGTTAACTGATGGTTTTGTATTCATCTCCACATAAAACTCATTAATGTCCTCCATCTTTTTTTCATTTTGGTTAAAAAAGGTGCCAAGTAACGAAGTTAATAGACCTTGAATAAATCCTGACCTTTTATTCTCAGAAAAAAAGAAAGCGTCTTCCACGGTTATCTCATTAATCTTACTATCATCCCATACGATTTTTTTTAAATCCAATGAACAGTAACCATAAGTTCTAAGCAATTTATTTATAATGGACAAAAGATTGAGTCGTGCTTCCATCACTTGATTGTCAAATTTCAATCCGAAATCTTTGTAGTACATATCATCTATTATATCTTTTAATCTTATACCTTGAATGTATCCTGTTATACGGAGGACTATCTCTGTTATTTCCGGCTCATCTGTATACTTATCTATTCCATTTTTTATGAAATCCCACAAGGATCCCATCACTATCATTCTTCTGCTAAATGTGGAGTCAAAATTTCTACACATGTGAAGTGGATAATCTGTTGGCATACCATAGTGATTTGAAACAAAAGTAATATCCTCATCTAAAGATTGAACATAATTAATTTTACTATCTCCTTCTATCATTGATGAGACCTTACTTTTGAACTGCGAAAAATCCCCAGAGATCTGCACCATCAATTGCACCTTATATTCCTGTTTTTCTCCATCTATCAAATATGTACCATTATATATAATACTAGCCCCATAACTTGCGACATTATCCAATAAATATATTACACGTTCAGTACTTATTACACAGAGCTTGATATATGTATAATTACTAATAGACTCCTCGTTTACAAAATTCTGTAGCAAAAAATATTTACTCATTATTCACCTCCATCAAAATAGTATTCTGATATCAGCTGTAAAGCAGGCTTTACATCTCTTTCTGGTTTATCGATTTTTACTCCAATAAAATTGTTAAGTTTATGGTTCATTATTATAATACGTATAATATTACTATTTTCGCAAACCATTGCATTTAATTTGGGATACCTAGACATGAAACTCATTATCTTCTTGAAGTATAGAGTACGAACTCTTTCAATAATTGAAACAACTCCTGTTTTATAGTCTAATAATTTTCCATCACTTCTGCTTCCTTTTGAAATCAATTTATGCTCAAGATGAACACATTTATAACCAAGAATCTCATCTATTTCATCGCTAATTTCCTCTACCTTAAAATCTTGCAATTTGTCATTGGTTGAAAATATACAATAAAATATGCTGTCAACATCTTCATTGAATATTTTCTTCAATTTGTTTAGGATAAACTTTTGCTTTTTACGTATATATATATCTAAGTCACTGTTGTACTTTAGTCTATTATTAATCATAACCTTAGAATCAAAAGATTCAAACTGAATGTAATCAATATTTTCTTCTTCATAAAAAGTTTCCATTACTCTATCAATACTCATTTTATTTATTCTCCTTATAATCTTACTAATTTGGGCATCATCAAAATGTATTTCAGTTATACTCTCTATCATATACTTCCTTTTATGAATATATTTTACTGCTGGATCTTCGACTGCTTCTTTAGTAAAGCATTTCATAAAATCATCCTTTGAGTCAACTTGCTTCACAGAATCTAAATCGTATTTCATAGAAAAGTCGCTAGAAAACTCCTTATATCCTTCGACAAAAATATATGACAATTTGCAGTTTTTCCCACACAATCTAATTTCTGATTCTACAGAAAGTTGAACATCATTTACTGATTTAGATATTACAGCAACACTATACTCCGGATAATGCATCTCATATCCAGATATTAGCTGTTCGATTGCTGCATTCTTTTCCCTATCTAATTTATGTATTCTAACCAGAAATACCTTATTCATTATTCACCTCCGTATTGATTTATCTATTAATGATAATTTTTTAGAAATTATTTCTTTATGAAACACGAACTTAGGATCATTGATGTTTTGTAGAAACTCACTGTTTACAGAACATTTTTTATCAGCATATTTTTTTTCACTGGATGTCTCCTTCAGCATTTTAGCAATGAAATTAGAATAATCTTGATCATCTTCTAATACAATAACGTTGGAGTTAAGGTTAATCACTATATCATTTTCTGGTGATTCCAAATCATCTCCTTTTGCTTCTTGATTTTGCAACTTAACTATTGTTTTTTTAATAATTTCTGTTACGTCAAAATATGTATAACCTATATAAAATGTATCATTTTCATTAGTTTTTACTGGTTTGAACTTCTCCAATAAATTATTGAATATTGCACCTATAGTTTTTTGATTGAAAACTTTTCGTTCATTATGTTTGTTTACTACATGAAAAAGATTACCTTTCTCTGTAAACTTATCTACTGAAGAAGTATCTTTAGAAAACTCTCCAAAATTATCAAGCACATGCTCAGCACGTTTGTTTGAAGCATTGCTTACAGAGTTTAATACTTTAAAGAAGTCGTTTACACACCACATATAAAATATATTTATTTCAGTAGTATCTTCCCAATTATTCCATAATTGGTTGCAAAGATCTTTAAAAGTAGTATGGTCTATTTTCTTCGGCAGCAAGTTCTCAATAGTAAAATTAGTATCAACAATCATAACATCTATTTTTTCATCAATAGCTAGTTTCTTTGCCTTGATCAATAGTTTGTAAAATTCCTCAATACCGCTATAAAGCTGGAATGGTGTTTGACGCACTAATGCAATTCCTGTGTTGTTGTTATTCATAAGCAAGTCAACACGATAAAATTCTTCATAAATTTTAATATCATCACGGCCATTAAGAATCAAAGATTGAATTGAATTGTAGCTATATGGTGATAAAACGGTGAAACAATCTGCATTGTTTAGATTCATATCGACAAACATAACCTTTTGGCCTTGATTAATATAATGAACCCCACAAGATAACGCAAAGCTGGTTTTACCCGTACCTCCCTTTGAGGCAGTTATTATGTCGATTTTCATATATAAAATTACTCCTGTTATATATATTTTACAGATACAAAAATGTTAATAAATTGGATTTTATACATCATATCACAGCATTTGGTATTTTGCAAATTTTACTAAAACCAGGTTTTTATACGAGTCTTAATTTAGTTATATAGTTATTAGTAATAAATTTCGGTTCTGGTGCAAAAAATATTAGAAGTTAAAAAATCACCATAATACTACCAATATCTTATGTCGCTTCGCTCATTATTTTATTTATTACTTGAACCTCAGAACGAACACATCGAATACCTTCGATCTGTCCTTTCCTTATCATATGCATCATTTTTATTCCGGCAATTGTCTTCTCAGCTGAGACTAGTGATGTGAATCCTAACATTGGATTTATCTTCTTCATTATGAATCTGTGGTCTTGTTCTACTATATTGTTCAGATACTGACACATCCGATGTTCCGTCACACGGCTCATATCTCCATAGCATGTTTCCTCGATAATTGCTATTTCTGTTGCTCTGTATTTATCAGTTGTTATAACTCTTGTTCGTTGATTATGACTTACATCTAAAGCTTTTTTGAAAATTGTCTCGCTGCATATTTACTTCGATTTGGAGACGCATAGAAGTCTATTATCTTTCCTGATAAATCTAGTGCTCTGTATAAATATGCATTCTTATCTTTAATTCTAATTTATGTTTCATCCATTCTCCATGAATCATTGGTTAACTTGATATGTTTTCTTAGTTTTTCTTCTATCACCGGAGAATACTGATGTACCCATCTCAATATCCTTGAATGAGATACATCAATTCCTCGCTCCATCATTATTTCTTTTAAATTTCTGTAGCTCAATGAATATTTGAGATACCAACGAACGCATAATAGAATTATATCCTTACTGAAATGCTTCCATTTGAATAGATTTTCTTTCATGTGATATAATTCTCCTCTTATTTTCAAAATTATATCATGTTTCCTTGAGTCAGAATATATTGGTTGGATTTTTTACACCAGAACCAGTGTATGACAGTTTATCCAGTTGTTTTAAATTTTTAGATCCACTGTTTTTGGACATGTACAAGAAAATGTGTCAAACTAGAGTAAAAATATTTTAAACTAAACTTAATGTCCGTTGTATTCTATTCCAAGTTCATTTCTTTGGAAAGTAAATATTAAAGAACTAGATATGCCGCTGCTTGATACGAGAGCCACAGATGATAACCTTGACAATCGTTTTATTGCAGACTTGGTATTACAAATACTATCTTATGTAGCACAAAAGAAAGAGATAATATCAAACGAAGGCAAGCACAAGGCATTGCAAATGCAAAAGCACAGGGTACGGTATTTGGGAGGTCTAGAATAACCTATCCAGATAACTGGAAAGAAGTTTATCAACTATGGTGTAATAAAGAAATTACTGCAAAAAAAGCTATGGAGCTAACTGGATTAAAGCGAAATACTTTTTATAAATTTGTTAAAAGGTATGTTAGTAAATCAAAATAAACAATTCTCCATATATGTGATATTAAGATAACATGTGATAATACTATATAGGATGATACTCTAACATAATATATATTAGGTCACAAATTAATCAATATCAATGCTATCAGGATCATAATGATACCTGCAATTTCTTTCATCTTCAACTTTTCACCAAATGCAAACATACTCCAGAGCATGGATAACATAATAGCGCCACCACTGTACATAGGAAAAACTACCGTAGCATTCATTTTACTCAAAGCACTGATTAAATAAAAGGCCGTTAACATATTAGGTAATCCAACCATTATCCCAAATAGGATGCTCATTTTAGTGATATTTTTATGTTTGATAGTCATAAAAAGGCTGGCAACTAAGGCAGACCCAAAAACCACTACTAAAAACAAATCTTTATAGGCACTCCCAACAGATACTTGAAATAGTTTATTGAAAAAATCTCCTAACCCACCAATAACAAAAAATAATAACAAAGAAGTTTTGAATTTTGCACCTTTAAATTCCTTTGGACTTATATTGATAATACCGATGGCAATCATACTAATAATAATGCCCATCCATTGAATCGTCTCTGGTATCTCCTTCCAAAGAAATAGAGATAATAGCATTGGTATGATAATACCCATTTTACCTACAGCAATAGATAGAGATACACCATTGTCTTTCACAGATTTCTGATAAAAATAAAAGGCACCATAGTATGCAAGACCTGTTAGTAATCCAATCACGATCAATTTATTAATGTCACTGTCTTGGATTAGCAAAACCTTGTAACTATCAATTTTGAACATCATTAGAATCAAGCTAAAAATCAGAGCAATTACATAGTTAAAGGTCAAAATAACTTCATCTGCTAAATCCCGTTTATGTGCATACTTAAGTAGTACAGGAATCATTGCAGAGAATATTATAGCTAAAATTAAGTCAATCATGTTATGTTCTCCTGTTCTACAATTAGTAAAGTATCTATGTTTAGCATTTAATATTTTAACATACTTCTGCTCTTTGCAAATAGTTATTTCAATTTATATCTACAATTACATGCTATTTCAGCAATAGACTAATCAATGTTCAAGTGGTATCATGAGTTTAGAAGTTCTGAACATCAATACTATAAATATTGGAGAATGTACTATGAAAAAAGACTTATTAATGCAATAATTGTTGGTGCAATACTAGGTGTCTTCTGTATTATTGGAGTATATACTCGTTCAGGTAATACCGCCTCAATCGGAGAACTATTTTCATTATGATATAACCGAATAATAATTGGAGTTGTAATAGTAGCTCCCTGGGACAAAACTACAAAGGCAAAGTCATTATTACGCAGAGCCTTACTAGGCTTACTTGTTTCATTTGCATTTTACAGTTCTACTGGGTTCCAAGATCATGTAAGCTTTATATCTGGTATTGTATATAGTTTGATAATAGAAGGTTGGTTAAGCAGAGCAAAAAAGAATAAAAATTAGGAGAATAAATGAAATTGTTTGAGCAATACGCAATAAATAATACTACATGGATCGATAATTAAGATGCAACTATTTCTGATTAAGAAATTGAATTTTAAAGTTACAGACCCACAACGCATCACAAGCTGATTAAGATTACATAACATAGCAGACTAAAGAAACGAGGTTTTATAATGGATGGAAGAATAAGAAGTGATATAAAAATTGGAGCGCAAGTGAAAGTAGTTCAAAAAACTCATCAGAGAAGTGGAGAACTAACTGAAGGTAAAGTTGCAAAACTATTAACCAATTCAGCACATCATCCGCATGGTATTAAAGTTATGTTAGACGGCAGGATTGTTGGACGTGTAAAAGAGATTATAGAATAGTACCAGCAACAGCACTAAACGCAGGAAACTGCCTCGATTTCCGTTACAATCTAACCTTTAAATAATCTCATATTATTTTGAGGTTTTCCAATGTACTACTGTCCATTTTAGTTTGCCAATAACATTGACAAAACAATTTTTTTCACAAAAAGTTAATTAAATATCTGCGCCAAATAATGATTCCTTACCGGCTCCCAGAGTTTGCCTAACATTGTTGCTAAACTTTTTAGTATCCAGCTGCTCACCAAAAAACATTATAACATATTGTTTTTCATTAATTATTCCAATAATTCTTTCAAGAACAGCATTAATTTTATCTTTAATTTCCGCAGAATGAAGTGTATCCACAGCTACTATATTAATATTGCTTTTACTCAATATTACTGCGTTCAATAAAAGTCTATTAATCGCATCATTAGCACTACCATTATTACTTACACCTTGAGTAAACTTGCAGGAGTGTACGGATTAATAAAATATCTTTTGACGAGTGGTTCTCATAACGACACTTTGAAAAGGAGAATAAAATATGGCTACAATAGTAAAAAGAAAAGAGAAGTATCATGTAGTATATGACTACGAAGATAGTACTGGAGAGCGGAAACAGAAGTGGAAAGCATTCCCCAATAGACCTGATGCTGAAAAATTCAAAGTAGAGATCGAAAATAAAAAGATGTTTGGTGAGTTTTTAATACCGGACAAACAATCGGTTCAGGAGTTTATGGAAACATGGATGGAGCTATATTCAAAAGGTAACTGGCAATACTCCCAGTATTCTACTGTAAAAGGATTACTGCGCAATCATGTTTATCCTCTGATTGGCGACATGAGAATGCAGGACGTAACACCATTACATATTGCAAAACTGTATAACACATTAAGCACAAAACCTAAATTCAGAGCAAAAAACGGCGAATGCCTATCCTCAACCACAATAAAATATATTCACTCAACCCTTAAAGTTGCATTTGCTAAAGCTAAAGAATGGATGATTATTGAAAGAACACCTGTCATATGTGCTGCACCTAAACCAGCTAAACCTGAATCAACAATATGGTCTGACAATATGTTTAAAATTGCATTGCAGAACATAGATAATAAGTTATTGCACTTAGCGGTTCACCTAACATTTATGTGTTCATTAAGAGCAGGAGAGGCACTAGGACTCATATGGGATTGTGTTGATTTATTAAATGGAACGATAAAAATCAATAAAACAATCCAGAGAGCATATAAAGATTTACTTGAAGATTTACCTAAAGACACTTTAATAAAAGTATTTGATACTATCAGCCCACAGGCTAAAATAACTCTCATACTAAAGAAACCCAAAACAAATTCAAGTGTACGTATGATATATCTAAGTGCACCATTAATAAAGGAACTTACAGAACGAAAGAAAATTATAGAAAACATGAAAGATGCATTAGGCCCTGAGTATATAGATAACAATTTAGTGTTTTCTTTTGAAAACGGTATGCCGATTGAAGTTAAGTTATGTACAAAATGGTTTAAGAACTGGCAGAAGTCTAGTAACCTAGGATTCCCAGTGCTTACCTTTCACGAAATCAGGCACTCAAGTTCAACATATAAGCTTCGGATAAGCGGCGGTGATACAAAATCCGTACAAGGTGATACGGGACACTCAAAAGCTGATACCTTGATAAACACCTACTCACATATTGAGGATCCTAGGCGAATGCACTTATCCCATACTATTGAAGAAGATTTCTATGGAACACCAGCAACACCAATTGTAACAAATACAACTGATATTGTTGAGTTAATTAAAAGCAATCCTGAAATGAGAAGGAAAGCATTAGAAGCTCTAGTTGGAGAGTTTGCCTAATCTTTATATACTAAACTATACCTTTCAGCACCTTATAATGAGGTGCTGCTCTTTTTTTATTTCTAAATGCAACAGACCTTCTGAATAGATTATTTGCAAAAATCACATCAATTTGCACCAGTTGCAGTAGATGCAGGCATTTATACAAAATCAGCATGTTAGATGGATGTTAGATGGCTCGATTTTCAGCATTCTGACATATGTTAGATAACCACAATATATAGGGGGTATATAATAAAAAACCACCATATATGGTGGTTTTATGGTGGAGAATACCGGAGTCGAACCGGTGACCTCTTGACTGCCAGATATTCCCTCTATTTGCACTGAGTGTCTGACTCCGCATCTACTGCATTTCAAGGCCTTTTCCGCACGCATTCGCTCTGCATTTGGCGCATCTAAAAACATTTTCTTCATACTCCGCATCTGATGCATAAGCTACATGTTAGATGGATGTTAGACGGGTTTCTAGAATTTTACAATGCGAGTGTATGACAAGTGTAATATTGTCATACGGTCATTCTAACTGAAAAAGTTAAGTATGAATATCACTATTCCAACTTCATTTCATCCATAAGATCAGTAATGGTTAACAGCTCACCTGTATTTTTATCATAACTAAACACACGCCCAGTAGTGGATAACTTTCCGTCTATATAATTGTCATATGTCACTTCTCTTACTTGCAGATTATCATTATAAGTATAAGTGGTCTTATCACCATTAGGGTCTATAATGCTAGTTGCACATCCATACTCATTATAATTATATATAGTACTAGGGCTTTCACTGTTTGTAAGTATTGTTATTCCTTCTTCATAGCTTAATTCATAGTATTGCCCATCTATCGGAGTTATCTTAGATATTTTATCATCTTCTAGCATATAATCTATTACAGTTTGATTACCTGTTGAATCTTGTATTTTGCTTATCTGATAAGTGCCCTCTAGATAATCATACGATTCTCTAAAACTAGTTTCTCCAAGTGTCGCTGTTATTAAAATTGGTTCATCTTTCTTATAAGTATACAAATACGTTTTTCCATAGGGATCTATCATCTGTGCTATAAGCCCTACATGTGCACTATCCTCAGTGTAAAAAAGTGCATCTTTATCTGTTTGCTGATAATAATCAAATGCTGCTTGTTCACCTATGCTATTTTCTATCGCAGTCGGTTTACCATCAACATCATATTGATAAATAATAACCTCTTCATTAGCATTAGTAATTTTAGCTATCTTTAAATCATCACCGAACACATAGCTAACATTATCCTTTATAGTAATTATATGCTCGCCAGTAGTACAATTAAATGTAAGCTCCATAAACGTTCCACTAGGTGCAGTGTAAGTACCAGTCAAACTATCATATCTAAAATAATGATAACTTCCATCACTATCTTTTAGTATCATACCTAGCAAATTATTATTGTAATCTTTTTCTTGGTATAAACAAATATTATAAGAATAATTCCATCCATATCCTAATACTGATATTTCAGATGCCTGTGAGTTATATATACGCTGCATAGCCATTTCTAGCAAATCATCAGTATAAGCAGAATCTACAGCATTATAAACAAGATTACCATTTGCTACATTAATATATCCATTCCCTATTGATGTATCAAAACTAATATAAGTCCAATAATCTTCCAATCCCAGCATTTTATCTATCTTTACATAACCAGTATCTATACTTGTTTCGCTTTCTTCCAATTGTGTCTTTGATGACACTTTATAATAATACTCCTGCCCATATAATATATCTCTATCAACCCAAAAAGCATCTGCTACGTCTGTTGCAACTAATGTAGATTCCGTAAAGTCTGCATCATAGCTACGGTATACATTATACGTAATATCTAGTGAATTTTGTACATCTTGCCAAGAAACTTTTGCACTAATCTTAGTATCTGTAATAAGTGTAGTTTTAACGTTTATAGGTGTTACAGGTCCTGAGTTATTTACTTTTTCTATTGTTACACTAGTTGTAGACACACTACTTTTTCCATCATTATCTATAGCTTTTAACCTTATAGTGTAAAACCCTGCTTCTAAATCTGATGTGTTCCATCTAGCTAGAGTTGTATTCCTACCCTTTTCAGTATCACCAGAAGCAATTTTTATCCACTCACCTTGCTTAGCATTGCTTTCATACTCAAGTACCCAGCTTTTTATTCCACTTCCACCATCCAGTATACTACCTTTTATCATAACTGTATCTTCAAATTTACCTGCAGAAGTTGGAGTAGAAATATCTACAGTAGGAGCACTAACATCTCTCTTATATACTACTTCTTCACTCTCTTCACAAAAGACTATCTCTATCTCGCCAGTCTCTTCATTAGTTACATCAACTTTACTTCTTATCTTTATCTTATATTCTCCATCACTAGCAAAGTTACTATCATCTAAAGTTCCACTTCCAGACTCTCCTGCAAAGCCGCTGTCTATCCATTCACCATCATTTATTTGATACTGTATCTCTACTTCTCCATCTACATCTACAGTAACACCACTCCATGTTATTTGTGGTGTAATTTTACTTGTCCAATCTGTTGAATCAATCTCAAACGACATAGGCACTATATTTTCTATTACAATAGTTTCAGACTGAGCATACTCAGACCAAACATAATCAGTATTCCCTTCACTATCTACTTCACCGCTATACACTCTTATAACACAGTAGTAAATACCATCCTCAACATCAGAAAACTTATATTTATAATCCCAATTCTCACCACCATATACTTCATTATCTATTGCTGGTTCATTTTCATATAGTACTTCAATAACAGAACCAACCAAGCTTCCATCTTCTTTATACAATGATAGTTCATACTTTACTATGCTTGATAAATTTGTAATCTCATTCCAACCTATAGTTATTCTGTTAACTTCAGTTTCGTCATTCTCTATCCAAATGCTTAGTTCACTTGCTTCGTCTGGTATATTGCCATCTATTTCATTTTGTTCATCTGGCATATTATTATCTGCTTCATTTACTTCATCTGATGCTTTTACTGTCTGTTCTATTGATATTAAAAAAGCACTATCGTTTGTTGTTGCAAAAAGTGCAATTACTAATAGTGCTATAATAATTCTCTTAATTACTCTCATCTCTACCTCAATTTTATATTATACGCTTATTTATTTGCTATTCTTTGCCTAGTTATTTTCATTTTTTATATTTTATTACATTCTAAGTTATGGGTGTTTACACAGTAATGTTGTTTGGTTTTCTTTGTAACTAATTGGTGTGTTAATATGCTTAAGTGTTTATATTGGTTCTTTCTGAGTAGAAAAAGTTATTTACTATTAACCAGTCCCTCGATTTCGCTAATATTTTAGCGAAACCGAGGTATGGTTGCAAGATTCATTTTTCCTGCGAATTTGGAACTTTTTGAAAAAAGCTTCAAATCGGCTGTTTAAGCTGATTTTTTCGAGTAAACGCGAAAGTGCTCTCTTTTATCTGTGATATATTCTATCTGCTTGGCTATATGATAAACATTATTAATGTATTTTATCAATTTCATAAAGTAATTATCTCTCATATTCATTTGCCAATTATACCAAACCTATAATTCCTACGCAAAGCCATGAGAAGATTCGAATTTGATACATAGAAAAATGTATGGAAAAGCGGCTTTTTAATTTGCTTACCGAGTATAGAGCCGAAATCGCTCGTGACTAAGCCGAAATCGCTGATAAATACTAATATCAATACACTGAATCCTCTCCTTTAAACTCATAGATGTACTCAAATTCCTTCCAGTCAAAAAAGGTTAAGTATCCAGAATTTTGTAGCTTCAAAAATGATTTTGTAGTATAAATATAAACGACTTCTTCATGATATGTCTTATCGAATAGCGCTGGTCCTCGTTCAGCATTACCATAAAAAAGTACTGAATAATAGTGATGCAGTTCTCGATCTTCTACTACAAAATAATCAAGAGCAATTACATCATATCCACCTACCTCTGGAACTTTAAAATACCTTTTATATTGATAGTCAAAGTATATCCTGTCTGTAATAATGGGATCAATGTACTTTCTAAACATTGAGCTGCCTTTACTGACAGAGTATGCTGATAGATTTTTATCTAAAATGCTTAACTGTATAATATCGCTCTCTTTCAAAGTATTTATCCAATCGTTTACATCTTCAGTTGTATAACTAGTGTCTAAATCATATAGTACTTGCATGGCATACTCTATGTTTTCTTCAGTATTACCAGCAATGTTGAATATCCTATTGTTATTTATTTCATTTGAGTTTACCTGCAACTTATCAAAGCTGTTACTTGGTACAAAGAACAAGTATATACTAAAACAAGCAATCAATATACTAATCAAGATTTTGATTATCTTTTTCTTGGTTCGTGGTTTGCCTTCAATACCAATATTCTTCTTTTCTCTCAATATACCAACACCAATTGATAGCATCGATAAAATGAGTAATGTGCTTACTACATTCTCAATGACTCCAAATCGAGTTATTATATTTTGACTTAGTGATTCAAAATTAGTGTAAACTAAAATGTATTTATAAATATTAAGTCCAACTATAAGTTCACTAACGCAAATAGTTACAAGAGTCATTACAAATATAAACGAACTGTGTTTTTTTCTGTTAAGTATCCAGTATAGTGCTAAACCCGTTAAAATTATACTTTGTACTATATAACTTCTCATCTTTTTCCTCCAAATACCTCTTATATGAATTGCAGTTTGAATGTGTAATATATGCATACAAACTGCAATATCATTTTTTCGTATTCTCTTACTCTAATGGGTAAATGTACTGATTGATTTCTGCTGTAGTGTAAGATATTGTAGTAGGTGAATACGCGTAATCACCAAAACCCATACTACCAAACATACTTTGACTTGTTACAGTAGATACTGAGCATGTATAAGCGTAGACTACTGGCACCGCTGG
>Ga0209692_10003479_pt1 | contig 15273 bp, 12 predicted proteins | sample tdDd472_FD_187129 | JGI IMG/M metagenome (GOLD analysis project Ga0209692, IMG submission 187129) | Marine sediment microbial communities from the Atlantic coast under amendment with organic carbon and nitrate - tdDd47.2 (SPAdes)... | ecosystem: Environmental > Aquatic > Marine > Coastal >...
CTGAAATTGCCGACCGCCCGGTCGACTGGGATGAAATCAAGCTCAAGCGCCAGGAACTCAGCGAAGGGGTTGAAATTCCCGAGCCGCCGTTCTGGGGTGCGCGGGTGATTGAGGACATTCCGTTAAAGACGCTTCAGCCTTATCTCAATGAAACCATGCTGTATCAGTTCCACTGGGGCTACAAGAAGGCGGGTAAAAATCGGAATGAATGGACCGCCTGGGCGGCCAAAGAAATTCGCCCGATCATGCATGGCCTGATTGAACGCTGTGAGAAAGAAGCGATTTTGAAGCCTCAGGCGGTTCATGGGTTCTGGAAATGCGCCTCGGAAAACGATTCGGTCGTTCTGTTCGATAAGGATGGTGAGACGGAGGTGGCCCGGTTCTCTTTCCCGCGTCAGAAGAAAGAAGGGGGGCTCTGTATCGCCGATTTCTTCACGGACATCGATCAGGGGGGCCGCGATGTGATCGGTCTGCAGGTGGTCACCGTGGGCGAGCGGGCAACAGAAGTAGCGCAAGAATGGTTCGAGGCGGATAAATACCAAGACTATCTTTATCTGCATGGGCTGTCGGTGGAAATGGCCGAGGCGGCTGCCGAGTATGTGCATAAGCGGATGCGTGAAGCATTGGGCATTGGTGGTGAGGATGCGCGCGAAATTGAGAAAATTCTCAAGCAGAACTACCGTGGCTCGCGTTACTCGTTCGGCTATCCGGCTTGCCCGGATATGAGCCAACAGCGCCCGATGCTCGATTTGTTGGGAGCCGACAGGATCGGCCTACGCATGGCTGACGAAGATCAGCTTCACCCTGAGCAGTCGACGGCGGCCATCGTCGTTCATCATCCGCAGGCTAAGTACTTTACGATTTAGCTTTCACTAAAAAGCAAGGCCTGGGAGCAGTCGTTTTCCGGGCCTTGCGTTTTTATGCCGCAGTGCGCGAATCCAATCCTTATAAGTGTGAGGTGAGGTGCTTGATCCTCTATGGGGCGTATTATGACGATAATGTGACAAAAATTTCACACTTCTTGCCGTTATCCGTAAGTATGTGTTTTCCCTTGAATAATTCCCAATATAGATAGAAAATTTCACAAAACTTCTCAGAAACGTTCAAAAAAGTGTCGTTTTTCATTTTACGGACGCAGGAAAATTTCGCTAATGTTGCGGCGCGGAAACAAGGGGTCTAAGCTCCAGGTCCGTCGAGACGATTTGAAGCGAGTGCCGAAAACAGAGTTTAAGGATCTGGTTCAGGGGAGTTGGCCTATGTTAGGTGCCGATGAGATGGCGGAATACTTTGAACTGATGGAAAAGACCAAGCGCAAAGAAAAAGAGAAGAAAGAGCTGCGCTAGGTTTTAAAGCAGACCGTTGTTTATGATTTTAAGCCGGGTCCTTCTGGACGTCGGCTTTTTTTGTTCTCGGTAAATTAGGCAAATCTAATCTTGAAGCGTTGTCGAAGCTGCCCATCTTTCTTTTTAATCATTCCAATGTTTGTGAGGAGGAAAGAACGATGGATCTCAATGTGGATGGTGAAGGCTACCTGTATAACAGGGACGACTGGAGCCCGGATGTGGCGCTCGAGTTGGCGCGTCGTGATGGCGTGGACTTGGGCGAAAGCCATATGCGCTATATCAACGAGGCGCGGCGGATGTATGAGGAGAGTTCCGTGGTGCCGCCCATTCGCAAATTCTCCAAGGCCATGGGCGTATCAACCAAAGATCTATACTCGGTTTTTGAGCATGGCCCGATGAAGCAGATCTGCAAATGGGGCGGTTTGCCTAAGCCGACGGGGTGCGTTTAGGTCTGAGTCGGTTGCGCCGATTTAACGGCAGTCCGCCGGTTTGTAAGGCCCGTTTTGGCTGAAATAGCACTGACTTTCGGGCGTGGTTCGGGTGGCGATGGCTTGGCAGACCGCCATTTTGTCGGCTTCCCGTAAGGCCACGCCTACAATCCGCTCTTCCGCATCGAAGGCCAAATCGAGGACCCAGATGGCTGAGCTGCCGTTTAGTGAGAGCAAGGTCGCCCGATGGTTCCCAGCCATTCCCATTCCTTTGCTGAAGCAGGCGATTTTGTCGATTGGAAGGCTGGCGAGGTATTCTGACGCCAGGGCCCCATCGGTGGAGGGATGAACTGAGACGCCGTTCGCTTGAATGGTTTCCTCATCGTCAAGGCCGGCCAGAATGCCGTAGGGGTCCATCAGTGTAACCTGATCGCCAAACATGATAGCGAGTTTCTCAATTGCGCCGTCCGGGTCGGTGGAACGGGCTAAGGCTCCAACCCGCCCCAACTTGGCGTTCATCGCTGAGACGGAAAGTTTTTTCTCGTTGATTGGACTGGATGGTAAATCCCGTTCCAGCACTTCAAGTCCTTGGGCAATGCGCTCGTCTGCACAGGCCGTTTCGTAAGAAGCAACGCTGGCGTAAAGCGCGTGACGCTGGGTGAGTATCCAAAGGGTTGCGGCGGCGTCGAGCGGATCAAGGGCGGCATCCTCGGTCAGGGCTTGGCGAAGCGCAGAGCAGGCGGCTTCGAACGGCTCGCCGTCGGTCGACCAAAATGCGCCTAGTTGCGGCTTGATCACTTCGCCCAATCGTCCGCCTCCGGGGAGAGACGTTTCCATGATTTCGGCCCAAGACAAAGAGCTTCCGCTAAGCAGTTTACCGGCCAAAAGACTGGGCCGACGCTCAAAGCCGAAGGCGATACGGCCCACCGTTTCACCACTGCTCGTCTTAAAGACCAGAGCTTTGGTCCCCGTCTGTGGCGAGACCTTGAGTTCAGCTAAATTATCGAAAATCTGCGTTCCGAGCGTTTTATCGATGGGTTGGTAAATGGCCGAAACCCTAAGGCTTGCTTCGCCTACCCGGTCGGCGGCTGAAAAAGATGAAAGGGGCCCGGCAAAAAATGTTTTTGCCCGGTAGCGTACGGGGACGGGAGATTTCGGATCTGTGGCCGGTTCAGCCGTCCATTCCGCCAGTGTGAGAGGCTCAATGCGTTCCCCGCCTGGAAGCGACCCTTCAAGCGTTAGGGAAAGGGCGCCGACCGGTTGGCCGTAAAAATCGGCCAGGATGGCGGCCACGACTTCCGAATCATCGGCCATGACGGATAAGCGCAGGTATCCATTGGGTTCGATGAGGGAATTCGCAGTGTTCACCGATGTAAGTTTGGCGGCCATGGTTCGGGCGCGATCCGGGTCGAGTGGCAGAGCCTTGACCACCGCGGCTTTTTCCTTTTCCGCCTCGTCGCATCCCATGAGACCGACTCCCATCGTCACGGCGATAGCGGTGACAGCGACCCCTTTCAATAATGCTTGGAACGTTTTCAAAAGCCGTCCTCCCCAACAAAAACCACAATGCTTACGCTAACAGTCCTAACCATTAGCTTCAATCACTCGAATCTGTATTTATTTCCTATTGGGCCGCGGGAAGAGATTGAGTATTCTGCGGGAAAATCGATAGCCCCGCCTGGAGTAGTTTTTATAGTGGACGCCGATAATCGTCTCGAACGTGTGATGGGATACGCTCAGCAAGCGTTAGACCTGATGGAAAAGCGGGGTATAGCCGCGCATCCCAATAACTTTACCGTCTGGTATCATTATTTCGCCGAAACCTATCCCGACCTGAAAAAGGAACTGGACAAGGTGCTCGCCTCGAAAGAGGAGATCGTTTCGGCCGAACTGTATGAACGGTTCTTTACGTTCAGCCATGATGAAAGCCAGCTTTCTTCGGCTGCCGATAAAATCGAAACCCAGCTGGAACGGCTGGTCAATTTCATCGGCGATAGCCAACGGGGTGCTAAGACCTATGGAGATGCTCTGGAAGGAGCATCGAAAAGTCTGCATGCGGATTTGCCGATTGACGATTTGGCAAAACTGATCGAGGGGGTCAAATCGGCGACCAGCCAGATGCAGACGCGCACCAGAATGCTTGAAGATAAGCTGACCTCTTCGGCGATGGAAATGCGGGAATTGCGCAAAGAGTTGGACGATACCAAAGCCGAGGCCATGACCGATGGGCTGACCGGTCTGGCCAACCGTAAGACGTTCGATTCGACTCTCCGGCGTTTGGCGGGGGAGGCATCCCAAAGCAGCGGGAATCTCTGTCTTGCCATGCTCGATATTGATCGCTTTAAGAAATTTAACGATACCTACGGTCACCAAGTGGGCGATCAGGTAATCAAGCTGGTCGCTTCCGTTATGTCCGGAGCCATTCCACGCGACGGGATTGCCGCTCGCTACGGCGGCGAGGAATTCGCTCTGATCTTGCCAAATGTCAGCGCCGATGAGGCCGTAAAGATTTCTGCGGAAATCTGCAGTAAGATTCGACGTCGCCCGCTGGTTAACCGGGTAACCAATGAGAGCCTCGGTAAAGTGACTATTTCGGCCGGTGTCGCCAAGTTGGCCACAGGTGAACCCATCGCCAACTTCATCGGCCGTGCCGACGAGGCTCTTTTGAAGGCCAAACGGGAAGGTCGCGACCGAGTCTTTAGCGAGTATGATCTGAGTTAGGACCAGGACCCTAGCTTTTATCTCGTCTCCGTAACTGAAATTTGACCTTTTCCTTCTATTAGGTGTCTGAGGTGCCGATGGGCTTTCGGTGCGTCGGTATGGTTATGGGGAGTTTGTCTTGATGGCGCGCCGCCGCTGGCGATGGAGCCGCTTACTTTTTTGGCTAAGGGCGATTGTCCGAAACGACCAGCTGATATTGGCCGTTCTGGCGCTGGTTGCGGGTGGCTTGGTGGGTGGACTGATTATCGGTTTCCGGTTGCTTATCGGTGTTGTCCAGACGGTCTTTTTTGGCGATGAGACTGAGCTTCTGGTGTCTCACCTCGCCAATTTTTCCTGGGTTCACGTTTTGCTGCCGCCGGTGGTTGGCGGTTTACTGGTTGGGCTGTTTCTCCAGTTTTTGATGCCGGGGCGCCGCCCTCAAGGGGTTGCCGAAGTCATCGAAGCCGGCGCTTTCGCCAAAGGCTATATGTCGTTGCGAACCGGGGTGACGGCTGCGTTCGCCAGCGCCCTATCGCTTGGCGCTGGGGCTTCGGTCGGTCGGGAGGGACCGGCGATTCACTTGGGGGCGTCTTTTTCCGCCTGGGTTGCGCGGCGGCTGAGACTCACCGAGACCCTGTCCCGCACTATTCTGGGCTGCGGGGTTGCTGCAGCCGTGGCTGCTTCGTTCAATGCGCCTATTGCCGGGGCGCTGTTCGCCCATGAAGTGGTGGTTGGACACTACGCGTTGAGCGCCTTGGCTCCGGTGGTGATCGCCAGCGTTACCGGGATGGTTGTTTCGCGATCATACTTTGGTGACTTTCCGGCTTTCCAGCTTCCTCCTCATGAAATCGTTTCTCTCTGGGAGTTACCGTCTTTTGCTGTCCTCGGCATCGTTGCCGGGCTGGTTGGCATCCTGTTGATAAGGGGGATCGGCGGGGTTGCTTTCATTTCGTCTAAATTGCCGGGTCCGGCCTTTCTGAAGCCGATGGCCGCCGGGCTGGCGGTTGGACTGATTGCAATCGTCTTTCCCCAGGTGTTGGGGGTCGGCTACGAGGCCACCGACGAGGCGTTGCGCGGCGGCTACCCCATGATGATTTTGGTTGGCCTGTTGGTCGCGAAACTTCTTGCCACGATGATTTGTCTGGGCGGTGGATTCGCCGGCGGCATCTTCAGCCCCGCCCTGGTGATTGGCGCTATGTTGGGAGGCGCTTTCGGTTTCGTTGCCGATGCTATTCTGCCGCATGCCGTTTCTGGCGTTGAAGCCTATTCGGTGATTGGTATGGGGGCTGTGGCGGCGGCTATTTTAGGTGCGCCCATTTCAACCACCTTTATCGTTTTTGAGATGACCAGCGACTATGCGCTGACTATTGCCGTGATGGTCGGGGCGGTCGCCGCATCGGTGGTTTTTCGTCAAACCGGCATGGAGTCGTTTTTCACCTGGCAACTCGGCAACCGAGGAGTCGATTTAAAGGAAGGGTTTGAGGCCTCTGTTTTGAGGGGGTTGCAGGTTAAAGACGTTATGAGCCGTGAAGGTGAGGTCGTGACCATGGATATCGGCATTCAAAGCGTGCGCGAATCTTTGCAGCATTCTCCTTCCAGTCTGCTTTTCGTGGTTCGGGAGAATGGCGATTTCTACGGCACCGTGACGCTCGCCGATCTTTCCGAGGTGGCTTTCGATCACGATGTGGATGATTTGATCAATGCGGGCGATGTGGCCAACGTTATGGCTCCGGTTTTGACGCCTGATGAAGATTTGAGCGTAGCGCTTAAGATGATGGCCGACAGCGGTATTGAGCATATGGCCGTGGTCGGTGACCGGGGCTGGCCGTTTTTTGTCGGCTCGGTGAACGAAGTGGACGTCCTGACGGCTTACAATCAAGCGCTTTTGAACGCGCGCCATGCGGAGCGTCATTCCTAAGTTGACGGCGCGGCGCGGCCCCTTATGTTTGAGGGGCGATTCTGTTTCTTCTTTATTAGGCCCCCGATGAGTGATCCTTTCGACCTGACCGACGACTTGCCGCCGCCCCAGGAAAGCGCGCCGCCGAGCGGGGCCGCGCCGGATTATCTGGTGGGCCTCAACGAAGGGCAGCGGGCAGCGGTCGAGACGGTCGACGGCCCGGTGTTGGTGCTGGCGGGGGCCGGAACGGGCAAGACTCGGGCTTTAACGACCCGGTTGGCGCATATTCTGGTTCAGGGCCATGCCCATCCCCAGGAAATGCTCGCCGTGACCTTCACCAACAAGGCGGCCCGTGAAATGAAGGAGCGGGTGGGGCAACTGGTCGGTCGCGATGTCGAAGGCTGGTGGATTGGCACCTTTCACGCCTTGGGCGCGCGCATATTGCGGGTTCATGCCGAACTGGTGGGGCTAGAATCGAACTTCACCATTCTCGACGCCGACGATCAGGTGCGTCTGTTGAAACAGATCGGCGAGGCTGAAGGCGTTGACGATAAACGCTGGCCCGCCCGCACGTTGATGGGGGTCATTCAGCGCTGGAAAGACCGGGGGCTGACGCCTGACAAGGTGAGCGACATCGAAGAAGGCGTGGAATGCGCCGACGGCCGGGCGGTCGATCTCTACCGGCAATATCAGGAGCGTCTCCAGGTTTTGAACGCCGCCGATTTCGGCGATCTCTTGCTCCATTGCCTGACCCTGTTTCAGGCCGCACCCGATGTGTTGAAATCCTATCAGCAGCGGTTCCGCTATATCCTGGTCGATGAGTATCAGGACACCAACGTCGCCCAATACCTTTGGCTGCGCCTTCTTGCTCAGGGATATAAAAACATCTGCTGCGTCGGGGATGACGACCAGTCCATCTATTCTTGGCGCGGGGCCGAGGTCGGCAATATTCTGCGTTTTGAAGAAGATTTCCCCGGTGCGCGGGTGGTCAGGCTCGAACGCAATTACCGTTCTACCGGCCATATCCTGGGGGCGGCCTCGGGGCTCATCGCCAATAATGAAGGGCGGCTCGGCAAGACCCTCTGGACGGAAGACGGGCAGGGCGAAAAGGTCGTAGTCCAAGGCGTTTGGGATGGCCAGGAAGAAGCTCGGCTGGTTTGTGAGGAAATTGAGAACTTTCACCGCAAGGGCTTTCCTTTGCGAGAAATGGCCGTGTTGGTTCGTGCGGGATTCCAGATGCGTGAGTTCGAGGAACGGCTGATTACTCTGGGTGTTCCTTATCGAATCATCGGCGGCCCGCGGTTTTACGAGCGCAAGGAAATCCGTGACGCCATCGCCTATTTGAGGATGGTCGTTCAGCCTGCCGATAGCCTGGCGTTTGAACGGATCGTCAATGTTCCCAAGCGCGGAATCGGCAAAACGACCGAGCGGGTTATCCACGAGTTATCGCGAACGGCGGCCATTCCCATGGCCGAGGCGACGGTGCAACTTATTGAAACCGATGAGATCAAGCCAAAGCAACGCAACACCCTGGCTGGGTTGTTGGAAGACTTCGCTCGCTGGCGGTCGCAATTGGCGACCATGAACCATGCGGAATTGGCGGCGCTGGTCCTCGATGAGTCCGGTTATATGGATGCTTTACGGATGGATAAATCGCCGGAAGCGCCGGGGCGGATTGAAAACCTCAAGGAACTGATTCCGGCGATTGAGGAGTTTGAGACCATTCCGGCGTTTCTTGAGCATGTCAGTCTGGTCATGGAGAACGACAGCGATACGGGTCAGGACAAGGTCAGCATTATGACGCTCCACGGGGCTAAGGGGCTGGAATTTGACCTAGTGTTTCTACCGGGCTGGGAAGAAGGGGTTTTTCCGCATCAACGCGCCTTGGATGAAGGCGGGCACAAGGCCCTAGAAGAAGAGCGTCGGCTGGCTTATGTGGGGATCACCCGGGCGCGTAAACAGGCGTTTCTTGTCCATGCGGCCAATCGACGGATTTACAATCAATGGCAAAGCGCCCTGCCGTCGCGGTTTATCGACGAGTTGCCGCCTGAGCACATTGACCGCCGTGGCGGGCGGGGGCTTTACGGTAGTCAGCGGGGATTCGGTGGCGGAGGGTTGAGCGATGGCGGCTCGGCGGGTTTCGCCTTTCCGGCGCGTCGCCGCCGACGGGTTATCGATGCCGAAGCTTTCGAGGTTGCCGCAATCAACCGGCCGAGCCGTTTTTCCATCGGTCAGAGGGTGTTCCACCAAAAATTCGGTTACGGCACCATTCTCGATGCCGACGGGGAAAAGCTGGAGATCGCTTTCGAGAAAGCGGGAACGAAAAAAGTGATGGAGGCGTTCGTCGAGGAGTCATGAGAAAACTGGACTGGTATTTCGACTATATTTCCCCCTACGCCTATCTGGCTTTTCACCGTTTAAAGGAGCTGCCGCCCGATGTGGAGGTGACCTTCAAACCGACACTGTTTGCCGGTCTGCTCAAAGCGACTGGCGGCAAAGGTCCCGCCGAGATTGATGGCAAGCGTCTGCATACCTACCGCCAGACCCACTGGATGGCCGAGCGGATGGGTGTTCCCTTTCGATATCCCGAAGGCCACCCGTTTAACCCGTTAAATATTCTCCGTTTGACCATTGCTTTGGGCCCGACGGAGGATTTGGTCGCCAAGATTTTCGCCACCGTCTGGGAGAGGAACTGGCTATCGGATGATCCCGACGACTGGCGGTCTATCTGCGATTTTCTTGAGATTGAGGATGGTGATGCGCTGGTTTCCCGTCCCGAAGTCAAAGGGACCCTGATTGCGAATGTCGATGAGGCGGTGTCTCGCAAGGTGTTTGGGGTGCCCACTGCGGTCATCGATGGTGAGTTGTTTTGGGGCGTCGATTCGATGGATCTGCTGCTTGCCTATCTGGCCGACCCCGATTTGTTCAAAGGGCCGGAAATGGCCCGTCTCGCCACTCTTTCAAAAAGCGCCGAGCGCAAGGAAGTCAAATGATGATTCCGCTTTCAAGCGCCTGGATGGTTGAAGTCGTCGTGCCCAAGGAGGCTGTCGAGGCCGTTGAGGAAGTGTTGTTGCATCGGTTTGGGGCGGTCAGCGCCTTTGAAAACGAGCGGACCAAACGCTGGGACATGAGTGGGATTTCCGTTGACCGGCCCGACCGTGAAGAGCTGGAAACCGCTTTGGCGCAGGTGGCGAAAGAGTTGAACATCGATACGCCGAAGCCACAACTTTACGAGCTTTCAAGTCGCGACTGGGTTGATGAGAACCAAGCTCATTTTCCGCCGGTCGAGGTCGGTCGCGTTTTCGTGCGCGGGTCGCACTACGAGGGGGATATCCCCACTGGTCGGATCGGTCTTGAAATCAATGCGGCAACGGCCTTCGGCTCAGGGGAGCATCAGACCACACGCGGTTGTCTTTTAGCTTTGCAGGATATCAAAGACCGTCGGTTTAGAAAGCCGCTCGATGTGGGCTGTGGGTCGGGGATTCTTTCCATGGCTATGGCCAAGCTCTGGCGTATTCCCATTACCGCAGTCGATATCGACCCCGAATCCGTTCGGGTCAGCCGGTGGAATTTTCAATTGAATGGTCTGGGAAATCGGGTGCGGGTCGGGTGCGGTAACGGCTATAAAGCCGGAATCGTGCGAAAAAGAGGGCCTTACGATCTGATCGTCGCCAATATTCTCCTGCGGCCTTTATGCCAGATGGCGACCGATCTACGTCAAAATCTCGCCTTCGGCGGAGTCGCCGTGCTGTCCGGTTTCTTCGCTAGTGACCTACCGCGCATCGAAAGTGTTCACAGGCGGGTCGGTTTGAGGGTCCGGCGACGCTATGTGGTGGGTGATTGGGCCGCCGTGGTCCTTCAAGGCTAAAAAAAATCACTTAACTTGTTTGGGTGCCAAACCATTATTTTTGTGGGGTTTCCTCCCTATGAACAGTCTGAAAAATCCGTATTCTTTTGCCGATTTTTTGGCTAAGTCCGCATAAGGGCTGGCGTTTTCCGGGTCACTTGGGTTACGCTCACTTCCACGCGCGCACTCGGGGGTGTGATCGAACGGGCCGAAATTATATTGCAAAAGTTGTCTGTTCGATCTCCAAAGCGCCTTTTGTGGGGCCGCTTCAAAAATGAGAAGAACGCCAAAACGGCGTAAACATAGAGCTTAAATTTTTAAGTCACATGGGAGTTTGGGAGAGGACCATGATTCGTAAAATACTTCGTAAAACCCTTCTGGCCGGCGCCGCCGGTCTGGCGTTTGCCGGTTTCGCACTCGGAAGCGCTCAGGCTGCCGACACCATCAAGGTCGGCACTTTCTTGTCGGTTACGGGTCCGGCGTCATTCCTGGGAGACCCGGAGCTGAAAACCTTGCAGATGTTGATCGAAGACATCAACAAGGGTGGCGGCGTTATGGGCAAGCAGGTCGAGCTTATACACTACGATGTGCAGCACGACGCCAAGAAAGCGATCACTGCGGTCAAACGCTTGATCAGTAATGACAATGTCGATGTGATTGTCGGCGGCTCCACGTCGGGCCAGAGCATGGCGGTTATTCCGTTGGTAGAACGGTCGAAAGTGCCGTTCATTTCTCTTGCGGGCGCTGTGGCGATCATTAAACCAGTCAAGAGATGGGTCTTTAAAACGCCTCATACCGACCGCATGGCCTGCGGCAAAATCTTCGAAGACATGAAGGCCAAGGGCATTTCTAAAGTGGCCATGATTTCGGGCACCGGCGGTTTCGGTAAGTCCATGCGTGGGCAGTGTGCGGCTCTGGCGAACAGCTACGGCATCGACTTGGTCGCCGATGAAACCTATGGCGCCAAAGATACCGACATGACCCCGCAGGTGACCAAGATTAAAAATACTGAAGGCGTGCAGGCCGTTCTGGTCGCTGGCTTCGGTTCCGGTCCGGCAATCGTAGCCAAGAACTACAAACAGCTCGGCATTACGGTTCCCATGTACCAGTCGCACGGTGTGGCTTCGAAGAAGTTCATCGAGTTGGCCGGTGATGCCGCCGAAGGTGTCCGTCTTCCTGCTTCGGCTTTGCTGGTTGCAGACAAGCTGCCTGATTCCGACAAGCAGAAAGCGGTGCTTCTTGAATACATCAAATCTTATGAAGCCAAGTACAATGCGGGCGTTTCCACGTTTGGCGGCCATGCCTACGACGGACTTCAGATGGCTCTCGCGGCTATGGTTCGCGCCGGTGGCACCGACAAAGAGAAGATGCGGGCTGAGATTGAAAAGACCAGCGGTTACATTGGAACCGGCGGTATCGTCAATATGTCGGCCAAGGACCATCTGGGCCTCGATCTTTCGGCTTTCAAAATGCTGGAAATCAAAAACGGCGACTGGACCCTCGCCCAGTAAGCCGAGTGAATTTTCGGCCAGCCCAACTTAGGGCTGGACCGACAGCCAATATCGGTCATTATACCGGGCGGAGGAAACTCCGCCCGGTTTTGTTTTGGCTGGAATTTTATAGGGCGTAAGCGGTAAAATCCGAAGCGAAGCATCATTGATGCTTGCTGCCAAGCGCGCTCTAAGCCTTTGGAATATATTGGATCGTATTTACATTTTGCCATTTGGTGGCTCAATATAAATACCATCTGATCGAGGCTCGAAATGGGCCGAATTCAATAAAGTGGTATTTCGGTATCGAAATGCGTTGATTTTTTTAAAGTCAGCGCTAGACTGTCGCATTAGTTCGGTAGTCGAACAATCTTCCGGTTAACGGAATGGCGCTACCGATATTCACCAGGGGGGTGGCTTGAGCGGGCGCAGGGGCGTTCGTTTCAGCGCTTAGAGTAATGTACGCTGAGTTTTTGCAGTTCTTGCTGTCCGGCATCACCGTTGGGGCCACATACGGTCTCGTCGGGCTGGGCTTCTTTATCATCTACAACGCATCCCACGTCATCAACTTCGCTCAGGGCGAGTTTGTGATGATCGGGGGTATGACGGCGGTCTTTCTTGTCGATGCGGGCGCGCCGTTGCCTATTGCGGTTGTTGGCGCCGTTCTGGCGGCGATTTTCGTCGGTATCCTGCTTGAAAAGCTGGCAATCGAGCCCGCCCGGAAGTCTGCCGATGTGGTGACCCTGATCATCATCACCATCGGTGCGTCGATCTTTCTGCGCGGTCTTGCTCAGGTTGTTTGGGACAAAGATTTCCATTCTCTGCCTGCTTTCAGCGGTGAGGAGCCGATCAATATTTTCGGTGCGGTTATCGTGCCGCAATATTTGTGGATTATGGGTGGTGCGGCGGTCATCGTCGCCGCTCTCTGGTATTTCTTCAACAAGGTGCCCATGGGTAAGGCCATGACGGCGACGGCTTACAATCCATTGGCCGCGCGCTTGGTCGGTATCCGCGTGAAAACGGTGATGATGTTGGGTTTCGGGCTGGCCGGGATGCTGGGTGCTATCGCGGGCATTCTTATCGCCCCCATCGCCTTCACCTCTTACGAAGCGGGCATCATGTTGGGCTTAAAAGGTTTTTGTGCGTTGATTCTCGGCGGCTTGAGCACCGGGCGGGCGGTAATTATCGGCGGGATTATTGTCGGTGTCGCCGAGGCCTTGGGTGCCGGTTACCTGTCGTCTGAATATAAAGACGCCATCGCCTTCATCATTATTCTTCTGGTGCTGATCTTTATGCCTCAAGGGCTGTTCGGCAAGAAGGGGGCGGATCGGGTATGACTTGGCTGTTCAATCCACGCACTGGCGGGCTTTTGGTCCTGGCGGCGGTTATCGCATTGCTGCCGAGCATTCTGCCCAATAGTTTCTATTTCGACATTGCTATCCGGGTCGGCCTGAACGCCATGGTTTGCATCGGCCTCAACCTGCTGATCGGTTATGCCGGTCAGATCAGTCTGGGCCATGCGGGTTTCATTGGTTTGGGCGCTTACGGCTCGGCGATCCTCACCGGCCAATTCGAATGGGCTCCCTTAACGGCCATGTTCTTCACCGCGGCTATGGTCGCTCTACTGGCGTTTTTTCTGGGACGGCCAATTCTTAAACTGAAGGGCCATTTCCTCGCCATGGGTACGTTAGGATTGGGAATCATCATTTCCATCGTGCTGAATACGGAAGCCAAATGGACCGGCGGTCCCGATGGCACCATGGTCAATCCTCTTACCCTCGGGTCTTATGAGGTTTATGGAGAACAAGTCTGGTATTGGGTCGTTGGCGGGGTTTTGCTGGTTTCCGTTTGGGTGGCGCTCAATATCATCGAATCCCCCATCGGCCGGGCGCTTCGCGCGCTTCATACTTCGGAAGTGGCGGCTGAAACCTGCGGCGTCGATGTGGCGCGCTACAAGCTGCTGATTTTTGTCGTATCGGCCGTTTACGCCTCGCTGGCTGGAAGTCTGTTGGCTCATTACGGCGGCTTCGTCACCCCGGTGGATGCCGATTTCCTCAAGTCCGTGGAATTGGTCACCATGGTGGTGCTCGGTGGCATGGCCTCCGTTTATGGTGCGGTGATTGGCGCGGCGATCCTCACGGTCTTGCCGCAATTGCTGACCGCCTTTGAAGATTTCGAGCATATGGTTCTGGGTCTCATTCTTATGCTGACGGTCATTTTCCTACCAAAAGGGCTGCTGCCCAGTCTGGTCGCCAGATTGAAGCGTAAGCCGAAAGCGGAGGAAGTGGCATGAGCATTCTTCGCGTTGAAGGTTTGAGCAAGGAATTCGGCGGCGTCCATGCGGTCGAAAATCTCTCTTTCTCTTTCGATCCGGGCCAGATTTATTCGATCATCGGTCCCAACGGCGCAGGCAAGACTACGCTTTTCAACCTGATTACCGGGGTCTATACGCCGACCGACGGGAAGGTTTTCTTTGAAGAGAAAAAAACGGCAGGTCTGGGCCCGTATGAACTGGCCGCCAAAGGGATGGCTCGGACCTTCCAGAACCTGCAGATTTTTTTCAACATGTCGGCGGTGGAGAACGTCCTTGTCGGTTTGCACCTGGAAATGCCGCGCAATCTGTTCGGCTCTATCCTCCGCACCGGTGGGCTGGGCCGAAAGGAGAAGGAGGCTCGGAAAGAGGCTGAGCGCCTCATGGCTTTCGTTGGTTTGCGCGACTACATCGGCATGGACGCGGGCTCAATGCCCTATGGCGCGCTTAAGCGCTTGGAAATTGCCAGGGCCCTGGCGGCCAAACCGCGTCTTTTGCTTCTCGATGAACCGGCAGCCGGGCTGAACCATTCGGAAACCGGTGAAATCGATGAATTGATTCGTAAGGTCTCGGAAAGCGGGGTCACCGTGGTTTTGGTCGAGCACGACATGCATCTGGTGATGGGAATTTCAAACCATATTGTGGTTCTCGATTATGGTCGCAAACTGGCCGAGGGTTCGGTGGACGACGTGCGTAACAACCCGGACGTTATTACGGCTTACCTTGGTTCGGGTGCGTTGGAAGTGAAGGAGGGTTAGCCATGCTGATGAAGGTAGAAGGGCTGACCAGCCATTACGGACGTATTCAGGCCTTGCACGGTATCGATGTTGAGATCGCCGAGGGAGAACTGGTGGTTCTCGTCGGGGCTAATGGTGCGGGCAAAACCACCTTGCTGCGGGCAATTTCCGGCGTTCAGCCGGTGAGCGGCGGAACCATCTCGTTTGAAGGACAATCCATCGATGGCGTTTCGGCGGGCGAGCGGGTCAAACGCGGGATTTCTCAAGTGCCCGAAGGGCGCCAGATGTTCGGCCCCATGTCGGTGGAAGACAATCTGATGCTCGGCTCTTATACGAGAGCGATGAAGAATATCGATGAGGACATGGAGGCCATGTACGCCATGTTCCCAATCCTCAAGACAAAGGCCAAATTGGCCTCGGGCACCCTTTCGGGCGGCCAACAGCAAATGTTGGCTATCGCAAGGGCTTTGATGGCGCGGCCTAAATTGCTGTTGCTCGATGAACCGAGCATGGGGCTGGC
>Ga0209692_10003481_pt1 | contig 15257 bp, 16 predicted proteins | sample tdDd472_FD_187129 | JGI IMG/M metagenome (GOLD analysis project Ga0209692, IMG submission 187129) | Marine sediment microbial communities from the Atlantic coast under amendment with organic carbon and nitrate - tdDd47.2 (SPAdes)... | ecosystem: Environmental > Aquatic > Marine > Coastal >...
TAATGGGGATAAATCGAGGTAAGCCCCCGCGCGCGTTCCTTCAATAAACAACTGATTTGACCCTGTATATAACACATCGCCTTTTGTTGCAAGCGAAAGTAATTTGCTGACGTATTCGTCAATACCATACTGCGGTGGCGCAAAATATAATTCATCACTTGTAATATACTTTACAACAACTTCTACGCCGATATGTTGGGATTCGAATTCATCAAAGGTGGTTTCTTCAAACTGCCCTTCCCACCAATCGGGCACGGCAATCACTAAGGTCGTAGTGGTTTGAGCTAACATGGGGGAACCAAGTGTTCCTGAGATTAACAAAAGTAAGACCACTTTAAGGAATCGCATAACCTGTAATAACTCCCTTTTATCTATGTGTATCAATATCCTACTTCCCCATTAGTTGTACACAGTGAGGATAGGAATCTCTCATATTGAAAGACACAAGATTACAGCATTAAGTTCCGATTTGATAAAGATAGGAAGTTAGAAATAGAAAAACGGGCGAGGTGGTTTCGCCCTTATTTGCTGGTCAATAACTTATCTTGCGGAATAGTTACCGACTGGTTGATTTTGGGCAACATCTGTTATCCACTCAAGAGCCGTTACGCCATCTATGTCTGTGCGATAAAACTCAGCTGTCGGCAGTATACAATGCTGATAGCCGTCAGCAACGAAATAGCGGAAATTCGAAATCGTATTTGCGATTGCGTTCAAGTTTGTATCGAGTGTATCCGAGATAAATGCGCTAGGGTTCTCTTCACCTGCCGCGAAAAAGCGTTGTTGTACAGAATCAAACTGAAAATTGAATTGAGCAAAGGTATGTTCGGGATAAGCTTTCCCGAGCGCGCTATAATAATCTGTCATCCTAAATACACCCAATTTAGGGGCAACTTCAGATAAGCTATCTGTATAAAAATCTGGAACATCCCAAAGGTCGGACAAATCGGTTTCCGTATCAAATATTGTGCCTAGCGAATCACCCAATTGAGTAACCGATGCATCTGGATAGGCTTCAATAATATACGGAATCGCAATCGCTGACCCGACACTACCCGCACTACATCCTGTCACAAAGACCGATTCAGGATTCGGAACATAATCAATCGTGAAGTCTACCGCCGCCATCAAATTATCAAAGCCATTATGATGCACAATCACATCATCCCCATAATCGGTTATTCCACTTCCCATATACACATCACCTGTGCAAGATGGTGCAAAAATGAACGTATGCTCGGTAAAAGGATTTTCAGGATTATCGAAGTCAAATATGCCAGCACGATAAGAAGCAACTTCATTCACACTGACCTGTTGTTTATAAAATGAACTCCCACTACGGCAAGAATCTTGATCCCAGCACCCACCGCCACCTTGAAAATAAAGTACCACATTCCCATTTCCCGGACGCACCCAAAATTGATAATCGGTATCGTGGGCGCAACGGGTCTCGCCAAAGGGCTCAATCGTATGCCAGCCATCCTCAAATGTGAGATCAGCCGTTGTACATTCACCGTCAATGAGCCATTCGCCAGCAACACATTCCGACTGTGCTTGTGAAACAAACAGAACAGTACTCGACAAGAATACGATACAATTGATAAGTATAAGATAAGTTGACTTCCTCATTGCTACCCCTCATCACCTATTATTCTGACTCACGACCTGATGCTTGCCCGAATTCATCCCAATCTTGTGGATCTAAGTGCTCTAGTTGGTTGGTCAAATGACTCTCCTTGTTGTTCAATTATGATTAAGCATCACTGAGTTGTGCGAGAATCTCCTCAAAGGCAGAATCAGCTAAGGCACGAATCTCATCATCCGTACGATCTTGAATCGGATGCGGAATGAACACCACCGCAGGATCAAACCCCAATGCTTTCGATTGTGCTTCCGCCGCACTGATAAATTCCGTTGATGCCACAAACATACCGGGCAATCCGCGTGATTCTAAGTCCGTGATGTCATGCACACTGCACGACGTACACGACCCTCAATCCGCGAGGGCTTCGATCACCAAATCACATTCCGTCACGATCTGATGTTTAAGGTCAACAGGCGCAACTCTTGCGAACGTTGGCTTACGATAACGTTTGACTGTAACACCCATTTCCGTTAATTTCTCATCAAGATGATCCAGAAAAATATTCCCCCGTGCCTTAGAAATATCCAATAGACCAACAACTTTATCTTCTAGGGATGTTGGACGTGGATTCCGTTCTCGATAAGCAGGTTGTAATTCGCCTGTTGGATCTAATAAAATTCGCATGTTGTTCTCCTCAATCTATTTATGATTTAATTGCTACAGTAACAGGTATACTTCCTTTGTCACCCGATGCCGCCCAACCACCAATCACCGCCGACCACATACCAGCACCGCCACCAGTATGCACAATCAGTAAGCCATCAGGGCGAAATTTTGAAAGAGTGGCATCTTCAAGATGTACAGGAAGACCTTCTTCAATACCATTCGCCCCACGTATTAACTCCTTACCCGAGATCATCAGGTGCTTTGATAATTCCTCACGAAAGCGCACTTTCGTCCATCCTGCATTACGGAAAACACGCATATGTTCTGGTGTGATAACAAGCAGTGCATCCGCCGCCATCACTATTTTGCTGTTATACACTGTCCGCAAGGTCATTGAGATATTTTTGGTAAGGGATTCAGGGTTACGCGAGTGTTGATCGGCAATGCCATGTACGCCATCTCCACCAAATAATGTCACAGTAGATTCATCCGCAGAAAACCCACGTTCTACACTGAGAGATTCCCAATATGAATCATGCTCACGTTCAGGGAAACAGAATGTATATTTACCGGGATGACCTAATGCGGCACGATCAACACCCCCCGGTTTACCACCACCGACATTCCGAATCACCAACTGTAATGCCCGTCCGATGGTTGCATTAGCTCGGTTGCCTTGTCCTAGCGCATTAATACCCCAATTCATACCAATTTTATCAACAATCGGACCATTCACGATGACGACAGGTGATGAAAAATAAGTTGTCGCCAACAATCCGTGCATACAAAATGCGTCGATGCAAGCCGCTTCAACTGCCGCCAATACAACAGGCAAATACTCTGGCTTACATCCTGCCATAACTGCATTAATCGCAACTTTCTCGACGGTACACGGCACATTATCAGGTGGGATAATCCCAACAATTTCCGATGGTGAACGCGTTGTCCCTGATAACATGCGTAAAATACGATCTTCTGTTGGGGGTACAACAGGCAATCCATCCGACCAACCACGCTCATAAGCCAATTCGATCTCATCTTCTAAATCTGCAACTTCGATACGCCGAGCCTGTAGTTGGGTATCACCAAATTGATAGGCAAGTTTTTCTGGCATACCGGGGTCAACCGACTTTGAGCCACAACCCGGACTAAATTCAGGTAGTGATTCACCTAATTGCTTCATACCCGTTAACTTACGCCAATCTTCGCGTTTCCAACCGACCAAGCGTGCAACTTCTTCACCATCTTGCACCTGTATCAATGTCGGCACAATTTCAATATCAAGCCGATACGATACTTCCAGCGCAGTATCATCAATTACATCAGAAACGGTTGACGGAAAATTGAGACTATCTTGCGAATAAAACCGTATAGAGTAAGTAGCGTCAAGTTCAGCAAATACCGATTCAATTAATGTACAGGTGGAACAATCTTGTTTAACAACAACCATATAACCAGAAAAATCATTTGGAATAATCGTCATAATCTATCTTTTCAACTTTAACTTATGCACATCATTGTACTGTTGCCAACTACGATCATGCAAACACCTTGTTTATGAGTTGTCGAGTTGATTGAATTAAGCTATGCTATGCGTGAGATGATGACGACGAAAGGCAGATATATGTTTCGCCTAAAACTATTGCTGATATGCCTCATATTCAGTGTGCCATTAATGCTCACAGCACAAGACGAACCGACATTACCGGTATACGCCACGGGTGAAACTTGGGTTGTTACCAATGCGCCCCGCCTGAATGTCCGTTCTTTACCGAGTGCTGAAGATCCCAATAGTGTCGTCCATACGATCATCCACCAAGGGGAACGCTACCCTGCGCTTGGTTGGTCACAAGACAAAGAATGGGTCTTAATCCGTATTTCAGGTGATACAGCTTGGGTTTTATCCAGTGCAGTTCTGATTACCAATCCCGGGAATTTGCGTATTTGGGGAGAAGTCTCACCAGAAGAAGATGAAGCCATGCGTCTACTCACTGCCGAATTAGTCGCTTATATCAAGGCAACCGTAGGGGTACGAAATAACCTCAATATACGGCTTGCCCCCGGTACACAAAATCCAATAATTGGGCGTATCCCATACCTAAACCGTGCCTATCCTCTTGATCTTTTTTCTAGTGGACAATGGTTTCGCGTAGAGTATCAAGGCACAACAGGTTGGGTAAGTGCCGTTCATGTAACGATCCCGTCAGGTATGATCGCACCTGTTTTCACAAATAATGCACAAGGTTAATATAATGACAACTAAAAAAAACAAAGAAAACACGCAGTTTCGATTTGCAGATATATTTAAAGAAGGATCAGAAACCCGCCAAATATTTGCGCGGTATTATTCTGTTATAGCGATACTTGTCGTCTTAAGTGTGTTGGTATTGCTAGCACTGGCAACACGCGGATAATACAGATTCTCAACAACAATGCACTATCATAATGACGGTGCATTGTTGTTATTCATAGTCGTCTTTGCCCTCAGCCCAATAGCTTTCCAACGATACACCTAATCCATCAGCGATACGGTTCACATATGCATAATAGGCAACAACCTGTGCAATATCTAAGATAGCACGGTCATCAAACCCACAATTCCGTAAGGCAATAACATCTGCTTCTACCATATCCCATGGTGTAAGTGTCAACTTGGCACAATAATCTAACATCTGTCTATCGGCTGGCGATAATTCAGCTTGTGTATAATCAGTCTCGATTTGGGTTGTCCATTCATGATCTCCAGTCAACTGACGGAGGTTGCGCGCATGATGCTTTAGTCAATATTCACAGCGATTAATTGCCGACGCAACAACCCCAATCATTTCGCGCTGAATCCGTGATAATGGAGACTCACCTTGCATCAATGTTTTATAGAGGTGCAGATGATCAATCAACGACTTGGGATGCAAGCTATGGATTTTCATGATGTGGTCAACGTCGCCTGATTTTTCGCCACTGCGCTTATAGGCACGCTGGACATCACCTCTGGCTTCTGCTTCAGAGATTGTTTCTATCCATGCAATTCTGTTTGGGTTATTAGTCATATCTTATCTCGAATAGTTTATTTACATTACTAGCCCAGAAGATACCATACTTTCCATAAGTATGCTCTTTTATTTGTTTTCGGTTTGCTTTGGGATGATTAAACGATAGAATATCTAACGTTTAGTCTTTTTTATGGGTTGAATCTAAAAATCTAGCATAAAATCTAAATATGTCTTAATAGATGATTTAGGAAGTGGCATAGTGGCAATTGATGTAAAAAACGTATTAGTTGAGGGTGAAACCGTACTTGGACGATTCCAGGTAGAGATTCTTGCGCCAAGTACCGATGGTTGGGCACCAGCGGTCATGGCAATCGAGGCGTTAGTCACGAACTATCGTTTGCTCCTCAAACCCTTTAAGAAGAAATACGAGCATGCCAGTATTCCTAACTATTTCATTTCCTCGATTGAAGAAGATACGCTTGATGAATTCCCCTGTTTATCCATCTGTATCAAAACAGGACATAGTTTTCATCTCATTGTGCCTCGTCGTCATAAAAAATCACTGTATGATAATCTTTTAAAGATGCACATTCCCAAACCAAAATTCAAAATGGATGAGAACGTTGCACGCAATGATATTCAGAGGTTGGTCAGTTTCTTTGAGCGATGGATGCCTGCTTAATCGTCAATTTCGACACCATTTCAATAGAATAGTTCCATTCCAATGGGTGAACGTAGGGTCAGAGTAAGGTTTACGTTGGGTTTCTATACGCCGAAGTATTTACAATATGTTTACAACTTCGGAAAAGTATTATTAAAGAGACCAAAATGTTTACCCAACTGTCGTCGCACATACCCTATTTAATCTTATTGATACCCCTCTTATTGGTAAATGCTTGTATTAGTGATTCATCTGCCAATGTTGAACCCTTACCCAACAATCAATTTTCCACCAGTTATAAATTTTCTGGAGACCCCAATTTTCCCTCACGATTAAGTCTCTCCACCCATCAACCTGATGTTACTTATTCCGCACAGGTCAGCGACGATCTAGGTAAAATTATTACTACTGTAGATAATACCACCTTACAAACAATGGAATTCATTATTCCCGTTGGAGCAAAACAATATTATGTCAACGTAGCAACACAGCATCAAGCATGGTTAGACACCATCAACCTCACCGTAAATCCCATAAATCAATCAAATGACAGTAATGCCCCATACATGAATATTGCCTACACCGAACGCGAAACAACCTGTGAATTATGGGCAACACAAGACAATAGCGTATATCTCTATACTCAACCTACTACCAATGCCAACCCCATCCTCATATTGCCGATCAACTTTGCCATTCAAACCGATGCCAGAACATTAGACGGTTGGTATCGTCTGACTATCGAAGATAATACAGGTTGGATTAATGGGAGTGCAGTAGAACTGAATGGAAATTGTACGGCTTTACCTGTCGACACAATGATTCAACCAACGTCTACCACTGATGCAATGACAACAGCACCTTACGATGTTGACCGTCATTATTTTCCGATCAATGCTAATCAAGGTGGTCTCTTTTCTAATAAAGTTTCTTATCCGAATGGGGACGGCGCAGACATTATTCAAGCCACGTTATCCGATTCACAAAATAATCGTACCATCGGGCTTGTCATGACATGTTATGGTACAGGTATGGATGCCTTACGTTGGGGACAAGTCCAGAATACGACACTTGGATGTGGCGATACCATCGAGATTAATTTCCCTCAAAATGGTCAAGATATTGAATTAACAGTGATGCTTCCTGCGGTGAGCGGTCAACAATATGTAGACTATCAAATAACAGCTATGCCAATTGCACCTGCGGATGAAGAACAACATGTTATGGCAGTAGACCTCAATCAAGGGGGTGTACTTCAGCAAGTGGTTTCATACCCAGCAGGTGATACACAAGACATCATTGCCATATATGGACATAATCTACAGCCAACATCCCCAAACAATTATCGTCAATATACGGTAGTGATGCGCTGTAAAGGTAGCCAAACCGAGAATTTACAATGGGGGCTAGAAACTGCATCGCTCGGATGTGGCGATAGCCTAACTGTTTCACTATCTCATGCCGAAGCCGTCCGTTATCTAACCGTTAATATTGCACCACATCAAGAGCAAAGTTTCATCGATTATACACTCTATGCCCTACCAATCGCTCCCATGGATGAAGAATTCTGGTTTGGGGCAGATCGAGATGATGGTGGTACATTCAACGAAACCTTATCGTCCCCTGTTGGGGATATGTCGGATTCGATTGAGATCACGATGAACAACCTCACCCTCACTGCCCCAAATGACTACCGTGAAATGACACTGACATTAGAGTGTGAAGGTTTCAATCAAGCCAATATCCGTTGGGGCTTACCTGATCATCCTGAATTACAGTGTGGGCAAACCGTCACAACGACATTTATCCATGCGATGAATCAACAAGCGATTGAAATTGTGCCGCTTGATACAAATGTTCAAACCTATGTCAATTATACGCTGGTTGTCGCACCTAAAGTTGAAGAGGCGATTTTACAAAATGCCACAGGTTAAGCATCAACAAACAATGGCACATTCAGTTTCCATGCGAGATACATCGCATGAAAAAATGCCACAAATTCATGCACGGTATCGTCATCATCGAGGTCAGCTTTCATCGTAAATGCTGTTCTATCACGGATCGCTTGATCTGCTGATGATAAGTTACGAATATCGTCTGCTTCTAGCTCGCGGTCAATCGCATGAAAAAACAAGAGTAGAATCCCCGCATGATTGGGAATAATATGTTGTCCCACCCCAAAAATCATCTCTAACATCTGGTCACCTGATACCCGAATTTCACCTAAACGCCGCGACGGTGAAACAGGTAATTCAAAGTATGTCCGAGTTCCTTCTTCTGCATCACTATCAATATCCCGCAACACTTTGACTGATGAGCCATCGTAGCCAAACTCCCGAACACCTTGTTTGAGTAACAACCATACTAAAGGTTCGTCAGGTACAGGCAAACGGTCTAATAACCAGGCTTCGGCACGGGCAGTAATCGGATACTCGATAAATCCCATGCAACCAAATGGCTGATTGGTACGATTTGCAGGACAACCTTTGCAATGATGTTCGAGGGAGTCTAAGTCAGCGGCATGATCCAACAAATCTTGTACAACAATGAGTTGTTTATCACTCTGTTCTTCAGGTGTACTGGTCGTAAATTCAAATCCCATTTCAGCGGGAGAACGTGTATCACCTGCTTCACGAAACCATTGGATAACAGTTTCGGCACGTTTTTTTTCTTTAATGCGATCCAAGATTCCATCCACTGTCAACGTCTGTTTTGGAACACAGTCATACTCGATAATATAGTCAATTGCCATAGGAACACTCTATTCAATTCATTCAACACAAGAGAGAAAAATTATATCATACGCTTTATATGAAATGATTTACAAAAAGTATGTTCATCACAGAAACAGTGAATAATTACCATATAAAGTATTATAAATATATAATTATGTTAAATTAAGATGTGTTGAAAGACAACGTACAATGACAGATGTAAAGTCCACCAATCAGAAACGGATTTTAGCAGTTTACGCTCACCCAGATGACGAATGCTATTGTTCTGGTGGCACACTTGCTAAATATAGTGCAATGGGAGCAGAAACAACTGTTATTTCTGCTACGAAAGGTCAAGCTGGGCAAATTAATGATACCCGTGTCGCGACGCGCAATACACTGGGGACGATGCGTGAAAAAGAATTGTATCAATCTTGCAAGCAACTCAATGTTCACCATGTAGAATGTTGGGATTATATGGATGGTGCGCTCAAAGATGCTGACTGGGATCAATTGGTTGGTGACGTTGTGTACGCTATTCGTAAATATCGCCCTCATATTATCTTGACATTCGGAATGGATGGCGCGTACGGTCACCCTGACCATATTGCTATTGGAGAAGCGACAACCGAAGCCTTTGTTCTAGCTAGTCAAGAAGAGGCATATTCTGAGCAAGATTTACCTGCTTATGCCCCTGACACACTTTATTATGCTTATTTTCCCTCGCGTCAAACCCTGCTTCTAAATCAACTGGCAAACTGGCTAGTAACCATGAAAGATCGCTTTCATGCCAATCTCGATTTTGTACATGGATTATCATTATTTGCCGAAGAATCGACGATGCTTCATTATGCTAATGATTTTGTTGATGTACGATGGTATCCGCCAGGATTTTGTATTGTAGAGCAAGGTGAGATCGCAAATGATCTGTATGTGATTTTATCTGGCAATGTTGAGGTCAAGCAGGAAGACAAAAACGGTAATCTAACTCATATTGTTGACTTAACTATGGGTGAATTTTTCGGTGAATTGGGTTTAGTATCAGCCCATCATATGCGTAATGCACATGTTATTGCTAAAGATTCTGTTACTTGTCTTAAGTTTTCACCGGGTGAACCAACTAAATTTGCAGGACGTGGTGAAAATGCAGTAGAGAGTAGTTCCTATACAAGTTCATCACATGATGTAAATGTGGGTACAGCCACTCATGTTATTGACATTGAGGATTATATCTTGCATAAGATTCGTGCAATTTCGCAGCATCGCACACAATACCCTATTCATGAAGATATGTTCCCACGGTCTATGCTAGTGGATTTATTTGGTCGCGAGTATTTTATACGTGTTTTTCCTAAGTATGAATTAGCAACAGAGTTATAATATAAAATATACACTTTGCGATGGGATAGACGCTATCACTCGTCATCACGCTCAAATTGGTATTCAATATCAAGCTCAGGGTTATTTTGATCGAGCCAACGATCACATTCATCAATCAACCATGCCCCAAACGTATCCAAAAAATCTAAAATCTCTGATGCAGAGTCCGTCGGAGATACGATGAAATCAACCGCTTGCCGAATCTCACGTTCTTGATCAGAATAATGTTTCAAAAAGTAACTAACCGACACATCAATATCACGAGTATGGACAACTTCATCAACCATCACCAAGCCAAATGCCGCATGAATCATATTTTTGCAAATCTGCTTACACCAATACCGCACATTAGCAGATGAATCATCAGCTTCTATGGTATCAATCGCTTCATCTATATCCGGTTCTAAGTTGATGATGTCATCATTGGCAATCGCAACACGGGTTTCTCTATTCAAAAATCTATAACTCGTCAAATCAGGCAACATATCAATGCCCCAAACACAAACAGCATGAGTTTTTAGAATAAATGCCGATATAGAGAATTCGGACTCATCATGAAGGAGCCAACCATGTGGATAGAGTTCCATTTGCACATCGGACACACAATCATGTTTGGTACGAATATCGGTTTCTGCTGCGGAGATCCAATCTTGCATAACCAATTCAGGATCGGTGTAATATTCCAATACAGCAATGGCATTCAAGTCAGATTGTCCCGCAATAGCCAAACCACGTGGAACACTCCCCGTAATATAGATGCTATGTAAATCTTGTTTGATGTGTTTGAGATATGCCTCTACAACATCATCAACCACAGCCTTAAATGGGGGGTTGAAATGTTCTAGAGTTACATCAGAAATCAAAAAACCGCGCTCATCTATCTGCCATATACGTCCAGTGTTCGCCATACAGAAGTCCCATCCCAGCTATTTAATAAGGATCAATTTATTTACCGCAAGTCCACTTATAGCAAGCGTCCATGCCGACGTAAACCCAACAAAACATTTGTTGTCACCATCGGATACCATTGTGGTAAATTGTGCTGGTCAAGCCAGCTCCCATCCTCTTGCTGTGCCGTTTCCAGATGATCTAAATAGCGGTTTAGCAATCCATCAGGCAACGCTTTTGTGATGATGGAATCAGGTGATGGGACAAATGGCAGTAGTGAATAATATTGGTTTTCTGGAGCTTTTTCGGCACAGGCAATGACATTATCAATCGTTGCTTGTTGATATGCTTCTAAATTAGGAAAATTCTCGACTGTAAAGAAAAATTCCACAGCGTGATACGCCATAAATAACCACTCATTGGCACGGATTGAATCAAGTGTATGATTCACTTCCACCCATTTTTTAGTTTTTTCGATGAGTGACGGTCTTGCTTGCCCAAAGTACGTCAAAGTGCCAACAATTGCATCCGGTAGATTCTGTCCGCCAGTCTCTTGCCACCATGGCGCGAGCGGATAATCATGGGTCTGCGGTGGATTTTTAAGAAACCCGTTTTCATCCATCTGAGCTTCGACCCAGTCCGATGTCCCCGCTAATACATCCCCAATCGGCACACCTGTATATTTGACGGTACTCAATAGATATTCCAACGCCAGTGGATTCGATTGCGGTGCAGATAGATCATGTTCAAAGGCATGACCAAAGCCATTATCAGCATTTTTATAACATAAGATTATCTGCTGAACACGCTCAGGACTGCCACCATCAAATAAATACGCAAATAAAGCACGTTCAAATAATGTTCCGTGCCGATATAAAAAATCTCTTGCTTTATCAATAGATACAGCCATGATTATCCCCTAGAATAAAAGAACATTTATTCTATTATAGCTGATTTAAAGATTCCTGCGATAGGTTACAGATACATATTGATAATATCTACAAGCTCTTGGGCGCGATGGCGGAAGGTATGTTGTTTAAGGACTCGTTCTCGTGCCGCGTTCCCAATAGCAATACGTTCCGTCTCGTTATTTAAGAGAAACGAATAACGGTCTTTGGCTTCTTCGGCAGAGTTTATAATAATCACTTCTTTATCAGGTTCGAACCATTCTTCCAAACCACTATAGGGGTTTGCAACAATACATGCCCCCATCGCACTGAGTTCAAAAGGGCGTGACGATGACGAGCCATATACACTAGCATGTGCCCCTCGCGTGATGCACAAATTGATCTTGCTACGGCAAGAATACTCACGCAGTTTACTAAAGCTAAGATAAGGCAACATCTGTGTCTTACCGATATCACCAAGTCGTGTTCCACGAACAGCAAACTGATAATCAGATAGTTCCTGCGATGGCTTCGTAATCATATTATCAATCCAATCAGATCGATACTCACGTCCGTGTCCATAAAAAAACACATCAATATCTTGGGTTGTGACTGTTACAGGGCTAAATACATCTGGATCTGCCCCATACCAAACAGTATGTGTATTTTTGACACCTAGTTGTTGTAATAGTTCTTCGCCACCTTTGGAATTACTGATAAACGCCGTATATTCAGACACATCAGCACCCTGATAAATACGAAACCCCGACGCAAACCCCTTCATATTGGGTAAGCTGGCGGGTACATCCCCATCAAAATAAAAAACAGGCTTCTGGTATCGCTCGGATAAATATTGAGGAATACCATTAAAATGATTGAGCGGCACGGTCAGAAATATAACCGCATCAATATCAGGGTCTGTACGTAATATGCCATCTAAATGTCTACGCCATAAAGGAGCAGTCAAAGTCTGCGCGAGTTTCCGCACGGTTTTATCCGAAAAAGTTTCCGTCGCTTCGTCATCAGCAGAGTGTGTATCATCCATCTGCACTTGTTTGGGAGGCATCACAATCCGCGCAATATCACGCACCGATTTAAACACATCCCCCTGCCACTGAGTTGGATTACGTTCCGCACGCCACCACAAGCTCTCTATCGCAGGACCTTGATACGGCGTAGCAATGACCTCCGCACCGATTTCATACAACCCCTTAAGCAATTGCCACCATGCAGGGGTCGCGCTAAACGGTTGCGTCAAATCCAATGATGATACAACAACCAACAACTTCATCTATTTTCTTCCTAATTTGATTAAGGCAGTTTATTACCTGCCGCCAGATAGATTTGATACCATTCATCCCGTGTAAGCGTAATATCGGAAGCCTTAGCAATGTCCTTCACTCGGTTCACATTTGTCGTACCCACAATTGGTTGCATCCGTGCAGGGTGACGAAGAATCCAAGCAATCGCAATAGCCGAGTTCGTTACACCTTTTTCTTCTGCCAACTCATCAATCTTTTGATTAAGTTCTGGGAACTTCTCGTTATCAAGGAAAACCCCCTCAAAAAAACCATACTGGAAAGGAGACCATGGTTGAATAGTAATATCTTTCAAACGACAGTAATCCAAAATACTACCATCCCGATTTAGCGAGGCATCGATTTCCATATTGACGTTTATCCCAGCATCAATCATGGTCGTATTAGTAATGCTAAACTGGAGCTGATTGAAGATGATATTTTGCTTTACAAACTTGGTTAGCAATTCAATCTGCATCGGGTTCTGGTTACTGACACCAAAATATTTTACTTTGCCACTATCTTGTAAAGTCGTAAATGCCTCAGCAACCTCTTCGGGTTCAACTAACGCATCAGGTCTATGCAATAGAAGTACATCCACATAATCCGTCTGCAAGCGTTTTAAGCTACTATCCACCGAAGCTAAAATATGCTCTTTGGAAAAATCAAAAGCTCCCTTGCGAATACCACACTTTGTTTGGAGGATCATCTTTTCGCGCAGTTGAGGAGTCATCCCAATAGATTCAGCAAACATCTCTTCGGACTTTCCCCCACCATATATATCAGCATGATCAAAAAAGTTGATTCCTACATCAAGGGCAGTATGAATCAGGTGTGATATTTCGGCATTCGTTAAGCTCGAAATCCGCATACAACCCAGCGATATTTCTGACGCATTGAGGTCACAGTTAGCAATATTCATCATTTTCATGGCAAAACCTTTCCTTGTGATGCTCTTACTAGAAAACAAACTTGGGGATGGTTGCTCAGTTTCAATAAAATAAAGTTATGGATAAAAGTATACACCTTCAGACCGCATTTTACCGTACGTTCGGCAAAATCGAATAGATTGAAGGTGTTTATGTTTATAGTAAATAAACAGATTAATTATGAGCAATTATGATTTACATCTTAAAACTATAGCGCAAAAATAAAGCTGTTGTAAATAAATTTCTAAAGTAATAAGGGTAAAATTCGTATAGAATGACGAAAAAATGAGTGGCAAAAAAAAATTTCATAGGTATAGTTGATAACTATCGTGTAATTAGCACGAGTGTATTTAAAATTAGATAGGAGATGTTTAACATATGAAACGTCTATTTTTTGTTTTAACCCTTTTAGCACTCCTCGTCGCATTTAGTGTTCCTGCGTTTGCACAAGATTGCGATGATGAACTTGGTTGTGTGGTTGTCGGGGCAGATGAACCAATTGTTGTTGGCGCAATGCTCACAACATCTGGTGCAACATCCTACCTCGGTGCAGATTCACAGGGTGGTATCGAACTAGCTATTCTCGCTTGGGATAGTATGGTTCTCGATCATGAAATTGAGTTGGTTGTTGAAGATAGTCTCTGCTCGGCAGAAGGTGGACAAGCAGCATCACAACGTATCGCTGCAGACGAAACCATTGTCGGCGTAATTGGAACAAACTGCTCTGGTGCAGCACAAGGTGCGCTTCCTATTATTAGTGAAGCTGGTATGTTGATGATTTCCCCGTCAAATACTTCCCCTAGCCTAACCAATGATGACACCGAAGCTGGTGGCGCATACTTACCCGGTTATTTCCGTACTGGTCACAATGACCTCTTCCAAGGTGCAATGGCAGCACAATTTGCAACCGAAGTACTTGAAGCAACTTCACTTGCAACCATCCATGATGGAGATCCCTACACAGAAGGTCTTGCAAGCGTTATGGCTGACACCTTTGCTGAATTAGGTGGCGAAGTTGTATTCCAAGGTGCGATCAGCAAGGGCGATACTGATATGACCGCAATCTTGACAGAAATTGCAGCAGCATCACCAGATGTTGTTTACTTCCCATTGTTTGAGCCTGAATCAGACTTCATTGCTGCACAACTCGCTGCAACACCAGGTCTTGAAGATGCCGTGATGATGACAGCTGATGGTAGCCTCGTATCAACCTTCCCAACAAACGTTGGTGATGCCGCAGTTGGCGTTTACATGTCTGG
>Ga0209692_10003485_pt1 | contig 15247 bp, 8 predicted proteins | sample tdDd472_FD_187129 | JGI IMG/M metagenome (GOLD analysis project Ga0209692, IMG submission 187129) | Marine sediment microbial communities from the Atlantic coast under amendment with organic carbon and nitrate - tdDd47.2 (SPAdes)... | ecosystem: Environmental > Aquatic > Marine > Coastal >...
GTCGATCATGTCGCATCGCGAAAGCTGCAGCTCTGAGGGCGAAGGAAACGCCTGCATGCATACGGGATCGTTCCGCCAGTTTTCGGTATCGATCAGTGACAGGTAGTAGGGCGTCACCGAGAGGGGAAACTTGGCCAGCGTCAATTTGAGATCCGACGCCTCTTCATCGGTGAACTCGATGCCTGTCAGCCGCTGGAACGATTCGAGATCGCGGACAGTGTTCCTCATCTGCCAGCGCCAATCGCGCCATTGCGACACTTTGAAGTCAGTATCGATCTGGTTTTCAAGTTCCTGTTGTCGGATGGACATCGAAGCCATGGGGTGGTGTTTTCTTGGTTTCAAATGCGCGATGAATTCAAGTTTCGTGATGGCAGATCACTAGGCGCCGCGGGAAAAGGCTGGCTGACTGAAGAGCGATTGTGCAGATACCAACATAGCAGACATGAGTGCCTGACCCTACTTATATCTCCATTAGGGCATGAACTCGCAAATGGTTAAGAGCGCTTATCAAATTCTATCTTCATGAGATCAGGATACAAGAACCTGAAACCGAGGCGCTGCTTCACTCTGAGATTACTGATGATATTGAATGATGGAGAACTTGATTCTGCGAACTTTGGGACTGGATATCCAGTCAATGTCGCCACATGTGTATAAAAATCCCTCTTCGTAGGATGAGTATCCGCGCAGCAATTGAAGACTTCACCCCAGGCTTCTTGCTCGACAATCTGGCTGATGATCTCGATGCAGTCATCACGATGAATGAGATTCACACTGGAATCAGGATTGCTGACAACTGCTCCGTTACGGAAGAACCTCCCTGGATTCCTGCTATATCCAATCAATCCGCCAAATCTCACAACTGTAGTTTCGTATTTATCACTGCTTCGGAATAGGTCCTCAATCTTCAGCAATGGAGAATTGGTTGACTCTGCACCATCTGACTCGGAAATCATTCGATTCTTGTGTCCATAGACCGAAGTGGAGCTGACGAATATCAACTTCTCTACCCTGGAATTTTCAATCTCCTTCTGCAGTTCGATGAAGCCGTCTATGTTCTTTGACGGAATGTTGATGATCAGGGTCTCTGCCTGGAGGAATGCCTGGAGACCTTCGGTCGACCGTCCAATATCGACAATGAACGGTTGGATGTTCAGCGCCGATAGTTCGGGCATCCGGTCTTCCGAGGTGGTCGAGGCCTGCACATGATTCCCCCGCGAGACAAAGTGCTCGGCAAGGGGAAGCCCAAGCCAGCCGCTTCCCAAGATGCTGATGGATGCTGGATGGTGGCGGTCAGCCATTCTCTCTTCTCCAGGTATGAACAAAATCGCATTCCGGATGCGAGCTCAAGGACCAACAAACGCCCTGAACCGCGCATCCTCCCGCAATCCATCGAAACTGGGATCAGCGAGCATCGACCCTGGCAACCCGAACTCCGTCGCTCGCTCCAGCAGCAGCCCCTCACGCGAAGAAGCAGGGAGCGAGTTGTGGTGTGAGCTTTGCACGAATTAGAAAACAGATGTCACGCCACGGCGTCAGTTCTCCTGCTTCCCACCGTCCCAGTTGACGATCAGCGTGGTCGCGAATTCTTCTCCGAAATCGTGCGGAACGCCAAGCACAAAGCCGTTGCCGTCGGATCTGTTGTCCCAGGTGCTGCCGGCGTTCGTGGGGAACAGCATGACGGGAAGGTCTGCGACAACCTGGTCGCCGAAGGCGACCTTCACCGAGCAGAGGTTGCCTTCGAGGTCGAGATAGAACAGCTCGGTACCCGCGTCGTTCCAGCCGAGCAACCAATCTGCACCGTCTATCGAGAGTTGCCACTTGCCTTCACCGCTGGGGAAACGGGTCAGGTAAAGTTCGTATTTTCCGGCTTCGTTCGAAACGTAACCGATCCAGTTGCCGTCGGGCGAAAACCGGGCATACCCAACGTCGAACTCTGACGCCACCAGCGAGAACGATTCTCCGTCTTCGAGGTTCAGGATCCACAGATCATTCATCCCGATACCGGAGTCGTACGCGAGGTATTTTCCGTCCTGCGACCAGTCCTCCACCCGACATTGGTCATCGACAACCAACAGAATCTCGGCGTCACCCTGGCCATCGGCGCTGCGAACGTAGATACCGGAATTCCCGCCTCGATTGGACGTGAACGCAATTTGCTTTCCATCGGGAGACCAGACGGGGTTGGTGTCCCGCGCATCATCGAATGTCAACCGGCTGCCGACATTGCGCGAAAGGTCGAAGATCCAGATGTCCGATTGACCACCATCGTCATCGTCAATTCCTGCCGCCAGATATCGATCGTCGGCAGAAAGGCGGACAAAACTGTACATCGCCGCTTCGCCGACCGTCTCGAGTGCCTTGTTTTCCCGATCAAACATGGTCAGGATCTTTTCAGGGGCCAGCCCACCCTGAAACGCAAGCGGGCCCGCTTCGGAAACCGCATAGGCAGCACGCCAGGTGTCCAACTGGACGACGACGCCTTCACCAACCGCGAATGCTTCTCCGGTGAACTCGAGATTCTCGACCGAAAACGGGCGTGCCATCAGGAACTGCTCCCGAACCCAGAAAATATGCCCCTGCGCGTAGCTCGCTTGCGTGCCCGCATGCATCAACTCGAACGTCTCTTCCGACTCCAGATCTCCGATCCAAATGGAGTTCACGGCATCCTGATTGTTCGACGCATGACCACCGCGCACGTACAGGAAATGTCGCCCGTCCGGCAGAAAGCGCGGGAATCGATGGGTTGTCTCGCCCCCGCGTGAATTGTTAATGGTGGTCACCGGGTCACCCAGCACCCCGCCGGCCGAAACGCGATAGATCGGGGTTTGCGTTTCAGGCGTGAACAGGATTGTTCCATCGATATTCCAGGTCCCGCCACGACCATCCAAGGCGGTGGTCACGGTCATCGGCGCACCGCCGTTGAGGTCGAGTTTCTTCAACTTGCCATCGGCAAAGAAAGCGATCTGCCTGCTATCGGGAGACCAGAACGGAAACGCCGCACCCTCCGTGTTCGCAAGTTGCTGTGCAGTCGCGGACCCCAGTGAACGCAGGAACAATGAGGGGCGGCCCGACCCATCCGATGCCGTAAACGTCAACTTGGTTCCATCGGGCGACAAAGAGAGCCCACCTGAATGGACACCGTTGACCACGAAACCATGATCAGCGGGAGCGATGATCGCCGCACGAATCTCCGGGGCCCTGACGGTCGTCCTGCCTCGTGTAGTGGCAAACCAGGCGGTCACACCAAATGCAAGGATGGCGATTGCGGCCATCGCCCACGCACCAATTTCCCGCCTGGCCACGCGCCGCCCGACGGAGACTGCTTTTCTTTCCCCAAGCACCGTAGAGGCCGTGGGGTCGCCCCCGCGAACGGCCGCAATGATCAGGCGTGCCTCGCCCATGTCGCGCAGTCTTTGCCGGGGGTCCTTGGCCAGACAGCGGCTGAGCAGTAGGCGGATCGCCGGTGGCGTATCGGAGGGCAGCGTATCCAGATCGGGCTTTTCCTTGAGAATGGATGCCATCATGTCAGACATCGTTGGTCCGCCGAACGGACGCTGCCCCACAAGCATTTCAAACAGGACCACCCCGAACGAAAAAATGTCTGTGCGACGATCGAGGTGCGAGCCACGTGCCTGTTCGGGTGACATGTAGGCCGCCGTGCCTAGAATCATGCCATCGAGCGTGAGCTGCTTGCTGGCCAGCGAGGGCGAAATCGTGGTGTCCAGACTGCTGGACGAGTCGCCGGCCGCGTCGGTGGCCTTGGCCAGACCGAAGTCGAGCACTTTCACCGCGCCGTCCGACGCGATCTTGATGTTGGCCGGCTTCAGGTCTCGGTGCACCACGCCCTGTTCGTGAGCGGCCTCGACCGCCGCGGCGATCTGTTCGGCATAGGCCAGCGTTTTGTCCAGGGACATGGTCCCGTTTTCCAGATGTACCGTTAAATCGTCTCCTAATACCAGTTCCAGCGCCAAGCCAATGACGTCGTCTTCCTGGACCACCGAGTGAATCGCCGCAATATTCGGATGATTCAGCGAGGCGAGAAGCTTGGCCTCGCGTTGGAAGCGGGCCACACGGTCAGCATCGGCCGCAAAAGCCGCCGGCAGGATCTTCAGGGCAACTTCACGGCCCAATGTATTGTCGCGGGCGCGGTACACTTCGCCCATACCACCGACACCGATCTGTTCGACAATCGTGTAGTGTTTCAGGGTCTGGCCAGCTTCCATCTTCGCTCCGCGGATTCAGGTATGTCTTGTCGATTTAGAGTATCAAGATCATATACCATAGTCATCCGGGATCAGATGGCAATATCGACCAGCCATTTCCAGCCATCATTCCAACCGGCTGTCACCATTGGAAGCACCCCTTGGTGTTTCTGGAAAATGATCCACCCCCATCACGCTTGGCAGGACGCGATCACATGACCCAGGACCAACCTGCATTCCCGTTTCAAACAAGACCGGCCGTCTCCAGGAGACGGCCGGTCACCTTGGATGGTGATGGTTCTAACGGAACAGGGCCTTCACGGAACTCAGGCTCGAGTGCTCGGCAGACACGGGCGTCTCGTCACCCTCGATGAGAATGGTTGCATCCCACTCCCGGTGAGGATAGCCCCACGAACCCCCATCGTAGGTGGCCGTGAAGTCGCCCATCACGGTTTCGGCGGGAATGTGACTACAGTAGAACGCGTTGGACTCATTGGGGGTCAGGCAAATCCAGTATTCACCCGGCTCCAATGAAATGTCCAGACCGCTGGCCGTCACCGTATAGACATCATCGGAGACGAGCGTCTTCTCGACAGCGACCGGAGTGTCCAGATTCGGTATCTGCTCGGCGGTGGGCAGCGGCGAGCTGGTCTTCGGGAAGATGTTGAGGAAGGCATTCGTGGGATCGGAACCACCATAGGTCGTGAAAATGGTAATGGTGCTGATCACCCAACCACCACCTTCGACCACGATGTCCTGGGCACCGTAGAAGAAATGATCAGGGCCCGGCCCTCCGCCAATGGAGTTCAGGAACCCCTGGGTCCAATCGGGTTCGATGGCGGACTGGTCATGAAGGACAGCGGCACTGGCCGAACTGGTAAGCAAGGCGATCAGTGCGAAGGCGACGAGGAATAACTTTAACTGTTGAGCATTCATTTCCTTCTCCTTGCGAGATGTTCGTGGAAATCTCTGGATCCGTTTTGCGCTTCGATAATTACTGGAATCAGGGTACATCAAATTCCGAAGACTGGTCAATATCTCGTCTCTCGGTGGTACCCCGATCGACCCAACGGGGCTTCACCGAGATGGACGTAGATTGGATGGTACTTCCAGCCAGAACACCAACCCCAGTGCGCCTAGTCCACTGATAGGGTTTCTCTGGGGACAGGATTCCAATCTCGCCCTTTCAACCGGACGCGATGAATTGCCCCAGGACCAAACTCCCCGTCGTTGAGCCATCGAACGTTTCCTGAGCTTCGTCGAGAAGGCCAGCAACGCCCTGCCGCACCCGGCCACGCTCTTCGCCATCTTCGCCATGCTGGCCGTCCTCGCATCATGGCTGTTCAGCAAGATCGGCCTGGTCGCCGTCCACCCAAGGACGGCAGCACGGTGGAGATCATCAACCTGGTCTCTCCATGATGTCGTTCTTCGCCTTGATCGTGGCTTATGTGCAGCGATACCGGGCGGACGCGGGCATCGGGACGGTCATTGCCATCATGTTGCCGTATTCCATGGCGTTCCTCCAGGTGTGGAGCTTGCTGCTGGGGCCGGGTGGAGGGCTTTATATCGGGTAGGTCATGCCGCCGTGAGGACCTCGCGACAGCCTGAATTCAAGGCACTTTGACCTAATTCCACCGAGGCTGTGTCACCAGGATGGTCAGCAAGAACAGCAGCCCAATCAGCCCTGGTATTGCCAGAACGAGCGCGAGCAGCGAACCCAGCCCCGGCCGACCGTTCATCTTCAGGAGCAGGCTACCCACCGTGACCACGGTGGTGCCGAGCAGAAGCAGAACCCAGATTCCTGCGTTGAAAGACGAGACCGATCCACTGGCCAGGCCGGCCACGAAGTAGCCCACCGTCGTGCCGGTCACGAGGGCGGCGATTCCCCATGGTATCCAGAATTTCATTTTGCCTCCGATGAACCGGGGCTACTGAAACGTATTACCTGACCCGCGCCATCTTTCCGGTCGCATCGTAGATGCAGAGACCCATCTCAACCAGAAATGCCGTGATTCATTTTAGCACAGGTTGACTCTTGGTTGCCTATTTCTGCCCATGGATTAGTCGCAATTCCGATGGCAGAACCTTCATATTGACTCTATCAATATCAGGGCCACGCATTCACCCACCCGAGCAAGGTTGCCAAAGTGCTATTCCAAACCAAGACCTCAGGGCCCAGCTCTCCCTGGCTGCTCACCATCTTCCTGTTCCTGATGTCCGCCACAGCAGCCCACGCTCAATCAGGTGAAAAGACCATTTCCGACCCTTGCGACTTCAGCGACGTCCCCGGGGCCATCTGGTGGGGAACCGACTCCATCATGTCACTGCAGGACTTCGTCTCCCATGCAGCCCCCGTGTTCTGGTTCTCACCGGATGAGCCCTCACTGGGCGGCCAACATGGCCAGGACATGATTGCCCCGGAGGCCTTTCCCTTCGAGACCGCCGATGGTCCTGTCGTCTACTACCAGCTCAAGAAGATTCTACAGCGGGCCGGCGATGTTGACACAACCAGTGTAGTGGCCTTCGAGCTCAACGAGACCGACAAGGGCGCCTCACTCATCCATCTGGACAGAGCTGTCCTGCTGCGTCTGGATTTTTATGCCTATTTTTCTGAAGAAGCCGGCCTGGGAGCCCATCAGCACGATGTCGAGCCCGTGGAATTCAAGATGGTGGTCATGCGTAGCGATGAACTAGGAGGCCTCGACGAGTACGATCATCCCGACTGTACAGAGCGGCATTATGTGATCGCCGTCACCCGCGTCACCGGAAAGGCGCATGGCATCGAGTGGTACTGGAACATCGTGGACGTGGATGGGGAGACCAAGTTCCCCATGACCTTGCTGGTCGAAGAGGGCAAACACGCTCTCGCCACCGACAAGAACGGTGATGGATATTTCACGCCCTCTTACGACGTGAATGTCCGGATCAACGATGCCTGGGGAGTGCGCGACATCATCCGGTCAGGAGGCCTGTTCTCCGGTGGCTATCAGGCCTGGATGACGAAGGTTCGACACCCCCGCGATCGAGTTCTGCCCCCGCTTCCTGAGGGCAGCCCACTCCAGGGTCGATTGACCGAGCGACAGCTGGAGTTCGGGACGGAGAATGTCACCTATGAGCTTCGTAAACTGCCGCAAACCCGCGTGGCAATAGAGTACGACCTCGAGCAGGGAGGCGATTCACACCTCGAGGGATTCCTGTCCGACAAGGAGGTGCCAAACTGGCCCTCTCTGGAGGAGGTCAAATCCCGCGATGACGCCGTGAACTGGATCGATGCCGGGGCCTTGAAGAGATCCCTTTCCATTGCCTACTACTCCGATGGCGATGGTGGAATTAGCTGGGTATTTCCGTTCTGGATCGTCAAGAACCTCGATGTTTCCATGAGCGGTGGATACCTCCTGCACCGCATGTATCTCAAGGATGAGGATTTCCGTGATTTTGGCTGGATGGCTCTATACACGAACTCCGCCTCACGTTGGATCGACCCCTACTTCGCGGCGGGTGTGGAGTGGCATACGCAGCCAGTGGATGGGGTAGACATCAGAAGGACGGATTTCGTGCTCGAGACAGGGATCAAGTTCCGGGCACAGATCGGACGCTCTCCTCTGAGATTCCTCAGTGTATTGACCGATTTCTGGGGCTTCCGATTCGGTGTGAAGAACTATGGCTTCCAGAACATCGATCACCTGACCTATGTCTTCGAGATCGGTGCCGGGTCGTTTTGAGCAAGCTCGTCAAGGCCCGGACACCCCGACCGCCAGCACCTCGATCTCGGCCAGGCTGGTCCACATCCCCCGATGCGCCGACAAGGCCACCAGCTTGAAGAAACGCCCCGAACTCACCTCCTCGAACCTCACCATACTCACCTGATTGGCCCGCAAGGTTCCCTCGGAGACTGGATCGCCCCAGGCCTTCCCGTCCTGGCTGAGGTAGAGGGCATAGTCGCGGATCGAACCGTTCAGTGATCCGTCAGGGCGCGGGTGAACAACGAATCCTGCGAGGTCGTAGGTAGCGCCCATATCGACCGTGACCTGGTGAGGGTGTTCGGTGGGATTCTCACTCCAGGCCGTGTGCCAGAAAGTGCCGTCATCACCGTCGATGGCATGGTCGGCCTCACGCCCGGGCTCGAACGAATCCGTCGCCACCAGTCGCCAGGCTGTCTTGTGGGACTCAATGATCTTGATGGGCTCATGGAAGAACTGGACCGTGACACCGCTGGCCAGGTGGTTCTTGGCCATGACCCGGGCCTTGATCGTCGTGTCCCGGGTGATGGTGAATGGCCCGGTGTATCGGGCTGAATCGTCGTTTGGGTCCGACCCGTCGGTGGTGTAGTGGATGGCGAAATCAGACTCGCTGGTCACCACTACTTGATCGTCATCCAGGCTGATCACGGGATCGGGCAAACGGATCATCCGTCGGGGCAGGTCACACGGGTCGCCCAGGTCGGCATGGTAGGGCCGAAGTGTAACATTGAAGCTCCTGGCACCGCTGCCCAGGGTGTACTGGCGATGCGGCCTGGCGCCCCAGGAGTTGTCTCCACCCACGCCCATCTGCAGCTGATCGATGTGTACATCGGTGAAGCTGCGTCTGATCAGCTCGTTGGGGTGGACCTCTCCCCGGTGATTCTGGGTCAAATCCTCGGCCGTGTGATGCAGGGCGCTGAAGCTGAACAAGGGCTGGCCGGAGATCAACAGGCCGTGGCCGGTGTCGTTGCTGATCAAAGCCCAGCGAGTGTCGGTGCGGGTGCCCGACTCCTGGACCGCCGCGTAAGTGAAGAACATGGAATCGACCATGGAATGATGGACATCGACATACGCCGACTCCTTCCGGTCGATATAGTTCTCGTGAGGACCCCGGCCGTACCAACTGACATGTTCAAAGCCTGTGGGCAGTTTCAGGTTCATGCCGAAGCGAGGCAATTCAGGGGCGTCTCCCTCGCCTGGAAGTAAGGTGTGGCGCACGTGGATTTCGCCGGTCCCCAGCACCGTGTACTGAATTTCCGATGTGGCGCCCACACCATCGAGCTCCTGCACGAAATGGAGCTCCACCAGGTTCGGCGTCGAGTTGAGGGTGAGCGAAATCGTTTGCTGGTCGAGTGAAGCCTGTCGCCAGGGAGCGCATCGCGAATCCATACCATTGCCGAAGTCATTGTCGGTGGGGGCGCGCCAGAAGGCCGGGCGCGGTCCCTGGGCCAGAAGCTCGGTTTCGCCTGACAGCCAGCTGGTCAGCCGGCCCAGCCTGCGGTCGAAGCGTGCTTCCCAGCCTTCGCCGGTCACCGCGACATAATCGGCGGTTTCACGCAGGCTCAATTCGGGCAGGTCAGTCGTGTTCAGGATCGGTTGCGGGCTGGACGGTAGGGCCATCTGAGTCGAGGCCACAACATGTCCCAAAGGCAGAAACGGCTCCTGGCCATTGGTCACCAGCTCCACGAGGACAAAGGTCTCGGCGCCAGGCATGGCGGCCATTTCCGTCAACGGCAACTGGATCTCGCGCGAATTCCTCGGTTCCAGATCCATCGTTTCGACCACACCCTGGGCGATCTCTTTCCCCTCGCGACGGACGGTCCATCGCAGGTCAGTGAAAGCCAGGTTCCGGAAGTCGTATTCGTTGGTGATCCTGATCTTCCCCGAGGCTGCATCGACCAGCTCGAAATCGGCATACTGGTAGACCCGTTTGACCTCCCACAAGGCCGGGTGGATGCGTCGATCGGCATCGACCAATCCGTTGCAGCAGAAGTTCATGTCGCTGCCGATATCTTCGGGACCGAAGTCGCCTCCGTAGGCCCAGTACTTCCGGCCATTGGCATCAGTCTGGGCCAGCCCCTGGTCCACCCAGTCCCAGATGAAGCCACCTTGCAGCTGTCGGTGCTCCTCGATCACGTCCCAGTAATCTTTCAGGTTGCCGGTGGAATTGCCCATGGCATGGGCATATTCGCAGAGGATGAGCGGCCTCGTCTGCTCCTCGGACGCGTAGCTTTTCAGGTGGCTGATCCCGGCGTACATGGGACAGTAGATGTCGGTATTGGCCCCCCGCAAAGCGCGTTCATAGTGGACCGGTCGCGATGGATCGCGCCTCTTGAGCCAGTCGTAACAGGTGGTGAAGTTGATACCGTCGCCCGCCTCGTTGCCCATGGACCAGATGACCACCGAGGGATGATTCTTGTCCCGCTCGACCATGCGTTGCACGCGGTCCAGATGGGCCGGTCCCCAGGCGGGATCCTTGGCCAGCGACCGCTCGCCATATCCCATGCCGTGCGACTCGATGTTGGCCTCATCGACCACGTAGATGCCGAATTCATCGCATAGTTCGTACCAGCGAGGGTCATTGGGATAGTGGCTCGTGCGCACCGCATTGACGTTGAACTGCTTCATCAGCTCCAGGTCTCGCAGCATGCTCGCCTCGTCCAGAACGTGACAGGCATCGGGGTCATGCTCGTGGCGATTGACGCCCTTGAGAAGCACCGCCACGCCGTTGATGAGCAACTGCCCATTCTTGATCTCGGAGTTCCGAAAACCCGTGCGAGTGGAGACGATCTCCACGGTTTCTCCACGGGAATCGTTCAGCTGCAGGACCAACGGATAGAGGTGCGGCATCTCCGCCGACCAGGGGTCCGGTTCATTGATCTCCATCTCCAGGGTCAACGAATGATCCTCAGCCCCGGAGAGGTCGATCTCCTCGGTGGCCTCCTTCACCAGGCTCCCCTGGGGACCGTACAGTGCTGCGGTCACCGAGAACGTCTCGTCTTTCCCGTGATTGACCAGGCTGAGGTCAACCTTCAAACGACCGTCCCGATGGTTGTTCACCAGGTGGCTCTGAGCCCAGAAATCGCGAATGTGAGCCTGGGGAACGGACCAAAGGTAGACGTCGCGCTCGATGCCCGACACCCGCCAGAAATCCTGGCATTCCAGATACGAGCCGTCAGACCAGCGATACACCTGCACGGCCACGCTGTTCTCACCCGGAATCAGGAAATCGGTGATGTCCCACTCGGCCGGTGTCTTGGCGCCCTGGCTATAGCCGACCTCCTGGCCATTGATCCAGAGATAGAAGACCGATTTGACCGCTCCGAAGTGAATCAATACGCGGCGGGTCCCCCAGTCCCCAGGCACGCTGAAGGTGCGCTTGTACGACCCGACTGGATTCCATTGATGGTCCACGAGAGGCGGTTCAGGATGGCGGGTCCAGGCATACGGTTGGTTGACATAGATGGGGATCCCATGACCCTCCATTTCCCAGTTGGCGGGCACCGGGATGTCGTCCCAATCGGCAACACTGAAGTCGTCCTCCTGGAAGCCCAGAGGCCGTTGCTCCGGGCTGCGTACCCAATTGAATTTCCAGGTGCCGCTGAGGGTTTTGTAGAAGGGAGACCCTGTCCTGTGGTTCTGCAAGGCCGAAGCCACATCCGGGAACGGCATCATCGTGGCGTGCGGGGCCGTCTTGTTCAGGTCGAAGACTGCGGGGTTTTCCCAGTCGTTGGCCGAGGCCATCAAGGCGATGCAGGTCAACAGACCCAGCACACAGGAATTCCTCAAACAAGGCTTCACAGAGATCATTCTCCTCGAAGGGTCATTCGATTGACTTCGCTACGGTTCGTGACTCGTTGTCTTCACCCTTGGCCCGCTGATACTCCAACCAGGCGTAGATCGCCGCCCAGACCGCCGTGACGGCCCCCGCCGAGAGAATCAGCCAGGCGGTGATCACCCATCGCTGCTGCGCCGCCTCCGAGAGGACCGTATGCAACTGCGAGTTGGTGCCGCCGACACCACTCCAGCCGATGGCGATGGATCCGATGGCGAAACCGCCGAAGGCCAGGCCACCCACCGCCAGGCCGCCGGCAGCCAGGCCGCCCAGTCCGGCGATCAGACCCGGCATGATGCCGCCGATACCGATGAGGCCCATTCCCATGCCGCCAACCGCGATGCCGCCGAAGGCGAATCCGCCGATGGCCACCACGCCGATGGCGATATCACCGATGGCGATGATGCCGCTGGCCGTACTCATCTTCTTGCCCTCGGGATCTGTGCCGAGGCAGATATGGATCAGCGGCAGGCCGAAGAGCGTGCGTTTCGAGCGGTAATTCACCCCGTGCTTGCGTGGCTTCGCAGGAGCGGCGTTACCCTGGGCCGCGACCAGGGACTGCGGAGCCATGGACGAGCCCACCAGGCCCGCGCCGCCGCCCGCCGCGGACAAGGTCATCACGTCGGTGCGCAACTCGCCGGCCTGCTGATAGCGACGCTGCGGCTCCTTCTCGAGGGTGCGCAGCACGACGTCGTCGAGACGAACATCGACCTCGACACGTTGCGACGGCAGCGGGAAGCGGCCCACCGGCAGCTCCCCGGTCAGCATCTCGTAGAAGACCACACCGAGGGCGAAGATGTCCGCGCGGTGGTCCACGGTCCCGGGTCCCTCGAACTGCTCGGGCGCCATGTAGTGCGGCGTTCCGAGGATCTGCTCGGTGCGGGTCAGGTTCAGCTCCGCCTTCGCGCCGACCATCTTGGCCAGGCCGAAGTCCGCGATCTTCATGGTGCCGTCACGGCCCATGAGGATGTTCTCGGGCTTGATGTCCCGGTGCACGACGTCGTGGTCGTGGGCGTACTGCAACGCGGCGCAGATGTTCGGCACCAGTTCCAGGGCCTCGGCCGGCTTCAATCCGCCGGCCTGGATGGTCTGCCTCAGGCTGACGCCGTCGACCAGCTCCATCACCAGGTAGAACATCCCTTCGCGTTGTCCGAAGTCATGGACACGCACAATGTTCGGGTGGTCCAGGCGAGCCATGGTGCGGGCCTCGCGGGCGAAGCGTTCGGCGAAGGTCTCGTCCTCGCTCAATTTGGCATCGAGGATCTTCACGGCGACCGGCCGGTCCAGGTTCTTCTGCCGCGCCCGGAACACCGAGCCCATGCCACCGCGACCGATCAGCTCGAACCCGTCGAGTTCGGGCAGCCGCTCGGCGAGGATCTCCACCGACAGGGGCTCCGGACCGCCGGGAGTTACCACGAGGGTCTGGGATAAGTGGGTATCTCGGCTCGCCATCCCGGCGCGCAGGGCGCATGCCGGGCAAACACCCTCAGGAGCATCGGCGGGTACGGTGGCCTGGCAGTTCGGGCAGATACGGTTTTCAGCTTCCATGATCTTCTCGTCGCGTTGCGGCCGGGGCCGGTTTCAAGTGCCTCTGTCCGGATCTATGCGAACGGTCGGCCATTGTTACAGGCTGTTTTCCAGGGCGGCTATCAGGCATTGCAACTCGTCCTGGACCTGGGCATCGTCCTCGACAGTCTCGGCCACCAGTTCACGGACTCTTTGGCGCCATCGTGAATGCAAGCGCGAGGCCGCTGTTCGCAGGGCACCTTCGGTCATGTCCAGGTCGCGGGCCAGATCCGGATAGGGACGGGGCGGTTCTGTGCCGTCCAGCGTGCCCTTCAAGGCGGCGAAGAGGTCGCCCTTATCCGCGTCGGCGTACTGTCGCTGCAAGTCGGCCATGGCACGCTCGAGCAACCCGAGCGCCCATTTACGCAGGAAGACCGCCTCAGGATCGAGCTGGGTGGCCGGCTCACGAGCATACGTTTCCTCGGCGGTCTCGAAATCCAGCGAGAGGATTTCCAGCCCGCCCCCGCGTTTGAGTGCCTGCTGCTTGCGCCACTCGCCGGCCATGAAGTTCTGCATCGACGAGAGCAGGAAGGTCCGGAAGCGGCCGCGTTGCCGGTCGGCCCGGCCCAGACCGTCCTTCTCCAGCAGCATGGTGAAGAAGGACTGGGTGAGGTCGCGGGCATCCTCGGCGTCGTGACCCCGGCGTCGCGCGTAGGCGTAGAGGGGATACCAGTACAGGCGGCAGAGTTCGGACAGGGCACGGTCGGCGCTCTCGGTATCCGAGCGGTTGGCAGTCAGCACCAGGCTCCAGCGTGTAGTCGCGAAGAACTGTGGATCCGGGTCGGTGTTGGGGCGGTCGGAGGGCATTTCGTGGTTCGGCTTTCCGGGTCGGCCGCATCACGCTTGCGGTTGCGGACCTCTGGAATAGGTGGACTGCTCGCTTGTGCTCCATCCTCTCATATAGTGGAGCCTCCGGCAATCCCGGTGCCGTTCAGTGCCCATGATCATCATCTGGTCGCCCAATGCATCCCCTCGGCCGTAGCATCCGCCACCATTTTGGTCTTTATTGTTTCGCTCAAGGATTTCCCACTGGCTCCCCGAGCCGGTTGGCACCATTTCCGATTCCCGACCGACAGGAGAGTCGACCATGTACCAGGCCCGGGCTTATTCCGCAGCAAGCGCCACATCTCCACTGAAATCCGACTCCATCAAACGACGTGCGACCACCGACACCGATGTGCAGATCGAGATCCTCTTCTGCGGAGTCTGCCATTCCGACCTGCACACGGTGCGGGATGAATGGGCCGCCTTCATGCCCACGGTCTATCCGGTGGTGCCGGGTCACGAGATCGTCGGCCGGGTGACGGCTGTCGGGGCTGCGGTCACCGGACACAAGCCTGGCGATGTGGTCGGGGTCGGCTGCCTCGTCGACTCGGACCATACCTGCCCGGCATGCCAGGCGGACATGGAGCAGTTCTGCCCCGAGGGTGTGTTCACGTACAATGCGCCGGACAAGCACCTCGGCGGGGTCACCTTGGGGGGATACTCCGAAAGCATCGTCGTCGATGAGCGCTTCGTCTTGCGGGTACCCACCAACCTCGACCTGGCCGGAGTCGCCCCACTGCTTTGCGCAGGGATCACGTCTTACTCCCCCATGCGCCACTGGGGTGTCAAATCAGGGATGAAGGTGGGAGTCGTGGGGCTCGGTGGGCTGGGCCACATGGGCGTGAAGTTCGCGCGCGCGTTCGGCGCTCATGTCGTGGTGTTCACGACCTCGCCCGCAAAGAAGGAAGATGCGCTGCGGCTGGGGGCCCACGAGGTCGTCAATTCCCGCAAATCTGACGAGATGGCCGCGCATGCAGGCACCTTCAACTTCATCCTCGACACCGTGTCCGCGCAGCACGACATCAACGCCTACCTCAACCTGCTGACCATGGACGGCAACCTGACGCTCATCGGTG
>Ga0209692_10003487_pt1 | contig 15242 bp, 11 predicted proteins | sample tdDd472_FD_187129 | JGI IMG/M metagenome (GOLD analysis project Ga0209692, IMG submission 187129) | Marine sediment microbial communities from the Atlantic coast under amendment with organic carbon and nitrate - tdDd47.2 (SPAdes)... | ecosystem: Environmental > Aquatic > Marine > Coastal >...
TCCGCCACCTCGGCAAGGGTGCAGCTGGATCGTTGATCCGAGACAGGCCGCGAACTTTACCGATTGCTTATGTTTTTGTCAATCCACCTGACAACATTTTCTCTGATTATCGTCGCGCAATCCCCCGCCTATTTGTGTACAATCGAGCTTTGAATGTAAAGACACTGTATAGAAATGCCAGAAACCAATAAGAACAAGTCCCCGCGCGGTCGTAAAACGGCTGTTGCATCTTCTCCCAGAAAAAAATCCAGAACAGCAAAATCCGGCGCGCCGCTGGTTGATCCACAGCAGGATCGCGAAGCCAGTAACTACGAAAACCCGATAGCCAGCCGCGAACTGATTCTGCAGGTTGTGCGGGATGAGGGCGCGATCAGCCATGACGAGCTGCAGGCGGTGCTGGGCATGAACTCTGAAGAGCAGATCGAGGCGCTGCGCCGCCGCACCAATGCCATGGTGCGGGATGGCCAGTTAATCCGTAATCGCCGCGATGGCTATATACCGGTGAATGAGGAAGACCTGATCAGCGGCCGGGTGATTGCCCATGCCGACGGCTTCGGCTTCCTGGTGCCGGACGAGGGGGATGAGGACATCTTCCTGCATGGCCGGCAGATGCGCACCCTGCTGCACGGCGACCGTGCGGTGGTACAGGTGTCCGGCATTGATCGTCGTGGCCGCCAGGAAGGCACGGTTATCGAGGTGCTGGAACGCGCCAATCACCGCATCGTGGGCCGCCTGTTTGTTGAGTCCGGCGTAGCCTTCGTGGTGGCGGACAACAAACGCATCACCCAGGACATTATGGTGCCGCTGGACCAGATCGGCGAGGCCGAGCCCGGCCAGATCGTGATTGTGGAAATTACCCAGCAGCCCACGTTCAAAAGCCGTGCGGTGGGCCGCATCACCGACATTATCGGCGACCATATGGCGCCGGGCATGGAAATCGACGTTGCCATCCATGCGCACAATATTCCATTCCTCTGGCCGGACGAAGTAAAAGAACAGGTCAAGACCATCCGCGAGGAAGTCACCGAAGACGATAAAAAAGGCCGTAAGGACATCACCGGCTTGCCGCTGGTGACCATCGACGGTGAAGATGCCCGCGACTTCGACGACGCAGTCTACTGCGAGAAAACCAGCAAGGGCTGGAAGCTGTATGTGGCCATCGCCGATGTGTCCCACTATGTGCAGCGTGGTAGCCCGCTGGATGAAGAAGCGATTAACCGTTCTACCTCGGTATACTTCCCCGAGCGGGTGATCCCGATGTTGCCGGAGGTGCTGTCAAATGGCCTGTGCTCGCTTAACCCGGAAGTCGATCGTCTGTGTATGGTGTGTGAAATGCTGTTTGATGCCGAGGGCAAGATGACACGCTCCACCTTCTACGACGGGGTGATGTATTCCCATGCACGCCTGACCTACGAGAAGGTCTCCGCCATCCTGGAGCACAATGATCAGGAATTAACAAAGCAATACGAGCCGGTGGTGCCCCATCTGCACACCCTGTTCTCGTTGTATAAAAAACGCCTGCAACAGCGCAAGAAACGGGGTTCGATTGATTTTGAAACCACCGAAACGCGGATTATCTTCGACGAAAGCAAGCACATCGAGCGCATTGTGCCTACGGTCAGAAACGAAGCGCATAAGATTATCGAAGAGTGCATGATTGCCGCGAATATCGCAGCGGCACGTTTCCTTGAAAAGCATAAGATCCCTGGCCTGTACCGGGTGCACAAGGGGCCGAAGGAAGAAAAGCTGGAAGATGTGAAAGACTTTATTGCCGGCCTGGGCCTGCGTTTGCAGGGCAATGCCAAGGGCAGTATCAAGCGCTTTATCTCCGGCATCAGTGACCGCATCAAGGGTAAAAAGAAACCGGCATCCGGTATCACCGCGCAGGACTACGCGCGGCTGATCGAGCGGGTACGGGACCGTCCCGACTTTCACCTGATCCAGACGGTGCTGCTGCGCTCCCTGTCGCAGGCGGTGTATTCACCTGAAAACGAAGGTCACTTCGGCCTGTCGCTGGATAATTACGCACACTTTACCTCACCGATTCGTCGTTACCCGGATCTGCTGGTGCACCGGGCGATTCGCCATATTACCCAGGGTAAAAAGGCGAGCAGCTTTTTCTATCGTCACAGCGACATGGTGCACCTGGGTGAGCACTGTTCAACCAATGAGCGCCGTGCCGATGAAGCCACCCGTGACGCGGTGACGGCACTGAAATGTGAATACATGCAGTCACATATCGGTGAAACCTTCCCGGGTATTATTACCTCGGTTACCGGCTTCGGCGTGTTTGTCGAGCTGAATGATATTTATATCGAAGGCCTGATTCATATCACCAGCCTGCCCAAGGACTACTACCAGTTCGAGCCGGTCACCCATCGCCTGGTCGGCGAGCACAGCGGTACCCAGTTCCAGCTGGGTGACAGTGTGCGGGTTAACCTGGTGGCGGTGAATATGGATGAGCGCAAGATCGACTTTGAGCTGGTGGAACACGAAAATAATCCACACAGCCGCAAGTCGACATCTAAGTCCTCCGGGCAGAAGTCTGGACAAAGATCCGGCCAAAAATCCGACAAGAAGTCCGAGCAGAAATCAGACGATAAGCCTGCCAGAAAGAAACGTTCGCGACGTAAAAAGTCGTCAGCTGCAAAGCAGGGCAGTGAAGCATCTGCTGCGCAAAGCACGGACAGCACGGAGCCATCAGCAGGTGGTGAAAACAAGCAGCGTAAAAAATCAGCGAAACGTCGTCGCCCGCGTAAAAAGCAGAGCGCAGCTAAAAAGGCAGACAGTTCGGGTAATGAAGGCTAGCTTTACAGGTTGCAGCGTTATCAATACGCTGCGGATTGGTTTGCTGGGAACATTATTGCTGCTGTCCACAACAGCGGCGGCCCAGTCCAGCTTTGCCACGGTAAAAGACATGGCCAAACTGAAACAGCAGGCGGCGCAGGCCGATTTACCCATTGTGCTGCTGTTTACCGCTGAAGACTGTATGTACTGTGATGCGATGCGCCAGCAGTACCTGATTCCTATGTCGCACACACCAAAATATGCAGCGCAGGCGCTGTTCCGTCAGTTATATGTCGAATCCTTCAGTTTCCTGCGTAATGAAGAGGGCGAACTGGTGGGCGGTGACCAGATCAGTCTGCGTTACGGTGTAGATATTACGCCTACTGTGCTGTTTATTAACGCGCAGGGCGAGGAAGTGGCAGAGCGGATTATTGGCCTGAGTGGTGCTCACTATTTCCAGAAGACACTGGAAACGCATATTCAGCAGGCCAGCCGCAATCAGCCGCTAAAGTAATTCACATCCAGTCTATTTAACACGTTTTATTCTAAACACTTCAGGCATTACACATAGATTATGAGCGCAAAAGAACCGCAGATTATTTTTGGGTTTCACTCGGTAGAAGCGGTGATTCGCAATGACCCGGTGAATATACTGCAGTTACTGGTGGAACAGAATCGCCATGACCAGCGGATGAAGCAACTGGTTCAGTTTGCAGAGTCACAGGGTATTTCAATTGAGTACCTGAAAAAAAGCGATTTGCAGAAACAGGCGGGCAGTAATAAAACCCAGGGTGTGGCGGTGCGTTATAAAATCACGGCGGAAACCTCCGGTGAGTCCGCCAGCCATTCCCTGGGACAGTCGCTGGAGCAGATACTGCAGAAAGACAATGTACTGATACTGGTACTGGACGGGGTAACCGACCCGCATAATCTGGGCGCCTGTTTACGCACCGCCGATGCGGCCGGCGTGGATGCGGTGATTGTGCCCAAAGACCGGGCCGCCGGCTTAACCCCAACAGCGCGCAAGGTGGCCTGTGGTGCAGCGGAAAGCCTGCCGTTTTTCCAGGTGACTAACCTGGCGCGTACCCTGAAGCAGTTCAATGAACACGATATATGGATTGTCGGCACCGCCGGAGAAACCGACACCAGCCTGTACCAGGCACAATTAACCGGCAAGCTGGCACTGGTGATGGGCGCAGAAGAAAAAGGCCTGCGCCGCCTGACCCGTGAGAACTGTGACCAGCTGGTGAAGCTGCCCATGGCCGGGCAGGTGGAAAGCCTGAATGTGTCCGTGGCCACCGGCGTGTGCCTGTTTGAAATTGTGCGTCAACGCGCAGGTTAGTGGTTGATGCGCAGCTCGGATAGCACAGAGTTACATCTGCTGGTGCCCGGTCTGCTTGGGCCGTTTGCCACACAGCCAGAGAATGGCCTGCAGAACAGCAGTGACAGTTCACAAAGTCAGCCTGCCATTAAAGCACTGCAGCGCAGCCTGAGCCGCGCCGCGCAAAGCAGTCTTCCGGTCAGTGATTACTACAGCACGCTGCATTATCTTTTATGCCCTCAACAATCCATCGAGCTAGGTGAACTGCTGGGTCATTTTGACCGATTGTCGCAAACCAGTGGCTTTTATTATTTAGTCGAGCCGGTGCATTTCAGGGCCGAGTCGGATCACGCGGTATTGCTGGGCAGTGAACTGCTGCAACCGCAGTCAGAAGAAGCACAGCAACTGGTCGAAACCTTTAATGCACACTTTGCGGTGGAAGGCATAAGCCTGCACATGGCCAGTGCCAGTCGCTGGTATTTGTTGAGTGAGCGCGCCCTGTCCCTTGAGCTGCGTTCCATGGAGGAATGCCTGGGTCGCGACATCAAACACTTTATGCCCCGGGGTGATGATGCACTCTGGTGGCGGCGTATATTAAATGAAGCGCAGATGCTGTTTTTTGAGCATCCGGTTAACCTGCAACGTGAACAACAACAGCAGTTGAGCATGAATGGCCTGTGGCTTTTTCAGCACAACTTCAAGGCGCACGACAGTGTTTCAGAAAACCACCGAGTGGATCATTTGATTGCTGATAACGAAATCGCGCAGGCACTGGCTGAGTTTTCTGATAATAATATCCGGCTTGAACCGACGCATAATAAACTTGCCGATAATGCAGGGCACAGCGTGCTGGTTGACGAGACATTTTATGCCTCAGCCTGTTACGGTGACCAGGCCGCCTGGCAGGATGCGCTGGATGAATTCTGTCAGTCACGTTTTGCACCGCTGGATAACGCGCTGCAGCATGGGGATATTTCCCGCCTGCATATTTACTCCTGTGATGGACGCGTATTCAGTGTCAGTAAATGGCAGCGATATTATTTCTGGAAACCGCTGCAAGCCCTTAGTCATTATTTTTTACAGACGGATACACAGGCCAGTTAATAGATGCAATATAAAATTATTAAACGCCTGCAGGGTGATATTTCCCAGGAACTGAAACAGTCGACATTGCACCCTGTATTACAACGGGTGCTGAGTCATCGACGCATTGCCGCGCCACAACAGATCGATTATTCACTGGCGCGACTCACCAGTTTTAACCAGCTAAAAGGCATAGATGCCGCCGTTGAGTTGCTGGTGCAGGCCGTCACTAAGCAGCAGTCGATTTTAATTGTCGGTGACTTTGATGCCGATGGTGCAACCAGCACTGCGGTGTGTTATCGCGCACTGCAGATGCTGGGGCACCAACGGGTGTCATTCCTGGTGCCCAATCGTTTTGATTACGGTTATGGGTTGAGCCCCGAGCTGGTGGCAGTGGCCTGTGAAAACCCGCCGGATTTACTGGTGACCGTGGACAATGGTATTTCCAGTATTGAGGGTGTGGCGGCCGCCAAAGCGGCTGGCATGAAAGTGCTGGTCACTGATCACCACCTGGCCGGTGCCGAATTACCCACAGCGGATGCGATTGTGAATCCGAACCAGCCGGGCTGTGAATTCCCCAGTAAAAACCTTGCCGGTGTCGGCGTCATTTTTTATGTGATGCTGGCACTGCGTGCCCGTTTGCGTGAGCTGGATTATTTTAACGAACAGCGTGCCGAACCCAATCTGGCAGAACTGCTGGATCTGGTGGCGCTGGGCACAGTGGCGGATGTGGTGCCACTGGATGAAAACAACCGTATCCTGGTGTCCCAGGGCTTAAAGCGCATGCGTGCTGGCAGGGCCTGTGTGGGCATCCAGCAGATTCTGCGCATTGCCGGGCGCGAGATGCACAATATTGTCTCCAGCGATCTGGGCTTTGCCATAGGCCCACGGCTCAATGCGGCGGGTCGGCTGGAAGACATGTCGCTGGGTATAGAGTGCCTGATTACCGATGATGCCAACCGTGCAGCGATGATTGCCGAACAGCTGGACCAGCTGAACAAGGATCGGCGCAATATCGAACAGGGCATGCAGAAACAGGCCATGCAGAGTCTGCAGCATCTGGAAGCCTCGATCAGTCAGGCGCACCTGCCCAGTGGCATCAGTTTATACAATGCCGACTGGCACCAGGGAGTGATCGGCATACTGGCCTCGCGCATCAAGGAAAAATTCAATCGCCCGGTGATTGTGTTTGCCAATGACAACGACACGGTGATTAAAGGCTCGGCACGCTCCATTAAAGGCCTGCATATCCGTGACCTGCTGGAAGCGATTTCCAGCCAGCACCCGGGGCTGATTATTAAATTTGGCGGCCATGCCATGGCGGCGGGTTTGAGTATTAACAAGAAGGACTACCAGGCTTTCGATAAAATTTTTAATCGCATGGTAGAGCAACAGGCAGACCCGGATATTCTGCAGGGCGTGATAGAATCCGACGGTGAGCTGGGCGGTGCGGAATTCAACCTCAAGCTTGCGCAGGCAATTCGTGATGCCGGCCCCTGGGGACAGGGTTTTATGGAACCGATTTTCGATGGCCAGTTTGAAGTGCTCGACTGGCGCGTGGTGGGTGAGAAGCATTTAAAAATGGAGTTGCAGGCGAAGGATGCAGATAAGAGTATCTCCGCGATTGCGTTTAATGCCCCGCTGGAACGTATACGGGAAAGTAACGGGTTTATCCATGCCGCCTACCGGCTGGATGTGAATGAATTTCGCCAGCGTAAAAGTGCGCAGTTGATTGTTGAATATTTTCAGCCGTTATCAGCTGCAACAGATAACCGGCAACCATAATGCGCGTGTTCCCACGCAGGAGCATGGGAACGAGAAGAATTAATGAATACGAATAACCAGTTCCGTAGGTTGGGGTGACACAGGAACCCCAACGGATTTACCCGCTCTCGGTGCTGTTGGGGTGCGTTCCTTACCCCAACCTACAGGCTGCGTTGTAGGGTGGATCAAGCGAAGCGGATCCACCGTGTGCCATACAGGTAATACAGGGCGTACGGACTTATGCGTTCCCACGCAGGAGCGTGGGAACGAGAAGAATAATGAATACGAATAACCAGTTCCGTAGGTTGGGGTGACATAGGAACCCCAACTGATTTACCCGCTCTCGGTGCTGTTGGGGTGCGTTCCTTACCCCAACCTACAGGCTGCGTTGTAGGGTGGATCAAGCGAAGCGGATCCACCGTGCGTCATACAGATAATACAGGGCGTACGGACACCTGCATTCCCATGCAGATGCATGGGAACGGGAATAATGAATACGAATAACCAGAACAGGAAAAAGTACAATGGCATTAATGCCGTATGGTTTACTAAAACACATACTGTTTCGCTTTAATGCGGAAACCGCCCATGAGTTATCCCTTAAAGGGCTTAAGTTACTGCACAAATTCGGGCTGATTAAATGGCTGTTTGGCAAGGCGCGTTTAAAGCCGGTGACCGTGATGGGAATTAACTTTCCCAACCGCGTCGGCCTGGCGGCCGGGCTGGATAAAAACGGTGAGTATTTTCAGGCGTTGTCGGAATGTGGATTCGGTTTCGTGGAAATCGGTACGGTCACACCACGCCCGCAACCGGGTAATGACAAACCCCGCCTGTTCCGGATTAAAGAAGCCGAGGCGATTATCAATCGCATGGGCTTTAATAATCAGGGTGTGGATCACCTGCTGGAAAATGTTAAACAGTCCGGCTTTAAAGGTGTGCTGGGCATTAATATCGGCAAAAACAAGGATACCCCTGAAGAGCGTGCAGTCGAGGATTATTTAATCTGCCTGCAAAAAGTTTATCAACACGCCGATTATGTGACGATCAATATTTCCTCACCCAATACGCCGGGTCTGCGTGACCTGCAGTTTGGTGACAGCCTGAATAATCTGTTGCGCGAGCTGAAATTCAAACAGCAGGAACTCACCCGGCAGCAGGATCGCTACGTTCCAATCGTGGTCAAGGTGGCACCGGACATGGACGATGAGGCAGTGGAAAAACTGGCGCAGACTTTTAAAGACTACGCCATCGACGGGGTAATTGTCAGCAACACCACATTGTCACGCCAGGGTGTGCAAGGTCTGCCCCATGGGGATGAGGCGGGTGGATTGAGCGGCGTGCCATTAAAGGAAAAAGCGGACCATGTGCTGCAGGTCATGGCCGCGCATCTGGGTGGACAGATTCCGATTATTGCGGTGGGCGGTATTGCCAGTGCAGATGATGCGGAACAGAAAATTAAACTCGGTGCCAGCCTGGTGCAAATATACACCGGCTTTATCTATCAGGGACCGGCACTGGTGCATGCCTGTGTGGATCGCCTGTAAATTGCCTGCAGTCTAACGCGCTTGCTGCTGCTCGTTGAGTTGCAATAACAGTTCCAGCAGGGGCTGGTGTTGTGCTTGCGGCAGCGCGGTTTTTAATACCGGGTGTAAATCGGTTTTAAATTCATTCAGGCAATGAATCGTGTAGGTGGGGTGTGAGCGCCGATTTGCATTGCCGTGCTGGTTGGGTTGAATGGTTTTTTCCGACAGGCATTGCACCACCAGCCAGGGGCCATCCTCGATGACCTCGATCAGTGTGCATTGTTTGTTATCATGGCTAAACTCAAGGCCAATCAACGAATGTAGGGTATTTGCCGGACTCATGCCTGAAGTCTAGCATGAATATCGGGCTTACAGCCGGACATAATAACTGAAACGGATAAACGAATAATGAAGTGGAAACTGCTGGGACAGGTGCCCCGTTACGATGGTTTTTTCAAGGTTGATGCCTGCCATCTGCGTCATGAAACCTACCGCGGCGAGGAAATCGAGATCACCCGCGAACTGTTTCATCGTGGCGATGCGGTGGCAGTGCTGCTCTATGATCCGGGCAAGGACAGGGTGGTGCTGGTTGAGCAGTTCCGCGTCGGCGCGATTCGTGAAGATAATCCCTGGATGCTGGAAACCGTGGCAGGTATGGTCGAGGAAGGTGAATCGATAACCGATGTAGCACGCCGTGAATGCGAAGAAGAGGCGGGGGTCAAGGTGCACAGTTTTGAAACGGTGCACAGCTTCTATTCAAGCCCTGGTGGTTGTACCGAGAAAATCCATATTCTGTGCGCCCTGATCAACAGCGATGGCCTGGGCGGTATACACGGCCTTGAAGAAGAAGGTGAGGATATCAAGGTACAGGTTTTCGACTACGCCGAAGTACACGACCTGCTCGCCTCGGGGCGCATCTGTGCCGCAATCCCCCTGATCGCGTTGCAGTGGCTAGCACTGAACCGCAAGCGACTGCAGGTGGAAAGTATTGTGATGTAGAAGAGTCGTTCGTCGTTCGTTGTAGGGTGGATCAAGCGAGGCGGATCCACAGAATTTCCATATGAGTCCGCAAATGAACGCGAATTAACGCAAATGACTGGTGTGTGTTCGTTCCCACGCAGGAGCATGGGAACCAGCCAAAAAAAGGTAGCGTCCCCTTTTTATGTACGCAGGGGCGTGGGAACGAGCGTGAATTTACCTTCACAATAAACTGAGCGGTGCTGTTTCGCCTCTCTGGCGACTCCCTTCTTTATGAAAGCCATCCCTGGCTTTCACCCTTCGGGCCAGGCAAAGCCTGTTCTAAAACGCTCCAGGCGTTTTAGTGCCTTCAGCAGAAAAGAAGTAAGCAAGAGATAAATTTGACTGGATCAAATTTAAACAAGCTCTGCTTGGGCCGAAGGCTGGAGGGCAGGACGCCCGGAATAATGCCGTTCCCGGTCACTTGCCCGCAAAGAACGCGGGTCCCCGAAAATGCTATGAAACGGTATTTGTATTGGATAGTTTATTGATTGAATTATCTTCGTTTCCGGGTCGTGCTGGAGTGCCGTCCGGGCACATCATCACTCAAAATCACATCCCTGTGATTTTGCCCCTGGGTGGAAAGCATTTTCGGCAAGTGACAGGGAAATTTGTCACAAGTCCATCAGTTTAATAAGTAATTTGACCGTTCAGTATGGTGCAGTTTCACCTTCGCACAAGCTGATGAGCGAGTGATTTTTTACTCGTTCCCACGCAGGAACATTTACTCGTTCCCACGCAGGAGCATGGGAACCAGCCAAAAAAAGGTAGCGTCCCCTTTTTATGTACGCAGGGGAGTGGGGACGAGCGTGAATTTACCTTCACAATAAACTGAGCGGTGCTGTTACTCGTTCCCACGCTCCCGCGTGGGAACGCATATGCAGAGGGACGTTAATGGGAATAAGGCGTATAGCGAAACAAAGAGTTTCCACGCAGGCATGGGAACCAGCCAAATTGATGTGCTTGTGACAAATTTCCCTGTCACTTGCCGAAAATGCTATCTACACAGGGGCAAAATCACAGGACGTGATTTTGAGTGCTGATGTGCCTGGACGGCACTCCAGCACGACCCGGAAACGAAGATAATGTCATCGGTTAACTTAATTAAATCCAAATAATTTCTCGAAGCATTTTCGGGAACCCGCTGCTTTTTGCGGGCAAGTGACCGGGAACGGCATTATTCCGGGCGTCCTGCCCTCCAGCCTTCGGCCCAAGCAGAGCTTGTTTAAATTTGATCCAGTCAAATTTATCTCTTGCTTACTTCTTTTCTGCTGAAGGCACTAAAACGCCTGGAGCGTTTTAGAACAGGCTTTGCCTGGCCCGAAGGGTGAAAGCCAGGGATGGCTTTCATAAAGAAGTGAGTCGCCAGAAAGGCGAAACAGCACAGTTCAATCTTGCATGAAAGTAAATTTAGATAAACACTCAAATTTCTGATCCTCGCGCTCACGCAGGATCATGGGAACCAGCCAAAAAAGGGTAGCGTCCCCTTTTTAGGGGCATGGGAACCAGTCAGTCTCTAGTCGATCGGCAACCAACGACCAACGACTAGCCCACCATAAATCTGCCTGATCACACCTGTGGTGATATCAGATTTATCAATATCCCCGCAAACTGCTATATTTAGAGAATGCCTAATACCCTATTTGCCCGTGGAGGAATCCGGTGACTGATCGAGCCTATCGTACCCTGTTTGGCGCCTGCATCCTGCTGGCGCTGTATTTCGATCTGAGCCTGATGATGTACATCCTGATCGGCCTGCTGTTTGCCGAGGGGTTAACCAATCAACGTGTGCCCATTCTGGTGAGTGATATTCGTAACCGCATCAGTGTGGGCGAATTTCATTATGTAAACCTCGATATGGCGGTAGACTCACGCTTTGGCACCGATGCCGAGCGGGTCTGGCGGCTGACCGTGGGCTTTTTTCTATTGATCAGCTATGCCCTGATCGAGCCGCTCTGGTGGTTTCCCTGGTTTATGGGCTTTGCCATTTTCGGTGCCGGTTTAAGCGGCATCTGCCCGGTGCTGATGGCGATTCGCTGGATCGGGTTTAAATGACAGAACCCGCTCAACAGCCTGGCAAGCTGCCGTTCAGCACATCATTACCCGCCAAACTTACCGGTATCGTGTTCTGGGGCATGGTACTGATCGGCATACTGGTGGCCGCCTATCTGCTGAATGAGCGGGAGCAGCGCCTGCAGAATGACTATAACAGTGCGGTCAGCTTTGTTGAGTTCGAGCTTGAGCGCACCTTCCGGGTACTGGCTCCCCATCTCCAGGACAAAGCCTATATTGGCCAGCAACTCAGCGCCATGTATAACGACATCAGCGAGGATCTACCGGTGCGCGGACTGTACCTGAGCTTTGCCGGGCAGGAATACCGGCTGGGGGGCGATATTCAGGATCAGGTGGCAGTCGGCGGTGTGTTTTCGCTGCGCGAAAACAGTGATGCCGAGCTCAAGGCGGTGCACTTCGACCTGTATCTGCAGGATCTGGACGAGATGATTATGGATGCCCGCAAGGACATGCTGCTGGTGATCGGTGTGCTGGTGTTCAGCTTCGGTATGATTTTGCAGCAGATTTTGCAGCGGGTGCTGTCCCGGCCCATCCTCGCCATGGTGGCCTCGGTGCAGCAGTTTGCCGAAGGCGACCTGTCGGCTCGTTTTAATGAGAAACGCAATGACGAGCTGGGCTACCTGGCCAGGTTTATCAACCAGGCGCTGGATTCGATTCTGCAGCAACAGCAGGAACTGGAGCACTCCCGCAAGGAACTGATCAAGGAAAAAATCCAGGCGGAAATCACCCTGCATTCGATTATGGACGGGGTGATTACCACCAATGCGGAGGGGCTGATTGTTTACCTGAACCCGGTGGCGGAGCGCATGCTGGGGCTGGAAGCGCGGCGTGCGGTTGATCTGCCGCTGGTGGAGGTGATTCATCTGGTGCATGAGGACAGTGGCGAGCGGATTGTCTCGCCCACGGTGGCCTGCCTCGCCAATCGCCAGGTAGAAGTGCTGGAAAACCACGCCGCACTGGTGCGTGGCGATGGCAAGGTCATTCCCATTGAAGCCACCACCGCCCCCATGCGCAATGCGGAGGGCGAGGTGATTGGCGCGGTGATGGTGTTCCAGGATGTCAGCCAGCAGCGCCGCATGAGCCGCCAGCTGTCCTACCAGGCCAGCCATGACATGCTCACCGGCCTGTATAACCGGCGCATGTTCGAGGAGCAGGTGGAAACGGTACTGCTGAATGTGCTCAGCGAAGACCGCCACCATGCGATGTGCTATGTGGATCTGGATCAGTTCAAAATCGTTAATGACACCTGTGGGCATATTGCCGGGGACGAGCTGTTGCGCCAGCTGGCCGAGCTGTTCAAGAGCTGTATCCGCGAAGGCGACATACTGGCGAGGCTGGGAGGCGATGAATTCGGTCTGTTGCTGGAGAACTGCGAGCTGAAAAAGGCGGCACAGGTCGCAGAAAAGTTGCGTCAGTCGGTAAAAAATTACCGCTTCGTATGGCAGGATCACAGCTTCGAAATCGGTGCCAGCATCGGTGTGGCGGGGATCAATGCGGATAATATGGATCTGGCGAGTATTCTGGCAGCAGCGGATATGGCCTGTTACGCGGCAAAGGACATGGGACGTAACCGGGTGCACATCTATGAACCCTCGGATGCGGTATTATCCGAGCGTCACGGGCAGATGCACTGGGCCGGGCGCATCACGCGGGCGCTGGACGAGGGCCGTTTTGTGCTGTTCCAGCAGCCGGTGGTGGCGCTGGATAATGCTCAGGCAGGGCATGCCAGCCATTGTGAAGTGCTGATCCGCATGAAAGACAATGATGGCATTATCAGCCCGGATTCATTTATACCCGCTGCCGAGCGTTATAACCTGATGCCCGCCATTGACCGCTGGGTGGTAACTCAGGTATTTCAGATGCAGCAGGGGGATGACGACAGCCAGGTGGTGGCGATCAACCTGTCGGGCACATCGCTGGCGGATGAAGGCTTGCTGCGCTATGTGCTTGAGGCGGCGGACAAATACCAGGTGGACTTAAGCCGGGTGTGTTTCGAGATCACCGAAACCGCGGCGATTGGTAACCTGCACAAGGCGTCACAATTTATAAAGGAGCTCAAGTCGCGGGGTTGCCGCTTCTCGCTGGACGACTTCGGTAGCGGCCTGAGCTCCTTCAGCTACCTGAAAAACCTGTCGGTGGATTATATTAAAATCGACGGTTCGTTTGTGGTGGACATGCTCAACGACCCGGTCGACCGCGCCATGGTGAAGGCAATTGTCAGTGTCGGGCATATAATGGGTATACAGGTGATTGCCGAGTGGGTGGAAAACCGCGAAACCCTGGAGCTGCTGAGAGAGATGGGGGTGGATTACGCACAGGGCTTCCATCTGGGGCGGCCGGAGGCGATCCGCCAACGTCTGGAAGAGGTTTAAAAGAAAGCGCACTAAAGTGCAGGCGCATGGGAACGAGAAATGCAGGGTGGCATCATGTGGAGCGGGTTCACCGCTCCAGGCAGTATCGTAGGTTGGGGTGAGGAACGAACCCCAACAGTGTCGACACCGGGAAAATCTGTTGGGGTTCCTGCGTCACCCCAACCTACGACACTTGCCAGAAACTCGTTCCCACGCAGGAGCGTGGGAACGAGAAAACGCAAATAAAAGACAAAGGCTGTTTTCAAAGCTTCAAGATTCGGCTTTCAGGTTTGACCTCAAGCCAACAACGAAATGATGTAGGGTGGATCAAGCGAAGCGGATCCACCGCTCCAGGCAGTATCGTAGGTTGGGGTGAGGAACGAACCCCAACAGTGTCGACACCGGGAAAATCCGTTGGGGTTCCTGTGTCACCCCAACCTACGACACTTGCCAGAAACGCGTTCCCACGCAGGAGCATGGGAACGAGAATAATGGGATTAAAATGAACGAGAAAAATATAACAATATAATTAAATACTTAACTAAAAGCAGCCGATGCAAAGTCTTTGCATCAAAAGGGGTGATTGCCTATCATGTGCAGTCTTTTATACGGATTAGTATTAGCGGTTTCTAATGAATATGATAAATAATGCTCAAATGGCGCGGCGTGTTATTGTGCTTGTTGCCTGTCTTTTTGCCAGCTCATCCCTGTTAGCGGCCACTCCACAAACAACTTTAGATATGCCGGCCTATAAAATCGGTCCCGGCGATGTGCTCAATATTTCAGTGTGGAAAGAAGAAGGCCTGCAGCAGGAAGTGCTGATCCGCCCAGACGGCGGTATGAGCTTCCCGCTGGCGGGCGACCTGCAGGCCGGCGGTAAAAGCGTGGCCGAGCTGAGTGCCCTGCTGGTGGATAAAATCAAGCGCTATATTCCTGACCCGGTGGTAACGGTTGCGATCCGGCAGATCCAGAACAATAAAATCTTCGTGGTGGGTAAGGTTAATCGCCCCGGTGAATATGTTGCCACCCACTATGTGGATGTGATGCAGGCGCTGGCCATGTCCGGTGGGCTGAACGCCTATGCCAGTTCCAACAATATAAAAATTCTGCGCCGGGTTAATGGCAAGGTGCAGAGCATGCCGTTTGAGTACGGTGATGTGTCCAATGGTGAGTCGCTGGAACAGAACATCATACTGCAAAGCGGTGATGTGGTTGTTGTGCCCTAGTGAGTAAGCCCGTGGTAAAGGTGTGTGTGTATAAATCTGCGCTTACTGGTTGTGCCTCGCTGTGTGCGCTGCTGGCCATTAGTGGCAGTGTTATTGC
>Ga0209692_10003488_pt1 | contig 15234 bp, 23 predicted proteins | sample tdDd472_FD_187129 | JGI IMG/M metagenome (GOLD analysis project Ga0209692, IMG submission 187129) | Marine sediment microbial communities from the Atlantic coast under amendment with organic carbon and nitrate - tdDd47.2 (SPAdes)... | ecosystem: Environmental > Aquatic > Marine > Coastal >...
ATGAATAACCGGCTGTATAACAACCGGTTGCGCGGGGGCCGCGCCAGACCCGATTGCAGGTGAACCAAACGTTAGACATACAAATTATAGGGGGGGGCTGTGAAAACCCGGTGGCAAAAAACGATATTCAGAGTTTGGTCGGGGGTAATTGTTTCCGGGGCCGTTGGGCTGCTTCTCTTTATCGGCTGTAGTTCTCCGACTTCGCCGGACTTCAATACTAGGGTAGCCCAGATATGGCCCAACGAGCAGGCGGTATTTGCTCCCGATACAGTAAGAGTGAACACGCCGTTTGAAATAATGGTTCTTACGGTAATCTGTGGCTGCGACAGAGTTGGCAAAGATGAGATCAAAATGGAGTCGCCTTCGCATATTAGCGTGGCGTTGATGGATTCGAACTTTATTGGGGTGGGCACTTGTCCGAGTGATTGTGTACGAGGCGAGCACCACCTCGGTCTCAACTTTTCGGTGCCAGGAGAAGGGGTTGTCTCCTTGTCGTATATAGTGGGGCGCCCATTCGGAGCCGAGCCGATGACCGAAGATATCTCAATATTTGTTCTCCCGGAATAAATCCGGAGTTCGAGATGTCTAACAAAGGCTTGCACCCGACACCTGCACCAGTCACGCAGCTTGCTTGCGCAACCTGCGCAACCTGCGCGCCTTGCCGGCTTCGCCGGCTGTAACTGCATGTGACCAAACGTAAGGCACGGCCAATCACAGTCGATGGATTTGAGGTAAAAGGACATGGGAGATCAGGCGATGCTGCTACGTCCAGCCAGGCCAGAGTTGGGCGAAGGGATGCTGTTCGCTCGTTACATCGACGAAGCAGCAGAGGGTTTTTACGGCTTCATGCTTGGCCCGAACTCCGAGGGCATCACTGCTTCGGCGTTCATGGAGACAGGGCACGCGCTCTCATATGAAAACGTGATATATGCTGAACGAGAAGGCGTGGTCATCGGCATGAGTTTGGCGTACACGGGTGCGCAGCACCGCGATTTCTCGGACGAGCCGCTGAAGCGTGCCGCAGGGCGGAGTGCCCTGAGGATGAAACTCGTACGGATGCTCCTGGCGCCGCTCTGGCACATCCTGGACACGGTTCCAGAGGGTGACTTCTACCTTCATGGCATCGCCGTCGAGCCAGAGGTTCGGGGAGCAGGGGTCGGCTCGCTTCTCATGGACGATGTAGAAATGCGAGGCCAGGCCGCCGGGTCGGACAGGCTGTCCTTGGATGTTGCCGCCAAGAACAAGGGGGCACGCAAGCTGTACGGGCGCCGCGGGATGATCGAGTCCTCGGAGTGGCCGAGTCCCAGGATCCTGCCGACGGTGTTCGTGCGCATGACGAAGGACCTGTGATGCTTCAGTGGTCGCAGCCTAGCTATCGTATGCACTCGCCGCGCCAGCCACGATTGCAGGTGACCCAAACGTTTAGATCTTTTCCATTCTCGGGGGCGCCTAGAGGTCCGGAAAGGGGAATGAGTTGCAGAGAGCAGAGATCCCTCAGTATGGCCGGCTAAAGATTCTGCTAGTCTGGGCTTTGGCGGCTTTGCCCATGGGGTTTCTGGGGTGGATTGTAGCGCCGGCATTGGCAGCCGATCCACTCAAGCCTGGTTTCGAGCGACTCGCCGTTCTTACCAGTGGGCTGGTCTGGCAATTTGTAGTGGTGGTGTATTTCCTCCGCAAGGAAACTGGTACCTTAAAATGGTCCGCCGTCAAAGACCGCCTTTGGCTTGGAAGTCCCAGGTCACCCCAAACGGGGGCTCATTCAAGACGGTTGTTGTGGTACCTGGTTCCGCTGGTCGTTGTTGTTGCCTTCTATCAGATGAAGTTAGGTGGCTATGTCGGTAGGGTGTGGACTAGCATTTTTCCGTTTCTGGCCGAGCCCCCGGGGTGGAGCCTTGGCGCCCTCCTGGAAACACCGGAAGGTCAGGCCCAGTTAAAAGGTTCTTGGGATGTCTTGGCCTTGTTCTTCGTTTCGGCATTATTCAACACGGTCTTGGGTGAGGAGCTGCTTTTTCGTGGGCTTCTCTTGCCAAGGATGAACAGGGCCTTTGGCTCATGGGATTGGGTCGCCAACGGGGTACTTTTCGGTTTCTATCACTTACATCAGCCCTGGGGAATGCTGTCTCTCGGCGGCATGCTGTTTTTTTCCCTGCCGACGAAGTACTTTCGATGTGCGTGGTTTGGAATCGTCGCCCATTCGGGGCAGAGCGTATTTTTCCTTTTCCTGATGCTGGGCCTAGTCCTTGGGTTGGCTTAGTGTGTTTGAACTCAAGCTAGAAAGACCAAACACAAGTTTGCACCTGACAAAGCCGCCTAGCACGTACCCGGCGTGCGCCAGGTACGCGCTAGGCGATTTTGCAGGTGAACCAAACGTTAGGCGTACGTGGAGAAGGTGGCCTGAGCAATGACGCAATTTATCGCGATTGAAAGGCCGCCTGTCGGAATCCCCCTTGAGGGGGTGTTTTTGCGGCCCACTGCAGCGGGTGAGACTCTCTTTCGGGCGGCGACAGCGAGGTATTTCCGCGATCCAAGTCGCAGCCATATGGTTGTAGACGCACAGGGACGCTGTGAAAGCCTTCTTGATGAAATATGGGAGTCGGGCGACGGTCAAATAAAGGCAGGGGCCACAAGGCTTGTTCGCAATATAGAAGTACTCCTCGAGAGTAATATTGGGCTTCTGTTGTGGTGCGGAAGCGACTTCCATGAGTTGCCAGTTTGCCGTAGGTTTGAAGATGTTCTAATCGAACTCCAGCGGCAAACGTCTGAGCAGCCGGCCGATGTGTGGTTGGCGTGCCTACCGGGGGGGCTCGACGCCTAACAATCGCTTTCACCCGTCATGCAGCCCGCTTACGCAACTTGCGCGCCTTGCCGACTGTGGTGGCAGGTGAACCAAACGTTAGGCGAGCAGGAGATGTTTATGGCAGATTTTCCCAGCCCAGAGCAACATGGCCCGCCGAACCTCAAGATCGATGGCTTTCAGCTTTGGGTTCATGGGCGCGAGTTTCCCGATTCGCATGACAGCGATGACGGCAACTGGCTTCATGTCACGGCGCATTGTGGCGGTGCTTGGTCAAGTGTCTGGGCAACAGGACCTATCCTTCAAGTCATGGATATTGTCAGCTGGGCGAGTCAGTGCGAGGAGTTGGCTGAGGGAACGACCCATTCAGCATCCTTGGATCCACTAGAGCCAAATTTGAGCGTAGTCTTAACCAGAATGGACACCCTTGGGCACCTCGAGATGACGGTTCAAATCACACCGGACCACCTGGAGCAAGACCACGCGTTCCGAATTGAAATCGACTTGAGCTATCTGAAGGATCTCGTTTCTCAGTGCCGGTCGATTGAGAAGGACTACCCGATACGAGGGTAAGGCAAGAGTGTTGTTGCCTGACAAGCGCCTGCACCCGACAATCGCGTCTGTCACGATTCGTGTTGGCGCACGAACCGCGCAAGCCACGCTTACAGATGAACCAAACGTTAGATGGTCGGATTGGATTTCCGGTGGAATGTTTGTTTATCTAAGCGGGGGAATACACCCATGGCTGTGAATTCCAGGGACTTGGGGGCTATAAAGGCTCTGTACCGATAGGGCGGGGAGGCGATCCCCGTCGCGTATATTGGCTTCTCGGGCTCAAGGGGACGCCAAAATCGAAGGGCGCGGGCTAGCTGGCCGCCCCTGGCTTCGTGACTCGCGGCAGAACCCCGGGATGTAATATGCACATGGAGGCATATGAGGTATCTCTCGAAAATATGGCGGCATCCTCGAGAAACGATAAGTGAGATCGTAGAGAGGGATCCTGGCTATGGGGTCTACCCTTTGGCGGTTGCATTATGGGCCGGCAATGGGGGATTTAAGATATTTGAATGGTTCGGGCCCTATTTTTCCAGCATTACGCCAATTAAGGTTTTGATTATTTATCTTGGGTTTGGGGTTTTTTGTGGCCCGATCATCCTCTTTGTAAATGCAGTCTCGACACGTTGGGCGTGTAGTTGGCTGGGGGGCGTTGGGAGCCTGCAAAAGATAAAAGCAACCCTGGCTTGGAGTTCTGTACCCTGTATACCGCTCCTGGCAGTGATAATCGGAATTGTGCTTTTTGGCCCTTCGATATGGATACTTACCTTTGAGCTTCCAGCCCAAGAGGCAATTGCGGCTTATGGAAAGTGGGAAGCGGCTTATTTGCTGTTCCACTTTTTTCATTTTGTAACGGCATTGTGGAGTGCGGTGATCGCAGTGGCCGGAATTTGTGAAACAGAAGAAATATCAATTTGGCGGGCCATTGTAGCTTATGCGCTGGCGTGGACAATGGTCTTTGTGCTCGCCTTTGCCGTCGGCTTTTCGCTTTCATGGTTCTTTGGCATTGGGCCGGCAGGTAGCCTATAACATAATGCAGACCGGTGTGTGTTTTGTGAGACACCGGGATTTGCCGACATCTTTCAACAGAAGAAGCACTCAGTTCGGGTTACGATAAACCCGGGGCCCCTATCGGTATATGGCTTTCATGGTCTCCCAGTTAACGGGCGAGGCGCTAACCGAGTTGTCGCGAACGAAATGCTCGCAGGGATACCAAGGGAACCCACTGGTGGGGTGCGTACCCGAGCACATGTGAAGGGTGGTCTCGGCGTCTTCAATTGAATAGCTGTAGGATTCTTCGAAATCCGGGAAGTCGGCTTGAATAATCGTGAAGTACTCTAATCCACCCATACCCATGTCCCAGGTATAGTCATAGTAGTTAAATGTGCCGGTGCGCAGAATTTCTCCGTCACGGTACTCGATCAGGTTCATGTCAGAATGGAAAACCAGGGCGCGGGTATAACCGGCGCTTTCGGGTGTTTCGGACTCCTGATCAGATATGCTGGTTTCGGTCCATCGCCAGACGCCGAATGGGTCTGGTGCGGCCGCCGCGGATGTGGCTACCAGGAGCCCACAAAAAACCAGGAGTGAAGCCAACCCGCGAATCATGGGATTGCTTGCCATCACAAGGCCTCCGGGGATTACTGGATGGAAATAGGCATACTTAAAACTAGTTGTTTGATTATACAAGCCAAGGTGCTGTAATTCCACAAGGTTTTGACACAGGCTTTTCAGCGGGGCTTCTGGCCACGAAGAGCGGTGGCTTGCCTGAAGATTTGCACTTTCTGGGCAAAGGGTAGGCAGAGGCCCGGCTGCTGGTGGGCCAAACGTTATGTTTCAAGAAAAACGAAGGATCAGCGATTCCCCGGGAGGGATGTTGTGCAAGCTCAATCAAATCGTGTTCTCACCTGGAAGTTACTCGTTGAGGTGTTTCTGATTATCCTTGGAGTCTTGTTGGGGCTCTTTTTCAACGAAATGCGACTTCAGCAAAGGAATCATGATCGTGCCCAGGTGGCGCTTCAGCAGATCAATACCGAAATGCAGTATAACCGGGCCCAGGTGGCGGATATTGCGGGCCACCACGCCGTGGTTCTTGACTCGTTGAATTCGTTGATGTCCCGGATGGATAGTCGGGAAAGCCCTTTCTCGTTACAGGAAATTGGAAGGGCGGTCCCGGGGGGATTCGGGTTTGTACGGCTGCAGAAGCATGCGTGGGGCCTTGCAGTTGATCTGGGTACACTTGAAAACATGGAATACAGAATCGCCACCGAACTGTCCAAGGTTTATGATCTCCAGGCTCTCTATTTGGAGTCCTATACGTTCTTGTCAGAAAACCTCCTCGTTGCCTCCAATTTGAGTCCGAATGCCCGCGGGGGGCTGTTGCAAAGCCTGCATCTAGTTTTCAACAATATCACTCAACTCGAAAGTGATCTTTTGGCCGCATACGAGCTGGTTCTCGAGGAGATTGACGTAGACAAACAGGCGGTCCTATGAGAGGTGCAGCAAACCCACAGGTTCAGATTCGCCCCTTTGCTGAACGCAGCGATTATGAGGGCATGATCGACTATTTCCTGAACGCGAGCGATTCGTTTCTAAAAGGCATGGGAGTGGATCCAGGGAAATTACCGGATCGGGAGGCGTGGCTGGAGTCGGTTTTGCTGGACCACGAACGTGACATGGGGGAAAAAGAGAGATTCTATCTGGCGTGGATCTACGAGGGTATCGTAGTTGGCCACTCGAGCATCAATCAGATCAAAGTCGGCGAAGAGGCGTTCATTCATCTTCATCTTTGGGATAAAGCCTTACGCAAAACAGGCCTGGGCACAAAGTTTTTTGCTGCATCGGTTGCGGAGTTTTTGCGCGTGTTTCGTCTCAAAAGACTCTACTCAGAACCCTTTTCGGGGAACCCTGCGCCGAGCCGGGTTCTAGAAAACTCCAATTTTCGCTTCATCAAGAAGTATCGAACGACCCCGGGGCCGATCAACTTTGAACAAAACGTGAACAAGTACGTATTGGAGAGCACAAGCTTGGAGGAATAAATGAGATCAGTGGTACACTTTCTTCTCGCCGCTCTCTTGTTGGGCACGGACTCGACGCAGGCACAAGTCCCATCACATGAAGAGCTTCCTGATGACTATCTTCCATATACATTGCACCAGCTTGACACAAAGCTTGAAGGCGGAAGTGAATTTCTCAAGGGCTATAAAATTTCCATGAATGTGCCATCTGGATTCCTGGAAAGCGAATTGAATATAGACGCAATAATTTCGCTGGTTCGCAGTCAAAACGTAACAGGCACAGTTACTTACCCTAGCGGAAGAACCACCAGGATTGAATACGAAATTGTACGCCACAGGGAGACAGAAGAGATCTATATGAAGTCCTCTTTGGGCTACTTTCTGTGGGAGTATATGCTCATTCATGACGGAAAATTGAACCTCGCCATTTACTGGTGGTATTGTCCTCCAGCAACGGAGAAAGACCGGGATATAATAGAGTATGCTGAGAAGATCCTCTCGGATTCAAGCCGTTGGCATAAAGAAGATGACAGAGAATGTGAGGCTGACATTGAGAACGATCGATGGAGCCTCTTCTGTGCCCTGAAGTACGCTTCAATGGAGATAACCGATGAATACAATCACCACAACACAGCGATCCAATCGGTAAGATTCGTCATTGATGAGCTAGTCCCAAATCACGGATTCCCCCACACGCTAATGGACTACAACAATGAATCCTCTACGACGCACAGCGATATTTTGCATGTGCTGGAACTGTCGAGGGCGCGCATTGAGGGCGAGCTGAATCTTTCAAAGCACAGCAGCGTCCGTAACGATAAATAGTGCTCCAATGTGGTTGGGATGGAATGAAAATGAGGGGCGCGCTTGCAGGTGAAACCAACGCCAGGCATGATGTCGACTTAGAGCGGGAACTAACTTTCGCGAATATTATATCCTATAGCTCAGGCGGACAGAGGGCAGATCTGTGATCGCTCTCTTTTTGGTTTCACTTCGACAAAAACAAGGCTGATCCTATGAAACATGTTGTTCTCGCTTCAGCTCTGATCCTATTTGCGTCTGCGGGCCTTGCCCTGGCAGATCAGGAGATAGCAGAACCCACCGATGCCCGCGAAAAGCTCACGGAGCTCGAATCAATGCCTATGGGCATTGCCGTATCCCATACTCCTAGCCTAGTTCGGTACACTCTCAATCCTTCCAATGTCAGTGGGGTTGAGTGGCAATTCAGCACAACAGTTTCTGCAATGGCTGGACCTGTCACCATTGTTGAGTTTGGCTATTTCGTTGAGCGGAATGAGCAGTGGGAATTGCACTACGAAAACGAACGGCCGCTATCCTTCTCCGCCGGTGACTTTGCCAGTGAGTTCGACTGCCCGGCCTCACTGATGGTGCCGGGAAAATCATACACCAATCCGGAGAATCAGAGCGCCATAGATTGTGTGCCGGAGCAACTTGTAAAGTGGTACTTTATTGGCATAGATGCAGATGGAAGCCGGGTCAAGGGAGAGGCCGACATAAAGTTGATCACTGAGCTCGACCCAAGCGAGCACGGACCAAAGTTATGATTTACCAGGGGAGAAACCAAATGACCCGTTTCAAGATTTCAGTCGTAGTAGTCCTTCTTTCCATCGCCTCGCTTGCCAGCGCCGCAGACGGCCTCATCGCAATTAAGAGTCCACATGGCGCGAAGGCGACCATGGATAAGCTCGAAAAGATCGTCAAGGACAAGGGCCTCAATGTCTTCGCACGAATTGACCACGCTGCTGGCGCGGCCAAGGTCGGAAAGACACTGCGGCCCACCGAGTTGCTCATTTTCGGCAACCCACAGGGCGGGACACCCTTTATGGAGTGTGCGCAGTCTGTCGGCATCGACCTGCCATTGAAGGCATTGGTCTGGGAAGACTCATCGTCGCAGGTCTGGCTTGGATACAACGATCCAGTGTACCTGGCCGAGCGTCATGGCGTTTCGGATTGTCCGGTGGCTGAAAAACTGCGCAAAGCCTTGGAGGGGCTTACAGCAGCCGCTGTCGCACCGTGAGCAGTGACGCCCAACCTCTCGTTCAAGCGGAGCGCCAGCGGCATGTCGCCCGCTTAACTCGAACGTTAGATTCATAGGGAGAGACCATGCGCCAAACGTTCACCATTATCCTCTTGGCGGCCTTCCTCATCCTTCCGGCGGTAGCCCAGGGTCAATTGCCCGCATCAAATCAATTTGAGTTGTCCGATTATCCATTCAGCGGGCCCTGGTTGTGCTTGTGGCACACAGGGGTGACCACCTTGTACTTGTACGTTCTTTCGCCATATAACCCATCCTTTGATGGGGGTGAAGGGCGGGATGTTCAGCACATAAAGGGCTTCGAGTGCCGGATAGAGGCGTTCGGTGACGTGGCGGTTCTTGGAGTCCGCTACCCTGTGCCTTCAATTAATGCAGGAACCGGAACTAGTTACGCCGTGGGTTATAGCGAGCCCGTACCCGTAACGGATTGGTTTTTTGCATTGGCAGAGGTGGACATTTTGATCGAATCGGGTTTGGGGGGCGCGAAATCAAAGGGTTCTGCTGTAGCTGCTTCACCTGTCGGCTGCAACAATCCCTCTGGGCGGCTTCTCATCGCGCCAACCTATCGTCCGTCTCTGCCCGGTTTGATGGCCTATTTGGACGCCGACGATCCAGACGATCCGGTGGTTGGAGCCACGAGGTATGTGGAGGATCCCGAGGCCGATGTGCGAACAGAACCGCGCCCGGTCTCGGAAGGCAAAAGTAGCTGGGGCTTCATCAAGGCGATCTATCGTTAGAGGGCCGCGACGCTAGAATCTAACAATCGCCTGCACCGGTCACGGGCTCCTGTCCGGCTACGGCAGGTGAACCAAATGTCAGGCAGACTCAGGAATAAGATCGGCGGTTTAAAAGGGAGTGTTTGAGTACCTCTTGATTGGCGGAGGTTACGCGTTCGCTGCGGCGGTTCAGCCAGGACCGTTGCAGGCGTTTCTCGTGTCTCGCGTGGCGTCAACGGGCTGGAAGCGCACGCTTCCAGCGAGTCTGGCTCCAATGATCAGCGATTTGCCCATTGCTTTTCTGGTCCTGTTCCTGCTCGGCCAGCTGCCTGTAACGGCTCAGCATATACTTCGTGCGAGTGGTGGAATTCTTTTACTATACTTCGCCTTTGTTGCCTTTCGTCAGTGGCGGAAGCCCGACGCACTGGAGTTGAATTGTTCAGCACCACGGACACTCCTGGATGCCGTTTGGGTCAACTTGCTCAACCCCAATCCATATATTGGTTGGTCGCTGGTACTTGGGCCGTCGGTGCTTTCCGCGTGGCGCGATCACCCGGGTTATGCCGTGGCTGTTGTGGGTTCGTTTTACGGCACGATGGTTGTAGTGCTCGCTCTGTTCATTTATCTGGTCGGCACGGTTCGTTTTCTTGGCTCAAGCGGCCAACGCGGCCTCGTTGCGGTTTCGGCAGTCGTCTTGAGTGGCCTGGGATTGTACTATCTAATATCAGGGGTGCGAAATTTAGGCGCAGCCTAACAACCGCTTGCTTGTGCAACCTGCGTGCCTTGCCGGCTTCACCGGTTGTCGTTGCAGGTGAACCAAGCGTTAGGTTGCGAGGGCCAGCCTGATACTGATTGCATGACACGCGCAACTCATATAGCAAGGAGGTTCGCGATGCGAAAAGTGGGTCACGGCGCCTGGACTCATTGGCCGTCGGCGGCATTCTTCCTGGTGCTCTGGGTTTCCACTTGGTTGATAACGGTGTTCACCTGGGAGCGCAATGACGCCGGTGACTCCATAGGCATGAGCGCCATCGCGATTCCTCTGCATTTTGTCCTGCCGATTGTGATTGGTGGCCTGGTTAGGCGCTCACCCAGAGGGGAGCATGGCTCACCCTGGAACCCATACGCTCTCGTCGGAATGGTCTTCGGAGTTGTCCACTTCTCGATACTGTCGTTGGTGGACAGGTTGTGGCTACCGAATGTCAATTCTGGTCCAAGCGCCTCCGGGCTGGTGGCCGAGGCGCTGGCCTTTGCCGTCGGGTATGCGATAATCTGTGCCGTGCTTTGCATTGTTGGGGGATTGTGTGTCGGGTGGCGGCTTCGCCGGGTGTAGTTGCAGGTGTACCAAAACGTTAGCCAAACAGGAGAAATCGCGAATGACGCCCATTCAGTACCCGAAATCCTCGAAGTACAGCGATCTGGACTCTATCTACGAGCAATGCAGCGGCCCAGGAGGACTGGAACTGGCTGAATTTATGGCCGGGAAAATGAACCTGAAGCCGGGTGCGACGCTTTTGGACGTAGGCTGCAACCGGGGTATCCAAACCTGCTTTTTGGCAAAGGAGTTCGGTGTTTCGGCTATTGGCCTGGACCCGTGGGATGACCGGATTACGGGAAGACCGATGGTCGAGCATCTGCGTGCAAATGCCAAGCAGTGGGGGGTGGAGAATTCGGTGCTGGGTCTCAATCTGGGGGTGCCCGAAACGCACTTCGCTTCGGAATCGTTCGACTTCGTCATCTCAACGACGGCTCTTGAGATGGTGCGGATGTCTCAGGGTGTTGAAGGATACCTGAAATGCCTGAGTGAGATCATTCGCCTGTTGAAACCGGGCGGAGTTTTTGGTCTGGGTGAGCCGATGCATCTGGACGTCCCTGTTCCGGCCGACCTGCTTCCGTATATTTCCAAGGATGAGTACCCGTGGATTGAGTGTTTTCGAAGCCTTCGCGAAACAGTGGCGGAAGTGAAGGCTGCTGGTTTTGAGGTGCTGGAATCCGAGTACGCCCCAGACGCCCGCGATTGGTGGCTGTCTTTCGCAAAGCATGACCCTTTCTGCAAAGAGGAACCGGAGAAGGACCCCAAGACCCTGGAAGTTGACGACGGTCGTTGGGCTAGTTTCGGATATATCATCGCTGTGAAGCCCGGGGGTGTTGGCTAACAGAAGTTTGCACCTGACAAAGCTGTTCGTCACGCACCGGGCTTGCGTCAGGTCCGCGCCAAACAGCTATGCAGTTGAAACAGACGTTTGAGGGGCAAAGAGGTCTGTCGATATCGGGAGGTGCAAATTGAAGCGTTCGCCAGTAACAGGGGCCTTTGCCTTGGTGGTCTTGTTGCTCTTTGTGGCATCGGAAAAGGCTTCTGCCGAGTTGGATGAAAACCTGGCCTTTATTAACCCCCTGGTTGGCACGAGTTGGGTTGGGGGGTATGTTGGCGATGATGCGCCGGATATTGCTATTGCCTTAAAATTTGAGTCCATATTGGGCGGCAAGGCCGTCCGCTACACACGGGAAGCGCCCGCCGCTGATTTCAAAAGCGTGACTCACTTTTTCTGGAGTCCACAGGCCAAGAAGGCTCTCTTTTTTACCCTAAACAATCGAGGCATGGTGGACGAGGGGACCATTGAGTTGGTTGGCGCGGAATTTGTCCTTTCGGGCAAAAGCCACTGGGGAGAAAAATCAATTGAGTTCAAAACGGTGCTGAATCTGGACCAGAGCGGCACTTTATCGGACACCTTTTCGAGGAACGAAAAGGGCGAATGGGTCCTGGGCCATTATCAAGAATTTGAAAAACTGGAATAGGTTGCGGGCAAAGCAAACATTTAATGGTCGGGGAGGGAAATGTGGACGACCCTATTAGCGGCTTTGGTCCTTGTTCTGGCAGCGACCCCTGCGTCGGCCTTGGAAGAGACCGAGAAACACCCTGGCAGTTTGTGGGGGGCGGCTGCCGGCATGCCACAACTGATTGCCTTAACGCTTGAGACTCATCAAGATCGGCCGCTGCGCCTGCAGGTGAGTGCGGGGACGATCGTTCTGGCAAGTTCGGTGACCGGGCGATTGGTGTTCACCCGCACCTCGGGCAGGTTCAGGCCTTACATGTTCGCGGGGGGCGGTCTTTTTCATGTCAGTGAGGGCGACGGTGCACACGGAACCACGACTTTTGCATGGGGCGGAGGTGGGTTAACCGTGCCGGTCGGGTCGCTGCGACTTTATTACGAGGTTGGTTTCATGGGTGGCTTGGATACGGACAAGGGGTATGCGGCGGAGGGGCCTACACTTGCGATGGGTGTCATGTTCGGCCCACCGAGAATTACAGGAGGCAAGCCCAGATGAGAAGGGGTGCAATGACAGAGTCCCGTCCTGAATGTGATAGATCTGTGCGTCAGGCCGACTCATATGTCAGAAGGACGGTGCGGCCTCGTAATTGAACCAAACGTTAGGCAGAACCTGGTCAGATCCAGAGGAGGGGTTATATGTCCCAACTAGAACGAGTGATGTGGTTGGCGACTCTTTGCTTCTTTTTTTCCGGTTGTGCGGGTTTTAAGCCCGCAGTTGTTCCCGGTCCGACTTCAGTCGAAAATTCGGACGATGCGGACTCCGTTGTGGAAGTTGGGTCAAAGGTAAAGATCAAGAAAATCACCGGAGTTGTCGTTTCAGGTCAAGTCATGGAAATTCACGACGACCACTTGATCTTGGAAATTTCCGGTAGCAATGGGTTGGAGGAATACCGGGTTGGATTTGACCAAATTGACTCGATTGAAATGGAGAAGGGTTTAGGTACCTTCGTGGTTGTGCTGATTGCAGCGGCCGTAGGGGTTGTTTTGGTGGCGGTTGTCGGATCCGCAATTTCCAAAAAAAGCATGGAGACAACCGTGGAAAATTTGAAATAGGCTTCACCGTCGGCCATACAAACGCTAGACCAGCAATTGAATGTACCAGGAGTTGATCAGGCCCAGTGAGCACTTACTCATATATCCATGATCACAAAGAAGGGGCTATCACTCTCACTCTTGATAGCGGTCAAATTAATGTGTCGCGCGGAAGTGGTTCCGCATTTGTACGATATTCCGAACTGAAAGAAGTGCGCCTAATACGGCTCAGGGGGAAGCGATTTGTTTGTCGCCTGTCTCTTGCTGACGGATCTCGGTTAGACATTGATTCGTTTTCCCATGTAGGCCTGGTGCGAATCGTGGATCACCCAAAGGAATTCTGTGATTTTGTGCTGGATTTGCACAAACAACTCCAGAGTCATTCGGGGGTTGAATACTGGATAGGAAACATTTCACCGGTGTTCTATATCGCCGTATTTGTTGGGTTCGTGGGGCTGGTGGCCACAGGAATATTGTTTCGGCCCTGGGCGGCCGTGGCAGTGGTTCCAATTGTTTGGGTGCCGGTTTGGGTTCATTTGCGACGCCACTCGCCGCGGGAATCCGACTATGCGGATTTAAAGAAGAACCTGGAAGGGCTCAATTAGAAAGTTGTTGTATTTCAGTTACTTGCACCCAACACCTGCACCAGTCTGGCAGTTAACTGTCGCAACCTGCGCGCCTTGCCGGTTGCGTTGGTTGACGTTGCAGGTGAACCAAACGTTAGGCGAATGGATGCAGAATTTTGCGTGATTCAACAGATGATCAACGTACGCCATCTATTCTTGGCGTCTCCGAGATAGTCCTGAGTGTTGCCGACTTACCGGTGATGCGGAAATTCTATGTTGAGGTGCTGGGTTTTCCCGTTTTACGGGAAATCTCAATGGAGACTGAAACGGCGGTTCCGGGTGGCGAGCCGACGATTTCATTCCTGAAGCTGCAGGACTGTGACACGCCGCTGGGGCGGCACCTCCATCCTCAGATGCTTGTCTTGATTGACTATCAGCGTCATGTCTACGCACGAGAACGGTTCACCGGTCACGAGGTTGGTAAATCAACCCTCAACCACCTGGCGTTTGAAATTTCACCAGAGGACTATGGATGGTATTCAGATCGGCTTTCTGAACTAGGTGTTGGCCTGCATTTTTCAGATTTCCCGGATCTGTCTGCTCGGGCGATATTCTTCAATGATCCAGAAGGAAATGTTCTTGAGTTGATTTGCCACCATACCGGATAGGGGTGGATGAAATAGGGCGGTTTGCCGTTGGGTCCTTTCAATGACACGCGAAAGGCAGCGCTAGCCAAGCAAGGCCGTTGTAGTTGAATGATGAATAATCCGGACAAGGAATGGGAGGCTGCGAGGTGAGGTTGTTTGCATTCACCCTATTTGCTGTAATCACGGCAGTAACGGCTGTCGGTCTGTGCCGCGGTGAGCCTGCGAGCGATCGAGACCCCGCGGCTTCCGCACACACACTGGTGGGCCAATTGCTGTTGCCGCCCGGTAGCGGAAGCCGGGGCGTTGAGGTGGTGGCAACCTTCACAGAAGCCGGAAGTGAACCTCGCAACAAATGGGTCTTGTTCGATGAGGCGGGGCGTTTTTCCGAAACCTTTCGAGGGCGTCTTACCCGCCTGGTTGTATCGACGGGCCTCGGGGCCGAGGTGCACAGCATTGAGGCCGAAGGTCTGCCTGGAATTAACCAGGCGGGCCAGGTCGACGTTGGTGTGATTGACCTGCGCGATCGATTGATCAGACATCGACTGATTTTGCGGGTTGCCGAGGGGGCGTTACAGGGCGACGTGAGGGTGGCTATGTTCTCGGGTCTACCGCATGTCGGCCCCAGGGGTGAACCGGTCTCACTGGGGTCTCGTCAATTCCCTCCCGTTGCCCTGGGAAGTGAGATAGAATGGCTGCTGCCACTCAAGGTGGAGTCGCTTTACTTTCTAGTGGAGCGGCCTGTCGGGCCGGCCAGCAAGCCAGAATGGCGTGGCGGGTATCAGCGACTCTTCGGCCCGTTCACTTCGGACAATTTACCGACCGAGCTGACCATGGATTGAGTGGAGTTGGCGGCAGGCGAACCAAACGCTGTTTGGACAGAGGCCCGATTTGGGAAAGGTGCCTTCATGTTAGGCCGTCGCATGGCAATAGTGATGTTTCCGTTACTTGTGCAGGTTTCCTTGACCGCAGAGGCCGCCTACTTCAAGCCTGCCCCTGAAGACTTCGTGGAAGGCGTTGCCC
>Ga0209692_10003490_pt1 | contig 15223 bp, 15 predicted proteins | sample tdDd472_FD_187129 | JGI IMG/M metagenome (GOLD analysis project Ga0209692, IMG submission 187129) | Marine sediment microbial communities from the Atlantic coast under amendment with organic carbon and nitrate - tdDd47.2 (SPAdes)... | ecosystem: Environmental > Aquatic > Marine > Coastal >...
AGCCCAATACATAATACCAGCATTTGTTCATGCACTTTTCCAATACCAAAAAAGATGGATAAGTTAGGCTGTAACCATGCTTGAGGCGCATTCATTAATGTTAAGACGACCATACAACCGACTGATGCAGCAATCCATACCCATCGAATGTTTGCAGTAGACGCGGATTGTGTTTCAGCAGATTCGGCAGGTGGGCTTAAATCAGGTAGGAGGGGAAAGGATAGCCGTACAAATATGAGGCTCGCGAGGAAGAGATAAAATCCATGTGTCGAATCATAATATTGTGGTTGATAAAAATGAGCCGATAACCCGATCAATAGCAACATAATGAACAAGCTAACACGCGCTAGCCGTAACGCATGACGTTGATAAGCAGATTGTATATCCGTTATCGTTTGCCGTAACATAGACCTGTTTTCTGGTATGATACCGATTCCAACTAATATCATGAACCCCAATAGAATCTGTTGGACAGGCACAGGCAAACTCAGCAAAATGCCACCAATAATAAGGGCGACCACCAAAAATATCAGCAATCTAAACAGAGATTGTGAGGAAGAATTTGGTGAAAATTTGGACATAGATTACCTCTGTTTAATTAAAATGTTCACCATTAGTCTATCAATAACACGGAGTTCTATAAATAGCTCATGGATAGTGTGTCTCGGATATAGGAGCATTAAGATTCTGTGTATAATAAAATATCATCTCGACATCATCAGGAATATCAAACGAACTAGCCTCAATTTTGGTGATGTCAAAGACTTGTTCAATCATATCAATAATCGGTGGGGCATACTGTTGTGTGAAGGTGAACACATGATGTCGATCAGCTGGTAGATTTTCAAAATAATCTACTGTTAAATGGCTGACCATCATGTGATCGACTCTAAATTCATCCCGAAACCGTCCGTAAAACTCAGGCACATCAATCCTGTGATTGTGGGAGAATAGCGTTTGAGTAAAGACATGTAAGGTTGTATTTTCGGGTAAGGTGACAGCCCGTAAAATCATATCATCATAAGCAGGACGACGCACGCTCCCGACAGATAATGCAGTAAAGACATTCTCATGGAAGTTGGGGACAATCGTATGAAAATAATAATTCACCTGATATACACCAATACACCCTAAATATAGGACAAAGCAGATGCTTATCCAACGATGCCAGCGTTCTGCTAACCACGCTGTTAAAACTGACCATACTGTATAAATGCCAACAGCAGTAATGACCATCAATATCCCATATACAACAATGTGACGGGGACTTGGCGCAGAAAACATATCCGAAATCAAGCCATTAGCAATAGCCACCCCCAACGCCCACCACACCAATAATGCCCCGCGCAAGGTACGCAACTGCCAAAGTAAGACACCCAATCCCAACAAAAAGAATGGTACAAGCACAGGCAAAATATAAGCATCATCACTCTGATAAAAATTGTCTCTAGCAGGTGTCTGTACATAACGTTGAATTGGCGCGCCAAGATGTCCGAGGTCAATATCTGACATGAATTCCGTCAAGCGTTCCGCAATCAAATGATCGGGGCTACGGGTTGCATTTAGCCGTTGCATGAACGATTGATTATGACTCCAAAGCGTGTGATAAACAGGCAAGCTAACCATAAGGAAGCAGACCACCATGACAAGCAATTGTTTGATGGTGGGTAAGCGAAACAGAGGATCGCGCCGACAGAAAACGACACTCCAGATGAACCAGCAGATAAAAAATAGCGTCAGGAATATCCGCCCACCCTCATAAAAATAATGTGTCAAGCCAAACGCAATGCCTGCCATTGCAAAATCTGATAGCTGATGATGACGTAAACCGCGCAGAAAATAAGTGAAGCCGAGCATCCCGAAGATCGGGTCAACCACCATGTTCATGCCAATACGCCCAAAATGGATATACACAGGCAACACCGCCAGCAAAAAAGCACTGATTAGGGCGACTCGTATAGCAAATAATTGGCGTACAAGCCCATATACAACAACCAATGCCAGCATACTAAATAGGGGTGTAACCAGACGAAAACTGGTCAAGCTGGGTTCGAGCAAGTTAACAAACTGCATTTGCAAATACGCAAAAATATCGGTTGTGGGCGCGGTTGTCGGAAACAAAATTAGCTGTGGGATAGTATTTAAGTTAGCCACATCGCGTAAGAAGAAAAATTCATCCACAAACATATGGATGGTCGTTTCTAACTTCCAGAGGCGGATAGCCCCACCCAGCAAAACAATCCCCAGCAGAATGGTGTGATGTCGTTGCCACTTTATTCGGCGCGGTAACAAGTGTCCACCAAAGCCATGAATCAAACTGACTAGACCCAACGCCAATAACAACATCTGACTATGGGGCGAGGCATCTACAAGTCCGAGCATATGATGAAAGGGTTGTACCCAAACAGTCGGAATATTCGACATGGTGAGCAATGTCATAAATAAGATTGATGCCACAACCCAATGCCAGCGGATGACATCTTGCCCTTGTAGTGTGTCCTGATTGGCATGAGAAATAGTCGTGGGGATCAAAATAAATGATAAGCGGATAAACGGCAAGCTCAACAGAAATAGATAAAATCCGATGAACCCTGCTCGATGTTGAAGTTGATAAAAGTAAGCGGAACATCCAAATAGTGCGATAGCAATCACGAAGCTGACACGGGCATATTTTAACGGATGGTATTGATGGCGTAACTCTAGCAACATGACAGCCAACACCGTCCCGATCATCACACCAAATGAGAGGCGTTGGAATTGAGGTGGGAGTGCTAATAATGTCACGCCGAGGATGACCGTCACAACCAGAAAAAGTAGCCATCGCAAAAGGGATTTTGATGAAAAATACGATGTAAACTTCGACATTGATGATCCCCTTTCCAAACTGATGACGGTTCACATATCCATCAAGTGATACCCATAACACCCATCATCACAGAGTTTACCATGACAAAATGGCATCTAAAGTAAAGGGATAAAAATTTTTAGGTGCCTTGAATCAAGAGAGCGATAACACCCGACATAGACCGACAGCATGGGACTCGTTATAATGCACGGTGGGAGTGCTTGTGTTCCGGTGAATGCCCCAGTCTTCAAAATTGGTGGTCGGTTACGCAGAGTAGGCGACGGTGGGTTCGACTCCCATGCACTCCCGACCCCCTTTAGACGACCTCTAATGCATTGACAGCAATGGCAAAATCTTGTTTGAGGATGGTTTCCCCGATACGTGTGATCTTTAAAGCACGGGTATGGGGCAATCGCTTAACCCAACCTTTATCAAAAAACAAATCTGCAACCACCGCCCCCAAACTCCCTGCGATGTGAAACCGTCGTTCACTCCAATCTAAACATGCATATGCAAATTTGCGCCGTTTTTTCTTCAAGGGTTCAACATCAATCTCCCAAGATTCAAACCACGCTAACCCTTTAGGGGTCAGCAGATAATTTTGCTCATCTATTTCAAGATAATTTTGCTTGATCAAAGCATGAGTGACGCTAACCCCTAATTTACCCGCAAGGTGATCGTAACACGTTCTTGCCTGACACAACTCAGGCGAAATTTTTGATGTGCGGAGTGTCTGCGGTTTAAGGGGTGGCGCAATAATTTGTAATGTTTCTAAGATTCGCGCAACGTCATGATTCTTCAGTGAATAATAGCGATGTCGTCCTGTTGCTGTTACTTTGAGCAAGTTAGCATCAAGCAGTTTTGCTAGGTGTGAACTTGCGGTCTGAGGGGTCACATGGGCGCGATAAGCGAGTTCCGAAGCAGGTAGGGCTTCACCACTCAGCAACGCCGCTAAAATCGCCGCACGCGATGGTTCACCAATCAGTGATGCAATCGTAGCAAAATCGGGTTCATGAAGCATGATGACCTCTTTCTAAAATCTCAGTGATTACTTCATATTTTACTACAATCACATTTCGATGAGAACCGAAACATCTTCGTATCATTCCAGTATATAATCCTATCATTCATCCATATGAAAGAGGAAATAGTGGATCATTTAACGATGGGTAAAAGGATAGATAGATCATGATCGCAGTAATTTTTGAAGTTTGGGTAGACGATGAACATAAATCAACATATCTGGATTTGGCAGCTGAATTACGTCCATTGCTCGATGATATAGATGGGTTCATTTCAATAGAGCGATTTGAAAGTATTTATGAATCAGGGAAAATGCTTTCACTCTCTTTTTGGCGGGATGAAGAAGCAGTTGCCACATGGCGAAAATTAGAAGCCCATCGAAAAACACAAGCCAAAGGACGCGCCGAAGTATTCCAAGATTATCGCCTTAGAGTTGCGGGTGTTATCCGCGATTATGGGATGACCGAAAGACAACAAGTACCCACCGATAGCCAACTGATTCACGATAAAACACAGCATTCATAAGGAGCTTTATTGATGTATGACTTGACGATTCGATTAAACAATGTTCCGGGTGCGATTGCAGATATGGGAGAAGCCTTAGGTAAAGCAGGTGTTAGTGTTGAGGGTGGAGGCGCATGTGTTGTTAACGATGATGGGATTGCCCATTTCTTATTTGAAGATGGGGAACTCGCTCAACAAACATTAGAAGCGGCAGGCATTGAAGTTATGGCATGTCGTCAAGTATTGGTGCAAAAACTGGCACAGGAGCAACCCGGACAACTCGGCAAACTCACCCGCTTAATGGCAGACGCTGGCGTGAATATTGAGGTCATCTATAGCGATCATGACAATCAGCTTATTCTTGTGGTTGATGATTATCTGTTGGGCGAACAAGTATCCCAACAATGGAAAGATGCTCAATCTAAGGTTAAGGGATAATAGACCACACAACCACGGTCTTCTAAATCATGTAACGCTTTTGGCAGTTGCATCCCCCGATTCCAGCGTAAATCTAGTTTTTCGAGCTTAGGTAACTCACATAAGCTCTCAGGCAAGGTCGATAGCTGATTAGCGCGTAGATCAAGTTGAGTGAGTTTGGATAAGTTACCCATATGATCGGGGATGGTGGTCAATGAACAATTACGCAGTGACAACATCCGTAATTCAGACAGGTCTCCAATCGAATCGGACAAGGTTGTGATGGGATTATTCATCACATGTAATTCGCGCAAGGCAGATAATTGCCCTATCGCATCAGGTAAGGTCGTCAGTTGATTGTTATAAAGGCGCAATTCGACCAACTGCTGGAGTGACCCTATCGACGCATCAATTTCTGTCAGCTGATTATCCGTTAAACCCAGATAACGCAGATTGTGGAGGGTTTCCAACTGCCGAGGATAAGTTTGTAGCTGATTATCGCTGATGTATAAAAATTGCAGATTGGTCAGTTTCCCCAGTGAATCAGGCAACGACAGCAGACGATTATGCCCAAGATCAAGAATTTCTAATTGTGTCAATTCTCCGATGCGCTCAGGTATGGTCTCTAGCAGATTATCATGCACATAGAGTTGTCGCAAATTGTGTAAGTTGCCAATCGCATCAGGGAGTGTGTGGAGTTGATTTGCCCCAATCGACAAAACTTCAAGCTCGGTACGGTTAAATACATTATCGGGTAATAACTGATGATCTAAGTATAATGTGTTCAAAGAATTTCCTTTTTGTAGCGTATCGGATGGATGGCAAAGAATGTGACCAGTAGTGGGTTAGTTGGATGTTTTTATTATATATCACTATTCAAAAGCACTTTAGCTTTGGCTAACCCACTAATAAGCTAACGAGCTTTACAAAATTTCGTAACATTTTTATAGCTCACCTTGTCTAAATAGAGAGACTACTCAATGAGGACAATCAAATGGCAGATCAAATTCAAACAACATGGATGTGGCACGATGAAGCAAGTAACGGGGTTAAAGGGGCTATTATTGACCTTGATGAACAAGTGATTCAATGGATGGATCAACCGGGGTGTGCCTGTGGTGATAGTGGCGAATCTCAATTGATCTCCGACTTCCTCCAACAAGGTGCAATCGTAGGTCTACCTGATGATATTCAGGCAGAAATTATGGCAGAACTCTCCCGTATAGCCTCATAAGTAGTGGGATTCTTAGATTTTTGTGTGATACATTTAGTATCCATTGACAGGTGACGGTGTTACGGATAAGATTAGGAGAATGAGTTGAGGGCCTATAGCTCAGTTGGGAGAGCGCTACAATGGCATTGTAGAGGTCAAGGGTTCGAGTCCCTTTAGGTCCATCAGAAATATTCTCATGACAACGTGGTAGCTTGAAAGGTCTACACCGTGACTAAAAATAAGCACAATGTTTGGGATGAATTGATTGAACTAGGTCGTCGTATCTTAAATAAATTAGATGAAGTATTGATCCCACAACCGAATGAACCGCGTAAACCCGCTCGTGTTCCTGTACCCGTCCGTAATAATCCACGTCAATCACCACCACAATCATATGATGATTAGCTGAATACCAGATGTCTAAGCTTTTCTGGCGTAGTTCACATAACTACGCTTTTTGATGTTAAACACACCCCGTATAGAAAAAAGTAAAAACTCTCCAAAAGTTTAACTATTCTATCTATAAAAGCATGTTATCGTAGTATAGAGTCGACCACATTAGAAAAACAATTAAAATTCACGATAGACATAGAGTATATATCTGTGTTTATTAAAACTTATGAGAATCTTGATGGAACTTAAAAATAATGAATTTGAAAATCGTAGCTACGACGATTTAATACAAACAATTAAAAAAATACTTCAAGAATCCGAAGACCTCTCAAAACGGATGATGACAATTGTCAATATTGGTATTGATATGAGTCGTGCTTTAGATTTAGATGAAATTCTCGATGTTGTGGTTAAAAATGCACGGTGGGTGATTGATTTTGAATATTGTGGTGTCTTAATGACGAATGCCTATGGACAATGGGAATCACGGACACTGATCGATAAACATAAGAATCATTATAATATTCAAGCGTCCGAAAACATATTTCATGATGTCATCACAAGCAACATCGCCAAAATATTAAACAATTCCCAAACCACATTTTTACCTGAATATCCCAATAAACTGATCATTCCATTAAGTCCAAAAAATGAAGCCATCGGAACACTCCATTTTGCAAGTTCTGTTCCATTCGAGCATGAAGACTTGCAGGTGGCGCGATTCTTGGGATTTCAGTTAGCCTCTGCGATTGATAAATCGAATCAGATGCAGGTCTTGATAACCGTTCAACAACAGCTTGCCGATTATGCGCGCGAGTTATCGACGCAAAATGAAGAAATTGACACATATAATCACACCATCGCCCATGATCTAAAATCACCCCTAAGTGTTATTCCCCTTAAGGTGGGTCTCGTGAAGATGTTAGAAAAAAATCTAAATCCACGAACCTATCAACATTTAGATGACATCGTTGGGCGTGTAAATCATATGGAAGAGATGATCGACCAATTGCTGATCTTATCGAAACTCCGTGACAATACAGAAACAATGCAAATTATCGATGTTAATGAGGTTATCACCCGTTGTATCAACCGATTCCCAGAAATAGAGTTAGGCAAGGTTTCTATACAAGTCCAGCCTAATATGCCAAATATCTTTGGTCATAGCCAATGGCTAGAAGAAGTTTTTGCTAATCTGATTAGTAACGCAATTAAGTATATGGGACACGATAACGATCATCCTCGCATCCGTATCTCCGCAACCATAGAGAATCAGGATGTAATCTTTTCGGTGGTTGATAACGGGATTGGTATTCGCCAACAAGATCAAGAACACCTGTTTAAGAAATTTACCAGATTACAAGAGGTACAAGCCGAAGGTCTAGGATTGGGCTTGTCGATTGTACATCGCATTATTGAACACTTTGAGGGTACACTCGGAGTCAAAAGCGATTGGGGAAAAGGGACAACTTTCTGGTTCACAATTCCCCGATTAACGACCACAAGGTTTAAAGATATAACCCCCGACTAACTCCGTCGTTTACGAGAGCCACTTCACAGCATCTTTTGCAAAGTAAGTAATAATCATATCTGCACCTGCCCGTTTAATACTGATGAGGCTTTCGAGTGCTGTCCGTTCTAGGTCAAGCCACCCTTGCATCGCGGCAGCATGAATCATCGAAAATTCGCCACTGACTTGATAAGCAGCGGTTGGTAGATCATACATACGGCGTAAATCACTCAGTATGTCAAGGTATGGCATAGCAGGCTTGACCATCAACATATCCGCACCTTGTTCAACATCCAATGCAATTTCTTTTAGGGCTTCACGTTTGTTGGCAGGATCCATCTGATATTGGCTACGGTCTCCAAAACTTGGCGGACTTTCGGCAGCATCACGGAATGGCCCATAAAATGCACTCGAATATTTCGCGGCATAACTCATGACCGCCACATGGGATTGTCCGTTGTCGTCCAAAGCTGTGCGAATTCCCCCAACCATGCCATCAATCATGCCCGATGGCGCAATAATATCAGCCCCTGCTTGAGCATGAATGACGGATGCTTTTTCCAGTAATTCTAGCGTGGGGTCATTAAGTAAATAACCTTCGGGAAGATCGGGATTATAATGTGTGTTATCGGGCATATTGATAATGCCACAATGCCCATGATCGGTATATTCACAGAAGCACATATCCGAAATCACAACCAAATCAGGCACGGCATCTTTGATCGCCCGAATGGCTTGTGGGACAATTCCACCTTCACTAAAGTTATCTGTCCCGCACCAATCTTTATGTTCTGGGATACCAAATAAAATCACAGCAGGAATCCCTAATGCGGCAATGTCTTTGGCTTCCTTAGCTAATTGATCCACCGTCATCTGGAATTGACCAGGCATCGAGACAATCGGTTTCTTTTGGTTTTCACCATGTCGCACAAATAGCGGATAGATAAAATCATCAGGTGTGAGGTGATTTTCGCGCACCATCCGCCGAATCCCATTCGATAGACGCAAGCGTCGCGGACGTACTGTTAAAGGGGTGGTTTTGGTTTTTTCATTCATTATAGTTTTGTATCCAATGCATCAAATTCAATATGCGAATGATGCTACCACAATTCATAGAAGAAATCGAAACGATAACGCAACTCAAAATCATCGTAATTGCGTCAGAGCAATCCCTTGTTCGCCTGCAAATGAATACAATAAATAGCGATGGTTGCCTTCCTCATAAATGGCAGGGTCACGGAGTTGATTGACAGGGGTTTTGGCTAGACCACGCACCGATGGTTCGAGCGGTTCGTTAGCACCTTCCCATATTTCTAATGGACGCAGAACATCAATAGCAGGTGTGGCTGTCCAATTTTGCCAATCATCCCGCAAATCAATTTGTGACATAAGAATCCGTTCAGGACAATCACCAACCTGTGTGTGATAGACCAACAAAGTATGATTTTCTAGCGTTACCGCTACATGGCGACAATCTGCGGAAAATATGGTGTTACCTGTTTCAAATGTCATCCCGCCGTCGAGTGACCGATACACAATCCCCGGCATCCCTAAGGCGTACCATCTATCGCGCCATTGCCATACCCGAAAATACGATGACCCTAACACCGTTTCATGATCGAGCGTGAAGTGAATCCCATCGTTTGACGATGCAACTAAGGTGCGCTGATGGCCGACTATCGGATGTTGTTGTGCGAGGTCGCGCAAATTATCAGCTTCGGGTGCAACTGGTCCATGAAAATACATCCGAATTTGCTGAATATCTGGCAAGATGTGAACATCGGGTGATGCAATGTGTCCGATACAGATGGTTTGATTAAGATGTAATGTTCCCGCCTCATATACTGTCCATTGCCCCTGTAAATCATCGCTGTAAGCAAGGCGAATCGTTTCCCCTGCATGATGGGCAAAATACAGATAGTACCGTCCCAGTGGATTTTGTATCCAGTCGGGTACTTTAATCAGTGAAGGACCATTGATATTGAGTACCTGATTTTCTCTCGGGATGCCTTGTGTGTTACCGTCAATCAGTCGAAATCGTTCTGACATTGTATCCTCTATAATATTTTCGTCAGTCATATGTAATCCATCCTACAGTGGTTGATTCGATGATAGTATATCATGCAAGACACATAGACTTTGAGAGGATAACCGATGCTAGAGTTATTAGATTACCGTCGTACCGTCAGCGAATTATATGCCCAAGTGCGCCAACATGATGCCAATGAATCCATCCATTCTACATGGCGCGAGACACGAGATACCCTATTTGGGACACACTCTCAATCGGCATTAGATGATGAGCAAAAAGCCAAATTTACAGGCTTGCTCTATTATGATTATGACCCTGCTTATGATGTGGTCGGAGACTTTAATCCTGATGTTGAACCCAAAGAATATCATATTGATGTTGGGGATGATGGCGAGGTTCACATTAAGCGCGTAGGAGAAGTGACCTTCACGCTACCAACAGGCACAGGCACATTAAGTGTCTTCTGGATTATGGGATACGGGGGCGGTATCTTTATTCCATTTGGGGATGCAACCAATAAAATCACTACTTATGGTGCGGGTCGTTATCTGCTTGATACGATCAAGGGCGCGGACTTGGGGATGCGTGAGGGCAAGCTAGTGATGAACTTCAACTATGCGTATAATCCATCGTGTTCGTATAATTATCGCTGGGTGTGTCCACTTGCTCAACCTGAAAGTAAAGTCGACTTTGAAATTCCTGTTGGTGAAAAAGTGCTAAATATCTGAAACACGTCGCTGATCAGCTATAATCAACGCTGATCATTCAACTAGGAAACTTTATTTTATGCTTGATTTTGACACATCCCAATCACGCACCTACCGCCTTTTCTTGCTGATGTTTCTGATTAGCATCGGCGTAAAACTCGTCGCATCACAATTGCTAGTGTGGGAAGCCGACTATGTACCTGTTATTGCGCGTGGTCAGATGTGGCTCGATGGTGGAGCATTCCCATCGGTAGGAACATTATCCAGCGTGGCGGCATATAACATGCCATTTTTGGTGTGGTTACAACTCCCCGTAATGCTCTTCACCCGTGATGTATCAACCATCCTCATCGTAACGCAATTATTATTCAACTTTGTAGCGACATGGTTTGTCTATCGGTTGGGAACTGAGATGTTTAGCCCGATGGTCGGCTTAATTGGTGCGACCTTATTCACCTTTAGCGATACAGGGATTTCAAGCGCATATACTGCATGGGCGCAATTACTCTTGCCGGGGTTGTATGTGATGGTGGTTTATTGCCTCTATCGCTGGAAAACAGATGGTAGGGCGCACTTTATCGCGTTGGCATGGATACTGGCAACAGCCGCATTCATGACGCACTTTTCGGCAATCTTACTCTATGGCATCATTCTTATGTTCTGGGTAATTTTACGCTTGCCGTTTCATTTTAAGGGGTTAGCGATAGGCTTAATTGCCTCGATGTTGATGCTTGCCCCCTATATGGCATTTGAGATTGACCGAGACTTTGTTGATTTGAAAGCCTTTTTCACCCGTAAAACAACGATAGATCAGACGATTTTAGACGACTATGCTTATCTCAAGCCAGAAAATCAGTTCAAATCAACGCAACCAGCTATTACTCCATCGGATACCGTATCGGAAACAATACCAGATAACACACCGTATCAACCATCACGGATTGAGCGAGGTATCACGTGGGTGTTATCAATTCCAATTCAGATAATCGCAGGCTTGCGTTTGATATTCACGACGGATTTACAAACGCTACGTCAGCATTTCCCTGTTTTTCATAGTATCAGCATGATTTTACGGATGTTATTAGAAGTATCATTTTGGGGTGGGATTGTTTTTGCGCTGGTCAGTTATGTAAAGGCATTACGCGAAGGTTTGCGTCACTTGCCAGCAGATCAAAGCACACTTAAGCATCGGCTAAATCTGGCACAAGATACTCTGATCACCACATCAGCAGGACGCAATCTGATTTTGTTGTTATTTATATTAGGTATCGTTATCGGGCTGATTATTGTGCGCGCAAGCCCCGACCAACAAGCGACATATTATATCGGTTTATTGAGCCTACAATTTGTGATGTGTGCTTATGGTATTTATAGCGTTATGGCATCCCGACATTATGGATTACAGGTGCTGATCTTGGTGATGTTGTTCGTGGGATTAGGGGCATTTGACCGTATCACACGCGTAACAACGCACAACGTCACAACATATACACCGTTTAATATCGCACTCTATCAGTCCATTCATCAAGCGACAGCATGGATTGCAGATGATTGGGACGATAGCAACACGATTACCGTCAGTTATGATGTGATGCCAGAGATGGCGAATCAATGGTGGATTGTGCCTTGGCATACGGTTGACGAAAGTTATCGGATTGGCATGGCATATGACTATCTACTGAATAGTTATTATGAATTAGACAACCAGAATACCAATCCGATTGGTCTGGCTGAAGATGCCGATTATATTATCACCTATGAAACAGGCTTAGACCGCTACACCTTATCAGACTATCATGTCCAACAATTTGGCGCAATTTTTGTACTTACGCCTGTGCAGTCGTAGGGGCGTTACGATGTAGTGACATCGCATATTGTGTAAAGCCAAGGTCTTCCCAAAAGCTCAACGCTTCGGCATTCGTTGCCAGTACATCTAACCTCACCTTAGCATCTGATGGGAAAAATTGTTCTGTAATTTGTTCAAATGCCTGTCGTCCAATTCCACGCCGACGGTATGCTCGTTGCACAAAAAATTGTCTTACAAAAATTACGCGTTGGTCTGGGTAATAATCGTCTTCGCGTTGTTGATACATCAGATACCCGATGAGATCAGCATTTTTATAGATCATGATTGCTGACCAACTACCATCCAACCATGTTTGCATTCGTAATTCAAGTTGACGCACATTAATTGTATTGAGGCTACGTTCATCTTGAATAAGTTGCTGATTCATTTCCGCCAATGCCGTAATATCATTGATGGTGGCTTTTCTCAACTCAAGCGACATACTCATTCCTCGTATTCTACAGATGGGTAAAATTATTCTACCATCAATACTAGCTGAGGAATATCAGAAGTCCGTTATAACGTTAATTTTGGATAGTAATAAACAACTAATCGCTATCCTTTTTCGTCATAGTCACTAGTCCAGTGTTAGATCAGATATGGGATTATCTAATGATATGAGGAGATCATCAGATTCTAAAATCCGCTCAACAAAACTTTATTACGTACAGTATGTTTTATTTCGCATTATTACACAACTTGGATCTTCTTGAACAGGTGAGTTTCAGATTATTGGCAAAGCTAGTTTTTTGTGTCCCATTTGTGACCGAAAATCATTGGTTTATAATCGTGAATCCGAGATATATGACAAGTTTTTGCGTTTTGTGGCTATGTTGTAGCCATTGCCACAGCTCATATTTTTTCGGTCATAAAAATTGATCCTTGCGTTATTGAGATTTGTTAACTGCACTCTGCTTATACGATAACCGAGAATTTTGAAAAAAGGCGACTATATGTTCCCGTTTAATGGAAGACAATCGTGAAACTTATCAAAATGGAATATCTGACTGATGGGCTAACATGCCAAAAATTGACATACACCGATTGATGGCAAACTATTGCGTGAATAGGGTCTGTGCCTATATGATTACTCCGGTGAATTGCTCATTACTGGTGATATGGTTAAACACAAGGATTTTATAGATGATCGTTGGACAGCCCGAACTAATTCAGATGATAGAAACATTATCGTTCAAAGCATTGCCTGCACTCGAACAACTCGAATATGATGGTTGGATTCTGCGGTATGCCAATGGTTATACAAGGCGCGCGAACTCTGTGAATCCCGTCTATGCGGGTATCGATGATGTTGACCTCAAAATCCATATGTGCGAAACATTCTATGCACGTAAAAATCGCCCAACAGTTTTTAAGATGACCGATGCCGTCTACCCATCTGATCTTGATACGATCCTTGCAGAGAACGAGTATCGCAAAGAAGCCGAAACCTATGTCTATACCATGTCACTCAGCGGGAAAGGTCATCTCGCGGGTAACGCTCATATCGATACAGAATTGAGCGCAACGTGGGTCAATCACTTCGCTGAATTGAACCAAATCCCAGACCAGCACAAACAAACATTACGGCAGATGTTAGCGTTGATTCCAACCCAGTGCGGGTTCGTCAATCTAATGGCAGGTGGTGAAGTGGTTGGTGTGGCGTTGGGGGTTATTGATGGGGAATGGATGGGGATTTATGATGTGGTTGTGCATTCAGACCATCGTGGTAAGGGGTACGGACGTGCGATCATGGAAGCCCTCTTTGCATGGGGTATGGCACAAGGTGCTTCTGATGCCTATCTACAGGTGCAAGCCAATAACACGACAGCGATGGCTCTCTATCGTGCATTGGGATTCACACAGCAATATGCCTATTGGTACCGTGTAATGGATTTATAAATCGTTTTGGACTTTACTTAGTTGATAGCTGAATGGGAACAAGGCAACAGGTACAAGTTTAAAATGTTGCTTTGCAAATGGGATACCAATGATCGTTATCGCAAATGCAATCCCAAATCCAATATGGACTAAGGCGATTTCCCAGCCAAACAGAACCAACCACAAAATATTAAAGAACATCGGCAGACAGCCTTCGCCACCGTTCTTGGGTTGTACAGATTTCCCAAATGGAGACATGACTGTAAAGCCAAACCCTATTGCCTTTAATCCTAGTGGTAGACCGATGATCGTGATACACAAGGCGATTCCACCGATGATGTAACCAAGCCCTGCGAAAAAACCACCAAAAATCAACCAGACAATATTTCCGATTAGTGACATTTGTATCCTGTCCTTTGTTGTTTGTCATTATATCTTATATACGTATTATGTCGCTTATCAGTTGCGATTGCTCACCTTTATAAATGATATAATAAACGGCGTATGATTAGATTTTACTCTAAATATATCGCTAAGTTGATGAGGAGGACATGAATTACAGATTAAATTAGCCGAGGATTTGGTGGATTTTCTTTAAGAAGGTTTTACGACGGATTGGCTTTTCCATAAAGTCATCTGCTCCTGCGGCGATTCCTTCTTCCCGTGAATAGATGTCTGCCGTGAGGATCATAATCTTGGACTGATTAAGGGCTTCTATAGCACGGAGTTCCTTCGTGATTTCAAATCCATTCATTCCCGGCAAATGTAAATCGACAAGCAACAAATCAGGGGTAAGCTCTTGTGCCTTTTGAATACCATCCAGACCATTATCACAAATATGAATAATATATCCCT